>WNGK01000786.1_pt1 | contig 77390 bp, 67 predicted proteins | sample 5400601 | NCBI WGS metagenome assembly WNGK01 (sample SAMN13153376, study PRJNA577476) | soil metagenome | isolation source: 60 cm soil or saprolite under Garry oak tree replicate 1 | place: USA:California | collected 2016-06-15
CAGGAAGTGAAACTTTTTGCTCGCTGGCGCAACTAAAGTGAGATTTATCCGTTTGCACTGATAGCCCTCAAGCGGCTCCTGCAAACACCTGGAACGAATTGTGATATCCGGCCTTGTCTCAGTCTAGCCGCGTGAATGGGAAAAAAGTTTCACTCCCTGACAGGGTTTCAGGCCACTCGACGTTTCTGTATATCTAAAAGAGGACACTTCCTCAATGATTTTGACAAAGAGCAGCATTCGGTGGTTTCGGAAGCGCAGGGAAGCGGAACCATTTGATCAGTTCATGCTGGCTTTTCAGAAGCGACGATGGGAAAAGGATTGACAGAGTCTATACGTGTATGCTATATTTTGATCATGCGGATAAAAAATAAACCGGACGGTCAAAACCATCCTACTTTCACCGGAGCAGCCCGGCGCACACAGATCATTGAGTGTGCCATCGAAACGCTTGCCACTCTGGGGTATGCCCAGGCATCGCTGGCTCACATCGCCAAACGAGCGGGCATCAGCAAAGGCGTGATTGTTTATTACTTCAGCAGCAAGGAGGAGTTGTTCGAGCAGGTCATTCAAGCGATCTACACGGAAGGCGCGCGCTTTCTAGGACCGCCGATCGCCGTGCAACCCACGGCCACCTTGATGTTGCGGACCTATATCCAGACGAACGTCGAGTACATTGGAACCCACCGCCTGCAGATGCTGGCGATCAGGGAAATCGTCCTCAACTTTCGCCCAGCAGACGGCAAGCTTCGCTCCGTTCTCCTTAAAGAGTCGTCGATTCTCGACGCGATAGAGGCCATTTTGCGCAAAGGTCAACAAGATGGGGAGTTTCGGGCTTTCGATCTGCGAGTGATGGCCATCACCATCAGACAGGCGATTGATGTGGTGCCTCGCCTGCTGGCGGCCAATCCGAACCTGGATGTGGAGGCGTATGCGCGCGAACTGGTGACCCTGTTTGACCGAGCCACGGCACTCTCGATTGCTCCGCATTGACGTAGAAGGAACGAAAGAGGAACCCATCATGAAAGCATTCCAGGGAAAAGTCGCCGTCGTGACAGGAGCAGCCAGCGGCATCGGCCGCGCGCTGGCCGAACGCTGCGCGCAGGAGGGCATGAAGGTCGTCCTGGCCGACATCGAAGAACCGGCCCTCATGCAAACCAGCCGGGATCTCGCAGCCCAAGGGGCACAGACCCTCGCTGTTCCGACGGACGTTTCACAGGCCGGGGAGGTCGAAACGCTCGCCCGCAAAGCCTTCGAGACCTACTCTGCCGTGCATCTGTTGTTCAACAACGCGGGTGTAGGAGGCGGGAAGAGCGCCTGGGAAAGCACCCTGGCAGACTGGGAATGGGTGCTGGGCGTCAATCTGTGGGGCGTGATACATGGCACCCACTTCTTTGTCCCGCGCATGCTCGAGCAGCGCTCCGAGGGCCACATTGTCAATACCGCCTCCATGGCGGGTCTCACTTATGGCCCAGGTCAGAGCATTTACAAAGTGAGCAAACATGGCGTGGTGAGCCTTTCTGAGACGCTCTATTATGAACTGGCTCTGCGGGGCGCCAGCCTCAAGGTGTCCGTCCTGTGCCCCGGCTTTGTGAATACAAACGTGCTAGACTCGCAGCGCAACCGCCCGGCCAGACTCCAGAACGCCCCGGATGGAAAGGAATCCCCTCCTCAAGCGGAGGCCGTGCTGCAACGCATCCAGCAAGCCGTGCGAGAGGGGATGCCTCCCCAACAGGTCGCCGATATCGTCTTTGCGGCCATTCGCGAGGAACGGTTTTATATCCTCACGCACCCAGCATGGAAAGGCGCCATCCAGATCCGGATGGAGGATATCCTCCAGGAGCGCAATCCCACCTTACCGAGAGCCCCTCGCTAAAGCCATGCGATCCATGTCCTCGCTAGAAAACGATTGAGATCCGATGTCAAAGATGCAAACCGCCAATCAACCAGCCTTGTCTCGGCGCGCGATCAGGACGAGGCTTCTCCTCACCCTCATCTATGCGGCGCTCGTCCCCTATCTCATCTATCGCGTGGGCACTGAGCGCTATCATCTCTCCGCGGTGAACGCGCTCTTGCTGGCCGCCCTTTCGCCAGCAGTTGGCTCGCTCATCGAGTTCGTGCGGAAGCGCCAACTGAGCGTGCTTGGCCTGTTTGCCCTTGTGGGGATCGCGGCGAAGGTCGTGAGTGCATTGCTCTTCCATGATCCTCACCTTGTGCTGATCAGCGACTCGCTGCTGACCGGCGTGTATGGGCTGCTCCTGCTGGGTTCCGTGCTGATCGGCAAGCCGCTGACGGTCGTAGTTGTCGCGAACATGTATGCGACGTCTCCAGAGCAACGCGCGCAGATGAAGCAGCGCCTGCAAGCCTCAGGGACCCATCGCCAGGTGCTGGTTCTGACAGCGATGTGGGGTTGGGGCTGCTGCTCCTATTGGCGATCAGCGTACTGCTCACCTACACACTTCCCATTGCCACCGTCGTTCTGATACGTCCAGTAATTGACTATGGGATGATCGCCGCCTTGGTTATGGGCACAGTGGCTTACAGCTCTGTCGTCCTGCAGATCAGAAAACGTCGGCAAAGTGCTCGAGAGGGGCAACGCTGAATGTCAAGAGGATACGTGCTGATCGCCACGCCCTCGTAGTGACCATGTCTCAGATGGGAAGAGCCGGCTTATGGGGCAGAAGGACAACCATGTGATGGAGAAAGAACAACGACGTGAAGCAAAGCAAGACCTCGTCGTCTTGATGCACCAAGGAATCTCCTGGAAAGAGGCAAGAGCCACTGTGGGAGTTCACATCAGCCGATCCACTGCCTATCGCTGGGTGCAAGGAGTGCAGTCACGGGGAGAGGCCGCGCTCCTCGATAGGAGACATGGGCATCCAACTAAACTGCGAGAAGCCGTACTCCAATGGCTGGTTGCGCGCCTTTCGCGCCAATCCACAGATGCCAAGCCGTGAGGTGCAAGCCGCGCTACAAGAACAGTTCGACATCTACGTCAGTATTGGGCACCTCAATCGCGTCCGTGGTCAGTTGGGCATTGAGAATCACAGGGGGCGCTCGAAAAAAAACCGTGGGGGCAGAAGATGCGTCGGGAAGGTGTGGTAGAATGAGAGAACAGAGAAGCGGACCAAGGTTGAAGTCAGGAGAAGGCTCATGAAACCTGCCAGAAGCTATGCGAATGTGAAGAGACGCTGGTATCGACCAGCCGAGCATGAATGCCCGGTGTGCCAGCGGACCCTGCGCCAGGCGATGACGCTGACGAGGCGCACGGTGATCACGCTGGAGGGGGTGACCAAACTGATCCACGCGGGCTATCGCTGCCCGGACTCCCACTGCGCGGGATCCCAGCGGACCTACCGTAGCGTCGAGGCGGATGCTTTGGCGCTGTCGGGTATGACCTATGGGCTGGATGTGGTCTTACTGGTAGGACGACTGCATCTCTCGCAGCATCGGACGGTGGATGAGATCCATCGAGAACTGCTGGAGCGACTGGCTCCGTTGGGAGTGAGGATCTCGCGGCGGGAAATCCTGTATCTGTTTGAAGCCTACTGCACGCTGTTGCGAGCCGCGAGTGAGGTCAAAGACGACCACCAGTGGCTGGCGCAGGTGAAAAAGAACGGAGGGATCATTGTCTCGGTTGACGGCATCCAACCGGACAAGGGCAACGAAACGATCTACCTGGTACGCGATGCCTTGACCGGGCGCATGCTGGGAGCTTCGAACGTCACCTCGTCGGAGACGGCGGTGATGAAAGCTTTGCTCGCGCCGGTGGCGGCGCTTGGTGTGTCGGTCCTGGGTACCATCACGGATGCGCAAGAGAGTGAGCTGCAAGCGGTGGAACAGCTCTGGCCCGAGGTGCCCCACCAGGTGTGCCAGTTCCATGCCTTACGTGATGCATCCCAGCCGGCCTATGAAGCGGATCGGGAAGTGAAGACAGCGATGCGTAAGCAGATGCAGCGGAAAATCAAGGCGGTGCGAAAGCCTCTCAAGCGACAGATCGCCGCGGGGCCACCAGCGGAAGCGGAGCAGTTGTCGGTCCTGGATGACTATGCGCTGGGAGCCCTCAGCGCGCTCAATAGGGATGGGACAGTCCCTTTCAATTTTGCGGCAGTGCAAGCCGCCGAGGACTTGGACGAGGTGGAAGCAAGCCTGCAGCGGCTCGCAAAAAAGGGGGAGCGGTGAGTCCGCTGTGTGCACAGAAGCTCGCCCGGCTCTTGGCCATTGTGGCAGAACGTCTAGCTTGGCAGAAGCAGCTAGCGCAGGTCAAACGCATGCGGCAATGGGTCTTCGATGCCGAACACCTCCTGGACGGGAGCTGGGCGCAGGCTGGGGAAGTGGTGAGCAATGAGACGGTGGGAAGTCGCCTGGATGCCTGGCGGCAGAAGTTGGCCCGGCAGTTAACGGACGGGACGCTCTCTGAGCTGGAGCAGGCGTGCCTCTCGCAGTTCCTGCAGACGCTCACCAACCTGCGACCGCATCTGGTGCAGTGCTACGACCGGGAGTCGTTCCCGCGCACCAACAATGAGCTGGAACGCAGCATTCGCCGCCTCAAAACGCAGTATCGCCGCATCAGTGGCCGCAAGAACTGGAATACCTATTTACTGCGCTACGGGCGCTGTGTCGCGTACGCGGCCTGGTGGGAACAGGATGCCGAGAGACAGCGCCAACTCGAGCAGCGCGCCAGCCAGCTTGATCGCACCCGTTGGCGCGAGTTGCGACGGGAGACCAAAACGGCACAGAGCGAGCAACTTAAGCGCTTTCGTTTCCGCCACAAACGTCCGCAGTACCTCGCCTCACTTGAAGCTCGCTGGACTGCCGCCGCTTCAACGTAACTTTTGCCCTGACAGAAAAAAACAGCAAACGGTCTCTTCTCCCGCCTTTACCCCAATAGCAAGAAGGCGCAGGAGCTTTGCTCCTCGTCGCCGCTGCGAACACATCTGGTTTGCTAGAAGCCTTAGAAACTGCTCTGTCTTGCTGTGCTCCCCAGGCTGGTTCACGTCTTGCTCACCTTTCCTCTTCGTCGCGTCAGAGCCTTTTGCAGACCCTGCTCTTTTTGGGAGTGGTGGGCCTCTCACGCCCCTGGGGCTTACGCGGTTACACTGGCGATGCTCTCGGGAGGCTTCCCGGGCGTTCGCGTGCTTACGGTTATTTTCATACGGAGCGGTTTCTGGCAGAACTTGCCAGGTCCAATGGAGCCGAGGTATTCACGAGCGCTCTCGCCAGGTGGACCACTCGCCTGTGGCAGTCCGAAGTCTCTGCCGGGATGAATGTGTCGGCGCTCTTTTACATTGATGGACACCGCAAGCCGGTTTACACAGATGCCCTGATTCCTCGTGGTCTGGTTGGGCGACTCTCAACAATCTTAGGAAGCCGAACGCTTGTCTTGCTTCATGATGCGTCAGGCCATCCGTTGCTGATCACCACCCATCGAGGCGATCAGCATCTGACCTCTGGATTACCGACCGTGATCAAGCAGTATGAGCAGGAAGCTGGTCTGGGTACGGTTCGGTATCTCGTGGTTGATCGGGAAGCCATGGCAGCGGAATTTCTGGCAGCACTCAAAGAGACAGGGCGAACAGCCATCTCTGTCCTGCGAACCGATCAATATGGTGGGCTCGACTCCTTCACGGACAGTGGAGCCTTTGTCCCACTACGTGTTTCAAAACAAGGAGACGTGCTTCGCGAGGTTGCCCCCGCATCGATTGCCCTTCCCCTGCCCGAACAAAAAGGGCAGGTTCTTCAGCTTCGCGTCGCCCTGATCCGCGATCTGTGTCGCCGCGTTCCTGTGCCTCCGACGAAAGAAGAGTTGGACTATCCCAGGCGCTGGGACGCTGATCTTGATTGGAAAGAGCGCATGTGGTGGGAGGAGGGGTGGCGGGCCACGCCATCGCCAGCCCCGCCGACCGTTCCGAAACTTATCCCGATTGTGAGCACGGCAGAAACCATCGACGCGGTGGAGCTAGCCGAAACCTACACCCGGCGCTGGCCTCTTCAGGAAAATATCATTCGTGACTTTTTACTCCCCTTAGGGCTCGATACCAACCACGGCTACAGCAAAAGGCCAGTGGAGAATTCTGAGGTTGCGAAGAAACGGACAGCACTAGAAAAACGGCTGGTGAATGTGCAGCGTTGGGCAGCAGGAGCGCGCAAGCGGAGTCGCAATGGAAGCCTCCTCTACGCGAAGCGGTGCAAGCTGACCAAAGAACGAGCCAAGGAGTTGTATCATGTTCTCAACACGCACCTCATCGAGTTGGAACAGCAGGGCATGGAAGATTGGCGTGTGCGAAAAACCATCAAAGAGGAGAAGGCGGTTGCCGATGCCGAAATTGAGGAGGATCAACAACGGCAATGGAAGGCGTTTGAGACAAGCAATCAAGAACATCGCAAGTGTGAGCGGTATTGCCAGGAACAGCGCCAGTTATGATGTGCGTTAGAAGATCTCAAAGCACAGGAGCGAGCGATGTATGAGTTGGACAAGAGCAAAGATCAGGTCATGACCGTCTTCAAAGCGGCTTTAGTGAACTTGGTGATGTGGACACGTGATCACTATTTCCCAGCATCCCATGCACATGCTACCTGGAAGCGCCTGACTCCCTTTTTCCATCTGCCAGGGGTGGTCACACAAGGACGAAATACCGTGGAGGTGGCACTTCGGCCTTTCAACGACAAGCGGTACAATCAGGATCTGGAAGCGCTCTGTGAACGGGTCAATGCTGTTGCGCCGCGCTTACCTGATGGGCGTCGGTTGCATGTTTCCGTGCAGACCAATGCACTGGTGCGTCCCATTTTAGATATGCAAAAACGTCGAGTGGCCTGAAACCCTGTCTGAGCAGTTCACGCTGTTCACGACAGTACTTCTCACATTTGTTGAACTCTTTGTTGCTGGTGTGATAGGCTTTCCACTGTCGTTGCTGGTATTCCTCAATTTCAGCATCTGCGACAGCTTTCTCCTCCTTGATCGTCTTCTTCAGAAGCCAGTACTCAACCCCTTGCCGCTCCAGCTCCATTTGATGATGGTTGAGATCGCGATAGAGCGCATCTGCCCGTTCTTTGGTCTGCTCACAGCGTTTCCGGTACAACTTGCTCGCATTGTGCATGCGTTTGCGGGCTCCTTCTGTCCAGCGCCGCACATTGTCGAGCCGCTTCTGGAGTGCGTCCCGCTTTTTCGTCACTTCAGAGTTGGCGACAACGGTTTTGGCATAGCCATGATTAATATCGATGCCAAGCGGGATGAGCCAATCACGGATGGCGTTTTCTTGTGCAGGCCAACGTCTGGTGTACGTTTGCACCAGTTCCACTGCATCTGCCTCTGTTGCTGTTGTCACAATGGGGATCAGCTTCGGCTCCATCGGTGGTGCAGGCAAAGGCGTGGCCTGCCAGCTCTCATCTAACCAATACTCATGAGTTCCATCGGGTTTCTCATCCCAGCGCAAGGGCCGGTCTTCCTCTTGTGCTGATGGTGCTTGAGGAACCAGACGGTGCCAGTCACGGATCAGTGCGACTCGTACCTCCAGTTCTTGCCCAGAGTGGTCAGGTAGTGGCAGATCAAAACGTGCCAGCGCAACCTCCCCGATCACCTTGCCTTGTCGATCTGCTTGCAATGGGACAAACGCTCCTACCTCCCGGAACGACTCCATCCCTGCATATTGATCTGTGCGCAATACGGTCACGATGGTGCGCCCTTCCTGGGAAAGTTGCGCCAGGAATTCTGCCGCCATCCCTTCACGATCCACCACAACCCGTTTCATGTTCTCCAGACCGGCCGCCTGTTCGTAATGGCTAAGAATGGCTGGCAACCCAATGGTTAAATGCTGATCGCCTCGATGCGAGGTGACCAACAAGGGATGGCCTTCTTGATCATGCAAGACGACCAGTGCGCGACATCCCAGGACTTTTCCTGTACGCCCGATCAACCCGCGTGGGATCAGCGTATCTGCATAGACAGGCTTGCGGTGACCATCAACGTAAAAGACAGGAGCAGCGTTCTCTCTCCCCTGGGGCTGTGGCTGCCACAGAACAGCCGTCCAACGTGCGAGCGCTTCCGTGAGGGGGACATCTGCTCCAATGCGGGCCAACTCTGCCAGGAATCGTTCGATGTGGCGGTAGCCGTAGGCCCGATGCCGACCGGTGAGCAGGGCAAGAGCCTGACCGGTGTAGCCACGTAAATCCCAGGTTCGCCGGAGTCCTACGGCTTCCAGAAAAAGGAGCGTTAACACCTGACGGCGCAGCGGAGCTTCCTGATGGTGGGCAAGACGCAATGATGGATCAATGGTAAGGCGGCTTGGTGAGAGGGCTGTTTGAAGCTGGGTGAGCAGGCCCGTTTGATGGGCAGCAACGAGTAACAGAAGACCGCCAGCACCGTCTTGCCATACTGGTTGAGAAGGTGGGCATTCCTGCCCTTGTGTTTTTTTCCCTGGTTGTTGGCATGATTACTGATTCCGAGTGCAGCTCGCACACGATTGATCTGACTCACGCCAAAGCGTTCTTGAAAGAGCCTTTGGATCAGAGAACTCGGTGTATGGAGAGCCTTGCGACAAGCGTCTTCAAGAAATGCCCGTACCTCTCCGCGGAGTTTGACAGGATGCCCATGTCTACCGTCTTTGAGTGCCGTCTCGCCATGCTGTCGTACTGCCTTCATCAGCCGATAGGCATTCGACTGGCTGATCCGCAATCCAGCAGAGGCTGAGGCCTGCTGCCAAGGTTGGCCTTGCTGCATGCAAGCGACCAGATGAGCCTTCGCCATCTGATACTGTTCCTTGTCCATCTGTTGACCTTGTCTTTTCTTTTGGTGTTCTGCTCTTGACAAGCAAGATGCACATGTGGGCGATCTGTGAGCGAAAATCGAATCATTCGGTGAGTGAACTCTTCCTCGAAAAGAGAGCAAGTCAGCCACAGAGTTCTCAAATACCTGCTCACAGATCGCCCACATGTACAGATGAGTTCCGGGAAAACGCGCAACGTAGGAGGTTGCTCGCTCTTGCCAGCCACACTTCTAGGTTTTGAGGTATGAGCTTGATCCTGCAAGGAGGTGGCCCATACCCAAAACAGCAGATCTTATCTGGTTCCCACGCCAAGCAATGTTTCACCGGAGGTGACAAGACCCTGTGGCCCCTCAAACTGGCTCAACACCTGTCGTACCTCCTCCGCTAACCGCTGTTGGTCCTGCTGGCTCAGCCGCTCGATTGTACTTGCCACCAGCTTCATTCTGCTCTCCATAAATGCTTTGGCTGATGCGAAGTGGAGCTGGAGCGGGATGGCTTGAATCACGACATCACGAAAACCAGCGTCGGCAAGTGCCTGCTCGAAGCGCCTCTTGTCCGCCAGGGAAAAGGGACCAGGGGCGTTGGCAGAATTCGAGCAGGCACTTACTGCTCCGGTGTATTTTGCTATCAGGGCAAGCGGCAGTGCGTGCAGGGGATTGCGTTCAGGTGCTGACCAGACCAGGGCTGCGAGGGTACTACCGGGTTTAAGCACTCTATGGATTTCGCTCAAGGCGACTTCGAGCCTGGGTACTAACATCAAACCATTGCGGCAGATAGCTGCATCGAAGGTTTCATCGTCCAGATCAAGCTGCCCAGCATCCATCACCTGTGTGCTGATATTGGTGAGTTCCTCCTGCTGTGCGAGACTCGCTGCCACATGAAGCATTTCAGCAGAGATGTCGGTTGCCAGGACCAATCCGGTTGGTCCCACCATACGCGCCGCGAGAATGCTCTGGTCACCTGTACCAGCTGCAATGTCGAGGACACGATCTCCCGGCTTGAGTTGAGCGGACAAGAGCATGTGTCGGGTCGCTTCTTCCATATTCTGCTGTCGCTGTTCGGCTTCCTGCTGCCAGTGTTGAGCCACTTCTGGTGAATGCCACTGTGGCATTGATTCACTCTGTTCCTGTGACATATGTTTTCTCCTTCTTTTCTAGACGAAGCTGTGATGCACATCTTTATCCCGTTCATGGATGCACCTGTGACGCGCGTCCCCTGGGCGAGAGGCTCGATCGGGTGAGAGTATCGAGCTGGTAGGTGCGCGAGGCGCGTGGGTTAAGCAGTTCCAAGTAGGGTGTAGAAACGCTTCACACAGTGATCACAAATGAAGATGCACGGCTCGGGTGTGCTCCTTTCCGCAATGCCGACCTCTGTTGGGAAGAGGCGGGAGACCTGGGAACCGCTGCGCCCGCAGAAGGAGCAGATCTGAGAGGCCTCGGGAGGAACCAGCGCAGTGCGCGCCTGCAAGAGACCGATGCCGAGCGTACGAAGCAGGCCCGCGCCAAGCCCCTCGCCTTCATTCATCAAGCCAAGCAGCAGATGCATCGGGCGTATGCTTTGTTCTCCCTGGCTCTTCATCTCTTGCCTTGCCAGGAAGATCACCTGTTTGGCGCGGGGTGTGAGCAGCTTGAGCGCATCGGATGAGACGTCCGCAAGGGGTGGAGAGCCTTGGACCGATTGGCCTTGTTGCGCCTGGCGGTCGAAGATAAACACAATGCCAGCATGAATACGCTCAGGCGTAATCCCCAGCGGAGTGAGAAACGACGTGAGACTCTCCTCGCTCGCCAAACCCCACAGCAAGTGTTCAGTGCCAATCCACCAGTGTTTCAGGTTGAGCATCTCCTCGCGGGCCAGATCGAGCACCCGGCGACTCTCTGGTGCCATGAATGTGGCGAAGGAGTCCAATGGCGATTCCTGTTCTTGCATACGGTACCTGTTCCTTTCCATTGTCTCCACTTGTGCCGCTCGCCTCAGAGCACGCAGTTGCAGCACTCGAATATGACCTGCGCTTGTTCCCAAAGCCCTGGCAATCTCGGCGGCACTATACCCCTGAAGGTAGCGCAGGGTCAAAATGGTGCGATCTCGTTCTGGCAAGAGGCTGAGAAGGTGTTGCACGCGCATCTCGACCTGCTGGTTAGCAAATGCAATGTCATCGCTCCCCAGCAGCTGCTCCTCCAAGCCACTCAGCGAATGCATCTCGTACTGACTCTGCGCCTGCCAGTAATCGACGATGGTGGTACGAGCCGTCGCGTAGAGCCAGCCACGCGCGCTTTCGGAACTCTGATCCTCCCTGAGCCAGCGCAGCGCCTTGAGAAAGACCGTGCTGGTCAGGTCCTCGGCCAGAGTGGGATCGCCGACCTTGTTGGAGATAAAGCGTTGGAGATCGGCGGCATACGCGCGGTACATCTCCGTCAGCCAGTTCAAGCGATCTTGTCGGCGCGAGTGGTTGGAGAACTGCATAGCTAATGCTCTGGTTCCTTTCTCAGACTCTCAGGTTTTTCACTGTAGTATACAGGTAGGCGTTACAGCCAGCAATGAGGCGGTTGTTTTTTCGATGTGTGGCAGAGATGCGTTTTCTCTCGCGTCAATAGCGTGTTGCTACTCCTAGCAAACAGGCTCTCTAAAAGACATGTTCTGTCAGTTTTTTTCCTTCCTGTTCAACTCTCGAATCTCGTTGCGCAACCCGTGGGCAAAGCGCGTCCAAAGAATTCTTGGTCTAGGTGCGCAAGCACCGCAGTGGCGTGAGGCCCTGGTTGGTCGGTTTGGAGTGCCCAACGGCGTGAAGTCATTAATGAGGAGGTCTCCTTATGCCTCGCATGAATATGCCAAAGTAAGAATGAGTTCCGACCCCTTTGATACATCGAACCCTCGCCATGACCACGACACGCCATCATGACACCTCTTTCACTGAACCTACGGCGACTTATCACGCTGCTCAAGCCACTCTTGCAACGCGATCACCGGAACACAGCAACAAAGCCCGATGAGCCACAAAAAGCGCGTGATATAATACCCTCATGACCAACCCGCTCAAATCCTTACACAAAAGAAACAACCTATGGCCCGGGAACATAGCCTATCTACACCATCAGGTACAATCACAATAGCGCAGGCACAACCCTCGGATATCGACATCGTGATCTCAATACTCGAGGAAGCTGGCCAATGGCTTCTTGAGCGCGGCATCTATCAATGGCTGCCAGGCTCTTTTAGCCGCGATCGTCTAGCCAGCTCACTTGAACACAGCAAGTATGGAAAACAACCCTTTATGAAAAAAACGTGCAGGAGAAAATAGATGAGTAATACAGCAGAAACACGCACCGAGCGCGATTCGATGGGCGAAATGCAGGTACCCACCAACGCCTACTACGGCGCTAGTACCCAGCGTGCCGTCCTCAATTTCCCCATCAGCGACCTGCGCTTCCCCCGCCAATTTATTCGCGCTATCGGCCAGATTAAACAGGCGGCCGCCAGGGTCAACGCAGCACTGGGCACAGTCGACCCCCAGATAGCGGAAGCGATTGACAGAGCAGCCCAGGAGGTCATCGATGGCAAACTAGACGACAACTTCGTGCTTGATATTTTTCAGACCGGTTCCGGCACCTCTACCAACATGAACGCCAACGAGGTCATCGCCAACCGCGCCAGTGAACTGTTGGGCGGCTTTCGTGGCTCCCGCAAAGTGCACCCCAACGACCACGTCAACTTTGGCCAATCCTCAAACGACGTCATCCCCACAGCTATACATCTTGCCGCGCTGGTCAGCATTGAACACGAACTTCTTCCCGCGCTGCAGCAGTTGCGCACGGCCCTGCAACAAAAGGCCGATGAGTTTATGCCCGTCATTAAGACTGGCCGCACCCATCTTCAGGATGCCACTCCCATTCGCCTGGGCCAGGAGTTTCTTGGCTATGCGGGCCAGATCGAGCGCGCTATCGCTCGCATGCATCACGCCCAGCAGGAACTATCTGAGGTTGCCCTCGGTGGCACAGCCGTTGGCACAGGCGTCAATACCCACCCCGAGTTTTCCGCCCGCGTCTGCCAGCTCCTCTCAGAGATGAACGGCGTCACCGTCCGCGAGACAAGCAACCACTTCCAGGCTCAAAGTACCCTCGACAACATCGTCGAGGCCAGCGGCTCACTCAATACACTGGCGGTCAGCCTCATGAAAATTGCCAACGATATTCGCTGGCTCGGTTCCGGCCCGCGCGCCGGTATCGGCGAAATTGACCTGCCAGCCGTCCAACCTGGTAGCTCGATCATGCCTGGCAAGGTCAACCCAGTAATCGCCGAATCGGTCTGTATGGTCTGCGCCCAGGTAATTGGCAACCACACCACCATCACCATCGCGGGCCAATCCGGCAATTTCGAAATCAACGTCATGATGCCCGTTACAGCCTATAACCTGCTGCAATCCATCAGCCTGCTCGCCTCCGTCTCGCGCAACTTTACCGAGCAGTGTATCAAAGGCTTGCAGGCCACTACCAGAGGACCCGAAATGGTCGAGCGCGGCCTCGCCATCTGTACCTCGCTCGCCCCCATCATCGGCTATGATGCCGCCGCAGACATCTCCAAGGTAGCCTACAAAACGGGCAAAACTGTACGCGAGGTGGCACGCGAAAAAACCAACCTTTCGGAAGAGGAACTCGACCGCATCCTCGATCCCGCCAGCATGACCAGGCCCGGTTTAGAAGGCGGCCCCGCCGGCGGCTAATTTCGTCCATAAGACAAAACAAGGAGGCAAGCGGTTTCGCCGCTTGCCTCCTTGTTTTGTCTCTATAAAAATAGTTTTACTTCGGCGTCACCACTGCCGCGTAGCCCGCCCACCACTGTAAAAATTGGTCGTGCGTCAGCATGCGGTGATTCCAGGAGGAGCTATCCGCGAGGTACACGTAGTTGCTATCACCACCAATTACAACGAGTAGATGGCCCCCAGCGTACCTGTCCGGTGGGAAGCCCACGATCACCGGTTTACCCGAGTTCGCGGTATTGATCACCCGGTCGAGGCTCCACGAATTACCCCAGTCCGTCTTAAAGCCAAACTGTGCCGCCGTTTGCTGTATACCTGACGGATCCAGCAATCCCATTTGCGGCGTAATCGCTCCGATCTGCGATTCCACCTTCAACACGTCAGTGATGCGATAGTTCCGACCATAGGCATCAAACACCTCTGTCATCGATGCGGTTGAACAGGCGGAATATGCCCACGTGCTCCATTCCGCTTGTGAGTTATATTGAGCGGAGTCAAGCTGCGATATACGCACGAGCAGTTTTGAGACATTCAGCGTGGTCACATGTGACGCGGTCCGAATATCGTTCGTGTTGAATTGGGAGGCACTGAAAACAGTCAATTCCTTGCTCAAACTTTGCAGCGTCCCATCAGCCAGGCTGCGCTGGATGAAAAAGGTTGCCATTACCATCAACAATAGACCAAGGGAGACGTAAATACGCAGGCGAGAATACCACGAGGGAGGCAGCACCAGAGGCGAACGCGACACCGGCTTGCGCGCACTGACCATCATCCCCCGCCCTGTCTGTACAAGCACCAACCCCTGCGTTTCTCCCACTCGTGCACCCGCCACCTGTACATTCTTCTGCTGCCTATATGCGCGCAATGCACTACTCCAAAGATTACCCATCATCAACACGATCAAAACAAGAGACACTACAATGCCAACGACAGATATCATTCATTACCTCGCTATCAAAAACAACATACCCATCTATCATTTCTAAACGTCAGTATAGCGTGGTAATAGTTCAAACAGTGGGGAAATACGGAAAATACAGCCCGATGGTACTATTTCTCGTGGAGAAATTTCTTCATCCCGTTGCAAGCACATGCTATCGCGCATAAGCACACACCTACATCCAGATGCGCCACTTCTCGGGCGTATCGACCCCCGAATCACTGGAGAGGTCGGCATCGTTAGGCCAGACGCTTGCCCCTGTTTCAAGAGCCTTGTAGGCAACGGCTATGGCACCCGCCCATGTCTGGTCCATCGTCAAAGCGTCCATCTCCTCCTTTGAGAAGAATCGCGCGTCATCAATCTCGCCGGTATTGATCCGCAAATCGCTGAGAGGCGAAAGCAGATTTGCGCGGAACATAAAAAAGTAGTTGTGCTCCCCGTCATCCATCACCCAGATCCGTAATCCTATCAGCCCCACAATTTCCACGCGCAAGTTCGTTTCTTCGAATGTCTCGCGTGCTGCAGCTGTATCGGGCAACTCACCCACGTTCACCCGCCCGGCCGGTAACAGATAGCGCCCCCTGGTTACCCCGAAGATATTGCGTACCAACAGTACCCGTCCCTCGTGTACCACAACTGCCCCCGCGCCTATACTGAGCGGCCTCCTCGGCCGTTCACCCACTACATCTGCCTGTGACATACATCCATCTCCTACTCCAATGCAATCTCAAAAAAAAAGGCTTCCGTTCCCCTAGTATACAGCATATTATGGGCGGGGACCCTCGTGGTCCTTACACGGGGAGGTATGTAGTAACATCGCCTCGGAAGCTCCTTCGTACCCGTAGGGGCGGGGGAAGGGTTGTGTGGGGACGCTTGCGTCGCCCTGGCGGGAGGGGGAAAGCGCACAGGAGCAGGACGAGGGCGACGCAAGCGTCCCCACTCCACACCACTCCCGCCCCTACGAATGTGACGATCTGCCCCCCAAAAAACCTCCCCGTGAAAGCCCTCGTGGCCGCGCGCGCTGCCCCTTGGTTCCCCCATGCAGGGGCAACGCGGGCGACTCCAGAGGGAAAAATGTCGGAACCTCCTCTTTACCGATCGCGTTCAATTACCGGCAGAACCAGGTGTGATGGATTGACCTGGCTATGATACACGCGGTTGATCGCCTGCACGAAGTCTTTTTCCTGTTCAGAAGCAATCGTGCCACCCGTGTTGCTATTGCGATCGAAGCGCGGGAAATTGCTGCTGGAAACCTCCAGGCGGATACGATGGCCTGTGAGAAAGACATTCGAGGTGGCCTCCAGATCGATGCGCAATTCATAGACCTGGCCCGGCTCCATGAGGACCGATGAAGAAAGCGATTGGCGATAGCGTGCGCGTAAAATGCCATCGGTGAGAATTTCGGCACGCCCATCAGGGTGGACATCGACCAGCTTGCCAGTGAAATCGGTATCGCGAGCTGAAGATGACACATGCAGCACCAGTTCGATCGGGCCAGTCACCTCCACAGGCTGTTCAAGCGGCAAGGTCGTGTAACAGAGCACATCCTCGCGTGTCTCGATCTGACGTTGATCCAACGGCCCCACATCATCTAGCATACCTAGCGAATTAACGGCGCCGCCCATCGTCGGAACAGAATCACGCGGATTGTAGCGATAGACATCCTCCGGCTCCACATCCGCCTGCGTGGTCGAGAGCACGCCATCCCCTGTTGCTGTGTTGGCATGTCCTCCGCTGTGTAGATAATAAGGGCGGTACTGAGTATCGGGCAACGGCCAGTCCTCTTCCTCGCGCCAGGCATTCGTTCCCATGACAAAGATGCGCACCGGCTTTTCTTGCTCCACACCATTCTCAATCCCCTTGAGCCAGTGATCGAACCAGCGCAGGTGCAGATCGGTAAGCAGATCTCTGGCAAAAGAAGCTGCGCCATAGGTCCGTTCCTTGAAGCCCCGCAGAAAGTTGCCATGCGACCAGGGACCAATTACCAGGTGCTGAAGCGAACGTGCCAGGGCACTGCCTCCCCGCTGCCTCATGCTCTGGTAATGCTCGAGGTCTTCCCTCTGGAAGTGATCGTACCAGCCGGCGATTGTGAGGGCAGGCACGGTGACTTGCTCATAAAACTCCTCCTGTATAAGCGTACGCCAATACTCATCGAGGGTAGGATGCGCCAACCAGTCGAAGTAGTAAGGCGCTCTGCCCTGAAGCAAGGGCACGTCAACGAGCGGAAGTCGTCTGAAGAGAGCTGGGAGATCGCCACTCGCTTGTATCATCTCCTCCAATTCCGCCCGAGTAGCCCGGCCCTGGCCTACCCGCCGCTGGACCTCTTCCATTGCCACATCCGTCGCCCATCCAAGGGCAACACCCAGCAGGAATGCGCCCCCTTGATAGGGATACACGTGCCAGCCTGGTGACTGGGAAGGAGCGATTGCCCGCAGCGCCGCCGGTTGCTCGCGCGCCGCCTGCCACTGGGTCAATCCCTGGTACGAGACGCCAAACATCCCAACCTGGCCGCTGGACCAGGGCTGGCTGGCCGCCCAGGTAATGGCGTCAGCCCCATCCTCGACCTCATGCACAAATGGCTCGAACTCACCCTCGGAGGCAAATCGCCCCCGCGTATCTTGCGCAACGATCACGTAGCCTGCCTCAACTACGCGCGCGCTATCAAAATTGAGTTCCAGAAAAATGCGTTTTTCTTTGGTGAACGGGGGATACTCGAACGGAAAGCGCCTATCTTTGTTGTACGGCAGGCGCGTCACCAGGACGGGCCACTGCCCCTGCTGCGCCGGACGATAGATATCGGTGGCGAGTTTGACGCCACCGCGCATAGGAACCATGATATTTTCTTCAATCACCATACTCATAGGTAAAACCTCATTCTTTCTGTATTGTTTTTGGGTCCTGGTTCAGTATGCTACGTGGAGGGATTGAATGCGCTCCCAGAGGAAGAGGCGCGACTGCGGGTCCAGGTTGTTGGTTGGCTCGTCAAGGAACAGCACCTCTGGACTGGAAAGGGCCTCTCTTCTGGTCTGAATGTGGCTTGAATATCCGCAGGATAATCTCAGTCTCAGGAAAATGCTTTTTGACCTGCTCAGGCTCGCGCAAAGCCTGTCTGGATAAACCATCAAGACACGATAGAAAGACTATCACCAACTGGTCTGGATCGCCTTCTGCGACCTCTCCGCTAGCCTGGCCATCGACGATAAGTTGCCTCAGCACCTCTAGATAGGTCTGACCCTGCCTGCCTATTAGTTCACGGATGTCGTCCGACGTCGCCTCATCGTCCAGCACCTGATACATAAGCTGATAGTTTTCGGGGTGTTCGCGTCTGCCTTCCCATGCCATTGAAACCAGAAAACCAAGGCGTTCCCCTGGCGTACCCGGCATCTTCGGAATGCGCTGGATTCCCGCGATACCGGATTGTACGGCCTGCTCTACCAGCACGTGAAAGATCGCCTCCTTGCTGGCAAAGTAGCGATAGGCCAGCCCCTGACTGACCTCGGCGGCAGCTGCCACGTCAGCCATGGTAGCCGCCATACCTTTTCGGGCAAAGACCTTCCTCGCAGCATCCAGGATCTTCGCACGTTGCTCTTCGCGAATACGTTGATTCGCTTCTTCTGTCCGAGGCAATTAAGTACCTTCTTTTAGATGAATAAACTGTTCATTCATTAACGAGTATACCTGCCTGGTTCATGATTGTCAAGTGCTTGACGGGTTGCCATCCTTTCCCACATGGGAAAAAAGCTGCCTATGGCGGGGCCACAGGCAGCTTTTTTCCCATAAATTATTTCCTGCTGAGCGACTTGTCGCGAAGCCGCCATCAACAAAAAGCAAGAGCCACAGTAAGAAACTTCTCAATTGCTAGCATCAGCATCCCCCCGTACCTCCCGCACAGTCACCTCATCCACCAGAATTTCACCACCGAAAAGTTCCACCAACACCGGACTAACCACTCCCTCGATAGCAACCTCCGTACTCTCAATATCCCCCGCAAGCACTTCCGCAAACAGCGCCGGATATTGAATAGCAATATGGATCACGCAAGACTGGTACATAGAAACGACTCCTTTCACAGATCATTCCTTTTCTCTCTCCTCATTATTGTTCCCACGGTTCTCACTCTTGCCCCCACTGTCTGTATGGTCAACGTGTAAAGTGTGCCCCAAAAATTGCATGTTCACAACGTCATTCTGGTATCAAATGGGGGGCATTTATGGGTCAAATACAAGTCAATAATGTCCATCTTTAAAGTTTATAATTGATAGCGATCACAATTCATATTTACCTGTGACTTTCCCCCCCAAGGAGCTAATAAAATGACGGCGTTTGTCTCACTGTTCCGCGGCATCAACGTGGGCGGTCACCAGAAGATACGGATGGATGAACTCAAAGACCTGCATGTATCCCTGGGATTAAAGGATGTCGTAACCTATATTCAGAGCGGAAACGTTGTATTTACAAGTGATAACGCAGACCCGGCTCAACTCTCAGGGCAAATTGAGGATGGCTTTGCAAAAAAATTCGGCTTTCGCGTGACAGTCATGGTTCGAACTTCGGCCGAGTTAAACGATATTATTGCGAACAATCCATTTCAGAACCAACCCACGAAAGAGTTAAAGTGGGTGGTCGTGATGTTTCTGGCGACTCGCCCTGAGAGGACAGCACTGGAAGATCTCCAGAAGACGTATGTTGGCCCTGAAGAACTCTACTTAATCGGCCAGGAATTGTATATCTATTATGCGAATGGCATTGGACGCTCAAAACTGTCCGGTGCCTTTATTGAGAAAAAGCTGAAAACAAGTGGAACAGGAAGAAATTGGAATACCATTCTACAATTGCAGAAAATGATGCAGCACTAATGGCCCACTTGCTCCGGTGAATTCACTGAGCTCGTCCATTATGGGCTGGATTGACTGCGCACAACCAGCGCATCGAGACCATTTACGGTAATATTCCCAGCAAGCGCCTTGCCGGTGAGCAGATCTATGCCACTGGCCGGTATCGTAACTTCCTGTGGAGCCGGGCCATGATTCAGGATGAACCAGTGATCAGCACCCTCGTGCACCCGGCGTAATATCTCTACGTTGTCCGGTGATAACACCCCTTGACTTACCTTAGCTTCGGCAAGCACCTTGCTCATGAGCAAGTCCTGCCCGGCATCGTCCAACGATGTACTAACATAGAAAACTTTTCCTGCCCCGACCCGCTTCATGGTCACAGCCGGTGCTCCGTCAAACGGTTGACCGCGATACCTTCCAAGCACCTCCGCACCGTTCGTTTCCAGCTCATCCATCCAAACGCCTGCGCTCACGCGCTGCAACGTACCGTCTATGGTCAGTTCAAGACTTTCTGGACCACCGCTGGGCGTTCCTGCTCCTGTTGGCAGCAAAGCAGTATAGTCAACAACTCGCACGCCGGCTAGCTCACGCAGTGCTCCCGGCAGCGGCAGATCGACGACTGCATTATGTTCGTCTTTGACTCCGCTCCTGAACGTCAATACCAGCGTTCCTCCGGCCTCCACCCAGGAACGGAGTCGCAACGCTATATCGTCGCGCAAGACAAACAAGCACGGCGCAATGAGAACGTTATAAGACTCCCACGGTCGGTCCTCGGTGATGAGATCTACCGCTACATTGCGACGCCATAGTGCCCTGTAGTAGCGCCCTATCTGATCATTGTAGGAAAGTTCTTCAGCAGTGGGCTGCGCCTCGAATGCCCAGAGCACGTCGTAGGAACGTAGGATGGCTACCTCGGCAGGAAAAGACGCTGTCACGAGCGTACCCAGACGCCGCAATTCCTCTCCAGTCTGGCGCACTTCCTCGAACCGTCTTCCGGGATTCCCATCATGTGGCAGAATACCATGCCAGTACTGTTCGGTCCCCACACGGCAGGTGCGCCAGCGAAAGTAGACGATGGCCTCGGCTCCGTGCGCTACCGACTGCAAGGTCCACAGGCGAATTTCTCCGGGCAACGGGGTAGGTGATAATATTCCCCAGCCGCTTGGCCCTGCCTGCTGCTCCATCACCCAGAAGGTGCGGCCCTTGAGCCCACGCATCAGATCATGGGCCATCGCTACGTAGCTGGGACTCCAGTTTCCATGGAAGGGACTAAACGGTCCGGGTAGCCGGGGGTAGTTATCCCACGATACGACGTCAAGGTCCTGCGCAAGCGCGACGTAGTCCACGTAAGGAAACAGGCCCATCAGATTGTGGGTAAGCAGGTGTTGCGGGCAGACCTCGCGCAGGGTCTGCACCTGGAGATGTTGGTACTGTACCCAGCTCTCGGAGGTGAAGCGGGCGAAATCGAGGTAGAGCCCAGGATTATGTACTGAGCCCAGGCCTCCCGTTCGTATATACCGCATTGGCACAGGAATCTGTTCCCACGCGCTGTATTCCTGGCTCCAAAAAACTGTGCCCCACTGGCGATTAAGATTCTCAAGGCTCTCATAGCGCTGCTGAAGCCAGCGCTGAAAGGCTGCGCGACATGAGGAGCAGTGACAACGGTTACCATTGGCGATATTGCCTAGCTCGTTGTCTATCTGCCATGCAAAAACTGCAGGATTTTGAGCATAGTGTTTCGCCATGGCTTCGACGATACGACGTGTCGCCGCGTGGAAAGTCGGCTGCGTAGGACAGTAGTGACGGCGCATTCCGAAGCCCGCCCGCTGACCATCCTCGTTAACCGGCAGGATTTCAGGATGCGCTGAAATCAGCCACGCCGGTGGTGCGGCAGTCGGCGTACCAAGCACGACCCGTATCCCATGATCATTCAGAATCTTGATGGCTTCGTCTAGCCAGCCGAAGTCGAAGAAACCCTCTCTTGGTTCCAGGCGCGACCAGGCAAATTCCGCCAGGCGCACGGTGTTAATGCCAGCTTGCTGCATGAGTTCGGCATCAACTGGCCAGCGCTCAGTACTCCAGTGTTCAGGGTAATAATCGGCGCCTAAGAGCGGCTCATTCATCATAAACACCTTGTTCTTTCCCCTTCTGTCGTTCAATATACGGTTAACTATGCTCTGGCAGTTTCATTGGCTGTCGCTGTCGAACGACGAATGACCAGATGGCATGAATTGTTTGTCGGTAATCAAGGCCGTAGGTGCCGATTTATCGCGCACATGGCCGATTTATCGGCCCTCCACCTCCCTTCCGCTCGCACGCCTGCGACTTTTTCATACACCCGAATGACCAGTAGCTCGTATGGAAAGCTCATGCTTTATATTTGCGTCCACGGCTGTAAAGACGTTTTTACGGGTTCGCCCGTGGTTAGTGCCTGATCGATCATGATGTTCAGGTAGTGATCCTGTGCTGCCTCCGCTAATCCATAGAACTCCGGGCCCCCCTCAACAAAGCGTACCATATGCTCCAGGCAGGAAGCAATGGCAATTTCATCATCACTGAGTCGACCAGGAACAAAGGGGTTCCGATAGATCCATTCGCTGCCTGCCAGAATCCCTTTAAGGTAGTAGCCCTCCAGGTTGCCGCTCTCTCCAGCATTTTGTCGCTGTAGCTCGATGGAAATCGGCGTTTGGAAGTCTTCAAGGTAACGAACCTGCGTGTTGTTGATCTCACCGCGTTCTCCGCGTATAAGCATGCGCGGCGCGCGAACCCAGGAGCGATATTGAGCGTAGGTAAAGTCGTAGACCCCCAGCTTGCCACCAAAGTCCAGGTAGGCGATGACCTGCTTTGAAGCCTCGACTTTCTCCTGTTCAGGGAGATGAAAATCACGATCTGGCCCGGCTATCAGGGGAGAATTGAAGCTCTTTGCGCTAATCGTTGCGCTATCAAACGTGATACCCAGGAACTTGCGCATCAGGCTCACACCGTGATAGCCATGTGCTACTGAAATTTGTGCCTGAGTGATTGTTCCTAGCTTTCCTGAACTCGTTATGGCTAGACGTGCAGCGTGAAGCGGCTGGAACTGGTACTGTTCTGCAACCTGAATCTTTGCTCCTGCTTTGATCAACGGCTGTAAGGAGATGAGCCCTTCGAGGTCTGGTGCCGATGGCGTTTCCGCTAACGCTGGAACGTTGCGCGACGCCAATTCTTTGAGGAGCACGGGTGTTGCGGGCCAGGACACAGCGACCACCACAAACTGTAGATCAGGTACGCGCAGCAATTCGTCAAGCGTGCCATATGTTGGCACTCCCCAGCGAGTTTCCAGCGCCTGTCTCTTCTCGGCGTTACGTGCAAGGAGGCCACCAATCTGGAAACGTTCCGGCAATTCCCTTGCGATCTGCAAGAAAAATGTGGTACGCCATCCACCGCCAATGATGCCAAATTTGATTGGTTTTGTCATATTTGCTCCTCACTCGGCACTGCCCGCTCAGAATTTGAGCAACACAGCAGATGTGCCGAGAACGGTAAACGCGACATGTCCATTGCTGAGTTGAGGGCTGCCCACAACCACGTCCATATGCGTCGAGTCAAACTGCCACATGGTACCAGTCCCGCTGGAGATCAGGGCTGAGAGATCGGCATCGACCGTGTAAGCCGTCTTAACGCTGCTGTTGGTGACCAGCAGGTAGACGTGGCCAGCGGAATCCTTCGTGGTAATTGCCTGCAGATTGGAGTTGCTGGTCGTGCTCTGGTACGTCGGCCGCGCTCCTTGCAGGCCGCGAATGCCGAGCCTCATAGCATAGTAGCCAGAGGTGCGGGTGCCATCTGCCGCCACCAGTCCCTGGAAGCTCTGGAGATGGCCGCTGCCGCCGCTCCAATCGTACATGCTAAAAACATGACTGCCGGTAACATTGCTATCGCCCGGCTGGGAGCCGCTGATCAGGTTACTTACGAGCGAGACATCAAACGAAATACTGTTGTACTTACCCCGGTATGTGCCCCATTCGCTTAGCCAGAGCGGATAGCTACTATGGCCGGTACTATCCATCCAGCCATGAACTTGTTGCACGTAGCTAGAGATGCTGCCACTGTAATCATGAATATCGACGCTGTCAAAATAGGCCGGGATCTGCTGGAGAGCGTCGTTTGGCCAGCTTGATCCACCGGTTGTCACAGGTGCATAGACGTGGTAGGTGCGCCCAGGCAAGTAGGTGTTGAAAACATAGGCGACGGCATCGTGGGTATACTGTGCAAAGGTGAAGTACTGGGACTCCGTTCCACCCCAACCCTGGCTGCTGTTGTTGGGTTCGTTGTGGATCTCGAAGTCGTTCACGTTGTAATTGTTGCGGACGTTGAGCCAGTAAACGGTGGAGAAAACGTGACCCCACCAGACGTTCCAGTCATTGGCCGTCACTGGTGGATTGGGAGCCCATGCTGGATTCCCATTGTTGTCGCGGTTGCGAACCGTCACTACAGGCCGGATACCGGCGGACTGGAGGTTAGCGAAAATTGTTCTGGCGTTACCTTGCCAGAGGGTTGGGCCATTGCTCCACCAGTAATCGCTGCCGTTAGGCGGATTAGTCATCGCGTTATCCCACCATGTCCAGTTGATGACACTTGGATTGGCTTTGATTTGGTCAATAGTTGGTGTGCCATAAGGGCTGTAGGGGTCCTGCCATTCCCAGCGTGACATGCCGCCATAGATGCGGTACGTATTGATGCCGAGATCACTCATGTCCGCAGTATTGAAACGGACATTGCCTTCGGTGGCTCCGATATAGGCTGTGCTTACGCCCCATTGAGTTCCTGACACGCTGATCGTGGCACTTGAAGCAGCGTGGGCTGGATTGATGGCGCCTTCGCTGAGTACGATACCTCCGCTAAGTGCCCCCGCGATGCCGGCGGTAGCCCCTAGATAGAGCACATCCCGTCGACTCATTTTCTTACCGAGGATTCCACCTTGAGCGGATTGGTGACTCGTGTTATTTGTGCCCGTACCCGTTCTTTTCATCTCCTGCTTACCTCCTGGACAGCTTCGAACTACATCGTCGATAGTGTGGATTTTCTACGCTGTTTAGAGTTACCGGGACTTTCTTTACGAGACATGCTACTTGACGACTGCAGGGATGCCCATCTATAAGATAGCACGTTGCATGCTTGATAGAGGTTTCTGATGCAGCATGCTCTCAACTTGACATATCCGCCTGGTTGGAGGGCTGCCTGGCTTTATTCAGCCTGTCCTCCTGTTGTCTATCTGGTTCCTGGCAACTGGTATCCAGTTCTACAGGCTGGATAAACCTCCCAGGGACCAAAGATCATGAACGACAAGGGAAAGCGACGAAGCTGGTTAGGTATTGTGTGACATCGCCTCGGAAGCGCCTTCGTACCCGTAGGGGCGGGGGAAGGGTTGTGCGGGGTGGGGACGCTTGCGTCGCCCTGACAGGAGGGGAAAGCGTGCACAGGACGAGGGCGACGCAAGCGTCCCCACCCCACATCCACACCACTCCCGCCCCTACGGATCAGATCCATCCTCCACGAATTCGACGATCACGGCGTCACCCGTGTCAGGTCGCGTGGAAACGTCGTCGTCAGCTTGATATTGTTCATACCCGTCAGTTGCATAAGCAAGCGCTCCAGCCCGATAGCGAAACCACCATGCGGCGGCATCCCATACTTGAACACCTCCAGGTACGCCTCAAACGGCTCGATAGGCAGGTGCGCCCTCTCCAACGCCGCTATATAGTCGCTGTAAAGATGCAGCCGTTGCCCGCCCGTCACCAGTTCCGTACCCCTGAAAAGCAGGTCAAACGAGTTTGAGTATTCGGGATGCTCCGGGTCTGGATGCGTATAAAATGGCCGCTTGCGCATCGGATACCCCGTGACGAACAGGAAATCGCTGCCAAATTCCTGTCGCGCCCACTCTCCCAGCCAGCGCTCATCCTGCGGCGACAGGTCCGGCTCACCCCGCACATCCGTCTTATAGCGCTTATATATCAGTTCCTGCGCCTCCGGAAAGAACATGTGCGGTATCTCCTCCGGCACCTCCGGCATCTTGACCTGCAGTATCTTCAATTCAGCAGCATACTGCTCATGTAACGTCGTCAAAATGCCCGCGATCACATCCCGCAAGAGCGCCATCACCGTAAAATGGTTCTCAATAAAGCCAAACTCGGCATCCAGGCTGACATATTCGTTGATGTGACGTGTGGTGTCGTGCGGTTCCGCGCGAAAGACCGGGCCCACCTCGAAAACACGCTCAAAGACACCCACCATTGCCTGCTTGTAAAACTGCGGGCTCTGCGCCAGGAAAGCTGGCCGTCCAAAGTAGTCCAGCTTGAAAACGTTCGCGCCGCTCTCAGTAGCTGCCGCCACGATCTTTGGCGTCTGTATCTCGGTAAATCCTCGCTCAATCAGCGTACTGCGAAAACCAGCCATCACCCCGGCTCCCAAGCGCAGCACAGCCCGTCGTGCCGGGTGGCGATTCGTCACAACGGCATGGTCGAGCAGTGTTCCAATGTTCGCCGTAATTTTTCGTTTGTTGAGCGGCACCGGCGGCACCTCCGGCACCGGCGTGATCACCTCGATGCGCGGCTGGTGCAGTTCAACCCCTCCTGGCGCCTGGGCCTCGCTCACAACAACACCCTCGACAGCCACGATACTTTCAACACCGAGTACGCCGCCCTGCAGCGGCCCCAGTTCAGCCTCGCTCTCCGTCACCACCTGCACGATACCCCAGCCATCGCGAACAACCAGGAAGTTCACACCCCCTAAACGCCGCAGCGAGTGCAGCCAGCCCGCCACACGCACGCGCTCACCTACATGTTCACCAACCTCAACCGTACGTATCCGTTCCATAAAAAGCTTCCTTCACCCCTATCTAAACATGCGGCAGTACACTCCTCGCGAACGCTCGCAGCCCATCGATATCATCAATGTCAAACCACTGCAACATTAATTCTTCCACCCCCACCACCTCGTAAGCCTTGATCTGCTCAATCACCATATCCGCCGTGCCAACGATCTCGTGATCCTGCGAGGCGAGAATATCAATCACCTCTTTCAGAGACTTGCCCGCGTATCTGGGATCTTCCAAGCGCCCGTGCAGCCGCCGGCCAGCTTCCGCCAAATCACGCCCGAAGAAAAGCCCCCTCATCAAGGTGCGCTGAACATCCTCCGGTTTTCGTCCGGCCCGCATGAGCAATCCATCGAGGATCTCCGAGCGCTTGCGAAACTCCTCCGGCGGCAGGAACGAACCGTTCCAGATATCGGCATAGCGCACCACCAGCGGCAAGGTGCGTTTAATACCGTTGCCCCCAATGAGGATTCGTGGCCCGCCCGGTCGCTGCGGTCGCGGCAGCAAAGTCGCCCCTCGCAATTGAAAGAAGCGGCCCTCGTACGTAACAGGCTCATCGCTCTTGAGCAGGCGCGTCACGACCTCGAGACCCTCCTCGAAACGGGCCATGCGCGTCGCTACATCCCCCAGCTCAAAACCGAAGAGCCGGTGTTCACGCTCCTGCCAACCTGCCCCTACCCCCAGGATCATCCGCCCGTTGCTCAAATCATCCAGCGCCGCCGCCTGCCGCGCCAGCAACATAGGATTGCGGAACGAAAACGGCGACACCATCGGCCCAAAGTGGATGCGCCGCGTGTGGTCGGCCAGGTAGGTCAGTGAAACAATCGTCTCCAACGAGTCCAGGTCCGGCGGGTTAGCATTGGTGAAGTGGTCTGAGCGAAACATCCCGGCAAAACCCAGGTCCTCAACCTCCGCCACAAGATTTTTCCAGTGGTGCCACGTCAACCCATTTTGCCCCTCGATCATCAATGATACAGCGACCATAAACTATCTTTCCTTTCGGTTTCTTTTTATTATGCACTTGTTCCATCTCATCCAGCACATGTAATAGCGCGTCAATAAAACAAGCAAATTGCTGCATACCTACCATTATGCAACATTGTCAGGGCAAAACACATTATTGTCACCTCATTGGTCGCAAATCAGTACAATTTTTCTGCTGAGTTTGCTTTTTTTGAAATGTGTTGTTATACTCAAAAATATAAAACCTCTCCAACAATATGATTAGATGTTTTACTCATTTGTTGGAAGAGTTACTGCCTGGCTTGCTTTCGTCGCCTTTTAGTGTGAGACACCTGCGCATACTAGAAAAGCAAGAAGAAGGTGAGAGCTGATTTCTCACCGATCCCCTTTTGACGCCATCAATGGCGAAAATATGGTAACTGCATTGTTGTGGGGGCATCGCTGTTACCAGTTCAGTATGCGCACAGCAGTTATTGAACCCTGGAAAGAAGAGAAGCTAAACCCCTCAATCTTGCACAACTCGAACGTCGTTGTACCCGGTTTTCTTGGAAATCGTCTCTCTGTTCTATCGGTAAAATGTTATCCCTTTATTCGATGAGGAAAGAAGGTAACTGATGACGATCCGACCACTACGACTCTTTATTTCATCCGCGTCGGCCCATCAGGGGGGTGGGCGAATGCGCCGGACCTCGTTCGTCGTAACCCTCCTGGTGACGGTATTAATTTCGATCCTGGCGGTGCCGGCATCGGCGGCCAAGGCAGGCCCGCTCGTTCGCGCCGCTGCGGCGAGTCCCACACTCTCAGTCTCGAGCAATCTCACCAATCGGCGCTACGTTGCCGCAGGCGATCGCGCCTACGATCTCGGCAGCGAAGACGGCCGCTATCCAGCCATGGGCTTCCACACCCGCGGCGAGATGGGTGGCATCTGGACCCCTCCGATCAAGCTGCTCGACGGTATCTGGTTCGGCATCAACGGCCAGTGGATTGGGCCGGCGACGAGCTTCACCTCGGGCTTTGGCTACGCTCAGATGGCACTGCCGACGACCGGCAGCAATCGCTTGAAGATCACCCGCACCGACTTCGCCCCTGATGGGCGGCGCGCCGTCGAGTTCGGGCTCACGCTCACCGCGTCCAACTCCGCGCCGTTCGAGCTCAACGTCGACGCCCATTCCGAGCTCATGGACGCGTACCCGTGGGGCTTCACGACGCCTAACCAGCTGGATTTCAACCTCCCCGACACCGCGGCGTTCAACGGCAAGCAGCTGGTCTTCCAGGAGAACGGGACCCCGCCGGTTGCCAATGCTATGCCCCACTCCTGGGCGGCCGTCGTCGGTGCGACCGGCCTCACCCCGGCCTCTGGGACGACCGGTAGCGCGTTCCGCGGCCCGCAGGATCCCCCGGTGATCTGCCCGGCATCGGGAGCCGACATATTCCGCTGCGACGACACGGGCTTTGGCAAGGGTGCGGGCGGCGAGTTGACCTACAAGCTCATGCTGCACGCCAAGACCAGCATGACGGTCTGGTTCACGGTGGCCGGCTCGGACCAGGGGCTCGCCGCGGCCCAGACCGAGTACCAGGCAGCGAGCGCGAACCCGGCCGCCGAGCTTCAGGCCAAGGTCACCTCGCGCCTGGCGCTGGACAGCCAGACCCGGGTGTCACTGCCGGGCGATCCGGCGCTCGCCGCCGCGGTCACCTGGAGCAAGCAAGACATGGCTGACCTCACACAGCAGGCCGACAACCTGAGCATCCGCCGGACCGAGCAGGGCACCGTGTACCCACCGCCAGCCGGAACCCTGCCGAGTATCCGGTTCGAGGGCGCCGGCTTCCCTGACTACCCGTGGATGTTCGCGACTGACCAGGAGTACACGATGTTCGCCCTGCTCGCCGCCGGGCAGTTCGCTACCGCCGAGAATGGGCTGCGTTCGCTCGCTGCTGCGAGCGATATCGCCAACAACAAATCCGGCAAGGTCGTGCACGAGACCGTCACCGACGGCTCGGTGTACTTCGGGTTGAACGACGAGCCAGGCGACATCGACGAGACCGCCAAGTTCCCGAACGCAGTGGCCATGGTGTGGCGCTGGACGGGTGACTCGAGCTTCCGCGACGAGATGTACGATTTCTCCAAGCGCAACATGGAGTATATGGTCAACCTGACCGCATCCGACGACGACGTGTGGCCGGACGGCTCAGGCAACGTGGAGGCCCCTGGGCTGGGTGAGGATAAGGTTGACGTCGCCGTCTACACGATCCGCGGCCTACTCGACCTCGCCGACATGGCGGCGAGCAAAGGAGACACGGCGACGGTGAACTTTGCCCTGAGCAACGCCAAGACGATGGAGAGCGCCTTCCAGGATGCCTGGTGGATGCCGAGCATCCCGCAGTACGCCGACTCGCTCAAAGACCCCGCCAACTCGCAGCTCATGCAGCGGTGGTGGATCGGCGTCACCCCGATTGAAGCCGAGCTGTACAAGGACGGGGTGCAGCAGCCAGGGCTCGCGCCCAAGGCAGACGCCCTCCAGGCGCTCGCGCTGCGCGAGACCTCTTGCTACTCGGGGACGTATGGCATGTACGTCGAGGGCGCCCCGGGGTGCGACCCCGGCACCTGGCCGAATAAGGCGCAGGTGGCGTACACCCTCAACACGGGGGTGATGGCCGTGGGTCTCGGCAACTACGGCCTGCTCGGTCCCACCGACCAGCAGCGCTACACCGACGCCCTGGCGCAGCTCCAGATCGGCTCGGTCGAAGAGCAGCCGGGCGCGATGCCGGAGATCGGCCCATCGCCGGACTTCAAGGCTAACGTCGACCAGCCGTTCAACGAGCGCTCGTCGCTCAATCAGGCGTGGGGTACCTATGGGGTGCTGTGGCCCGTCGTGCACCAGCAACTCGGGGTCGACCCCCAGCTCGGTCATGGGCTGCTCGAGGTACTCCCAAGCGTCCCGCCTAACCAGTCGACCGTCTCGGGGAGCGCCATCCGGATTGGCACGGGCACCATCGATGTCACGGCCATGCACAGCGGCAACACCTGGACGACCACAATGACGTCGTCCGGGCTCGCCTGTACCCTGCATGTCGGCGCGACCCTCCCTGCCGGCAGCACCGTCCAGAGCGTAACGCTCAACGGCACGCCGGTGGCCTATCAGGTACGCGACACCAACTCCGGACGCCAGGTGTTAGTCTCGACCGCCTGCGGATCCACCGCCCAGGTGAAGATAGTCGCGAGCTGACAAGCCTGGCAGAGTACCATTACCCTGGCGGGCCGAGGTCGCTGTAAAAAGTGACCTCGGCCCGTTCGTCACCGCGCCCACCCCGACCAACGGACGCGTAGGTGACGAGCTTTCACAGGCAGACATTGTGTGACATCCCCCTCGGAATCGCCTCCATACCCGGCGATCTGCTTCCCCTGCTTTGCAAGTTGTGAGTCATTATGTGACATCGCCTCGCAAGCGGCCTCGTACCCGTAGGGACGCTTGCGTCCAATACATTTCAAAGAAGACGTTCTGCGAGTCAAACGAAGCCGAGGAAGGAGTGTCATCCTGAGCGCGAGCTTTGGATCTCTGTCCGGCGAGAGATCCAAAGCTCGCGCTCAGAGCTTGCCCTAGAGCGAAGCGAAGGGATGACAAAGCAAGATGGTCTCTTCTTTGAAATGTATTGACGCTTGCGTCGCCCTGGCAGGAGGGAGAAGGCTTGTGGGAGCAAGACGAGGGCGACGCACAACACAAGGCGTCCCCACAATCCCCACATTCCGTCCTAGCCAGACTCGCCCAGACTGTGTTCGTAACACTTTGGTAACAGGCATATGGTAAAATGATCATCGGGTGAAAGCATCTTTTGACGATTGTTGTGCTCATTTTGACGTTGCTGCATCTCACCTGTAGGCTGAAGATGACAACCCTGGCGAATAGAGTTTTTAAGGAGGAGAAAAACAGTCATGACCACCTCGACTTCCCTCTCCCACGTGCGTTTAGCTGCCAGGTTGTGCAGGCTCGGGGCATGGATCATCGCAGCTGCGGGACTCGCCGTTATCGTCTTCCTCGCCGTCACCGTATTCTATCCTACCAACCAGTCGAGCCCCGGACTAGACTTCAAGCAATTTTTCAATACACTTGCTATCGCGCTTCTCATGGCAATACCTATTTTCTTCTTTTCCCTCATCCTCTATGCCGTGGGAGCTCTGCTTGATTTCGTATGCGCCGAGAAAACCACACAAGAAGTGAACGATGAGCGTGTGGAGATAATATCTCTCCCCAAATTGCAATGACACACCGTCATTCTTCTTGCAGAATTAGCATGACAAAGGACAGAACTACTGGACAACTAATACCCTGGATCCCGGAGCAGGTATTGTACGGCCAGATGCTCTTCTCGCATCAATCCAGCTCTCAATCGCATCTCGACCCTGGCTGACAGCCTCTTCGTATGTATCACCATGCGTAATACAACCAGGAAGTTCGGGTACAGTAACGATGTAAGCGTTGTCTTCCTCACTCCACTGAATAACCATAGTGTAGTGATCATAATTATTGCTCATGCCGCACCTCTTTCAATTTCCTGAGAAGCTCCCTTACATTCTTTTCCTGGTATGGTTTTGCATCGTCACCATCATATAGTGTGACTTCCCTTTCCTGGTCGAGGGAAAAAGCCAGCTTTCCGCAACATCGCTTTTAGCTCGCGAATCTTTCTGGGCATAGTCCAATACCGGACAAGAAGCCCCATCACTCGTTCTGACTCATAGATAGTATACCTTATTCTACCTATCGGTTACAATCATAGGTGAGAGACCCTTCTTGCCACACCCTTCTCTAAAATGGTTAAGAAGCTGAATGCAGCTTTACCTATGACATACACCTCTAGCAATAAAAAGCGGAAAGATTGTACACAGGCAGGCCCGCGCCCGCCACTAAAAGGTTGACCGCAAGGGTCAACCCTACTATATACGCCCTCGCCACCCCGCTACACGTCCGATGCGCCGCATCGTGTATAGTAGGGTTGACCCTTGCGGTCAACCTGGGGCGGGGACTATAACCCCTCATTTTGCCCTTCTCAGTGCCACGATCGGATCCAGCCGCGCCGCCCGTATCGCCGGGTAGAGGCCAAAGATCATTCCCACCGCCGTGGCGACGGCAAACGGCAATATTAGCGTCGTCGGCGTAATGATCAGTGGTACCCCTCCACTTGCACTCGTACCCGTGATCGCCGCTATGATCACCCCCACCATCAACCATCCGACCAGCACCCCCAGCAGGAGCCCGATTGCCCCGCCAACCAGGCACAGGAAGAGCGCCTCGACCAGGAACTGGTTCCTGATATCACGTCTCCGCGCGCCTACAGACATGCGAATACCAATCTCTCTCGTGCGCTCCGTCACAGAGACCAGCATGATATTCATAATACCGATGCCCGCGACCGTCAGCGAGATGGCCGCGATACCCGTCAGGATATCCGTGATGATCTGTGTCGTCTGATCCTCCCGCTGTATGATCTGCACCGCGGTCTGCGTCTGGAAATCGTCGCCCTCCCCACCGCGGATATGGTGGTTGGCCTCGAGCGTTACGGTGATTTCTTGCACCACCTGGCCAATGTTGCCTCTATTGTCCGCCTCGACATCGATCTCGTTAAAGACATTATTTTCACCATGGAACAGGCGCGTCTGGATAGTTGTATATGGCATATAGACCACATCATCCTGTCCGAACCCACCCTTTGGAGCTAACACCCCCACCACGCGGAAGAGCTGGTTGCCGAAAAGAATCTTCTGACCAACCGGGTCTGTTCTCGACGCGTCAAAGAGGTTACGCGCCACCGTATCACCGATTACCGCCACAGGTTCTCCTCCAGCCTCGTCGCTGGCGCTGAACCAGAGACCCTCGGCCATCTGCCAGTTCTGGATCGCCTGCATGTCGGTGCTCACTCCTATGATATTGTTAGGGTGCCAGTTCTGGTTGCCAAACTGCACCTGGCCACCCATGTAGAATAAGGGACTGACGGCTGCTACGTGCGGCAGGTTCTTCAAAGACTGCAAATCACGCGTCGAAAGGGGTTGAATCTGTTGCGCTCTATTTCCTGTACTAACACCCCTGTCTGTCCAGACATAGATCGTATTAGCTCCCTGGCTCAGAATCGTATTATCGATGTACGCCCCCACCCCCTGTGTCAGGGTCAGGGCGCCGATTACCGCCGCGATACCAATCACGATGCCCAGTATCGTCAGCAGCGAGCGCATGCGATTCGCCCACACAGCTTCTACCGCGCTGCCGAGACTCGCTCCGATCAGGCTTCCCTGGCCGTCTCCACGCGTGCGCAACTCTTGCAGCAGGCTTTGCAGGGAGGTCTCCTGTGCCTCGCCAGGTGGTTCTATATAATCTCCGGCTCGCGGTTGTATTGAATGGCTCACTCGCGTTTTTCCTTTCCCGGTGCTCATTCTTCACTGCGAATGGCTACGATTGGATCGAGCCGCGACGCCTGTATCGCCGGGTAGATCCCAAAGGCGAGAGCAATCGCCGCCGAGACGGCAAACGGCAACGCCAGCGTTATCGCTGTCACGACGAACGGCAAGCCAAAACCATTTGTCAGCGCCCATCCAATCAACAGCCCCAGCAACAGCCCGATCACTCCCCCCACCAGGCACAGCATCAGCGCTTCGATCAGAAATTGATTGCGGATATCACGCCGCCGCGCCCCTAAGGACATGCGAATGCCGATCTCCCAGGTGCGCTCGGTTACCGAGACCAGCATGATATTCATGATGCCGATCCCTCCCACGGTCAACGAGATGGCCGCGATACCCACCAGCAGAAACGTCAAAACCTGGTCTCCCTGCCCGGCTCGCTGCAAAAACTGCGTAAATGTCTCGATATGGAAGTTATTAGCGCGGCTCTTACCGAGATGGTGATTTTGCCGCAGTGTCGCGGTAATATCCTGTGCCACCCGGTCGACGTTGGCGATAGTATCCGCCCGCACCATTATTTGATCCACCGTGGCGGTGTCCTTCAAGCGTACCTGCGCCGCTTTGAGCGGGATGTAGATGACATCGTCCTGGGTGAACCCACCCCTCTGCACAGTCAGCACACCCACCACGCGGAATATGTCATTGCGAATACGGATCTGCTGGCCCACCGGATTAATCCCCGTGCTACCAAAAAGGCTTTGCGCGACGGTATCGCCAAGTACGGCAACCGTTGCCCCATTGGCATCGTCCATCGCGCTGAACCATGCTCCCTGAGCCAGCTGCAAATTCTGGATCGCCTGGTAGCTCGTGTTCACTCCCTGTATTTGCGTGCTCCAGTACCGCGTTCCGAATACTGCCTGGTCGCCTGTCTGAATGAGAGGACTGACGCTGGCCACGTGTGGCACGCTTCCCAGGGACTGCACATCCTTTGGCGTGAGCGTGCTCAGTGAACCATTCCCCCCCTTCACACCAGACGGGCCGTTTGTGACACCACCTTGGATGAAAACTGTCGTCCCCAGGGTGTTGAGCTCATTATTAATGTACGCGTCCGCTCCCTGTGTCAGCGTGAGCGCGGCGATCACCGCGGCCACGCCGATAAAGATGCCCAGCGCCGTCAAGAACGAACGCCCACGGTTCGCCCACAACGCCTCCATTGCGCTTCCCACGCCCGCGCCGAGCATGCTTCCCGGGCGCCAGTGGCGCACGCGCAGGTCTGCCAGCATGCTTTCCAGGGCGGTTCCCTGCTCGCTGCTTGTTGCTGCGGGCGCCGTCGAACCATCCAGCCGGGGCTGTATCGAACTGCTGCTCACGAGCTCACCTCTTTCGCAGCCCCTTCGCCCTCGATGGCAGGAGGATTCATCAGTGCGTTCCATTCTTCCAGGGCCGAGCGCGGATTGAGCACCGGCTCGTCTCGCACGACACGCCCATCGAGAAATGTCACTCGCCGCCTGGCATACTGGGCAATATTCGGGTCATGGGTCACGAGCACGATGGTCAATCCCTGCTCATTCAACGCCTGCAAGACACCCATGATCTCCACACTGGTGTGACTATCCAGGTTCCCCGTCGGCTCATCCGCCAGCAGCAGCGCCGGCCCATTGATCAGTGCGCGCGCAATAGCCACGCGTTGTTGCTGACCCCCCGAGAGTTCAGCAGGTTTGTGGTGCACGCGATCTCCCAGCCCAACTAGCTGCATCACTATGCGTGCGCGTCTCTCTCGTTCTCGCCTGGAAAGCCCCGCGTACACCATCGGCAGCGCCACATTTCTCAGCGCCGTCGCGCGCCCAAGCAGGTTAAATCCCTGAAACACGAAGCCAACCAGCTGGTTGCGCACGCTGGCAAGCTTATCAGTCGAAAGCCGGCTGACAAGATTGCCGGCCAGCCAGTATTCTCCCTGTGTTGGCCGGTCCAGGCAGCCGACCAGGTTCATAAAGGTCGACTTGCCCGAACCCGAAGGCCCCATAATCGCCACAAACTCGCCCGGATAGACCTCCAGCGAAACGCCCTGCAAGGCAGGAACGCGTGTCTTTCCCCCCAGGATATAGACCTTCGTCAGCTCACGCACTGCGATCACCGGCAGCGCTCTAGCATCGCCCTCCTGCCCATCTTCGCTTCCAGGCACTCTTTGCACGGTCATTGCCCCTTCAGGCACTACCGGCGCGCCCTCTATCACCACTGCCTGCCCCGGATTACCAGGCCCATTCTGCTCCACAGCTACCTCGGGGGTCTGGGTCAGCCGTTCATCACTCGCAGGCGAATTCGCAACAGGCAGGCTTGTTCCAGGTGTCGAGTATTGTTCGCCGCCCGGCGGCTTTGGATCTGTATGTGTCATCTCAGCTCTCGCCTTCTTAACTCACTCAAAAAAACTCAGCCGCCTTTGCTCGAACCACCACTGGAGGGAGAATTCGTATTCGTACCCGACCCTGAGCCACCCGTACCGGAAATGAAGGTATCGCCCACGGAGAGCCCCTGCAGCACTTCATACGACGTGTTGTCAGTCAACCCCAACACCACCGGCCTGGCGACATATGCTCCCCTGTTTGTCTTCTCGATCACGTAAGCCGGCACTGGATTCACCTGCGCCTGCGTAGCATCCTGGCTTTCCAGGGCTCTGAGCATCTGTCGTGCCTGGTTCATCGCCGCGTTCGCTTCTTGCTGGCTGATCAGCGCTGTGCTGCCGTTCGCGCCATTCCCGCCGCTCGCCAGGCGCGCGAAGTTGATCGCGTTCACCGGCACGAGCAACACATTGTGATGTTGCAGAACGGTAATCGTGACGCTGGCTGTCATCCCCGGCAATAGATTCGCCCCATTCGCGCTCTTCATATCCACGTCGATATTCACCGGGTACGACACCACATTCGAACTCGTTACCCCACTCGCGGAGATGGCGCTAACCGTTCCTTTAAACTGCCGATCACCATAGGCATTGACCGTGAATGTCACAGCGTCCCCTATCTTCAGATTCGCTGTATCCGACTCGTTGACATTAGCCTGCACCTGCAATGAAGAAAGATCGACGATCTGGATAAAGTAATTGCTCCCTGACGTCCCGCTCGCACCACTCGCACTGCTCGCAGCGCCGGGCGAACCACCAACCGTCCCATTGATCGCCGTAACGACCCCTGCGTGTGGTGCCTTCAGCGTCGCGGCATCCAGGGCATGTTGCGCGGTATCCAGTTGCGCTTGCGCGATCTTCAATGTATCCTGCGCCTGCGTAACGGCTGGAGTAATAAACCAGTTCGCGTTGACCTCCGCCGTATTCAGCGCGTCCTGGTCAGCATTGACACTAGCCTGGGCCTGGTTGACCGCGTCCTGCAGCGCCACCGTATCCAGCTGCGCCAGCACCTGCCCCTTGTTGACCCGTTGTCCCACTCTAACATTGATAGCATTGATCTTGCCCGTCCCCGTCGCCACCAGGTTATACGTCGCGGGACTCTGTAGCGGGCCGGTCGCACTGACGGTCAGCGCTAAATCCCCCTGGGTAACCTGCTGGTACTGGTACGTCGTCGGCGCAGAACTGCCCATTTTTGCATAAACGAAACCGCCAACCAGCACGACCAGTACCAAAAGAACAAATCCGATAATCACCCCGCGCCGCCTCCACCACGGACGCTTAGGCCCCTTCACATTCCCCAAATCATTCAAACCATTACTATAACCGGGGAGAGTGAGCAATTGATTTGCAGAGCTTTGCGCACCCTGCGTACTTTGTCGCTGCTGAGACATACAAAAACTCTCCTATTCCTTCTTGGGTCTGGCTCGCAAGCGGACCTCTTTGTTGCATGAGCCATCCCGAAATGTACCGATAGGCTTGAGAAGCGGCTTCGTACCCGTAGGGGCGGGGGTTGGGTTGTGTGGGGTGGGGACGCTTGCGTCGCCCTCGTATGGGTCCCACAAGTCTTCCCCTCCTGAGGGCGACGCAAGCGTCCCCACCCCCTTCCTCACCTCTCCCGCCCCTACGGGTTAGGCGATGCCTTCCCCTCAGAGCCCCTTCTCAGTCCCATAAAAAAACCAGGCAATAAAATCGAGCTATTCATCAGCTACATCACGTAGCTAAGAATAACCCGAAATTATGAAATCCCTATGAAAAAACCCCAGCTTCAATGCATTTGCATCAAATCCTTAATCTATACAACCCCCACCATCCATGATACAATCTTCCCCAACAAACCTGGCATCACCTATTCCTTATAAATAATAGACAAAACAACATAAAGACAATCACATCAAACCATCACACGTGCTTGATAAAGAAGGAGCTTCCTGTGTCCACAATAAGCGGATTCCCTGAATGGTTACCCGAACAGAGAATAATCGAACTCAAATGGATGGACGAAATCCGCCGCGTCTACGAAAGCTACGGCTTCTGCTCCATCGAAACACCTTCCGTCGAAGAAATCGACGTGCTGCTCTCCAAAGGCGAAACCGACAAAGAAATATACGTCCTCACTCGCTTGCAATCAGATGAAGACAAAAGCGACGCCCGGCTCGGCCTCCACTACGACCTGACCGTCCCCCTCGCCCGTTACGTCGCCGAGCACTACAACAATCTCGTCTTCCCCTTCAAACGCTACCAGATACAGCGCGCATGGCGCGGTGAGCGACCACAGGTGGGACGCTACCGCGAGTTCTACCAGTGCGATATCGACGTCGTCAACGTCGATCAGCTCCCCTTGCAATTCGACGCCGAAGTGCCCGCCATCATCTACGACGTCATACGCCGTCTCGTAGACGGCCCGTTCCACATCAGCATCAGCAACCGCAAAATCCTCGAGGGCTACTTCCGCGGCCTCGACATCGAGGATACCGTCTCCGCCATCCGCATCGTAGACAAGCTCGACAAGATCGGTGAGGATGGCGTACGCTCTCAGTTGCAATCCAGCCTCTCTTTACCGCGCGAGGTTGCCCAGCGCTGCCTCGAACTCGCCCGCATCCGCGCCACCGATCTCTCCTTCGTCGACCAGGTGCGTGCGTTAGGCATAGAGACCCCCCTGCTCACCCAGGGACTGGATGAGCTCGTCTTCGTCCTCGAAGCCCTCCACACTCTCCCGCAGGGCACCATCGTGGCCGATCTCTCCATTGCCCGCGGCCTGGACTACTACACCGGCACCGTCTACGAAACCAGGCTGCTCGAATATCCCACCCTCGGCAGCATCTGTTCCGGTGGCCGCTACGATAACCTCGCCGGCTCCTTTATCAACCGCAAACTCCCCGGCGTCGGCATATCCCTCGGCCTCACCCGCCTCTTCGCCAAACTCTTAGCAGAGCAGCGCCTGCCGTTGGGCCCCAAATGCCCCACCCAGGTACTGGTCGTCCTCCCCCGCGCCGAACTACGCGAAGAAACAGCCAGCCTCGCCCGCCTCCTGCGTGAACGCGGCCTGAACGTCGAGATGTACCACACCCCCGGCAAAATCGCCAACCAGCTCCGGTACGCCGCCCGCAAAGGCATCCCCTACGTCTGGTTCCCCCCCTTCGATGAGGGCGGCAAACACGAAGTCAAAAACATGATCACCCAACAACAAACCGAAGCCAACCCCACAACCTGGACCCCACAAGGGTAGGTATCGTGTGACATCGCTCCGGAAGCGCCTTTGCACCCGTAGGGGCGGGGGAAGGGTTGTGTGGAGTGGGGACGCTTGCGTCGCCCTGGCGGGAGGGAGAAGGCACTCACGCGGCCAGGACGAGGGCGACGCAAGCGTCCCCTCCCATCATCCCAGCCACCCCCGCCCCTACGAGACGAAGGCGCTTCCCTCCTCGTTTCATAAAAACCTGTTGGCGAATGACACGAGGAGTAGAAGATGGTCAAAAAGCGAGCGTTTTTGTCGCTCTTGCATGTCATACATGGTGTTTTTGGACCCCAAAGAGGCCCATTTCCATCCATTGTGTCATTCGCCAACAGAGTCCTGAAAGTAAGGGACGTAGAGGTGCAGTGAATTGCGCCCACCTGGGGAGGCGATGCATCCCACAGGGCGCAATGAATTGCGCCCCTTCATCCCTCTCTCCCCAACACATTTGCTTCCACGACAGGAGGATCGGAAAGGCTCACTCCTCTTCAGATCTCTGCGTAATCCTGATTGCTATTTGTTTCACTTGTTTCACTTGTTTCACTTGTATCGGAAGAAGTGGCATCAGGATTTCCTCGGGAATCATCTTGAAACAAGAGGGAAAAACGCTACGATACGGTGAGACAGGACCTCACACCACTCCTGATTCCTGCGCATCTACACAAGGAAGTGCTTGCTGCTACCTGAGGTAGTCAAAAGCTAGAGAGACAGGCACAAAAAATGGTTGCCTGCAACGTCTATCTGATAATGAAAGTGAGAGACCTCTGTTCTGTGGTTCGTTGTGCTTCTCTACGGTTGCCCATCTCCTGAAAGGAGAACTCGCAATGAAGGATGACAATACCTTTCCTGACAATGGACCTCCCCCCACCACTTCTGCTCATGAACGGGGTAAGAATAGTGACGGGAGCACGCTCTCACCACCTCCTGGTGTGCCTCAAGACGCGCCATCATCGACTGATCCACCTCCGATGGAAAGGCGGCTCACCCCGCGTCACCATGTGCGGCTGCTCCTGGTGGCGCTGGTGGTAGTGCTTGTCGTTCTGGCCGGAGGGTATGGTGTCTTTCGTGCTATCTCACCACCAACTCCTCAGGCATCCTCTGCCTTCCAGCAGATCCACTGTCCGTTCACTCTCGGCCTGGGTCTCGTCGAGGGGAAGGACGTCAGGTGTGGCTTCCTGGTGGTGCCTGAAGACCGTAGCCAACCGAAGGGTCATACCATTCGGCTGGCGGTCGCAATCTTCAAGACACCCAATCCCAACCCGGCCCCCGATCCCCTGCTCGTTCTGGGTGGTGGTCCCGGCGAGCCACTCCTGGCAACGGCCGGACCAATGATCAACGCGAACAGCTTCGCTTTCTTTGCGCCAGGCCGCGACGTCATCCTGCTGGATCAGCGCGGCGCTGGCTACTCACAGCCCTCGTTGAACTGTCAGACCAACGAGACCGTGCAAGCATGCCACGATCGCCTGGTAAAGGAGGGCATCAACCTGAATGCTTACACGACGCTGGAGGACGCTGCCGATGTGCATGATCTGGTGAGGGCGCTTGGATACCAGCAGGTGAACCTGGAAGGTGATTCCTACGGCACACGACTGGCTCTGACGGTTATGCGCCTGTACCCGGCAGATCTACGCAGTGTGACCTCAAATCGGTCCTTCCTCCGCAAGTGAATTTCGTTGCCGACGACAGGGCAGTTCTGTTCCAGCATGCCTTTGACGTGCTCTTCAAAGGATGCGCCGCTGAGCCGCGCTGCAATGCATCTTACCCGCATCTGCAAACGGTCTTCTATCGCCTGATCAGCGACCTGAACAAGAAGCCCATCATGTTTCAGCTCCAGACAGGCAATCATTCCCTCGTGCGGCTCACAGGGAATGACTTGGTGAACTGGCTGTTCGGTGCATTGTACAAGACGTACCTCATTCCCCAGTTGCCGGGAGTGATCTACCAAATCAGCCGCCAGGACTACACGCATCTCTCCCTTCTCTATAGTCAAGGTCTCTACAACTCGATGAGCTTGGGAATGTTCTACTCTGTGATGTGCAGCGAAGATATGGCCTATACCACACCGCAAGCCCTGGCAGCGTCTGTCCACGTGATGGTGCCTGAGCTCCAGGCTGGGATGCTTACCTCCCTTCAGAGCAATTACCAAGTGTGCCAGTCCTGGAATGTGAAGCCAGTCTCTGCGGTACAGAAAAAGCCGATCACCAGTAGCATCCCCACACTGATCTTGGAGGGCGAGTATGATCCGGTGACTCCGCCAGCCAACGGAATGCTGGCGGCGCAGACGCTCAGCAGAAGCTTCTTCGTCCTGTTTCCTGGGATAAGTCACGACCTACAGACGACCAACCCGTGCCCAATCGACATCGAAAACGCCTTCCTGGATCACCAAACGGAGAAACCCGATGCCAGCTGCCTCAGCAGCATGCAAGAACCGAACTTCACATGATGGCTCTCCATGGAGAGGAGCACAAGCAGCAAGATATGCTCATGCCAGTTAGCACCGCCTCCAGATCTTCTTTCAATTGCCGGTCTGTACGCGCTTATTGCTCTCACGGTTTAAATAGCCCTGATGAACACTAAACAAATACCCACTTGGTGATTGCCCAGAAGTCCGCCAGGCCACGTGAGGCAGGGTGGCTGGACAAAGGCGCGCCACAGATCCTTCGCTGCGCTCGGGATGACAAAACCCCTGCCTGTCATCCTGAGCGCAGCGAAGGATCTGTGGCGGACTTCTGGGCAATCACCAGATTCCTACCCCTTGCAACCCCCGCCCCATACTGGTACAATCGATGTGACTACTCCCCATGTCTAAAGACAAGGGGCTTCTACGGATTGGATACCGAGGCTGTGTAGCCCCACAGCCAGAATGTTTTTGGAAGCATTCAGATCACGATCAATCGAAAGGAGGCAGCACGGGCAATGATAGGTTCGTTCCGACAACGGCATCACTTGCCGATGATGGCATCTGCTGCAATCCTGCGAGGTGTAGGCCGGATTGACAGCAACATACTTCCTACCAGCTTCTTCCGCTTTGCAGGACAAATTGCTGAAGAATTCCGACCACGAAGCGTCATGAATGCTTTTCGCGAGACAATGATTATGTGCCATGCGCTTGACATGCAAGTCTTCCACGGCTATCAAGCCAAAACGGTCAACGATGGAACGGGATTGCTGATGAGTGAAGTTATCACGGCGGAACTTAATCCGCTCATGCACACGCGCTACAACCTTACGGTGCTTCCGCCTCTCCGGCGTTCCTTTCGCCAGCGAGCTCAGCTTGCGTTGCACTTTTGCGAGAGCTTTTTCTTCTTTACGGAAAAAGCGCGGGTTCACAATCTCTTCAGCGGTAGAGAGAGTGGCAAAGGTTTTCAAACCTACATCAATGCCAACTTGTTCCTGGCATTCAGGCAAGCTCTCTGGCTCACATTCAACCGAGAACGAAGCGTACCACTTACCTGTAGACGAACGGTGAATAATCAGGGTTTTGATCTTGCCCTTGATGGGCCGATGATAGATTATTGGAATACTGCCGATTTTCGAGAGACACACACGGTTGTTATGGGTGATACTGAAACCGGGTTGAGTGTAGGTGAAACTATCGTAGCGTTCATAGCCCTTGAAACGGGGATAACCTGGCTTTTCTCCTGCTTTACAGCGACGGAAAAAAACTTGCATTGCCAGTTCCACCCGCTCGGTCACATTCTGCAAAACTTGCGAATGTACCCCTTTGAGGGAGAGGCGTTCGTTCTTGAGAAGAGGTATACGGGCTTTCGACTCATAGTAGGAAACATTCCGTTGCTCTTGTTCCCAGGCATCTTTGCGATATGCCAGCGTGTTGTTATACAACCAACGGCATTCCTCAAGCGTAGTTTCAAGGGTTTTCAGTTGTTTCTTTGTCGGATAGAGCCGATACATATACGTTTTTCTCATACTCTACGGTATTTCATACTTTTAGATAAATTGCGAGTTTTATCTAAATTCAGGGAACTGAGGGGGAAAGCTGTATCCCCAGATCTCAAGGCACGGGGGTTTAGCTTTCCCCCTCAGACTCCCCCTTTTCTGCTAAACAAAACGGTGCGCGCGGCAACCACCGCCCTGCCGGCGCGTAGCAGCGGTCATCCTGGCAATCATTGAGAGGGACATAACCAATGTATATTGGGAAAATCGTCAAATCGGACTCGCACATCAACTACGTCTGCCAGATCTATGGCCCTCGTGAAGTTGAGGTAGAACCCGACCCATCAGACTACGCCTTTGGCCGCTTCGTACGCGTCGCCGTCCGCTCCGGCCTCTCCGACGACCCCAATACCCAGCTCGACCTCGCCCTTGGCAAAAGCCAGGAACCCGTCACCTACGCCGTCGGCGTCATCTACGACACCATCCTGCTCAACCCCGCCTTTGGCTCGCTGGGGCCGCGCCTCTCCAATGAGACACAGGTCGAACTCTTCTCCCCCGACTACATCTCCGAAAAGGCCGTGCTCATCTACGTCATGGTCCTCGGCATGGTCGAGCAGCGCACAACGCCCGAGGGCAATGCCGAAATCCTCTCCACCATGCACGGCGTCCCCCTGCTCTCGCTCGAACTCGGCAGCGAGATCGAGACAATGGACGACGAAGAGGTGCGCGCCTTCCATTTCTTCAGCGATCCCGCGCGCCCCGGCGTCGATGGCCAGAAGGAATACCTGCACATGGGCTATCTCCCGCACATCATCGCCCAGCGCAACAGCCTGCTGCCCATGGTCACCCTTCGCATCATCGACCAGTTAGAACGGCTCTTCCCACAGAATAGCTCGTTACTCTCGATAGTGAAACGCAACTTCGCCTGGCGACTAAAAGTGGAAACAACAGGTTAACCATACGGCAACGGAGGCATCCCTACATGATAGACCCGAACAACAGCACAACTTCTCTTTCGCGCCCAACCCGCAGACCTGTTGGCATCACCAAGGGACCCGGCGAGACCACTCACGAATATACCTTCGTCTCTCGCGACGACGAGCAAGTCCTCAAGAACGGCGAATATGTCTACTACGAACTCTTCGACCCGGCAGAGCCAGGCTTGAACGGCAACACCGCCCTTTCGCGCCGCGTGCTTGGCCGCATCATCAAACGTGTCCCCTTGCGGCTCTACCCCGACACCTTTCTTGCGGAACCCGAGATTTCGCCCGCCCAGGTCGCCGCCATGGTCGGCTACGATTCTCTCACCACCGAGCTCTTTGAACTGCACGTCGCCATCATGGGCTACTACGAACAGGCCACCGGCTCCTTCATCAATCCCTGGATTCCGCCGCAATCGGGCAAACAAATCTTCCTCGCCGATGACGACATGCTCTCCGGCATCCTCAGCCGCAGGCGCGCAGGGCAAAACGGCTCCGCCATCATCGGCTCCTTGCTCACCCGCCCGCCCGGCGCCGTGCCAGTCGTGCTCTCCGTCAAAGACCTTGTCAGCACTCATCTCGCCATCATCGCCAGCACCGGCGCCGGCAAAAGTTACCTCGCCAGCGTCATCATCGAAGAACTCATGCAGCCCTACAACAAAGCCTCCGTCCTCATTCTCGACCCTCACGGCGAATACGGCACCCTCAGCGAGATTGCCAACGCGGAACAGTTCTCCGAAGAGAGCAAAGAGGCTCCCTCAACATCGGCGATATGCGCCACCTGCTCTCCGAGATGACCGAAAAGCAGCAGTACCTCCTCAACCGCGCCCTGCGCAAAGTTAATGAAACCAAAAGGGGCACACCCTGGGGCTCAGCCGACCTCAAGCAGGCCATCAAGTCCGTCGCCAAACAAAAAGGCGACGAGGATAGCGAGGGAGCCGACGACAGCAGCACCATCCATGCCCTCACCTGGCGTATCGAAGACCGTTTCGAGAACAGCTACACCTTCGACGACCTCCAGCACCTGGACCTCCCCGAAATATTCAAGCCGGGCCAGTGCACCGTCCTGCAACTCAACGACATCGACGAGCGCGACCAGCAGGTCGTCGTCGCCACCATCCTGCGCCGTCTCTACAAAGCGCGCATGGAGACCGAGCGCGGCAAAGTCCACTCGGGCGAATTCTACCTGCCCTATCCCGTCTTCGTCCTCCTCGAAGAGGCGCACCACTTCGCCCCCGGCGGCACCGACGTCGTCTCCACTGCCATTCTCAAACAGGTTCTGGCCGAAGGACGCAAATTCGGCATCGGCGTCGGCCTCATCAGCCAGCGCCCCGGCAAGCTCAACGCCGACGTGCTCAGCCAGTGCCAGACCCAGTGCATCATGCGCATCGTCAACGAAATCGACCAGAAAAGCGTCGCCGCCGCCATCGAAGGTGTCGGCCGCGACCTGCTCAACAACCTGCCCGCCCTCTCCAAAGGCCAGGTCATCGTCGCAGGAGCCGCGCTCAACACCCCCGTCATCTGCCGCGTCCGCTCCCGCTTCACCCGCCACGGCGGCGAAAGCAAAGACGCCCCCGACATGTGGCAGCAATACTTCAGCCCCGAAGCCCAGGATAGCCGCCGCCGCAGCGAAGCCCCCCTCAACAACAACAACAAACCCTTCAACCTCTTGAGGTAACACATTAAGTGAAGAAAAAAGGACGGGAAAAACGAGGAAGGATGGAGGTTTCTGTAGGGGCGGGAGCGGTGTGGATGTGGGGATGGGACGCTTGCGTCGCCCTGGCTGGAGGGAAGAAGGCGCTCACGGGAACTGGACGCGGGCGACGCAAGCGTCCCATCCCCGCACAACCCTACTCCCGCCCCTACGGGAGACCTATCCGCATTTCGTTAAATTGATGCCTATTGCGCGACCCTTGCGGGCACTCTGATGGAGGAAAAAAATGCTAAAACTAACCAATCGACATGCGCTCTACTTGTTGATCGTGCTCGCCCCTATCTTCTGGGGCGCCCTCCTCCTCTATACCCGCTTCATCCCCCCCCACACCCTCCTCGCCTACTTCACCCTCTTCATACTCTTAGGCCTTGCCATCACCAGCACCTTCACCCCCATCGCTTACTTCATCAGCCTGCGCTTCCTCTCCTCCCGCCTTGCCAGGACCACCGTCCGTCACGCCCTCCGCCAGGGCATTCTTCTCTCCCTCTGCATCGTCCTCAACCTCATCCTCCTCGCACTCCACAGCTGGAACATCTTCGCCGCCATCATCATCTTCGCCGCCGCTATCGTTATCGAAATAGTTTCCCTCGCAAAAAAATAAATGCTCACCTGGAATGCCAGCTAAATCTCCTCATCATAACTCGCCAGCAGTGCCTCATGCTTATTCTTCACCCCCAACTTCCTGTAAATACCCTGCTGGTGCTTCCGCACCGTCGTAATGTGAACGTACCCCCGGTCAGAGACCGGGGGCTTCTACGCAGTTGCCCGCGTTGGACGCGTCCCGCCCAAAAGGGCTTTCTGTCCGAGAGTCAGGATGTTTTTCGCAGCATTGGTATCCCTATCCAACTCGCATCCGCATTCGCATGAGTGCCAGCGTTCGGAGAGGTCTTTTTTCACCTCTGTGCCACATCCTGAGCACATTTGCGATGTGTTGTAGGGGTTCACGAACACGACTTCTCGCCCGGCCCATGCTGCCTTGACTTGGAGGAGCTCGGTGAATAATCCCCATCCGGCATCGTTGATCGACTTGTTTAATCCTGACTTCGCGCTTGCCCCATTGGGCAGGTATTGCCCGCTTTCTTCATGCTGCTTTGGTTTCGGGCGTCGTGTGAGATTGGCAGTCTGGAGCTTTTCCAGCACGACCACCTGATAGCGGTTCGTAAGCTGGCGCGAAGCCTTGTGAGCGAAGTCCCGACGCTGATGGCGTATCTTGCGATGCGCAGATGCCACGCGTTTGACTGCTCTGGCTCGCCTGTGAGAACCCCGCTTCTTTCTCGATAGCGCCTCTTGCAGCTTCTTGAGCTTCTTTTCAGTGCGACGGTAATGACGTGGTGCCTCGAGAAACTCCCCATTGGATAAGGCTGCAAAGTGCGTGACCCCCAAGTCTATGCCTACATCCTCATCACTCACGGGCAAGGCGTCGGGGTTGCCGATCTCACAGCTCAACACCGCGTACCAGTGCTCTCCCTCTCGCTTCATGGTGAGTGTTTTGATGGCTCCTGTTATGTCCCGATGTAAATGGAGGCTCACCGTGCCAAGCTTCGAGAGGTGGAGTTTCACTTGCACCATGCCCTTTTTGTCTGGCGGGCGCGTCACGGCATCTAGTTTCCAGCCTGCCCCATCGGGGTAGGTGAAGGAGGTATAGCGGGTGCGTCCCTGAAATCTTGGGTATCCTGGTTGTTCGCCATTCTTCACTCGCTGGAAGAACCGTTTGTAGGCTTTTTCCAGGCGGAACAGCACATCTTGGAGGACATGGGAGGCAATGTCCAGGTACTCTGGCCGGATCACTTCTTTGATTTCCACCAGATCGCGCTTTTGCTCGTAGACGGAGATGGCGTGCTCTTTGGTGAGGTGCTTGCGTGACGCTTCATCGTAGTAGTTGGGATGCCGTTTCACACGTGTTTCATAGGCGTCGCGGCGTTCTTGCAGGCCAGCATTGTAGAGCTCACGACAGAGATTGAGGACCCGATCCAGGTTGTCTGTCGTGGTTTTGTTGGCAGAGATGCGATACTTGTAGGCTTTGATGCTCATGGGTGCCGCTTTCTTGTCAGGTGGGAAACGGACAAGCATTCGCCCGTTTCCCACCTGCTTCCAGACCTCTTCTTTTACGCCTCTTGCAAAACGGGCATCCGTTCCTTTGCAAATGATGCCTGTAAAGAGCCAAAAACCGCAACTGAAAATAAATACCCCCATCTCCAAATATAAGTTCTTTTTACCGCTTTGTCAACACAATAACAACAATATTTATCGAAATAGCCAGAAATTTCCCCATTTAATTAATCATAGAGTTGAGTTAAACAAGCGATTTTAAACCCATGCACACTTTACAAGAACAGTTGATCTACTTCTGAGAGGTAGATGTTGGACTCAAAAAATACTTCTCATGAGAATGGACTTTTCACGCTTTCCCCACTACACTTGAGAAGGAACTCCTGGAACACCATCGCTTTTCGGACAACCGGGGCAACCTGGTCGATGAGCGCACACCCTCCGGGACCTTCTCTTACCTCTTCGACGGGCTGGGCTCCATCGTGGGGCTCACCGACAGCAGTGGCAACCTGGTGGGCACCGAGCGCTATCAGTACGACCCCTTCGGCAACCTGCTGACCAACCCGGTTTCCCCGACGCTGCAGAGCACCATCTGGCGCTACGCGGGCGGCCAGTTCGACAGCGGCACCGGGCTGACCAAGTTTGGGGTGCGCTACGACGACCCCAGCGTAGGCAGGTGGACACAGCGCGATCCGGTCGGGGGAAGTTTGTTCGATCCACGGTCGAGCAACCGGTATGTCTACGCCAAGAGCGATCCAGTCAATGTGGTGGATCCGGGTGGGAAGTTTAACCTCACTCCGGGATGTATACTGGCGATTATTGCAGGAATAGGCGGAATCATTGGCGCTTTGCAAAGTGCTGGAGCTGAGATTCAAGGGGTAAACGGCTTAGGCCTTTTTCTAGGAATTTTTAGTCCACCTCTTGGTCTCATAGTGATTATTATTGGCAATTTGATTGCTCTTGTGTATGCCAGTGCTGTTATTGCCGGCATCTATTCAGGCGTCGCAGCAGCGTGTGGGCTGCCCGGAATCCCATAAGCCTCATTTTTGATGGAAAGGAGTTATTGGTACACAAAAAAATGTGCTTTGTTCTACAATTCTACAATTTGTAGTGGTGAGATTATGCATGTGGCAGGTCCAATAAAGGATCTGTTGCGTGCATATTAATAAAGAAGGGTTTAACACGAATGAGCGGAGTTCTCTATTTTGTCCTCTTTGTGCTTGTTATTGTTATCATAGTTGCTATCACAAATCAAATCGCGTATAAGCAACGGCGGATAACACGTTCTGAAGCCAGATTCAGGCAATTATTCGCATTGTTTGCTTGCATTCTGTCTGTTATTTTCGCAATCATTGCTGCTTATTTTCATATCTCTATTCTGTTTGTCTTTCTCGGTTTTGTTCTTCTCATCATCGTGATAGGAGCGCTTGCATATTTTGTCTTTCGTAGAAAGCTGTAGTTACCGACCTCGAGCAACGGAATGGCGCCCTTTAACGAGACAAGGTGAGTCCTCGAAGGTGTTTTGTTTGAGCAGTGACGTGGGGGAAAACGGCCTGCGTGGGAGAGCGGATCTCGCATGAATAGGAAACCCGTGGATAATGGGTAGTAGCACCTATCTCTATAAGTTCGGCGTACGACCCCTCACTGGGTCACCCGAAAAGTAGTCATGTTAGGGGCAAGGGTGGTCGCGTGGAGCGAGTTCGGCCCTTGTGGTTGTCCTGTAAGCTGACTATGCTCGAACTCGAACACCCATTCTACTTCTCAGAAGTAGATTTTGCGCCCAAAAAATACTTCTCATGAGAATGGACTTTTCTCACTTCCCCCGGTACTCTTTAAACGGCAAGCCAGTGCACTGACACTCCAAATGAAGATTTTGTAGAGCGTCTGGCGCAACACGCCGATTGTCTGACTGAGCTGGCTGATCACTCTATAGGTGTCGCGGTGTGCCACAAGCTCGCTCATCCACTCCATTCGTTGGCTTGCTGTGCTACGAGCAAGTGGCGAACTCTTAGATGACATCAATTGAGACGATTTTCCAACTGTTATCGTCCTGCTTGAACTGGAGATGGGAATGGTAGCCTTGCAGAATTGTCCGCCTGATCGTCAAAATGATCATTGACGGGTCGCTCCCATCAGCCTCTGAGTCAAAGCCGGTGATGGAACCATATTCCTGGTCCCTGCTCCTGGCAAGCTGGATAAACATTTCTCTAGTCAGCTTCTGGCCATCAACTGTGGTTGCATTGGGAGCCAGGTAGGCGGAGGCTGCCGTATAGTTGTGGGCCTCCAGGGCCTGGTAGTACCTGTCTGCCGCCGCTAGCGCGGTGCCAGCAGACAATGTAGCAGTAGGTGATGGCGTGCTCCCAGCCGTTGCTGATGATAATGGTGTCACTGTTACTGATGGCGTCGATTGAGTTGCTGCTGACGACGTCGAGGTGCAAGCGCTCAAAGCGGTCATCGTCAGGAGCACGAACAGTACCAGTCGATAGCGAAACATTATTCTCTTCCTTCCTGCTCTCTCACTTTACTTCTTGGTCTACTATCAAAGACGTGCGATGTAGGGGTAGAGGAACAGGCGCAGAACAGGAAAATCTCCGCAAATAGACCTTCCCGTCCTGCATCGATAGCCTCCTCCTTCGTATTTACTTGGTGCCGATGGCAAAGATGTGGATTTGCCCCGGACTTTCGGTAGTAGGTAACTGCACACTTTGGATCGTCTGGCCAGACGGGACCGTGAGCGTCACCTGGATGTAGAACACATAGGATTTATGTGTCTGTTTTCCGGTGGGCGTATTGCGATAGGGCATCGTTACCACGATCTGGTTGCCGGGGGATGGGGACAATGTCCCTCCGCCGAGCGTCCAGTCACCGAAAGTAAGGTTGAAGGTCTGGGTGCCACCTCCGCTGTAGTGGACTGTGAAAGTCCCGGTCGAGGCGCCATTGGCCGAGGCGCCCAGGAAAGCCAGCGTGCCCCCTCCACTTACCGGGATCACCTGCCCATTGGCTTGCCAATTATTGGGCTGACCCGAGGCGGGAGTTGGCCAGGTGAAGGTCACGCCGTTAAAGGGTACCGTCGAGCCAGGAGTGATGCCGACTCCTTGCAAGGCCTGGGCGGAGTAGCTATTGCCGTGACCGTCGAAGCTAGCCGCTGTTGGGTTGCTATCGTCGCTCGTGCCCGTGTTATTGTAGGCAGGCGTGGACAGGGTTGTGACATTAAATGTCTGGCTGTTGCTGGTTTGTCCACCCACCGTGACCGTGACATTGATCGGCCCCGTAGGGAGTCCACTGGGCACCGTGGCTACGATGGAGGTATTCGACCAGCTTGTCACGTTTGCAGTAGCATTGCCAAAATTGACGGTCGAGCTGCCCTGCGTCGCGCCGAAGGCATTGCCCGACAAGGTCACGCTTGTGCCCACGGGTCCCGCATTCGGGATCACACTGCTCAACGTAGGCGTCGTTTTGAACAGGCCAAAGATATCCAGGGTGCTATGGGTGCCAACAAAGACCTCGCCATTGGCGACGGTCGGCACGCTAAACTTACTGTAGCTTCCGCTTGGTAAGCCATCGCGGCCGGAGTTCTGACTCGTGTTGTAGAGTTCTCGCCCCAGGTTGGTGGCATCATAGGCGTAGAGCACACCGTTCGAGCCAATATTCCAGGCGATGCCTGTGCCTGGTGTGCTGCCGTTGCTGGAGATCACCACATCTCCCCCGGGGTACCCCCAGCTTTCTGGTGACTGCGAAGTTGCTGTATGGGGAAGCAACCCGTTGCTCAACTTGAATGCCTTGGCGTGGTCTCCCGAGCCCACAAAGTAGACGAACTGGCCCGCAGAACTATTCCAGTAGGAAGGGGAACCCCAGACGCCACCGACGGTTTTGTTGGGCAGTTCTTGCAGGATGTGATCGACGTTGGTGCGAGCCCCTTCGGTACCGCAGTTTGATGAGTTCAGGTTCGGATCCGCGGTGTAACCGCCCATGCTATCTTTGTTGACGACATAGATGCGCCCCTGCTTGCCAGCTCCCACCAGCTCTTGCGGCGAGGTGGGAATCAAGACAGGTCCACCTGAACCCAGGTCGACATCGCCACTATCCAGGCAGGACTGGTTGAAGGGGGTGAAGTAGTCTAGCACCTTGAGGCTGTTCTGCGAGCTCAGCTTGACGAAACTGTCGCCCAGGTCGACCGCAGGACTGACTCTTGTGTCGAATTTGCCATTGCCCGTCATGAAGTAAATGGCGCCATTACTATCGGCCACCAGGCCCTGGCCGCCTTCCCAGATGGCGCCCGCGTACCCATTGCGAGTGGTGTTATAAACAACGACCTGTTGATAGGTCGAGGCGCTGTAGCCCATAACCCAGCCGTGATAGGTGCTGAGATGGTTGTCGCAGTGAGAGCCCCAACCAATATAGACAACGCCGTTGAGCAACAGCAGACCGGGGCGATTCATCTGCAAGGTGGAATTAAAGGTGATGGTGCCATTGACACTACCTCCCCCACTTCCATGCACGGAGGCGGAGATCACCCTCGGACTACCAGGCTTATCGTTGCCGGTGGTCAGGTCGATGGCATGCAGGCGGTAGATGTTACTCGTGCCACTGTTTTCCAGGGTATTGACGACGACGAAGAGCGTGTTGGTCGAGGGATCGATCACCGGGGTGCCGGTAATGCCATATTCTGGGCTGATGTTGTTGCAAGAGACGCTAGTGCTGGAAACGGTGGAGACTATCGGTGTATGGACGAAGGTGCGGTGCCACAAGGGAGCGACCGCCGAGGTGGCGTCAGCGTTGAAGGCATAGAGTTGATCGTGCTCGGTAGCGACGAAGACTACATTGTGGGTCGCTCCCCCGATTGTCACATTAGGCATATACAGAGGCTGCGCGTAGACCTGTCCATCGACGTGATACTCGACACGTTTGCCGAACTGGTTCATATTGACGTTGCTGGTATTGAGGATCGTCTCGTTGAGCTGATGACCGGTGCGACTAAGATCATTCTTATACGTTGTCACTGCCGTGTTAGCCGGGGCCAGAGGCGCCTGCTGTGGCCCTGCGGCGTGCACTGCGGCGAGCGGGATCAGCAAGGCCAGGACGATGAGTACCAGAAGGATGAAACGGAAAGTGACTCTTGTACGAGCGTGAGAGGATAAGGAAGAACCAGATCCCTCACTGGTTGCGAATTGCACATACATGTGCGTACTCCTCCTTGAATGAATAAATTGTAGAGTTAAAAAATGAAAGTGTACGAGCCAGTTCACGTTTGGCCATCAAACGGGTCGCGAATTTCTGAAAGCCGCTTTTGCAATCGTATGGGGATATAGTGGAACGAATTCACTGCGCATTGTTTGGCCCCTCTTCACCTCCTTCAACTGGCCGGAACATGCATGCACCACGTACGAAACGACACTCACACACAGTACATTTATGTATGCAAGTTCAATATTCGTTCAAATCAATTGCCATTTATCAATATAGCTTATCTTGATAGAGGAGAAGTAACAGAAGCAGTTGAGATTTGGTTGAGATTAATGAGCAAACCAGGAAAATCGGTTAAGTATTAATTGAGCTTGGTTGATCTGATTGATTTAGGCGATAAAATAGTGTAGTGTTGCGTTCCTCATTGGTGCAAGCTGCCCAAGGGGTTGCCCATAGCAAAGGAACGTATTTGAGTGCGCTCTATTTTGTTACTACCCAAGAGTCCTCTAGGACTTGCAATTATCTACCTCTATTGCTACTATGAGCCGTAAAGTTTGCATTATTTAATCGTACGTAAGAGTTTGTACAGTACATGAGCAAGACAACAATACCATCAATGAGGGAGTCATCAGAAGGCCCCTCTCTTCCTATGGCAACCCCTATACAACGGCGGTGGCTGAAGGTTCTTCGTTCACCCTTATGGGCCTGTTTACTGCTAGCAGTGCTTACGCGCGTATGGCTGATTGCCCATACACATGGTGTCCTTGCCGGAGATGAAGCCATCGTAGGCATACAGGCTGAGCATATTCTGCGTGGGGAACATCCCATCTACTACTATAGCCAGCCCTACATGGGCAGCCTGCAGGCTTATTTCATAGCACTTATTTTTCTTATGACTGGCCCTACAGTATGGGCACTCCGCATTGAACCTCTTCTCATATCTCTCATCATTGTCTTCCTTACATGGCGGTTCTCCGCAGCCCTGGCAGAGGCTGCGCAGGTGTCACGCCGCACCAAAGACCTGTTTGTGGGTATTGCCACGCTTGTGGCTGCATTTCCCCCACTCTACGATATCATCGAGGAAATGCGTACCACAGGCGGCTACGTTGAGGCATTTGCCATTATGTTGTGGCTCTTGTATTGCGCATTCCGCCTGACACAGCGTTGGCATGAGCACGCGTCTCAGCGTGAACTGGCACTGCGCTGGGCTGGCATCGGCTTTCTCGTTGGACTGGGGTGCTGGATAGATCCACTGGTTGTGTATGCCCTTGTGACCATCGCGCTTTGGATCGGTGGCTATTTTATCTCGGCGCTGGTCAAACCAGGTCCTCAACCTGTCAAACAGCCCCGCTTGACCGTGTTCAAGGAAGCACTCCTTTTTGTAACAGCTCTTCCGGCAAGCCTTGTTGGTTTTGCTCCAGGTCTCTATTGGGGGGCACGCCATCAGTGGGAGAATCTTCGCTATATTTTCCAAAACGGGAGCACTGTCACGAATGACCGCCTTCATACTATTCTGCAGGTGCAAAACCGCTATATCACCTGTCTTGCACCACGTGCAATTGGAGGTGCTTTACCCACGCAACCTGATGTCACATTAGCACATCCACATATCTTGACATTTGGCCTGATAGTAAGTGCCTGTTGTCTCGCCATAAGTGTGGCAAGTGTTGCTCTCTCTGTTTTCTGGCATCAGGCCTTGCTCGTACGTCTGCGGCAACTTACCATGCTTCCCTTGCTCTTCTTTGTATGTACATCCATCATCTTTTGTAGTGCCTCTGTTGCTGTAACTGCCCTCTACGCCGGTTGTGGTGATGGGGATCTCGTCGGGCGCTATGTTGTACCATTGGTCGTCGCCTTGCCCTTCTTGATAGCAGCGGCCTTCACGATCCCGGCAATGATCCCGCAGCCAGGTGAGAGGCCACCAGCCCGGGAGGGCGAAGCTATGCAGCACGTTTCACAACTCCTTGCAAGGTCGGTGTCCACCCAATCGCCACTATTAGCGGCAATACAAGCTGGCCTGCTGACTGTGCTGGCTCTCTATTTCTGCGTGCAAGGTGCCGCATACTTAAAGGCCGATCCATGGTATACGTTCCAGGCACCTGGGTGTGCTGCCGCAAATCCAGCGAATATTGATCCAATCATTACCTACATGCAACACGCACATATTCGTTACGCGTGGGCAACTGGATGGACCGCCGATCCTATTACGTTCAAGACAAACAGCGCTATTCTTGTAACTGAAACACGTGGCCGCATTCCTGCTAATAGCAAAACGCTGCTCCAAGCGGACCGGCCCAGTATCCTCTTTCTTGCACAACATGACGATCTCCACCCCGCCTTTTTAAAGGCGCTGGATGGCAAGAAAGTCACATATCATGCGAAACGTTTCTTATCAGCACCAGGGGTCGACATCCTGGTAGTAACACCTTTGAATCGAACAGTCTCGCCGCTTGATCCAGCTTTTTCCGCGTTGTTTCAGAGCATATTTTTGGGTTGCCTTACATGATGAGAGATGCCGTCGTCCAATACTCTTGCTTCTGGAAGAAGATGTATATGTTTTGTCGTTGAGACAACTTGTAGGTCAATGTGATGATGTTGAACCAGAACAAAATCCTCAAACAGTTAAACATAGGTATATACGAGGGGGGAGCCATTGCTATCATAGTGGTAGCTACGCTCCTGCGCCTTCTCATCATTGGCCATAACTGGCCAGTAACCGACAGTGATGAGAGTACGATGGGTTTGATGGCCTTGCATATCCTTCATCGTGGGGAGCATCCTACCTTCTTTTATGGTCAAAACTATATGGGCTCTTTAGAAGCGTTTCTTGGCGCGGGGCTATTTCACCTTTTCGGACCTTCTCTCTTTACGCTACGCCTCGGCCTCGTTATCCTCTTTGCCCTTTTTCTGATAAGCATCTACCTGCTGGCAAGCCTGCTCTACTCAAAAAAATTGGCACTCGCTGTGCTCATTTTGCTTAGCCTGGGATCGGAAGGGATGTTGAGACAGGAACTCCTAGCTATAGGAGGTTACCCTGACACCTTATTTTTTGGCACGCTGGTCTTGCTTATCGCTTCCTGGCTCGCACTATCATCCAATCGGGACACATTGCAGCGTGATCGGCGGTGGCGCTGCGTTGTTTTTGGTTGCTGGGGATTAGCGGCAGGGCTAGGGCTCTGGAGCGACTTACTCATTGCCCCAATTGTCCTGGCAGCGGGTTTGCTTCTTGTTCTGGGCTGCTGGCGCGAGTGGCGGACGTGGGCTTTTCCATGCCTCTTGCTGGGCCTCGTGGTTGGAGCCTTTCCCCTTCTCATCTATAATGTCACAGCACAGCCTGGGCAGGACTCCTTATCAGTGTTCTTGAGAATCCATGACGTCGATAAGCCGATGCATCTTCCGGTGATGAATCAAGCTAAAGGCGCGTTTCTGATCAGTTTACCCACCATTACCGGAGTTTACCCCTCTTGTCCGGTTATAACTGGACAGGAAATCGGGTTTGCGGGCCCTAACCCTTTCCGTTGCTTCGTCGAGTACGCAGGTTGGGGGATAGGTTTCACAGTCCTTTGGATGATCGCCACCATCCTCGCCATGGCGGCTCTCTGGAAACTGCGACCACGAACTGCAGCTCGACAGGGGTCCTACGAGAAGAGGCAAATGGCTATACTTCAATTCGCCCGCCTCATGCTGCTGGCAAGCGCTGGCCTCACGATGTTCTTCTATGCGGTCAGTCCAAATGCAGCGTCGTATCCTCAGAAAAATGATCGCTATTTGATTGGTTTGCTCATCGTCATTCCCGCGGTGATCTCGCCACTTTGGGGTAGCAAACTGACAACAGTGATAGCTACAAGGATCATAGCCGCTGCCAAAGGAATGCTACTCATCCTCATGATGCTCGTATTACTTGCCGGGACAAATCACGTCTTTCAGGAACTTCCCATTACTCAGGTCGAGGTTCGGCAGCAAGAGGCGCTGATTCATGATCTCTTACATATTGATGCCACGCGCATTTACTCAGATTACTGGACGTGTGACCGCATTACTTTCCAGAGCAATGAGCAGATCATTTGTGCTGTGATCGATGCACAAGGGCAGTTCGTTGATAATCGCTATATGCCTTACGTCGTCGCCGTACAAGCCGATCCACATGCAGCTTACGTATTACCTGCCGATTCACTACAGGCCGCTGATTTTGCAGGGAAGGCTGCATTGAAAGACAGGAGGAGGTATCAGCATTTCACCTTTGATGGCTATGAAATATATCTTCCTCGGGCCAGTTCACCTGCAAGGAATAAATCTGTATAACTCTAGTAATGACATAGTATGATGGCTCGTCAACTCTCTTTATAGACCAAGGGCATAAAGACCATCCTGGTTTCCGATGTATATCACTCCATTGGAAATAGATGCTGCTCCCCAGAAAACGCTGTTTGCATTCGGATCCTGGTAGCGAAAGAGCGTCGCCGAAGTAACAGCATCGACCACTATCACAAAGTTCCCCTCTCCCACCACGATTACTCCGGGAACGGCGGAGACGGCGCCCAGGATTGGGCCGGCCAACATGCAATGCTCCCAGATAAAAGCACCTGTGGCGGGATTGACTGCCCGCAAGCCACCCTTACAACTTGAACCTTTGATAGTCGTCGTACCACCCGCTACATAGAGCGTTGTGCCATCCCATGCCGCGGGCGAAATGCTGCCATCACCACACTGTGGACAACCTCCTGCTATAGCAACCTTAGCTCTCCATACGGGGCCCGCAGAAATGTTATTACGGTTAAAGGCATAATAGATGCCGTTCTTGTTTGCGATACCCACCCTCGAAGTTACTACCCCATTAACCGTTGCTGTGAACAGTGTTGCAGTGGAGCCAAAATCGCCATCACCCGTTTGTTCGTTTGATGGTACATGCCAGTAATGTACCAATGACAAATCTGCTGCCTTTACTTCGATGAAAGAGACTGAGAATGTTTCTGAGGACGAGCATGCACCAGGATTACCCGTAGCGAAGTAAATTGTTCCATTTGCCTGATCTATTGTCGGTGCCCCCCATACGCCACCACCTGTGCAACCGTTGGGCACAACATTGAAAGTGTGCTGAATGGCTCCTGTCGAGGCGTTTAGTTGAATCACCTGTCCCTGGACTAGCGGGCAATCGCCAAAGGACGCCAAACCTACGTACACGCTCCCATTGAACACAGCAGGCGAACTCCAAATAAAATGACTTGGAGATGAACCGAGAAGGGTTGACCAGATTTTTGTTCCAGTGGCGGCATTGAGTGCATAAAAATGAGCATCGCCGCCGCCGACGAAATCTACCAGGGTTGTTTGACCACCGATTACGACGGGAGCAATGGTTGCCGTACTCGCCACGCCAACCGTCACGGGATTACATTGCGTGTCCGTCGTGTTGCCGAGGCCATCCACCCAGACCCTCGCGTTGTTGAGGGCGGTCGCATGTTCATTAGCAATACCCCATGAACCCCAGTAGATCGTACCGTTGGCGACCGTTGGCTGTGTGGAGATCATGCTACCTGAGGTATGCGTCCAGTGGAGTTTGAGTTTGGCCGCCGTTGATCTATTAATAATGGTTTCAGATGAATTAAAGCCCGTATGTGCATTGTTCGCTAGATATGTCGGCCAATCTCCTGATGCTGCATGAACATTTTGAGCAGTAAGAGTGTATATGAGACTGAGAAGGGCTATGATTACCGCAAGCAACCCAAGGTGAACCTTCTGCTTTACACATTTCCCTAACATGTGCCTGATCTCACTTTCTTCGTTGTACGATTCACTCTTTTCGCTTCTTTGGACTCCAACGATGTAGCTGAGGCAATCTGTCTGGATGTTTGCGTGTGAGTTCCCGATCACAAAATGAGTGAATTTTGCCAATTCATTACGGTGCGACCGTTATGGGAGCATTGCTGCCGACCCCCGCGACAGCGTTAGTATCCTTGAAGTGCCAAATTACAGAACCATCGGCGGCTTTGAGGGCATAGACAAAATGATCTTCTGAACCGACGTAGATTACACTATCGAACACTTTAATTGGAGTGCCTTGATAGTTTTGAAGCGAATGCTGCCAGAGAAGAGAACCTTTTGCAGCATTGAGCGCAAGGATGTAGCCTTGCGGTTGTGTGGAGTCTTTCGTACTGCTGGCAGTAGTCGAAACGCCTATACCCATAACTCCAGCATAAACTATACCATTGGCTACTTGTGGTGAGGTAGTGATTGTACCACCAGCGTTGTGTCGCCAGAGTCGTGAGCCGTTGGTAGCGTCGAATGCATACAGATAGGTATCTTGGGATCCGATGTAGACCACCCCATTGTCGAAAGTTGGGGAGAAGAGGATGAAATTACCGATCTTTTCAGAACGCCAAATCTGAGAGCCATCTTTGGCATTAAACGCGTACACATAGCTGTCGGTGTTATCGTGGCCACCCTCCTGCCCGATTGCCCAGGACGCTATGTAAATCACACTGTTGAATACCTGGGGATCCGTGAAGCTCTGGTTGGTGATTTGCTGTTGCCAGATTTGCGCACCGCTGTGGGCATTGAGTGCAAATAAGTAGCTGTGTGCAACGCCATCGGAAGAACTACCATAGACCACATCGTTGATAACGACTATAGTATTTACATTGGTGATTGTGTTGAGTGCCCCCGGATGGAAGTGCCAGAGCGGAGAGCCATTGTCAGCCTGGAGGGCATAGAGGTTGCCATCGCTGGAGCCGACGTAAACCAATCCATTAGCGACGCTGGGAGAGGATATGATAGCTGACTGTGTCTTATATTGCCAGATGCGATTGCCGTCGGCTGCTTGTAGAGCAGAGACAGAGCCATCAAGAGAACCGATGTAAACTACGCCATTTGCAACTGTAGCAGGGGCAGAAATGCTGCGTCCTTGCGTTTTGTATCGCCAGAGGAACTGCCCCTTTTGAGCATTCAACTTGAAGAGGGAGCCGTCTCCTGAACCGACATAAACTCCCAATTGAGACTGTACCGTTTGAGAATGATCAATAGAGGTGCTAACAGTTGTTTTTTTACCCAGGTGGGCCTGGCTTGTGACAACAACCAAACTACCAATCAGCACAGTGAGAATCAATACTGTGGCTATCATGCCTGAACGATGGCGGGGAGGTTGTTCATCATGGGAGTTAGGAACGTTGCTGTTCATAATGACTCTGCCTTTCTCATCGAAAACAAGATATGACAAGTATCCTTTGAACTGCGTTGCTCGACGACGCTTACTATGCCAAGGTATTGATGTAAGTTTATCCGGTAACCCGGGGAGAGAACAATCTGGAAAGTATACTCTATATCAAAATAACGGTTACTATGAAATAGAGAAAATGAACCCTTCCTTTTGCTAGAAAATCGTAACTACAAGCTTGACTTAATAAGTATACTCTAAATGTAGATAAAATACCAGCTTAAAAATCACATAGAGGAAAGGGCCCGATCTTATGAAAAGATCAAGCGCGTTTCGGAGTCATCTGCTACTTGGTATAGCATTGTTCCTTGCACTTGCGGGTATTTCTCAACTCATGAGTTTGACTCCTCATGTGAGAATGGCTGCGACGAGCAATCTCAATCTCACTCAATACGTGAATCCTTTTATAGGAACCTCTCCTGGCGGCTCCAGTTTCGGTTTTGGCGGAGACAGTGGTGATACCTTCCCCGGAGCAACCTACCCGATGGGCATGCTCCAGTGGAGCCCAGATACAACATCAAATCTTCCTGGTGGATATTACTACCCCGACACCACTATTAAAGGCCTCAGCCTCACACACTTCAGTGGTCGCGGATGCAAAGTCTACCAGGATATCCCATTTATGCCCTTTGTCGGAACAGTCAATGGCTCACCTGCCACAAATGGTTCTACTTACCACTCAAGTTTCTCGCATAGCAGCGAGAGTGCGCACCCAGGGTACTATAGCGTTCACCTTAATGGCCCAAACGTCACAGTAGCATTGAGTGTCACCCCGCGAACAGGTCTCGGTCAGTTCACCTACCCTCCCTCAGCTGCCTCTACCATGATGATGAATGCTGGAGGCAGCATCAACGGGAATACGAATTCCGCTGCGACGATCACGGCTAGTAGTCATGAGGTAACTGGCTTCGATACGAGCACTGTTGGCTGCGGGAGCAATCACTATACCCTCTACTTTGTCGCTCAGTTTGATCGCTCTTTTACTAGCTACGGCACGTGGAATGGGGCAACGGTCAACCACGGCTCTACTTCTACCACCGGTGCGCAATCCGGTGCCTTCGTGACCTTCGATACGCGTTCGAACCAGGTGGTCCATGTTCAGGTCGGTATCTCCTTTGTCAGCATCGCCAATGCTCAGGCTAACCTGGCCGCCGAGAATGCCAATTTCAATCTCAGCACCATCCGAAACCATGCCGTTACTGCCTGGAATTCCCGTCTGAATAGCATTCAGGTACAGGGTGGAACCCCGGATGAGATGACTACCTTTTACACCGCGCTCTATCACGCGTTTATCCATCCCAACATCTTCAGTGATGTCAATGGGCAATATAAAGGCTTCGATGGGCGGATCCATACGGTTCCCAGCGGTCATATGCAATACGAGAATATCCCAGGCTGGGACGAATACCGCTCTTTGATCCGCTTGCGAGCTATACTGGCCCCGTCAGAGACCAGTGATATCGCACAATCACTGGTCAATGATGCTCAGCAGGGAGATGGTCATCTCCCCCGCTGGGAGCAAGCCAATGTCGATTCGCATGGTATGAATGGCGACGGTGGCACATTAATGGTCGCAGAAGCCTATGCATTTGGCGCTACGAATTTTGACACAGCGGGCGCATTGTCAGCGATGATCAACGGCCAGTCCAGGATACGCGAGGGACTCCATGATTATCTTAACCTCGGGTATGTCGCAGCCAGTACTACGGGCAATTCTGCAGTCATCACCCAGGAATACACCAATGCTGACTTCGCCATTGCTCAGTTCGCTCAAGCGCTCGGCAACACAACTGATCACACAACATATCTGCGGCGCTCCGCCAATTGGCAAAACGTCTTCAACACTTCAAGTCGCTACATTCAGCCGCGCAATAGCGACGGGAGTTGGGCCGCGAACTTCAACCCCACGAGTGAGAGCGGTTTCCAGGAAGGCGACTCCGCACAATATTCCTGGATGGAACCCTTTAATCTACGCGGGCTGTTCGACCTGATGGGGGGTAACAGTGCAGTCGTCAAACGCCTCGACACCTTCTTTACTAAGCTGAACGATGGACCCAACAGCCCCTATGCATACATGGGCAATGAACCCAGTTTCGAAGTACCATGGGAATACGATTTTGCCGGAGCTCCCTCGCATACACAGCATGTTGTCCGGCAAATCCAGACGCAACTCTTTAAGAACTCGACGGGTGGGCTACCTGGTAACGACGATGGTGGCGCAATGTCATCCTGGTATGTCTTCTCGGCCATCGGCCTGTACCCCGAGATTACCGGTGTAGGCGGCTTTGTCATCGGCAGCCCATTGTTTACCTCCGTGACGATCCAACTTGCAGGTGGCCATACCCTTCAGATAAATTCACCGGCAGCTTCCGATGGGAATCCCTATATACAAAGCCTGAATATGAATGGAAACGCAACAACGCGTTTGTGGCTTCCGTGGAGTAGTGTTCAGCATGGAGCTACGCTTCATTTTACGCTAGGTAGCAGTGCAACGAACTGGGGCAGTGGTCCTGGCGATGCTCCTCCATCCTATCCTGCACTGCCAGGCTTCAACAACGAGGGCATTCAGCAACGATAATAACACGGCTGGTGCAAACTATGATGAATACAGTTATAGCTATTCGAACAATGCACTGGCAGCAGCAGGCTTCAGTACGGGAAAGACCGTGACGGTTAATAACATCCACTCTAGCCTTTAGCGACTGGACGCTCAATCACGGCGCCTCGAATCTTTTACCCGGTAACAGCATTGTTGCGACGATGACTTATCGGAACAGCTCTACAGGGCAACAGGCTCGAACAACCTATGTGTTTTACACTTCAGTCAGCCTGACTGCAGGCAAGATCGTGCAAAGTGTGGCATTGCCTGGTACCGTCACTCAGGGGCGCTTGCATATTTTTGCTGTAGGGGTAGGATGATGGAAGAGGTATAACAAGGTAAAATCGAAGCTAAAATTTTTTCTTGCAGGAGGAGGCTTGTTATTACACGATGCGGTAGAAGATCAGTCGGCTCGATTAACGCACAACGTGAGGGAGAGACCAGCCAGGGAGGGGAAAGATAAAGAACTCTTGCTCCTAGCACTGCTCGATCGGCTCGTGTTGCAAGGAGAACTGGGCAGCTCTGATACGATCAAGGCAAGCCTGGATACCCTCAAAAGCTGGCTCGGTCAAGAGTGTATCCCCTACAAGCAGTTCTTTATCTGAGACACCCCTGCATCGAATGCTAGGGGCGATCCCTTGTGGTCAATCCATTTCAAAGAGGACGTTTTGCGAGTCAAACGAAGCCGAGGAAGGAGTGTCATCCTGAGCGCAGCGAAGGATCTCTGTCCGGCGAGAGATCCTTCGCTGCGCTCAGGATGACAAAGCGAGATGCTCTCTTCTTTGAAATGTATTGTCCCTTGTGGTCGCCCTCGTTCCTTGCCTGCTCCCCCTCTCCTGGGCGACGCAAGCGTCCCCTCTCCACGTCCCAGCCACCTCCGCCCCTACGGTACGAAGTCGCTTCCGAGGCTTCATCACACAATAAGCGCCCCCGCATCCCTCCTGCCAACCAGCACAACCGCGCTATGCTTTGTAACCCGGCACACATTACCAGCAACCTCGCTCGCCTGCTCAGGTTCGACAATATCTTGAGGAGACGATAAACCCGTATCTACCACCTTGAGCCACGACCGGCCAGTCAGAGGAGGAACATCAAAATCAAGATCCTGCCACTCCATATTGAGTATGACATGTATATCATCATCCTGTGACAGACCCCAGATAGTAAATGCCAGCACGCGCGAGTTGGGATCATTCCAGCCGGGACTGTACAGCTTGCACCCATGCCAGTCGATGTCCTTCTGCCCCTGTGCATTCGGTTCGCCGGTAAAGAAACTTCCACCGCACAGGTTAGCATGGTTTCTACGGAACGCGATCATGTATTTGAAGAACCTGAACAGCCCTTGATGCTGCTCCGCCAGTTTCCAATCGAACCAGCTAACCTCGTTATCCTGGCAATAAGCGTTGTTGTTTCCTTGCTGCGTCCGCCTGGCTTCATCTCCGCCCAGGAGCATAGGAACACCCCGCGAGAGGAGCAGAATCGCCGCAAATTTCTTGATCTGCCGCTCGCGCAGCGCCTCAACGTCAGCATTGTTCGTTACTCCCTCGACGCCACAATTCCAGCTCAGATTATCATTGATGCCATCCCTGTTATTCTCGCCGTTGGCCTCATTATGTTTTTCATTGTAGGAAACCAGGTCATTCAAGGTGAAACCATCGTGACAGGTGATGAAATTGATGCTATTGATCGGCATGCGTCCCTTATCCAGGTAGAGATCCGCGCTGCCCGCGATCCGCGAGGCCACAGTGCCGATCAACCCGGGGTCGCCTTTGACAAAGCGGCGGATATCGTCGCGGAAGCGCCCGTTCCATTCCGCCCAGCGTTCCCCGGGAAAGTTCCCAACCTGGTAAAGGCCACCGGCATCCCAGGCCTCAGCGATAACTTTCGTATCGGCAAGAACTTCATCCACGTGCATCTCTTTGACCCAGAATTCCAGGCTATCCGCAATCAGCTTATCAACAAGGGGATGGTTGCATTTGAAGGTATTGCCGGTGCCACTATAATCGAGATAATACTGTTTATCGTTTGGCACAAGCAAATAATAGGTACTGTTATCTATGCCCCTGTAACTGATGGTCGGACCCAGTTCATTGCCTTCGCTTGTGTGATTGAAGACGACATCCAGAATGACCTCGATGCCCGCTTTGTGCAAAGCCTTGACCATCTCGCGAAAGTCCCTGATGTGGCTCCCCTCGCCAGGTGTAAGACAGTAGGCGTCGTGCGGGGAGAAGTGGCTAACGGGGTTATATCCCCAGAAGTCTTTCAGCGGTCTGCCATCCACAGGGCTGAGCCGGCTGATACCCTGCTCATCAAAGGCAAATATGGGCAGCAGTTCAACAGCCGTGACGCCCAACTCCTGGAGGTAAGGAATCTTCTCGACGATTCCTGCAAAGGTACCCGGATGCTGGCTGCCAGAGGATGGAGACCTCGTAAAGCCGCCAGCATGCATTTCATAAATGATGCTCTCGCTCATCGGCCTGTGTAGAGGCTGATCACCCTCCCAATCAAATGCCGAGGTGTCTATAATCGCGCTGCGCATCGCAGTGCTCACATTATCATCTGTCGTGCAAGCTCCTGCGCGACTCCACAGCTTGGTAGTAATACCCCGGCCGTACGGATCAATCACGACCTTGTGCCTGTTAAAGCGATTCCCCGTCTCGTGTACATCCTGTGGTCCATCGAGGCGATAGGCATAGTGCATGCCCGGTTTCACTCCTACAACATACACATGCCAGAAATGGAAGGTCCGGTTTATCACCGGGTCCAATAGAATAGTCTGCACGGGCTCAGGATCGTCATGCTCAGCGAACAAGAGGAGTTCAACAGAGGTCGCATGCTCCGAAAAGAGCGCAAAATTTACCCCCTGTTCGTCGGGCACCGCACCCAAAGGATGCACAGCTCCTGTCTTTACCTGGTATACCTGCTTTGTCACTGGCGTTATCATCTCTTTTCGACTCCCTTTTCCTCAATAGCTCAAAAGAGCGCAGCCTTCTCGTTGAAAAGAACTAATCGTACCATCCGTCTACCTACCTGATGAGTCAACCATCAAACTGTATCACATAGCAGAGGTTCCCTGTCAACAAGCGCCCAGTATTACTGGACATTTGGAGAGAATGCCTGTCACCCTGAGCACAGCGAAGGGTCTGGCTCGACGGACGGAGAGATCCTTCGCGGCGCTCAGGATGACAGCCTGGGGTTGTGTCATCCTGAGCGCCGCGAAGGATCTTTGGTGGACTTATGGGGAATCACCAGGGGCTCTGTATTACCGTATTACGATTTACGAACCGTTTGAAGGCAAATAAAGAGCTTTAGCAGGAAGCACATTCGGGTAAGAATCCATAGCACTACTATGCTCACTCCAAAAGTATTAGGTATTAATACTGATGTAATTCAGTAAATTACTACTTGACAAAGTAACAATTGTTAATTACACTTGTTTTGTTGATAAGAAGAGTTTAATTATTTCGTGATTCGTCCCTCATCGCATTCCAGGTACCCTATATTGTCGTCCTGTACTTCTTGGTAACAAAGATATCGTCAGTTTTTTTATATGTCTCGCATGAGTGCCTAGAAAGGAGAAGCAGATGTTTATCACACCAGGAGACTCGCTCATGGAAGGGCAGTCTTCCCACGGCCATCGTTATGTTGGCCACACCCACTTTTGGGAACGTGCTATGCTGTCGCGCCGCCAGTTCATCAGGACATCGGTGGGTGCTACAGGTGCCGTTCTCAGCTCAGGACTCTGGCTCCCAGCCGTTGCCCATGCCGGCGGGCACCATCACGTCGCTCCTCGACCCATTCCCGGCGGCACCCAGTTCCTTGGTCCAGGGACGGAGCTTTTTCACGCCTTCGAGCCCGTCCATGGTCTCGAGCCAATAACGATCTTCGATTTCAAGGGATTGGTGGGCGTCGCGCACATCCAGGGGACTGGGACTGGGACAGACACTCGCACCGGCAAAACCACTCCTCTTGTCTACGACGTGGACAATCGTTTCATGAAGGGGGTCTACGTTGGGGTGGACGGGAAAAAGCACACAGGCACCTTCGGCTTCATCTGACTGGATCTCTTTGAGGGGCAGTTTGCCCTTCAGATCCACGACTACAACCCCGGTATTGCCCCCAGTGGCCTGTTTTGGACGATACGCATCCCCGATGAGAGCGTAAAGATCGACCTCGATGACGCAACGGCCTCGATGGACTTTAGAAACCTGGAGACCAGGGACTTCCACGACTTTTTGAACACCGCGCAGCGTGGCCCCTCGGTACCCGCAGACGTCTCCTTCCGCATCCGTTGGAGCGGCGTAAAGGCTCGCGTCACGCTCAGCGACACCACGAACCAGTTCGCCGGCAATTTCATTGAAGACACGGCAACCATTGGCTGGTCATCACATCAGGAAGGCTTCAAATTTGTCTCCAGCACCTCGACAAGCCTTTTTGCTGAGATCGGACGCGAACGCAATGGTGTCTTCTTCCACGATCATTGAGATGGAGGTACCGAGTAGAACTCCAATCGGGCAGGAGTAGAACTATTGACTTCAACGGGCAGTTCCATTAGCAAAGTAGAAGGCAAACCCGCAAATACTTCAGCTCAGTCTCAATGGCAAGCGGCTGTACGTCACTAACTCGCTCTACTTAGAAATGAGGAGGCCGCCCTCCTCATTTCCTCTATTTATTGCCCTACCACTCTCATTCTCCACCACCGTCTTTCAACACAAAGCTCTACAAAGAACGATCTCTACGACTGGTCGTAATGCTCTGCTGGCCTGGCGGTAAGGGAGCAAACAACAACCTGCCCAGTGATACAATGCCCCATGCTATCAATGCATACACAAGCATCGCGACCACCGTTGATATTTCAAAAACACTTCTTCCCAACGCCTGATCGTTGAAAATACCGTTAAATGGCCCCACAAACACATGGCTCAGACTGTACAGGAACGTTATGAAGCCGTTATCCTCGTTCGCCCCCAGCAGGCGGAAGATCAGGCGCAGCGCCAATATGACCTCCAGTACACCCAATATAAAGTAGGTGACTGCCGTTACCCAGTAACGCATATAGGCACGACGCTGATTTCTATCTTCAACAAATTGCACACTATTCTCGACCCGGTTGCCCGCAGGGTCTACGTAGCTTTCGCGCTGGCTCTGCGAATACGCACCGCCGGCTCTATATGGTCGTCTATCGGGGGGAGGAACCGGTTCCGTCGGCTGATTATACCCTTGCATTCGTGGATCAGGAGCATCATTCATCTCTTTTTTCTCCTTACTGCTAAATTCCTTGCAATGACTTCAATTTAAAAACCATATCTTCCTCTAATACGTAAGTCTCAACCAATAAGACTCTAATTCATAGGCATGAAAAGTTTTTCTGCCGCATTCCGCAACACACCACCTCCTATGCTGATGGGTTGTCGCCCCCTTCGGGCTACGACTGCGGCGAGGTATACCACTTGTTGAGCACCGCCAGCGCAGCAGGTTGACCTGAGAGCTTAAAGCCCTCCACACCGTCCCAGCCCCAGAAAAAGATACCCACGATACGCTTATCAGGGATAACATTTATCAAGGCAGCATCACATGCCGCCGCCTGTTCTTCAGGATCAGGCGGAGAGCCAGTTGAATATCTTGCCCATGGGTGATACAGGGCGTCAGCAGTATTGCGATAACCGATTTCTGAGATGATGAGGGATTTCCCCACCTGCAGAGAGAAATTATCGAGCGCGGTCTTCACAACTGTCTTCCAGAGGCCAGGAATCTCCCTCGGATCAACACGTGTACGATCATTGGCCAGCTGGATATACTCCGAAATGCCGATCACCGCCAGCAGCGGATTGCTCATCCAGCTCGGCGGCGCCGGGCCAAGCGACGACCAGTCCATATCGTACGTGAGTGTACCAGGGAAAACGCTGTGTATACGCGAAATTAATGTATTCCATAAAGTAGCCGGTGCCGACTGCTGCAGTATCACCATCTCGGTGGCGATTGCCAGCTGGTCTGCGCCATTCTGCGCCGCCGCTTCAACATAAGGCTGATACGTCCTCCAGTAACTATCGAACCACTGCGCCTCGTCCTGGTAGTTCGAGAATTGTATCGTCCCTGCCCACTGGTCGGCCGGGCTATCGACGCCCATCAACGGCACCACAAAAACATGATACCCCTGGTCACGCGCCGCTTTAATGCCGCTAGCAAACGCCTGTGGAGTTGGCGCGCTCTGGTTCGTCCTCACCTGCGTCGAATTTGGCGTGGCTTGTGACAATAAAACCGTCATCTCCATCCACCGCGCACCCGTCTGCGTCTGAATCGTCGGCAACTGCTGCTGCCATTTTGTTCCATACCCATCTGGCGCCCACTCGGGAAAGACAATGCCAGCCTCAAAATCAGGACGTTTGTATTGAACCGTCGACCGCCTGGAGACTACACGATCTTCATTTTCAAATCCATGAGCAGTGCTGCGCACCACCGCTGGTTTCGTCACCTGACCTGCCCCGGAACTCGTGAAGTTATCATGAATATAAAGATACCCCTCCCAACCCGAAAAAAGCAGCAAGGCCAGGGCCAAAAACAACAGCATATATTTAACAAGAGCGCCTTTACCCATACCATCTCGCTGTCTCTTTAAATACTCCCTATTTCGTTTCATTATAACAGAGCACCCCCCACTTGCCTCATTACCACCCCCATAACTCCTATCACGGGATGCGCAACAAGAAACGAGTATCCAGTTGGATACCCGTTTCCTCTCTGTGCGTCTGAGCGAGCCACGTCCCTAGGGAACAAGGGAAGGCAGAGCTACCGACTCCGCCTCATCGCATTCAAACCAGACTGGTTCCTGAATGTTCGCTCCTTCGAGCGCGATCTTGTAGAAGCAAAACGGCTCCTCATCCTCACGATCAGGAGCAATCGTATCAACCGCTTGTATCGTCCCTCGGAGTCCCCGGAAGGGACCGTAGCTTGTGATCTGCACGTGACTCCCTATCTCAAAGACGGTATCTTGCTGCTCCATGGCACTCCTTTCTCGGTTCTTTGATAGGGGGACATCTTGTTCTTCCTCCAGGAGGCTTCTGTTCTCTCACGAGCAGTCATCCCACCAGGAGGAAATCTCTGGGGAGAAGACTTCCCGTTCGTGGGAACTCTATCATACCATGCTACCATATGCTGTTCAAGCATGGCAAACTGGACGATATGCATCAAGGTATGCAGGGTGTCAGGCATTCTTCTGAGCTGCTGAACATGTATGGGACATAGCATTGATGATTTCAAGGGTGCTCGTACCTCGCAATCCTAACTCGTCAGAGGGAATGTTTGCATCTGCGTCAACTTGAATTCTTGTTCGATATCGGCTATCATTGAACATGGAGTGATCAACAAAGAGGAGGTATCTATGTTCACGAAAATCGGCACAATCGGTGTAGGTGTCAGCGACCAGGACAAAGCCCTCGACTTCTATGTCAATAAGCTCGGCTTTGAGAAGATTGATGACCAGCCCATGAGCGAAACGGAGCGCTGGCTCGAAGTAGCTCCTCCCGGGGCACAGACCCATCTCATGCTTGGCCTGCGTGGCCAGAGTGGCGGCGACAAAACGGGCTTCACAGGCTACGTCTTGCATACCGACAATATCGAAGCAACCTGTGAGACGCTTAAAGCTCGTGGGGTCACTCTTTCCCAAGAGCTGAGCACTGAACCCTGGGGCAAATGGGCGCAGTTCACCGACCCCGACGGCAACGAATTCGGCATCTGGGCACCGGCCTGGTAAATTCCCCTCCACATCAGGGTCTCAGGCAAAAGAAATTCTGCGGATCTCGATGGAGACAAAAGACTCTGCTTTTGAGTTGGAAGCATCAATGCCATGTCCCATGCTTGTTCAGCTGCTCAGAAGAATGCCTGACACCCTGTGTTGTGCGTCGCCCTGGCGCCTACCAATAGTGCCACTCAATCAGCCAAAAATAGCAGCCGCAAAGGTGTTAGCAATGACACTATACCCCTGGTTCGTAGCATGAATATCCGGACCTGGAGAAGTGCTACACATCCAGGTATAGGTGCAGATGTTGGGATTTGGTACCGCTGCGCCGCCAAAAGCCGTAAAAACGTCGACAATGATGCCAAACCTACTCACATCATTGGCAAGATGCTGGTTAAGAGTTTGAGCGAACGGCACCGAATTCGCACAGATATTCTGAAACGGGTCGTAATAGTTCATCATGACGATGTCTCCTGTGACTCGACCCTTGACGCTGAGTGCCCCTCGTAGCGCTGGCAAAATTGTTCCAGTCAGATTGGAATCCAGTGTTGCCAGACCGGCGTTAAATCCACTCTCGTTCATTGTGCAGGTACTCAGATCAATATTCCCTTGCAACACGTCGTTTGACCCGATGTCAAGAGTGACGGGACTCACCTCGCCAGCATGCGCTTGCAAAAAGGCTAAAGCGGCACCGAGTTGTGTATAGGGAGGCGCAGGTGCAAAGCTACAGCCACCTTTGATGAAGGTTGTGCTTGTTTCACCAGGGCAACCGAGATCCTTGACGTCTTTAGTCCCTTCGTTCTGTAATAGTTGGAAGACGTCGGGGACATATCCATGGGTGTAGTCGTGGTTGGGCTGATAGCCAAAAGCCAGCGAGTCCCCCAGCGCCAGGTAATGCTGCTTGGGGCCGATCAGTTTGAACGGCTGGCCGTTAGTAGCGACTCCTGCCCCGGCCGCATGGGCCTGGCTCGCATGCTGTTGTAAGCCGACACCCAGTGCCAGCGTCCCCACCAGGACACACAGGCTGAGTAGGGAGAGGATGAGACCACGTTTAGAGCGTCGAGCGCGATGCATATATAAACCCTCACTTCGCTATCATACCTCGTTGAACGCAGGTCTCTTGCCCGTACTGAGCGGTGAGCAAGCCTGCTCCTGCTGAAACAAGAGGCAGCAAGAACCATAGCTATGATAGGCGAGTGGGCAGCCAGCTTCAAGAGTAAGAAGGTAGTGATCGAGTAAAGGATGGGTTAAGATTTTAGCTGGCGAGTACATGTTTCTACATCCAGCCACCCGAATGCACCACTGAGTAAGAATCGAGCCTTGTACGCACACATACGTACAAGGCTCGATTCTTACTTAAAGATCCTGACTTCACGAACCTGACATCGCAGCTTCGATCGCACTTGGAAAACGCGTCTCGAAGTCCAAGAATTCCACCCATGTAGGTCGAACAGCAATACGAGCCATTTGAGGAGACATAGCACGCACCTGCTCCACCCAGGCCCGTCCCTGCTCCACACCCTGGTATCGTTCTGCGGCAGCAGCATACTCAGCAGCCACTCCGTCCACGATCTCAACTCTGGCAATACCTCTGATGAGCAGCACCTTATTTGGCGGTTGGTTAGTGTCGATGGTCAGCGCTACTTCTGGGTGCTCTGCAAGCACCATCACCTTTGGCGCTTTGGGTGGTGAGCCAAAAACTACTTCCTCACCGTTCCAGTGAAACCAGATCGGGATCACCCGAGGTGTCCCATCCTTCCAGGTGTACGCCAGCCGTGCCAGAATAGTGGAATGGAGCAACTCTTGTGCACCAGGGTGGTCAAGTAACGACAAGTCACCTTGTTTTGACGGCATTTCTCGTTCCTTTCTGTGTTTTCCTTCCTTTAACTGCGGTACGAAGGGCAAGGCTTACGCCTCACCTGCTTGCCAAGCGGAAAGGGGTAGTCAACGATTGAAATGGCGAGCTTTCCGCATCCCCGCAGCTATCGCAGCCTTGATCGGCAGGCCATCTCGCCTCCGCAAAGACTAGAAAAAGGACTGCGCCCTAGGGCGCCACAACCGCGGCCGTGTAGATGTCCAGCCCATGCAAGGTCCCGTCCGGATTGTTTCCCGTGCTGTTCGAGTTGTCGGCCCATGCCGGGTGGGCGATCCCACCGTAGAAAGACAGACCCGTGTAGTCTCCGTAGTCAATAGCGTTTCCAGAATCGTGCGAGTTCGACGTGCCCGCGCTGATCTGGGTGTTCGCGGTAAACGTCTGCCCGCCGTCCGTGCTGAATGCCCCCCAGAACTGAGCATCGTCGTTCGGCACGCCGTCAGTGTCGCCGGATCCACCGGTGCCAAGGTCCTCACGGGAGTCATACCACACCACAGCAAGGTTCCCGCTGGTCGGATCGAGCGAGATCTTCGGCAGGAACTGGCTGTTCTTTGTGTGGTCGTCGTTCACTCGCGCCGGACCGCTCCACGTGGCACCGTCGTTATCCGAGAAGCGGACGTAGATGTCCATGTTATTGCTCTCGTTGGGCTGCTCAAGCGTGTACACCAGGTACACGCGCCCATTGTGGGGGCCACCCGTCCGGTCCCAGGCAAGCCCGGGCTCCGCATCGACCGAACGGTCGGGTTGCGCCGGGATGAAGTCGAACCCGCCGACGTGCGTCTCGGCCACGAACACCCGCGAGCCGAAGCCTGCCGGCCCCAGCCCATCAGGATCCACGTTCACGAAGAGCTTGCCGCCGCCCTGACCGCTCTCGGTGAGCGAGCAGACCTGCATGACCTGACCTCTCGGACCGATCGAGACGTCCCCGTACGTGCAGTTGTTCGTGCCAGGGACAACCTCGGGGGTGATAAAGCCGCCGACCTTCCCGAGCCCCGAGACTTTCGCTCCTGTGGCCACGATCGGACCTCCGCCGTTGAACACCATCCAGACCTCGCCCACTCCAGCCGTGATCGTCGGCTGGTCAACGAACCGGAACAGGCCGCGCTCCCCACTCGCCGACGAGCTCTGCTTGGGTGGCTTCGCGATGTTCGCGATGAGATTGAAATGGAGGCCGTCATCGGTGCTGAGGGCGATAGGGACCTCGAGCTCGACATTGTAGAGGTAGGTCATGAAGAGATTGCCGTAGCGGTCGAACGACAGACTGGGATCGCAACAGGCGTCTCCCAGGTTGTCGTTGTCCCCGATCAGCTTCGTGGTCCAGGTCGCGCCGCCGTCGAAGCTCACGCCCTCGAACAACCCCGCCGCCGGATGGTCCACGTTCGTGACGATCACGATGTTTTTCGGATTGGTCGGGTTAACCGCCACCGTCTCCTCGGACTCGTTGCCTGGCCGCTGGCTGACGTCGACGTTCGTCGGCCTCGGGGCGAGCCACAATCGACTGCTGGCTCTAGCGGCACCGGCCGAAGTGATCACAAGCGTGATGACGATGAGAAGAGCTACCAAAATAGGGCGGATCAGTTCGTTCAAATAGATCTTTACTGCCGAGTAAGGTTCTCGCATATCCACCTCCTGAGACTGTACTTCTATCTTGCGCACGTTCCGAAAGAACCGCGAGTTCAAGTGATGCCTTCTGGTCCTATAGAAAAGCGGATGGGTCTAGCATGAAAGTTCTCTATGGTTCTTCTTCGATAGGTAACTCTTTAATAGTGGTTTCTACAACGGTTTCTTCAACCGTCGTGCCATCTGGCAGAGGTCTACGCGTGCGCCGGCGACGTACACGTCTGAAAAGTCCTCTACCCGGGAAACGGTGAGCATTGATACGCCAACTTATGACAATGCCCCCAACAATGAGCAGGCCAATAATTACCATTGTGACGAGAAATGGTTCCATGGCAACTTGCTCCTTAAGAGTTATTTACAGACAACATGGTTCTGGAAGGGCAAAATACCACATGGCTCAGAGATTGATGTACTTAAGGGTAGTGTACACGAAAAATACAGCTAATACAACTACAAATTTTTCGTCCTGCTGGGCTTGCGCAACCAGAGCGAGACATGTGCGGGCTGCATTGTCTCCTACACCACTGCTACCACCTGCTCGCTCAGGTCCGCCAGATCTATCTCACTGTGCAGGCTGGCGCTGAAGCGCTCAATGACGCGGCTCGCGTCGTACTTCTGGCGATAGAAACGCCGGTCAATGGTACGCTGAATGCGATGACGCATCGGTTGGAAGAGCGCCGCAATTACCAGAGTTGACCCGATCAGGATGAGCGGAGACTGTGCCGCCTGGGGGCTGAAGGTGGCGAGCGCAAACTGAGAACCAAGGACCATCCCGGCATACAACAAGGCCAGAATGGCAGTGAGCAATGTATAAACCAGCGTGCGTCTGACAAACACATCGATATCGAAAGCATTGGCATACAGAACCGCCATCAGGATGCCAGCGATATTGATCCCACAGCCAAAGAAGCCAGCGATATTGACGATGAGCAAGGCTAATGAATCTGCTGGGGCTACGGCGGGTAAGACAAAAAAAACCAGGATAACGGTCGGGATAAAGATGCTCAAACTCAAAATAATCCACTTGGTGGCAGCACGCTCCCTGGCATTCAAAAGACGGCGAGAGCGATAAATCAAGACGCCCAGAATAATGAAAAAGCTGAGAAAACTGAACACACTGTTGATCAAGACAAAGACAGGAGTGGTGATGAAGACTGCGAGCACTCCCTCAAAGACGCTGACGAGATAAAACCCCAGCACCCAACGAGAGCCAAATTTGCCATTAGGAAACGTTAAGAATGCATAAAAGCCCAGGATACCCCCTCCCAGAAAGAGCAAGAGTTGCACTGGCACATTCAGGACGGGATAGGCGGCGACAAGCGCTGGATAATCCGCGCCCTCATAGGCGGAAAACCAGATGAGAAAACAGCTCAGTCCCAGTGGCACCCATTGGCCAGGCTTCTTGAAGACAATCAAGAGCGCGATTCCCACAGAGACAAGGATATAGAGCACCTGGATCACCATATAGAGATTGGCATAGAAAGAGATGGAGAGGCCAATATGCTCAAGGGCACGCACATTCTCCGGAGTGAGTGAGCACCCCCTAGAGCAGACCGTGTGCAAGTACGCGTAGCCCAGCGGGAAGCCCACGATATGGCCAATCAGGATGAGGAGCGTATAGACAAGAAAGCTAACCGTCATGAGCCATGCGGCGCGCGAACGGGAGGTTTTGTTTGATTTCTCCTGCACTTGCGTATCAAGAGCAGCCGTCATGAGTATCTCCTGGTGAACGCCATATTACTAGCAATCGCACTATCGCAGCCCAGCACACATTGTGACCGAGTCTAGCTGAGTCTCAGTATAGCATACAATCGTCTCAAAATCGTTACGGGTAACAGTTTGAAAACCTCAAACAAGTTCGGATGTGGTTTTCGGACCCTTTTCAAGACGAGAAAGTGATACATATCGCTGCCCTTGTGTGAAGGCACTACCTCGCCCACTACCAGAAGCCTGGTTATTAACGATATCGTGGGGAAGAACGAGTGTATCTGGTGAGTCAGGGGGTGTCAGAAAAACAATCTTGTACTGCCTTTTGCTCCAGTCCTCGCGTCTTGCAGACTCCATTGTATCGCGCAGCGTCCGTAACCTTGCTCTATCGCTATCTGACAGGTCGGTCCTTCTCTCGATTTCGTCACGAGAAATTGCTTCTATCTGTCCGAGAATTTTTGGAACGTGGCGGTCAATCTTGTTTTTTGTATAAAATGCCATGCGAACACAGTCTCGGAAAGCACGATCAGGCTGGCAAATGTAGGCAGAGTATTTGAGATATTCGTCCAGGGCAATACGCGCAGCCACGACAACCACGCGGTCAGATGCATTACTGATTTCGTTCTGGTCTTCAGTAGAAAATTGAGGATTAAGCATTCTGGTTTGAACTTGAGTGAACGTCTGCAGAGGTTTCTTCCTTGACCTTCTCAGAGAGGTACATTTTCATCAATGATTGGTAAGGAATATCCTTTTTGTTTGCCAGTATCTTGAGTGCCGCAATCAGAGATTCGGGTAAACGGATAGAAACAGTTCTGGTGGAAGGCTTAAGATGCACAAAAGGAGGATTTCTTTCTGCTTTGCTCCAGTCAATATACTCAGTTGAGTCATGAGTTGTCCAGAATTCTCGTTCTTCATCTTCACTGCTAAATTGTGGTATTGGCCTGAGGTTGCTGTCCATATATCTTCCTTTCCTTTTTGCTTTGGTCTCGAGCCGAAATTATGCGTATGTGGTTGTTCCTTACCGTAAATACCAGAAATAATGTTCTACCGGTATCACTTCGTCCAAGCACATAGTATCGCTTTTCCTGGGATGAGTGCTTGATGTCCTCGCTTATGAGTAACGGTTGGTTGAAAAACACCTCCTCGCATTCTGTGTAAGCGACCCTGCGTTTCTCCCAGTTCTTCTGTTTGTTCCCTTCATCCCAATCAAACCCGACAAGATTATCGAAGTCAAACACCTCATCCTCCATAGAGAGCTAGTGTATATATTGATACAATACACTTCTGTCGTTGTCAAGGGAGCAAGGCACTCCTCTTTTGAGGTATTTCTTGCATTGCGCGACAGAAAAACATACTGTTCTCGGCCCTTTTGCTCACTGGTATCCCTATTTCTTCCTCGATCCTCAGGTTGCACGTACCGCTCTATGACGACCATACGTCCTCCTCTCCTATTTTCCATATGAAAAAAGCCTGAATACCAGTCAATAGAGAGGAACTACTTTTCAGTCTATTTTATCGTCTGGTACATCTTCAATGAGTTCAGCAGACGGGACGCCTAACGCCTTCGCCAATTTGTCAAGGGTTTCGGTGGTGATGATGGCATAGGGGTCACGATAGATACGCTTGAGCGTGTTCTCATCGATATTGGCTACTCTTGACAACCTTCCCTGACTAAACCCCTTCGCTCGTGCAATCTCTTTGACTCGTAGGCGTATCATGCGC
>WNGK01000679.1_pt1 | contig 77201 bp, 63 predicted proteins | sample 5400601 | NCBI WGS metagenome assembly WNGK01 (sample SAMN13153376, study PRJNA577476) | soil metagenome | isolation source: 60 cm soil or saprolite under Garry oak tree replicate 1 | place: USA:California | collected 2016-06-15
ACTCTCCCACACCAAGCTGACCATGCCGGTCCTCTCGATCGGCGACGAGGAAGTCACTGGGAAATGCGCTTGTACAACAAATGAAATTGGTGGCAACGAACATAACTGTGGTAGTGCTCAAAGACACGGGACATTGGATCCTGGAAGAAAATCCAAAGGCCGCGACCGACGCACTGATGAAGTTTCTCTAAGGCCCTTTTGGAACGGGCACGGCTTCAGCCGTGCCCCTCCACACCACAAAAAATGTGGGCTTTATTCCTGAGGTTAGGGCTTTCCTATCGCTCCAAACCGAAGGGCGGTGTCGTTGAGCTTGATTTCTGACAGCCTCCACGCTAATCGGCGTCATGAGCGTGCTGTTCTTCAGGCGCATCACTCCTTGGGGGCAGTAAGCCTACGGTTCCCGATGTTTGCCAAAAACCTTGGGTGTCGCGCCTTTTCGAGACGTGGATTTATTCTCACGAAAGTCTGTGTGTCGGTACTCAAGCCCCGAACCTCTCGGCGGCGCGAGCTTTCGCCTTTGCTGCCTCTTCTTCCCGATTCTTAGGTGGCGCGTTGGTTTCGAGCGAACGGAGAAGACGACTCGAGATGCCGGCTACCTCATCGACGGCAGCCAGAAACGAGGCTTCGTTCGCCTTCGACGGTTTGTTAAACCCGCTGATTTTTCTCACAAACTGAAGCGAAGCCGCTCGAACCTCTTCGTCGGTGACTGGCGGATCGAAATTGAAAAGAGTCTTGATATTCCTGCACATTAAAGACGACCTCAACTTGTCAGAATGCACAGCGGACTAGGAGACGCTCGCTGCTGTGCCGCAGGCTCAATCTTAACAATCCTGCTAGATTTCTTCATCATGGCTCAGCCGCGGTCGGATGCGCCTGGGTTTCGAAAACCGACTCTCATAACGCAAGAATCGGATGTCCTCAGATCACTTTTTCTCCCATATTTTGTCTCGACGACCCTGGCATGTTCGCCTCGGATCACGCACTCAACATGGGAGGAGAACGATGGTCACGGCAGCCGTAGTCGATGAAATCCGATATCCCGTAGGAGAGTTTCGAATTGATCCCGACGCCACCCCTCAGAAGCGGACGATGTGGATCGAGCAGATGGCTGAAGCGCCGGCCAAACTGGACACCGCCCTACTCGGCTTATCTGAGGAGCAGCTGGATACGCGTTATCGAAAAGACGGGTGGACGCTGAGGCAAGTTGTGCATCACCTGGCCGATGCCCAGCTAAACGGCTTCACGCGCTTCAAACTCGCTTAGACCGAGGACAGGCCTGCCATCAAGACCTATGAAGAGGACTTGTGGTCCGAAACTGCTGACGGACGCGAGGCTCCAGTTAATTTGTCAGTCGATCTTCTCACCGCATTGCATGCTCGGTGGGTCATTCTGCTTGAGTCGCTAACTGAAAGTGGCTTGGCGCCCACCTTCCGCCATCCTCAACGGGGCGAGTTGCGAATTGATGACGCCATACAGTTGTACGCATGGCACAGCATTCACCACGCCGCACACGTCAGCAAACTGCGCGAGCGCAAAGGCTGGTAGCGGAGACACTGACCGGTGAAAGTCGCCTGCTGCCCTTAGGGAATGGATCCTCGGTGACAAGATCTAATTTTGGGTGGCGCAGCGCTTTTTCGGTGCTGCGATAAGCCCAGAGTATAGCTATGGGCTTTAGCGTCTGAGGCCCTTCCGGATAGACGCTGAACGCCTAGTTAAGGAAGTACTGCCGATAAAGCGTATCTCGCTGTGCAGGACGAAACCCAGCGTCGCGGATGATCCTTCGCAACTCTTCTTCGGTCGTGCAGTTAGTCACTCCGGCGGCGCGAACCACGTTTTCTTCGAGCATCACCGAGCCCACATCGTTCCCGCCAAAACGCAGACCCATCTGGCAGACTTTGAGTCCTTGTGTGACCCAGCTCGATTGCACGTTGAGGAAGTTCGAAAGATAAAGTCGCGAGATGGCGAGGACCTTCAAGTAATCGACCGCCGTGGCTTCGTCCCAGTGCCGTCCGCCCAAGGCAGTGTTTTGCGGCTGAAAGCTCCACGGGATGAACGCCGTGAACCCGCCCGTTTCCTGTTGCAGTTCGTAGAGGCGCTGGAAGTGGTTGACGCGGTGCTCATAATTTTCTCCCACGCCAAACATCATGGTCGCGGTGGTACGCATGCCGATTTGATGCGCGGTGCGATGCACGGTGAGCCAGTCTTCGCTAAGGCATTTGAGCCGCGCGATTTTGTAGCGGACTTCGTCGTCCAAAATCTCCGCCCCGCCGCCAGGAATGGAGTCGAGACCCGCATCACGCAGCCGCAGAATGGTGTCACGAATGCTGAGATTGCTGTACTCCGCAATGGCGATAATTTCCGACGCGGAGTAGCAATGCAGATGGATCTTGGGAAAACGTTCCTTGATCCCGCGCAGCATTTTCTCGTGCCAATCGATCTTGAGATCAGGATGCAGCCCGCCCTGCATCAGCACTCCAGTGCCGCCCAGTTCGACGGTCTCGCGGATCTTGTCATAGATGGTATCGAACTCAAGAATGTAACCTTCTTTCGCCGCAGGCCCTTTCAGCGGACGATAAAAGGCACAGAAAGTGCAGTACTCGGTACAGTAATTGGTGTAATTAATGTTGCGGTCAATGATGTAGGTGACCACGCCCTCGGGATGAAGTTTGCGGCGCACGGAGTCTGCTTCCATCCCGATGCCTATCAGGTCATCGGACTGGAACATTTCCAAAGCTTGTTGCTTGGTGAGAGACATGGCCAGTTACCCGATTATTCTAACGGAGCACCGCGCGCTGCGCCAAATTCGGGGAATGATTCAGAACTGCAGATACGTAGCTTGCTTCGTCCTGCCCGACGGCGAACGAAGACGTTGCAAGCTACGTTTCTCTACGGGCGGGCAGGGACACTAGAGGAAGTTTTCCAGCGAAGGTACTGGATCAACGTCAGCACGCCTCCCAGGACGGCAAGGCCAATCAGAATGGTCAGTGCCGGTTCGTAGTAGCGCGAGAAAAAGCGAACGATGTGAGTTCCATAAAGCGCTCCCAGTCCCGCAACGATCGAGTAGCGAACCAAGCGGCCCAGCGTCAAAGCGCCGAGGAATTTCTCCCGCGAGTACTGCAAAGCGCCTGCGGCGATCAGGAACGGAACAAAAGGAAATGGCGGCGGCAGCAGAGCAGGAACCGCGACGGCCCAGAAGCCCCATCGTTCAAACGTTGCGTAAACCTTCGCCGCTCTCGGTTTCGAGAGCTTGCGCTCCATCGCCTGCTTGCCACCTTTTCGGGCCAAAGCATAAGTAATGTAGCCGCCAATCACGGCGCCCAGCGTCGCCATCAGCGCGTAGTACTGCCACGTCTGGCGATGGCGCGCAGCCAAATATATGGTGAGGACGTCCATGCTGCCGGTCAGCGGAATCACGGAGTTGTCCGCGACTCCCAGCAAGACAAGGCCGACTCCCCCCAGTCGGCGCAGTTGCCGCAAGATAGAAATTATAAGAAGCGGATGTAGATGCGGCAGCATTCAGGCTGGAATGGAGTTTACAGGTCAGCTCGTAAAACATGCTACGTAATTGCGGCCTTGGTGCCAGCGAAGACAATTTCCGGCGGTGCCGTGGGCAGTGCTCCAATTTCGACGGCGTAACTGTAAAACGACTGCAAGCCCTCAAGGCATCCCCCATCAAGTTGGTAGTGAATATTTTCGGTGAGGTAGCTGCGCACGTCAGGTTCACTGATTCTCAAGCGTGGCGCCCACTCATGGGCTATGTAATCGAGGCTTTCGGGACGAAGTCCGTGGTCGCGGGATTGCTGGAAGATCGCTGCCAGATCCAGCGACGACTCAGCCTCTCGCAGTGCCGCTTCGCGAATCGCCCAGAAAGCAAACACAAAAGGCTTGCCGGTATAGCGAATCCATTCTTCGGCGAGATCGATGGTCAGGTAACGCGTGCGATCCACTTGTAGCGCTGGATCTCCAATCACAAGCGCTGCATCGTGGACTGCGAGCATTCTCTCCACGTTTGGCGCCATGGATGTGAACTTTCTTCCGCCGCCAAGCCACTTCTCGAACAACACTTTTGCCAGGGCTACTGATGTTATGGAAGAGGTATCCAAAGCCACCGTGCGGACATTCTCGATTGGCACTTTGCTTACGAGCAAAATGGATCGAACTGGGCGGCGCGATGCGATAGCAACGCCCGGCAACACCTGCAGACCGGGAATGGTCGCGTAGGCGGCAGCGGGAATAATTCCGATATCGGCACTTCCCCGCTCCAGAGCCTGAGCGCAGCCTGACGGCAGCGTGTAGGCAATGTCGAATTGGCTACCCGTCTGGCCATGCTCGAAGTCCCACATCAAGGGGGCGGTGTTGAGGTAAGAAATTGCAGAGATGCGCAGTCGGCTCATGTCTTGACCGATTCTAGCAAACCATTGTGACATCTTCCCTTGAGCGAGCTTTCGCGAAGTGAGTACTGTCGGCGCGTTGCCGAGAACCGTCCCGCTGAAGTGCCAGTCAGGAGCGGTTAACGAGATTTAAGAGTCTGCCGAAGACGGCGGGCTCGTTGTGGAGTCATCTGTCCCTATCTCAGTCGCTACATCGCCAAGCGCCACTCATTTGTTGGAGGGGTTGGCCATTGCGCTAACGCCCGGCCTCGGTCCGGCGCCGGGCGCGGAAACCAGTAGGCTGCGGAATATTCCGGCACGCGTATCACTGCACGATGCTCTCTGGCGCAAAATCGTGATGTGTTTCTGTCCCTGGCAATGGCACAAACAAGAATTCTTGGGTCCGAACACCCTGATTAAACAAGGCGCGGAGCTGGTCGCGACGTGGAAGGACGTGTGAGAGGATCTCCTTGCAGCAGTACGAGTTGTGCTGGTCCGGCCCGCCGGCGATGAATCCGGCCGCCCATCTTCGGCATCTCATTTCCAGACGAAGGGCTTCCACCCCACGAAAAGCGGATCCTGGGCCTGCTCAAGGCCGACCAAACAACGCACATGGATGAAATCGTGGAGCAACTGGAGACAGAAATGTCGCCTTCGGAAATTTTTGCGGCGTCGCTCTTTGAATTGGAGTTGGCGGGGAAAGTGAGGCAGATGTCCGGGAAGAATTTTGTAAGAAGCTTTTGAGAACAGCGACTAGCTTCTAGCTACGGGCTTCTGGCTCAAACGAGGCGGTGACCGATGGAGGACTTCAAAGATCTGCGAGTATGGACCGAGGCTCATGAACGACGTTGTTTGTATACGAACAAACACACACATTCCCGAAAGAGGAGATGTACGGTTTGACGAGCCAACTGCGACGCGCCTCCTCCTCGTCGGCGCGAACCTTGCGGAAGCGTGTGGTCGGAGATCAGATTCCGAGATGAAGAGGTTCCCTTAAGTTGCGCGCAGTTCGGCGAGCAAAGTGGAATACCACCTGCTGCCCGCCAAAGATTTGCACTTTCTTACTGCCGATGAGTTCAACGATTGGGAGGGGAAGGGGCTCGAGTGCAGCGAATGTAGCCTCTCTCATCCAATGTCTGCAGAGTCCGATTTTAGCGAGATGCTAGGAGCTAGCAGCCAGAAGCTCTCGCCCGGTAACTTGTTGCCGCGGCCAACTTCGTGCTAGGGTCAAATTCGAGTACCGTTATCAATGAGGAAGAATTGTCGAAGGGTTTAGTCATCGTCGAGTCGCCGGCCAAGGCGAAGACCATCCAGAGGTATCTGGGTAAGGGCTTCACTGTCGAGGCCTCGCTGGGGCACGTCAAGGATCTGCCCAAGAGCGTTCTTGGGGTTGATACTGACAACGACTTTGAGCCAGAGTACGTGGTTATTCCAGGCAAAGAGAAAGTCCTCATTCGGCTGAAGAAGCTGGCGCTGTCGGCGGACGCCATCTATCTGGCTCCTGACCCAGACCGCGAAGGGGAGGCTATCGCCGCGCACCTGGCGGAGGAGCTGAGCGACAACGGTTCGAAGAGTAAAAAGAAGAAGAAAAAGAAGAAAGACGGAGAACCTCAGCGCATTCGCCGCGTGACGTTCAACGAAATCACAAAGCGCGCGGTGCAGGAAGCTTTCGAACATCCGCGGGACATTGACCAGCATCTCGTGGATGCGCAGCAGACACGCCGCATCCTGGACCGACTGGTGGGCTACCAGGTGTCGCCTTTATTGTGGGACAAGGTTCGCCGTGGGCTTTCCGCGGGCCGAGTGCAGACCGTGGCCTTGCGCCTGATTGTTGAACGGGAACGCGAAATCAAGGCGTTCGAAAAGAAAGAATATTGGACCATTGATGCCAACCTCGCTGCCCCTAAGCCTCCGGCGTTCGACGCCCGTTTTTTGGGCAAGGGCGAAGAGAAGATTGAAGTCACGAACGGCGAGGATGCGGAGAAGATTCGCGCGGCACTGGAACACGCCGACTGGGTGGTTCGTACCGCGGACAAGAAAGAGCGTCGCCGCAATGCCGCTCCGCCATTCACCACCAGCAAGTTGCAGCAGGATTCAGCCCGCAAGCTGCGCTTCAGCGTCAAGCGCACGATGATGATTGCTCAGCGTCTCTATGAAGGCGTGGAATTGGGCGAAGAAGGCCTAGTCGGGCTTATCACCTACATGCGTACGGATTCGACCCGCGTGTCTCCGGATGCTGTTCAGGAAGTCCGAGAGTATATCGGCAAGGAGTACGGACAGCCGTACCTGCCTGAAACGCCGAACACATATAAGGAGAAGAAGGAAGCGCAGGCGGCACACGAAGCCATTCGTCCGACTTCGGCAATGCGCCATCCCGACCAGATCAAGCAGTACTTGAAAGAAGATGAGTTCAAGGTCTACAAGCTGATCTGGCAACGCTTTGTGGCTTCGCAAATCATGCCCGCCGTATTCGATCAGACTACGGTGGACATTGATGCAAGAGCAAAGAATGGTAACGGGATCTTCTGGTTCCGCGTGACCGGGTCTGTGCTGAAGTTCGATGGCTTCCTCAGAGTCTATGAAGAATCCAAGGAAGGCAAGGACGAGGAAGACGAGGAACTGAAGCACAAGCTTCCGCCGCTGGAAGCTGGCCAGAAACTCACACTCAAGGTTCTGAAGCCGGAACAGCACTTCACCGAACCGCCTCCGCGTTACAACGAGGCTTCGCTGGTCAAAGAATTAGAAGAACGCGGGATCGGCCGACCGTCCACGTACGCCGCTATTCTCACCACCATTCAGGAGCGGCAGTACGCGCAGAAGCTGGCTGGCAAATTCACTCCCACCGAGATTGGACTGGTTGTGACCGACTTGCTGGTCGAAAACTTCCCCGACATTTTCGACATTTTGTACACGGCACGGTTGGAAGAGGACCTCGACCAGATCGAAGAAGGTAAAGAGAAATGGACCGATACTCTCGCTGACTTCTACAAAAAGTTCCAAAAGGATCTCCGCTATGCCGAAAAGCATATGGAAAACATCAAGCGGATGGAGAAGCCCACGGACGAGAAGTGTGAGCGCTGCGGAGCACCGCTCGTGATCAAGTGGGGCAAGCACGGATCGTTCTATGCGTGCAGCACTTACGATAAGGAAGATCCGAACACTTGCACGTTTACGAAAGAAAATCCAATCAATCTGCCTGATCTGGACTCGGCCGACATGCAGGAGACTACGCAGGAGGAATATTGCGAGAACTGCGGCCGCGTAATGGTTTTGAAGCGCGGGCGCTTCGGACAATTCATGGCTTGCACTGGATATCCGGACTGCAAGACCACGCGGCGGCTGGATCAAGGCAAGAAAGTTCCAGACATTCCGCTCGATGAGCCATGCCCGAAATGCGGTCGGAATATGATGATCCGCCACGGGCGCTACGGCGAATTCACGGCTTGCAGCGGGTATCCGGAGTGCAAGTACGTGAAGCAGAACTATATCGGCGTGAAGTGTCCCGAGTGCAAGGATGGCGAACTCGTCGAAAAGCGGGCGCGCAAGGGCAATACATTTTATGGATGCGGCAATTATCCCAAGTGCAAATTCACCTCTGCGCACAAGCCGATTGCGGAAAAGTGTACGAGTTGCGGCAACGAATATCTGGTTTTGAAGAACTTGAAGGCCGGCACCGTAGTCGCCTGCCCGAACAAAGAGTGCGATTATGAGCGGCCCGCGCCAGCGGAAGAAGCCGCAGCGACTTCGGCATAGATTCTCCGGCGGGGGAACACGCCTACGACAACAAAATGGCGGCCCAGGCGCTTAATGCAACTGGCACTTTTTTGTCTTTTTGTGCGGCATGGCACGTCACAAGCACCGAGCAAAGCAATCCCTAAAACCCAAATTGTTCTCCGGGCACGGGGACGCCTTTGCCGGATCCGGAGCGCTCCGGACCTGGCACGGCCATCATCGTGAACGGTGCGCCGTATCACCGGGGTGGTGCGACCAGCTGCTGCCGCCCGCCAGAAGGGTGTGCTGGGCTTGGACACTGTGGCCCTGAGAATCGGTTTCATCATGCATCTGCACTCTGATCACACGCTGGGATTGCCGGACGTCATGCTGACGACATGGATTATGGGGAGAAAAGAGCCGCTTACCATCGAGCGACTCCCGGCTGCGATCAGGCGCGCACAGATGAGTGCCGGCAAGCAGGAAGCGAAGAGCAATTGCTGAAAGAAGTGCGACAGGCTTACAAGGGAAAAGTGGTCGCGGGTCACAATCTCGAAATTTACTGATGCGCAGGGATGGCATGAGTTTCTAAGGCAACCCCGAACAATCTTCTGAGACCAGTTATAATTTCGCGGAGGAAATTATGGCCAAGAAACCTACGGTAGCTGATGCCCAACTGATTCTCCAGCTTTACGATCTGCGCCGCGAAACAGAAATGCGGAAGGCCCGGCATTGGTGGGGTGCCGAATTTTTCCCGCAGAGCGCTGACGAATTCCTGCGAGTCTCCCAAGCCGCCGGTACGCAAGAGAACAATTGGCTGCGGCAGGCTCTTGGCTACTGGGGTATGACCGCTTCGTTCGTCCTAAAGGGCGTTCTGAACGAAGAGCTTTTTCTCGAACCGGCGTTTAGCGGTGAAATGTTTCTAATCTTGGCTAAAGTGCAACCCATCCTGAAGGAATTGCGAGAGAAGCTTGGGGACCCACAAGCTTTCCATAATCTGGAAGAGGTGGCCACGCGCACCAAGTATGGACGAGACCGCCTGCAACTTTTGGTCGAGCGTGTCGAGATGATGCGGCAAAAGAAAGCCGAGCGACAAGCCGGGTAAGGCCAATCTGGCGGTGCTTCCAGACATGTGTCCCAGTCCTTTTCTAAGGCTAACCATCATCTGATATCCTAGTCAGCTGTGCGGATGATCTGGTGGTTCCTGATCCTAGGTGTGAGTACCCTGGTCGTGGTGTGTGTCGCCATGGCCCTATACATGAGGCTGCATCGCCGCTTGAAGGACTTACACGCGTCCCAGGAAGGATCGTTGGGCGAAGAACGCGGGCCTCAATCCGGCACAACTGAATAATGATCGGGCGTCGCCCATCCAAGGAAATTTCATGACAAAACCGGCAATTCAGGCATTAGGTGCCTCGCAGGGACGCAGCGTCGAAGTGGCGCGACAAATAGCCTTGGTTGTCGGAGCCAGTTTCTTCGTGGCGCTGTGTGCGCGAATTACTATCCCTCTACCTTTCACGCCGGTACCGCTGACCGTGCAAAACTTTGGCGTGCTGCTGGTGGGAATGTTGCTGGGGAGCAAGCGCGGTTTCGCGGCGCTGCTCCTTTATCTCGCGGAAGGTGCGATCGGTCTCCCGGTGTTCAATCCTGTCGGTCCCGGTGGACTCGCGCAGTTAATGGGTGCGACCGGCGGATTTCTGCTGGCCTACCCTCTCGTGGCAGGCTTGACCGGGTTCGTCATGGAACGCGGGCAAAAGAGCTTTGCCCGAGCTGCGGCCGCGGGGTTGCTGGGCGAGGTTGTTCTTTTCACCGGAGGCTTAACGTGGCTAGCGGTGCTGACTCACTCCGTGTCGCAAGCGCTGCGCTGGGGGCTTTATTGGTTTGTTTTTGCGGAAGTGATCAAAGGGATGATGGCGGCCGCGCTGGCTACGCGACTTCGGCGTAGTCCGGAAGTTCAGGCATGAGCAGATTGGATTCCGTCAACATGACAGTTGTTTCCGAACAAGAGCAGGGAGTCTCTCGCGGTAATAAGTCGAGAGAAGCGCGCGAGATCACGGTGGCGCATAGCCCGGACTCGGACGACGCATTTATGTTCTACGGTCTGGCTACCAATAAAGTCCGCGTGTCCGGCTTGCGTTTTACCCACACGCTTTGCGACATCGAGACGCTTAACCGCAGAGCTCACGACGGCGTCTACGATGTGACGGCGATTTCTTTTCATGCTTATCCGTACATTCAGGAGAACTACGCTCTATTGTCGAGCGGCGGAAGTGTGGGCGAAGGCTACGGCCCGATGGTCGTGGCCAGCCGGGCTTTCACGGCGAGCGAGATCAAGAAAAAGCGAATTGCCGTGCCCGGGACGCTGACTACGGCATATCTGGCGCTCAATCTTTTTGCCCCGGGGGTTGAGACCGAGGTTGTTCCCTTTGATCAGATTATTCCGCAGGTGCTCGAGGGTAAGTATGAGGCTGGGCTCATCATCCACGAGGGCCAGCTCACTTATGACAAGTCGGGATTGCACCGCATCGTGGACCTTGGAAAGTGGTGGCAGAAGGTTACGGGCCTGCCTTTGCCGCTAGGGGGCAACGCAATCCGGCGCGCTTTGGGGCCACAACTCATGTCGTCCGTTTCTACCGCGCTGCGCGACAGTATCCAATACGCTCTCGATCATCGCGAGGAGGCGCTCAGCTATGCCATGCAGTTCGCTCGCGATCTTGATGCTCAGCTCGCCGACAAATTTGTCGGGATGTATGTAAACGAGCGCACCCTCGACTACGGTCCGGAAGGCCGCGAGGCGGTTCAGCGGCTGCTCGATATGGGGCATAAGGCGGGGATCATTGGACCGGAAGCGCGGGTGGATTGGGTTGGGTGAGCGCTGCTGGCTCCTAGCTTCTGGCTGAGACCTTACGGTCTTCGGATCAGGGTTACAGCCGCTCTTCTGCTGTATTCCTAAAGCGCGAATTGCCGTAGCCACGTCTGCGATTTGCTTAGTAGCTAGGAGCTACAAGCGATTCCTTAGAGGAGCACGACTTGACCGGCACTCCTAACAATTCCGATGTTGCCCAAACGCTATTGATCGACGCCGATGACACGCTTTGGGAAAACAATATTTATTTCGAGCGGGCGATCGCTCGTTTTATTTCTTTTCTGAATCATCACGAGTTTTCTGCTGAACAGGTACGAGAGGTGCTGAATGATGTGGAACGAGAGTGCATCGTAAAGCACGGCTACGGCCTGCACAGCTTTGCGCACGCATTGGTAGAGACATTCGAGCGGCTCAGCGCCCATCCCGTTACTCCCGAGCTGCACGCGCAGATCCACAGCTTTGCGCACACCGTTGCCGATCATCCCGTGGAAATTTTGCCGGAGGTGCCTGAGACTTTGCAGTATCTTTCTGCGCGGCACCACCTCATCCTGATGACCAAGGGCGCGATCGCCGAGCAAACCGGGAAGGTGGAACGGTCGGGATTGAAGGAGTATTTCTCGGCGCTCGAAATCGTGGCTGAGAAAGATGTGGGTGCATACTCGTGCTTGATGGAGAAATACGAACTTGCGCACGATTCTACTTGGATGGTGGGAAATAGTCCGAAGTCCGATATCAATCCTGCGCTTGCCGCGGGCCTCCACGCCGTCTTTGTGCCGCACGGGAGCACTTGGATTCTTGAACATGAGGAAGTGAATACAGCGCCGCCGTCGCAGCGATTGCTTATCGTTGGACAATTTGCGGAGTTAAAGGAACATTTTTAAGAGGCGTTTGACTTCCCTGCTGCGCGCCGCAATTGCTCGGATATGCGCACAGGACGAAAACCGAATTCGTACTCGAAACGCGTGGCATTCAATAATTGTGGATTTCCCACGGCATTTCCGGTTCCCACTCTCAGCGTGATGTTCGGGTTCAGCCGCTCCAGCTCGTGCTTCAAATCTGCCACGCACACGGATTCACAGCACGCGTTGTAAACCGCATGCTTCGTTGGTCCCGCATGCAGTAGAGTAAGCAGCATCTTCGCGACATCATCTACATGGACAAGCAAGAGTCGCCCTGCAGCTCTGAAGGGGACAATAACCTCCCGGGGCTCTTGGGTTCCGAGATGCTCGAAAATCTCGCTTCTCCAGGCGGACGACTCGGATTGCGCACCGGGACCGACCACTCGCCCGATACGAAGGCTCACGAAATCCAGCGCGTGTTGTTGCCGATAGGCCTCTCCCAGTCGCTCGATGTATAGCTTTGCTGCACCGTAGAGATCTTCCGGGTAGGCGTGGTGCTCCTCCGAAACACACTCTTCCAGCGAATGTGTTCCATAGATGCTCAGGGAGCTGGCGAATACGAAACGGCGCACGGCAAACTGCCGGGCCATCTCCAGCAGATTGAGGCCGCCGTCGATATTTACTCGCGTTGCCAGGAGTGGGTCGCGTTGCGCCGCGGTTGGCAAGACGGCAGCCAAGTGAATGATTCCGTCGACTGACTCCGTGGCAAACAACTTCCGTACTTGTGCGGAGTCGGCAAGGTCGCACTGCAAATTCCGGCGTGAGCGGGCAGAACTAAAATGCGGTGCGTGATCATTCGCCTGATCCACAGAAAGAATACGATAACCTTCCGCCTCGAGAAGCGCGCATACGGATCGACCCATGAAACCGCGCCCGCCTGCGACCAGCACTGAAGCACCCCTGTGCACTTGCGCCATGTCCGATCTACCTTGCCCTCAATCGGCGACCAGAATCCAACTCGTAAACTCTTTCAGGCTAACGTCACAGCACCAAACTAACCAACAATCCACACTCGCGGCGTGCATTTCCTGCGTGATACGCTCATTCTGCTCTGGTTTTTTTTCGCTGACCACTAAAAGGTGGCAGTACAGATTAACAATTTCCGGCGGCTTCTGCGCACGGTAGAAGCGCTCTCTGAACTCGGACCCGAGTTGACGGGCGAGCAGGAGTTCAGTGAAACTTCGCGGCGCATGCTCTCGGCCATCATCGAAGCGGCAGGCGCGCGCGAAGGTGCGCTGTTTCTCTTCAGCGAGAAGCCGACCGCTCTGACCTCGGCCGCAGCCCAGGGATTCGCCCTGCTGCCTGAACCCTCCTTCATCCCTCTCCTGCCCAAGCACGTGCACGCGCTGACCGCCGCGCGCGGGCCAATCGTCCTGAATCCTTCCACGTATTCAGTATTCCTGAGTTCTAACGGCAATGTGGCGCCCGAGCTTTTCAGGTGCCTGGCTCCGCTGAAGGCCACGGGCAAGCTCGCCGGTGTCGTAGCGCTGGGCCGACGGCCCGGAGACGCGATTTACGAAGATGCGGATCTCGACGCCATGGGATTGCTGTGCAGCTATGTCGCGCTGGCCGTTCACAATCACACGCTCACGCAGACGGTTGCTCAGCGCGTCTCTGAAAATCTGCGCCTGATGGCGTCACTGCACGGTTTCTACGACAACGCCCTGGAGGCTTTCGCTACGGCCATCGACGTAAAACACGTCAACATTCACGGGCACTCGCTGCGCGTGGGGCGCTATGCCGCAGCCATCGGCGACGCCATGGGGATGGAATCAGGCGAAGTCGCCGCCTTGCGCAGTGCAGGGTATTTGCATGATATTGGAAAAGTTGCCGTTGATCGCCGACTCTTCGGCAAGCCTTCGGCTCTTGATCCCGAGGAGTTTCGGGAGATGGCCGACCATACGGTGGTCGGCCACCAGATCGTCAGCAGCGTGCAGTTTCCGTGGCCGAAGATTCCCGAGATCGTGCGCTGGCATCACGAGCGCAGCGACGGCTCGGGCTATCCAGATGCTTTGGCCGCCGATGAACTACCCATGCCGGTGCGCATCGTGGGGCTCGCCGATACGTTCGACGCCATGACCAGCACTAGACCTTACCGCCAACCCTATTCCGTCGGCGCTGCGCTCAGTGAGTTGGTGCGCATGGCGCCGCAGAAATACGATCCCAATGTTGTGCATGGGTTGCTGATTCAGATGCGCCGTGACGCTATAGGAAGCAATCGTACGCCCTTGTTGGCAGACCGCATGACGGTGAACATCGCGGCCAGCGATATTGATCATCTTGCAGCGACATTGCAGCACAAAGTTTCACATGGGAAGCTTTATCTGACGTAGCTGGTTTGTAGCTTCTAGCTCCTAGCTCGTAACTCATAGAGTTGGCGTCGCAGGGCTACGGCTTCGGCCTCGTACGGCTCCTCACCGAGCCTTGAACTTAGGAACTAACCCCTTTCAGACCGAAACTTTTTCTGCCTCCGGGGTTGGTAATGGAGACGTCTTGGCTGGCCGTTTGTCCGGGGGGTCCCGATGCGATTGCGCCGCACGCGGCTGGTTGTTTCCGTGCTTTGCCTGATCCTGGCCTATGCTGCCCCGCAACTGCTGGCAGGGAAAAAGGACAAGCCACCGGAAGCCACTCAGAACGAGCGAAAGCGTGCGCTGCATGCCCTCAACCGTCTCACCTTCGGTCCCCGTCCGGGAGACGTCCCCGCGGTGTTGAACATGGGCGTAGACAAGTGGATCGACCGACAGTTGCATCCTGACAAGATCAACGACAAAGCGCTGGAGACGCGCCTCGCACCCTTCCGCACATTGCGCATGGATGTTCACGAAATTCTGGACAATTTCCCAGACCAGCGGAGAGCCCGGGAGGTGATGGAAGGAAAGCGTTCGATGCCGTCCGATCCCGCGCAGCGCGCAGTTTATCAGGTGCTGATCGCGCGTCTCGAGGAGAAGCAAGAACGCAGGGCCGACGGCGGCGGCACGGGGGCGGCGTCAGATGGCCATGGCGCCCACGCCGACAACCGTGGCTTCAGTTCCCCGGCCGCTGCGGGCGAGCACACTGATCCGCCCACCGATACGAACCCTTCGGCTGATAAGACGGGCGAAACCAGGGGCCGTGCGGATAGCTCAGGAAGCGCCGCCATGGCCGAAGGCAATGCCAATACGGCAAACGCGAACAATACCGACAACTCCAATGCTGTCGCGGCGCCGGAAGCTAACCATGCAGCAGGGGTGTTCGCGGAAATGAAGCCAACACCTGGGCAAGATGCCGAGGCCCGGAACCGCGAAGACCGTCTCTACGCAGACCTGAAGGTTCGACAACTGATCGACCTTCCTCCTAATCAGCGTTTTAAGCAAGTGCTCGAGATGTCGCAGCAAGAGCAGCGTGCCTTGGCCGACTCCCTGCGAGGCGGAAAAGGGCAGGAATTTCTCGAGGGCATGGATGCGAAGCAGAAAGAAACCTTGCTGGCAATGAGCGCCCCGTTGCTGATTGTTGGGGAAGAACTCGCGGAAGCCAAGTTGATGCGAGCAATCTACAGTGATCGCCAACTTGAAGAGATGATGACTGACTTCTGGTTCAATCACTTCAATGTGTTCATCGGCAAAGGTGCTGACCGGTTCCTGGTGACGGTCTATGAGCGCGACGTCATACGTCCGCACGTGTTGGGCAACTTCGAAGACCTGTTGGTTGCGACAGCAAAGAGTCCGGCAATGTTGTTCTATCTGGACAATTGGATGAGCGTGGGGCCGAACTCGCTGGTGGCGAGCGGCGTTCCGTCACGGCCAATGAGACCGTACGGTCCTTACCGCCGCCGGTATCCTGGTCGTTTTCCACCGCCAGGTCGCAATCCAAATGCACGCGGCAAGCGCAACAGCGGACTGAATGAGAACTACGGCCGCGAGTTAATGGAATTGCACACGCTCAGCGTGAACGGCGGATACAGCCAGCGGGACGTCACCGAAGTTGCCAAGGTCTTCACCGGTTGGACGATTGACAAACCAGAGGAGGGCAGCGGCTTCAGGTTCGATCCGCGGATGCACGAGCCGGGATCGAAGTTTGTCCTCGGCCACAAAATCAAGGATAAGGGCGAAGGCGAAGGGCGCGACGTGCTCCACTTGTTGGCGACCAGACCCCAGACTGCACACTTCATCTCACTGCAACTGGCGCAGCGTTTTGTGGCCGATGATCCCCCTGACGCTCTAGTCGACCGGATGGCGAAAACCTTTTTGAAGAAAAAGGGCGACATCCGCGAAGTGCTGAGCACGCTTTTTCATTCGCCTGAGTTTTGGGCTGAGGGCGCCTACCGTGCCAAGGTAAAAACTCCGCTTGAATTTGTGGCTTCCGCCGTACGTGCCACCGGCGTGGACGTGACGGACGCAATGCAACTGACCCGGCAATTAAACAACATGGGCATGGCCCTTTACGGCATGCAGCCTCCAACGGGTTATTCCATGAAGGCGGAGACTTGGGTGAATTCGAGCGCACTGCTTGGCCGCATGAATTTTGCCGTCGCGCTGACCAGCAGCAAAGTTCGAGGGGCTAAATTGGATTCGACGCAACTGATGCGGAACGGACCTCCGCCCACGGATGCGACTCAAGCACTGGCTGCACTGGAGAACGCGCTGCTGGCCGGCGACGTGTCGAAGCAAACGCACGATTCAGTGGCGGCTCGGCTGAAAGATCCCAAGATCAGTCAGCGTAAGGTGGACGATCCCATGCGGCCCGCTGACATAAGTACGATTGCGGGCTTGCTACTAGGCTCGCCGGAGTTTCAGAGGAGATAGCTGCTGAGCGTAGAGACGTAGCTTGCTGCGTCTTTCTTGGCGCGGAGGCAGCGTACCAAGCTACGTCTGTACCGGAAACTTTATGGGAATTACACGCCGGATATTCCTTCGCAATGGTGTTCTTGCCGTCGTGGGCACGGCGGCTGTGCCCAGCTTCCTGACTCGCGCTGCCTTGGGCGCAGGGGGTCCGAACACCCATAACAAACGCCTGGTGGTAATTTTCCAACGAGGGGCCGCAGATGGCTTGAATATTGTTGTCCCACACGGCGAGCAGCAATACTACGCAATGCGCCCGAACATTAATATTCCTCATAAAGCCGTGCTCGACCTCGATGGCTTTTTCGGACTGCATCCTTCGTTGGGGCCGTTCCATCCTTTATGGCGGCAAGGTCACTTGGCGATTGTGCATGCGGCAGGATCTCCCGACACGACACGTTCGCACTTCGACGCCCAAGATTACATGGAGTCCGGCACTCCGGGTATCAAAGCTACCGAGGATGGTTGGCTTAATCGTTGTTTGCAGGCGCTGCCGCGGCCATCAAAGAAGTCGGCGTTTCGCGCCATCGCTCTAGGTCCGTCATTGCCGCGGATCTTGAGCGGCGCCGAGCCGGCAGTGGCGTTGAATAGTATCGACGATTTCACTATCGGAGGCCGGAGCCAGAAAGCGTCGTCTCTGGCCAATACATTCGAGGCCATGTACGACCATTCTCTGGACGCGATGTTGCACGGCAGCGGCGAACAAACTTTCGACGCGATGAAGATGCTGAAGTCCGCCGATCCGGCCAAGTACAAGCCCGCGCCCGGAGCCGACTATCCGCGAAGACGCTTCGGCGACAGCCTGCGCCAGCTCGCTCAACTCATCAAGGCGAATCTCGGCGTGCAAGTGGCATTTGCTGACATCGGGGGATGGGATCACCACGTCAATGAAGGATCGACCGAAGGCCAAATTGCTAATGTGCTGCGTGAGTTCTCGGAATCACTGGCGGCTTTCTGGACTGACCTCGGTGACCTGGGCGAAGACACGGTCATTGTTACAATGTCCGAATTCGGCCGCACCGCCCGCGAAAACGGCAACCGCGGCACCGACCACGGCCATGCCAATGTAATGTTTGTTCTGGGTGGTCCGGTCAAGGGGGGGAAAGTTTACGGGCGTTGGCCCGGGCTGGATCAATCCCAACTCTACGAAGGCCGAGACTTGGCGTTAACCACGGACTTTCGCCAAGTGCTGGGTGAAGCCGTCGCCCGCCACATGGAGAACAAGAATCTGAATGAGGTGTTTCCGCGACACGAGAATCAGTCCTCAAAGTTCCTGAAGCTTCTGGGATAAGCTCCGCAACTGAATCTTTTCAGACCGCTGTCCTCGCCGGAAAGCGCCGCCGTAGCGCTGTAACCCGGGAACTGTCGGCTGCGGCGAGGATCCTCTCCGCCATGCCCGCCAGAAATGTGACCCGCAAGAGCACTATCGCGATCACGAGATTCAGCCAGGCGTTCGGGCCCCAGTGTCCTCGCCACGCAAGTTGCAGCGACGAAGAGAACGGCGCCAGATAAGAAAATAGGCCCCTGACAGCCATCGGGACCGAGGGACCCCTGCACGTTCTCAAACGGATGCACGGGGAAACTCAGGAGGGCAAGCAAGCCCGTTTTCCATTTTCTGGGCGGCCCGCGTGAACGCAAGCGCCCGCAATGACCAGAGAACATCAAGTGGGGAAGAGAGCGGTGATAAGAGAAAACCACAACAAGGGATGAGACGAGCTTCGAGTAAGCAGTTCGGGAATAACATCGGACCGTCGACATCCGGAGCCACACAGGCGAGGTGATCAGGGCGCGGTCTCTCTGCTCTAGGTCGAAGCAGTTTGCGAAAAACATCCGGTGAGAAAGTGAGTAACCGGACTCATGAGCTTTGGCCGGTCAAGATGTTAAATTTCAACCAGCACGTCGCCACTTTCAATCTTGAGCGGATACACCGCGACCTTCGCGCTAGGATTGTGCGCAGCCTCGCCCGTCTTCGGATCCCATTGCCAGCCGTGCCATGGGCAGACGAGCTTGCTGCCTTCGATCATTCCCTGCCCCAGGGGCCCGCCGCGATGCAGGCATACGTTGTCCATGGCGCTGATTGTGCCGTTGACGTTGGCGATACAGACTACTTTGTCGCCGCAGGGAAATTCTTTCGCTTCGCCTTCGCCGGGGAGCTCGGATTGGGTGGTGAGTTTGGTGAAGTTAGACATGGTTGTGGATGAGCACTCAGCGTTCCGCCCCTCAGGGCTTCGTTCGAACACTCCAGTAAAGTAAGGACCCGCCGCAGACCACCAGTGGCTGAATGCTGATTGCTGACTCAGATCCTTCGCTTCGCTCACGCTCGCTAAGCGCGGTCATTTTGGCTGCAGCGTCTGCGCGATCATTACCTGACGCTTAAAGTTCTCCACCATATTTGGATCAAGACGAACCTCGGTGGGCCTTTTGGCCAGGGTCATGGTGTCGATCTTGTCTTGCAGCTTGAGCAGCGCGTAGAAAAGATTTTCAGGACGCGGCGGGCAACCGGTCACGTAAACGTCCACGGGGACAATTTTGTCGACACCCTGCAGCACCGCGTAAGTATTGAACGGCCCGCCTACCGACGAGCATGCGCCCATCGAGATCACCCACTTAGGGTCAGGCATCTGGTCGTAGATGCGTTTGACCACGGGCGCCATCTTGAGCGTCACGGTGCCGGCAACGATCATCAGGTCGCTCTGCCGTGGGCTGGGACGAAAAACCTCTGACCCGAAGCGCGCGATATCAAAACGCGCCGTGGAAGAGGCGATCATCTCAATGGCGCAACACGCCAGGCCGAAGGTCATCGGCCAGACGGCCGATTTGCGAGCCCAGTTGAAGACGTAATCGACCGTGCTAATCAGGAAATTCTTTTCAAACTTGTTTTGCAGCCAGCCCATTGGGCACCCTCAGTCGCTAATTATAGTTCTTAAGTGCGGAATCCAGCAGCGAAAAGCAGCTGGGACAGGGCGGCCGTGACGGGTGTCAATCCTCGCATCAGCTCGAGGGCACCCGTGCTCGTCTATCGCGGAGACCACCTTCTCCTCGAGTTGCCTCTGCCGCTCGAAGAACACGCCCAACGCCGCCCTGCGCCCATCAGAAAAGAAAAACTCCGAGGCCCGCGTCTACACCTCTCCGGCCGCCCTGCTGCAACCAAAAGACCTAATTAACTCCTAATTAGCTCGGTCACTGCATCTTGGAGCGAGAAGCCTGGCAGGAGAGTTGTAAGTTCTGTGAATCCGCGATATTCGCGGCAGGATAAGCCGGCAACTGGTGCAGTGAAAATGTTCGCGAAATGCAGAAGACTTTGGGCTAATAGCCAGCGAGAGCGGTGGCTCCAACGTAGCTCGCCAGGACAGTCTGGACACTCTGTGACACTCTGCTTCAGCCTTTCAAACATGGCCTCTCCTTGTTAGTCTCGAGCGGTATGCGCTCAAGGGCGGCGGAGCGGTCCCACACCGTCCACCCAGCGGGAAAGACGCCAGGCTGGGACAAGGCTGAGAGTGGGGTTCGTGATTTGAGAATCGAAATCGTCCAAGGCGATATTACGAAACAGGCCGACATAGACGCTATCGTCAATGCCGCGAACACCGAATTGATCCTAGGTTCTGGCGTGGCGGGAGCAATCCTCCGTCGCGGAGGAAGCGAGATTGACCGCGAAGGCCAAGCCAAAGGCCCGATCAAGCTTGGCGAGACTGCAATCACGGGCGCGGGCCGCCTGCCCAACAAATACGTGATCCACGCCGCGGCGATGGGACATGGTCCAGAAGATGCACGCGTTCGCAAGCGCCCGGGGTCGCTTTCGAGCGCCGCCATCATCGCCGACGCCACCCGGAACAGCCTTCGCCGCGCCGAGGAACTGCAATTAAAGAGCGTAGCTTTTCCTGCTCTCGCCACCGGCGTAGCTGCCTTTCCCGGGGACGACTGCGCCGAGACGATGCTCGGCGCAGTGCGCGAATATGAGCGGGAGACTCCGCGGAGCTCAATCCAGTTGGTCAGGTTCGTCTTGTTCGGAGCGGCAGATTACAAGACCTTCCTGTCTGTCTTAAACAGGTCCGAGCTTACGATTGGTACCGATCGAGCGACTGGCCAGTCGCGCATCCGATTTGCTCCTCTTCTTCTCCTCAGCTACAAATAGAATATCCATGCCGCTACACACACTTGCGCTGCCGGCGAATTCGACCTTCGCGGCCACCCTGATTCGGATTTGGGCTCGCATCCGCACATCGCAATTTTGGATGGTCGCCATCGCGTTCATTCTGCGCGTGGGATGGATCATTGTTGCTCACACCTACAAGTTCAAGAGCACAGAAAACAACTTCAGTTTCGGCTGGGAAATGGGCCGTATTGGCGCAGCCATCGTTTCGGGCCAAGGCTTCAGCAATCCTTTCGGGGCGCAGACTGGGCCCACGGCTTGGGTGTCGCCCCTCTACCCCTATCTGATCGGCGGCGTGTTTCGAATCTTCGGCACTTACTCCCATGCATCGGCGTTCGTGTTGCTGACAATCAACAGTATTTTTTCCGCTCTTACCTGCATTCCGATTTTTCTCATCGGGCGCCGAATCTTTTCCGAAAAAGTTGCCGTTGGCTCCGCATGGACATGGGCCTTGTTGCCTTACGTGATGTTTTGGTGCACGCGCTGGGTGTGGGAGACAAGTTTCTCCGCGCTTCTGCTGACGAGCCTTTTCTGGCTGACGCTCACCATGGAAGATCGTGCCGGCCTGAAACCATGGCTGGCATTTGGGCTGCTTTGGGGACTGGCCGCGCTGGCGAGCACGGTTCTGGTGGCGTTTTTACCCGCTTCGGGATTATGGGCGTGGTATCGGCGCGCGAAAAAGTACAAGCCATCGCTTAAGGGGGGGGGAGTAGCCGCGGCTATTTTCTTCGCCTGCATCGCGCCTTGGCTGGTCCGCAACTATCGAACGTTCGACAAGTTCATTTTCATTCGCGACAATTTTGGCGCCGAGCTTCGCTTGGGCAACGGAAACGGAGCCGACGGCACCTGGATGCAATATATCCATCCAACGCAGGATGTGTACGCGATGCGTCAATACACGGCCATGGGCGAGATCGCCTACATTGCCATGCGCAAGCGTCAGGCGTTGGATTACATCAGGCAGGACTACGCACGCTTCGCCACACTGAGCATCAAGCGATTCGTCTACTACTGGGCTGGGGCGCCGCGTCTGGCCCAAACCTGGTGGCTGGCGCAAGTTAAAAACTCTTTATTCCTGGCCTCCTCTGTGCTGATGTTCTGGGGACTGATACGCTCCCTGCACCAGCGCAAGCCTGGCGCCTGGCTCTTATTTTGGCTGGTATTGCTTTATCCCGCCATCTATTACATCGTCTTTCCCAACCAGCGTTATCGCCACCCAATTGAGCCAGAGATGACGATCTTGGGCGTGTATTTACTGACGGAGGCAGAACCGAAGAGCGGTCAGCGTACCGGCAACGGCGCGCGATGACGTTGCCGCGTGGCCGGGAACGCGCTCTCACCGATGTGGCGGTTGCGTATCGGGGACAATGCTCACAATGTGAACAGTTTTGGTCTTAGGATCGAGTGTGCCGACGACCTTAGCCTTCTGACCGGCATACTCTCGGGCAGCACTCTGATTGTCGAGGCGAAACACGGTGGCGCCGGACGACAGGACCAGTTCACCTCCCAGATGCTCAATGCAGTACTGAGAGCACGAACGCGACGTCCCGCCCATGGACTTTGATTTCAGCATCTCTTCGTGCGAGCGAGTGAGCGAGTGAACGTTAAGGGCACACTGACTGTCTGAAATCTCGCCGCGAAATGTCTTTGACGCGCCAGCCTGAGCATAAGCCGCGTTGGCCCATGCCAGGATCCCCGCTGCGCATAGAATTGCGATTCGATTCATGCTCTATTCCTCAACCTCCTTTGGGAAGGACGACCAACTTCATGTGCATGCCCTCGTGATCTTCACTGCAAATCACGGTGCACACCACTTCATAGTCGCCCGCCTCGTCAGGGGCAGTCAGAAGGAACTGCTGCGTGCCTGCCTTGAACAGCAAGCTCCATCCCTCTACTTTAGACCGGTCCTTGGCTCGCAGCAGGGTAAAGCCATGTATCGATCCATCGTGATTCCACGATTTTCCTCTGCGCGCGGTTACGCGCAAAAGTATTTGTTCTCCAGCGGTCAATGTGATCTCTGGACTAGCCGTGCCGCCTATCTTATACCGGCTGTCCTTGTCCGCCAGCAATTCAATGACGCGGATCTGAGCGTGAAGAAGCGCGGTGAAGACCACGGCAGCCGCGGCGATTCTCAAGAACCCACGAAGAATGAATTTCCCCACGTTCCTACCCGTCAAACCCGGGACAAGGCTACTGCGTCATGTAGAAGAGGACGAGGCGCATGTCTTCATCCGTAATGGTCGCCCGAACCCGCATATGTCGAACAATAGTTGCCATCATGCGCGGAGGAAACTTGTGCGGAGCCGCGTGGCATCGGCCGCAGTTGGTGCGAAAACGTAGCTCACCTTGTACCCGCATGGTGTCTGCATTGTCGTTGTTGGTCACGATGGCGGCGACTGTATTCGCGTTCTTCCCCGGCGGCGTGGCGGCAGCACCGAGTGAAACCAGCACCAGCACGCTCCAGACAATTGCCAGAATCGTTGCCTTCATTGTGCCCCCAGCCGTCCGAGTGGGAAAGCGAAGCGGTAAGCAAGCCCCACTGTCCACAGATTCAAATTTCCATCCGAGCTGAATTGGCGGCCATAACTGGCCGCAACTTTGAGTCCATCGTGCAAGTAGTAGTTAAGTCCCAAATCGCCTTCACGAGTGCTTACACCGGGCAGGCCATATTGTTGAGCGTCGTTGTAACTGATCTGGCCGATAAAGAATTGCTGTGCGCGCGCCGCAATTTCCATGTGGCGCATTGCCTTCTGCCAGAACGAAACCTGGGTTAGGCGGTATGCTCCTTCGATCCAATACCCGCTTCCCTGGAAGGATCGGGCATACTCCGAGCGCAGATTGAGAGGCAGACGGACCGGCTGCCACGCAAAGTGAAATCCAAACGCATTCGAACGCTCATCTTGCAGCAACTTTTGCCAGGACGCGCCAGCCTCGATCCTCGGACCTGGCAGAAAGAAGCCCACTCGCCCTCCCGCCAGACGTTGTGATTCGACCCCGCCGAGGCCGATGCTCGTGACTGAGACGTAGGCCGCATAGTTCATGTTGGCTTTGGCGTCCAGCCTAAATCCACCACGCAACATGGCTCCGTCGCTGGAGCCGGTCGCGATAGGAAAAATGAGCGGGTCAGGCTGCAGACTGCGTATCCATATGGGATACAGCCGCTCGTTGAAGATGCCGAAAGGGGTCAAGAACCGGCCCGTCGTGACCGTGAGGTAACGGTTGGCGATGTAGTCGAGTTCGAAGTAGTCGAGATGTTTGTTGACCGGGCCTGCATAGGCTCCGGTACCACCGGTGCGCCGAAAATCCCCCTCGAATTCCCCTCTAGATTCAATCAGCCAGCGGTCACCGATGGGTAGGAGGAGAACAGGACTCGTCTTTGGGTTGAGTTGGGCTTGACCTCCAGTGACATTGGTGAAGTACCCGGCGCTCCCGCTAAGGATAGGAACCGGCTTCTCCGGATCTGGCGTTTGGGCACCCGTTGTTTCCGCACCAAGGAGGGCCAACAAAAAGGAAATGAACAGACAGGGGACTCGGGATGAAAGCTGTCCCCACCGCCGCAAAGGCGATCTTCTTGTGCCGGACTTCAATTCGCAGACCTCTCTTACCCCGTGATGGCAATTGTCCCCTATCCAGCCGTACCGAGGAACGTAACCGAGGTAATCCTTCCAGTCTCCGGTGCAAACGGACCCCATTCAACTACGGCACTCACGAATTCCTCCGAGTACCGTCTAAGACGTTGTAGAAATAGGGAGGAACCATGAATCGCCATTCCCAAATCGCCACCTGGGTCGGTGCCGCTCTCGGAACTGCCGGCGCGCTGGTTATGCTCGCCGTGGGAGCGCACGCCTCCGATTACCGGAGAGCCGTCACGGAAGAATTTCACCACACCTACACCCTCACTCCCGATGGCCGAGTCGAGCTCGACAATATCAACGGCCCGGTGCACATCTCCACCTGGGACCGGAATGAAGTCAAGGTCGATGCCATCAAGAGCGCCAGCACCAAAGAGCGGCTCGACGAAGCTCGCATCGAGATCGATGCAGGCAGGGATTATGTTTCCATTCGCACAGAGTACCGCGACCGCGATCAAACCTGGAACGACGACAACTGGCACAACAATCCGCCGAGCGTCGAATACACAGTCACCGTTCCGCTTGGTGCGCATCTGGACGAGATCAAGCTGATCAACGGATCGCTCGATGTCGCCGGGGTTAGCGGTGAAGTACGAGCGAGTTGCATCAATGGCAAGCTCGAAGCCAAAGACCTCTCCGGCCGCGCACAATTGTCCACCATCAACGGCCGCTTGGATGCCCGCTTCTCGCATCTCAGCGGATCGGCCCTCGAGCTAAACTCAGTAAATGGATCGGTGAAGCTCACGATTCCGTCGGACGCCAAGGCCGAAATCGAAGCCAATACAGTGTCGGGAGACATCGAGAACGATTTCGGCTTGCACGTGAATCGTCACAGGTACGTGGGCCGCGACATGCGTGGAGAATTGGCCGGCGGAGGCGCGCGGATTAAGCTGGAAAATGTAAACGGCAGAATTGAGATTCGCCATGCTGAGGATGGCCGCGCTTTGAGCCCGATCAAGGATTTGGGTGGACGCGATCGTGACCGCGATGAGGACAATGACGACGATAGCGAAATCTAAAGGCTCGGATCGCAGAGTTCGCGGAGTACGGCCGCAGAGAGCGCTGCAATACTCTAATAAATCGTGTATCCCGGAGCTGGAGTGCGAAGATCAGGTTTTGAAGCCATCAGCAGCAACGCGCCTGCGAGCTTGAAGGCTCGCAGGTCTTCCAGACTGTTGAACGACTTTGTCTGGTAGCCATCTGGCGTGGGCGTGTCGTCGGGGATGCGGCGCGCTTCGACGTTCTCAAACGCGTGCTTCTTCAGCAGATCAACATACTCCGCGGCAGAGCGCACGTGAACCGGAACCCTGAGCTGGTCTACCCACTGCAGCGAAGATTGATTGTCTTTGTAGAGATTGATCAGAATAAACAGCTTGCCCCGCGGAGACATCACGCGGAATAACTCCATCAGGGCGCGATCCTGATCGGGATAGTAGTAAAAAGATTCGACCGACAGAACTTTGTCAAAGAAATTCTCCTCCCACGGAATCTGCTGCGCCGAGCCCCAAACATACAAAATATTCTCAAAGTCCTTCGACGCTTCCCGCGCTTGCCGCACCATCTCATCCGAAACATCTAGACCCACGACCTGCCCGAATCCCTCTGGCCCGTCCCCAACCAGCCGGGCCAGCAGACGCGTTGCCCATCCCGAACCGCATCCCAGATCGAGCACGCGCTCGCCCGGACGGAGGTTCATTAACCGAATGGTTTTGGCGGTGATGTCGAGATGATGGCGCTCCATCTTCTCGCCCTCGCCTTCGGCGGCCCAGCGATTGAATTCGTGTTGCAGCTTTTCGTCGGGAGTGAGAGGTTTGTCGGGCAAGTTGGTTTCCTTCGTGACCTTTCGCGTCCTTCGCAGTTTGCGCCTCTATGTATTTTTAACATGAATGCTTCCTGGTCGCAGTAGGGGTTAACTCTTGCCGCGGAGGACGGCAGTTCCCGCTCTGTGCTACAGTTTTCTTTCTCATGGGGACGCGTCCTCAGAATCCGCCTCCGCCGACTGGACCTGGACCGTTCTACTGCCCGCAATGCGCCAAGGAAGTCGATGATCCGCTCACATGCGGAGACTGCTCCGCGGTCGTCTGCCGTCGATGCGGAACCCCGCTGGAATTCCCCGATGAATTAGGCATCGGATGACCATGGATTCCGTCGCTGTTTCTACAGGCCCCGACAGCAAATCTTCATCTTCGCAGCCGACGCTGGTTCGCGGCCTCGGCCTGCTCGATTCCGTGCTGCTCCTGGTCAGCGGCATCATCGGCTCGTCCATTTTTCTTACTGCCAAAGATATCGCAGCGCCGCTTCCCCATCCTGCTTGGTTTCTGATGGTGTGGGTGCTAGGTGGTCTGATTTCGCTTTGCGCCTGCTTCGCCTTCGCGGAGCTGGGCTCGATGTTCCCCGACTCCGGCGGCCAATACGTCTACCTGCGCGAGGCCTATGGCGATCTGGTCGCCTTCCTCTACGGCTGGATGCTCTTCAGCGTCGCCAACGGTGGCAGCATCGCCGCGCTGTCGGTGGGCGCTGCTGCATACACCGGCCAGATATTTCATCTCTTCTCGCAGCAGCACATCGTCTTCTCGCTGGCAGGAATCGTGCTGACTCGCGCTCACGTCCTGGCACTGCTCCTGATCGCAGTCATGACCGGGATGAACGTGATCGGCCTGCGCCGCGGCGCGATGTTGCAAAACGTCGCAACCTGGGCGAAGTTTTCTGCCATGGCGGCATTCGTCATCCTGGGATTCGCCATCGGCAAAGGGGACTGGTCACACTTCACTACCGAAGCTTGGGGAACAACCGGAGGCCTCACGCTGGGTCTCGGCCCCTGGCAACTACTTTCGGCTATCGGCGTGGGGATGATTGCCGTTTTTTGGGCCTACGACGGATGGGTCTACATCACCTGGGTCGCTGGGGAAGTAAAAGAACCACGCCGCAACGTTCCGCTCGCCATGCTGCTGGGGGTCGTGATTGTCGGCGTGATCTACGTTTCCATGAACGTGGCCTACGTATATGCGCTGCCCGGAACCGAGGTCGCCAGGCACGAGACCATCGCGCACGCTGCAGCTGTCGCGCTGTTTTCTTCCAGAGCCGCGCTCTGGCTCTCAGCCATGATCGCAGTCTCATGCTTCGGCGCTGCCGCCACCTGCACGCTCTCGGGGGCGCGTGTCTACTACGCCATGGCGTGCGATGGCGCGTTCTTTCGCAGCATGGCCCAGGTTCATCCCAAGTGGCGCACGCCCGCCTTCAGCCTTATTGGACAGGGTATCTGGGCAGCCGTTCTTACGCTCAGCGGGCGTTACGACCAGCTCTATACCTATGTCATGTTCGGCATGGTGCTGTCCTACACGCTCACCGTGATCGGCATGTTTCTGTTGCGCTGGAAGCGTCCGGACACTCCGCGCCCGTACCGGTGCACCGGCTATCCCTGGCTGCCGGTGATTTATGTGATTATCGGCACCGCATGGACGCTGAATACGATCCTGACTCGACCTAAAGAATCGCTCGCGGGCACGGTGATTGTGCTGCTGGGCATACCCGGCTTTCTGTATTGGAAGAGAACCAGCAACAGAGCAGCCGCGGCGGTCTCGTATCACTCCGTCGGCCTGCCTGATTCATCGAAGAAGTAAATCCAAAAATGGGAGTGAGGCAAGGGGCCTTGTCCCGCAGCCAATCAGAATTAATTCAAACGTCTAGCCCGTCGTAGCCGTCTTCCGTGCCGGATTAAAGAACGGCAGCGTCGTCACGGTCACATTCGTCTGGAGCCGAATCGCTTCGATCGTAATCTCCATCTGCAGCTTAGTGCCCGGCTTCGAATATTCGCTTTCTACGCTGGCCAGCGCGATCAGCTTCTTCAAAATGGGCGACCAGCTGGTAGTCGTGGCCTTACCAATGTGTTTTTCATCCGCGTAAACAGGGACAGCTATTCGTGACGCCTGCGTAGGTGCCGCCGGCGTCAGGCCATATCGCTCATAGAGAGCCTCAACATCCGTCCAATCCACTTCCAGCCCGACCAACTGCCGTGGAACTCCATTCTTCTGATCGCGTGCCAGCGCCTGCTTGCCGATGAAGTTGTCTTTCTCCAGATGGACCATCTTGGCGAAGCCCAACTCATACGCAGAATATTTCTGCGACGGTATCAGCGCCTTCTTGCTGCTGGTGTAGTCGACTTCAATCAGAAGCAGTCCCGCCTCGACCCGCGCCACATCGAGCGCCAGCATGCCGGCAGCGTGAAGATCGAACTGCCTGCCCTTCTCTGTTAACGCATCCCACACTTTCACCGCATCATTCCACGGGATCCAGATTTCGTACCCGAGGTCGCCGGTGTAACCGGTGCGGGAAATGTCGACGGGGACCCCCGCGATCTTGCCGCGCGTCACACGAAAATATTTCAGGTTCGCAATGTCAGCCTCGGCCACCGTCTGGAGCAGCTTTGCCGATGTGGGCCCCTGCAGCGCCAGCGCAGCAATTTTTTCTGAAATGTCTTCGATCTGAACGTCCATGTTCAGGCCGTTTTGCCGGAACCAGCGCAGGCTCGGATCGGCAGCGGTCCAGCGATACACATTTTCTTCCAGCCGCGAAATCGTGCCATCGTCAATCACTTTGCCCTGTTCATCGCACCAGCAGCAGTAGATCACCTGACCGCCTTTCACCTTGTTGATGTCGCGCGTGATGATGCGATTCACCAGCTTGGTGGCATCTTTGCCAGTGATCAGATATTTATAGAGCGGAGATATATCAATCAGCGCCGCCGCATTGCGGATAGCGTTGTATTCATGCTCGTGGTGCACTTCATACACGCTGACCGTGTAATAACCCGACCACTCGCGATAATTCAGGCTGTGGCAAAGCAGAAATGTTCTCTCGTGAAACGCGGTTCCAATGGGCAAAGTGTCTTTCCTTGGCCTTGACTCGGGAAATAGGCGACCTTGGATTATATGATCCGCATGCTCGACCCGGCAACATTGCGCGAATCCTGCCTCGCGATCACAGGGGTCGTGGAGGCCGGAATCTTGCCTGAAGGCGTCATCCCTAAGCCGCGGATTGACACACATGCCTAAAGACAAAACACTCAATTCTCGATAGAATGAGCGAGTCGTTTTTCTACGCACATGCAGCCGAACCTGTCATCGTCGTTGAGCGCCTTGCGAAGCTGGACCGTCCTTCCCAGCGGGCTCTAAGCCTGACGCCGTTGCTTCGTCTTCCCGCTCTTTCATCGCAGACACGAAGCGTTCCCTGATGGAAGTTTCCGAGACAAGATATTTCGAACTTTTATTCGCGGCCGCACCTGCTACAATCCCTGCGGTTTTTAGCGAACGCCGGGAAGTAAAGGGTAAATATGGCAGCCTGCAACCGATCCAAATCAAAATACGACGTGGTCGTCATCGGCGGAGGCCACAACGGCCTCGTCAATGCTGCTTATCTGGCGAAAGCGGGCAAGAAAGTGCTGGTGCTTGAACGCCGCCACATCGTGGGCGGAGCCGCAGTCACAGAAGAAATCTACCCAGGATTCAAGTTTTCGGTCTGCTCGTACGTGGTCTCGCTGCTGCGGCCGGAAATTATTCGCGACCTCGACCTTCCCCGCCACGGCCTGGAGATTCTCCCGCTCGACGGAACATTCACGCCCATGCCAAACGGCGATCACCTGTGGCGAGTGAACGACCATGGCAAGACTAAAGCCATGCAGGCCATGTGCCGCTTCGTGAAACCCATTCTCAGCATGGTGCCGCCCGATCCGGCCACGCTGAATCCGCGCGAACTGATGAAACTGCTTTTCATCGGACGCCGCTTCCAAGCGCTCTCCGGCGAGGATAAATACAACCAGGTACAGCTCATGACCATGAGCGCGATTGATTTTCTCGATCAATGGTTTGAGACCGACGTGCTCAAGGCCACCATGTCGGCCTCGGGAATCATCGGCACATTTCTCGGGGTGCGCTCGCCGGGAACGGCATACGTGCTGCTGCACCACTACATGGGAGAAATCGACGGCGCTTTTCGTGCCTGGGGATTCGCGCGCGGAGGCACTGGTGCGATTTCGAACGCCATCGCCGATGCTGCGAAAGAAGTGGGCGTTGAGATTCGCACCCAGTCGGGCATCGTAAAGATCATCGTCCGGGGCGGCCGCGCCAAGGGAGTCGTGCTCGGCAACGGCGATGAAATCTATGCGGATGTGATTTCTTCCAGCGTCGATCCGCGTCTCACCTTTACGAAGTTCATAGAGCCCGAGCATCTCCCCGGCGACTTTCTGGAAGAAGTAAACCGCTACAAGTATCGCGGCTCGTCCGGCAAAGTAAACATGGCCCTCGATGGACTGCCGAATTTCACATGCATGCCTGGTCCCGGCGCACACCTGCGTGGAGCAATTTCAATTTCGCCCAGCGTGGAATACATGGAGCGTGCCTACGACGACGCGAAGTACGGAAATTTTTCGCGCCGCCCATACATTGATGTGGTCATCCCCAGCCTCACCGATCCTTCGGTCGCGCCCCCCGGCAAGCACGTAATGTCCTGCTTCGTACAGTACGCTCCATACAAGCTGCGCGCCGGTATTAACTGGGACGATCAGAAAGAAGCGTTCGGCGACAACGTCGTCAACACCATTGCCGAGTACGCGCCCAATATCAGGGACATCATCCTGCACAAGCAGGTGGTGACGCCGCTTGATCTCGAGCGCGAGTTCGGCCTCAGCGAAGGCAACATTTTTCAGGGTGAGCTTTCGCTGGAGCAGTTGTTCTTCCTCCGCCCCGTTGCAGGGTGGGCGCAGTTCCGGACGCCGATCAAGAACCTCTACATTTGCGGCTCGGCGGCGCATCCGGGCGGCGGAATCATGGGCGCGCCGGGACGTTTGGCGGCGCTCGAAATCCTCAAAGACGTGAAGGGAGCCGCCTGAGCATGCCCGGCAAGAACACGGCTAACCAGCGCGACATCGTCATCATCGGCGGCGGACACAACGGGCTGGTCACGGCCTTCTACCTGGCGAAGGCAGGATACAAACCGCTGGTGCTCGAGCGGCGCCCTCAGGTCGGCGGCGCGGCCATTACTGATGAATTTCATCCCGGTTTTCGCTGCTCAACGCTCGCACACACCGCAGGCCCAATCCGCCCCGACATCGTTCGCGACCTGAAGCTCGAAAAGCATGGCTTGAGGTTAATCACTCCGGAAGTCAGTGTCACCGCCTTAACCCCCGATGGACGCGCGCTTTCGCTTTACCAGGACGCCAGAAAATCCGCGCAGGAAGTCGCCGCCTTCTCCCAGAAAGACGCAGCCAAGTATCCCGAGTTTCAGGAATCACTCGGCAAGATGGGCCGGGTCATTGGCGAAGCGCTCGCCACGCCGCCGCCCAACATTGACCACCCCAGCAGCGGTGATCTCTGGGGCATGTTGAAGACCGGGCGCGCCATCCGCAATCTCGGCAAGAAAGATATGTACCGTCTGCTGCGTTGGGGACCGATGGCGGTCGCCGATCTCGCGGCTGAATACTTCGAGACCGAACTACTTCGCGCGGTAGTGGCTGCCCGCGGCCTGTTCGGAACGTTTCTGGGCCCGTGGTCGGCGGGCAGCGCCCTGGTTCTTCTGATTCGTGCAGCCGGAGACGCGCATCCCGCGGGTTCTGCATGCTTTGCCGCAGGCGGCATGGGCGCGCTCACCCAGGCAATGGCTTCAGCCGCGCAGGCTACGGGGGCGGAAATCCGCAGCGGCGCGGAAGTCATAGAAATTCGCGTGAAAGACGGGGCGGCCAGCGGCGTGATTCTTTCCACGGGGGAAGAGATCGATGCCGGGGCCGTCATTTCCAACGCCGATCCCAAACGCACCCTGCTCAAGCTGACCGATCCCACGCACCTTACTCCCGACTTCGTGCAGAAGCTTCAGCACTATCGTGGCAACGGAACCGTGGCGAAGGTCAACCTCGCACTCTCAGGTCTGCCCAACTTCACAGCTTTGAAAAACGGCGATGCCGCGGCGTTGACCGGACGCATTCACATCGGGAATGAGATCGACTATCTGGAGCGGGCGTTCGACGCCTCCAAGTACGGCAATTTCTCGCCGCATCCCTATCTCGAGGCCACGATTCCGTCGTTGACCGATCCCACGCTGGCGCCCGAAGGCCAACATGTGATGTCAATTTACGTGCAGTACGCACCCTACAAATTGAAAGGCGATTGGGAAACTCAACGCAAGCCGCTGGGACAGACCGTGGTTAAGACTCTCGCGCAATACATACCCAACCTGCCCGAGCTGATTCTGACCCACCAGATCATCACTCCGCAGGACTTGGAAGACACCTACGGCCTTACTGGCGGACAGATCTTCCACGGCGATCTGGCTCTCGACCAATTTTTCACCATGCGGCCGCTGCTGGATTGGGCGCGTTACCGAACCCCGATTGAGAATTTGTATTTGTGCGGGAGTGGCACGCATCCCGGTGCGGGCTTGACCGGCGGCTCAGGGGCCAATGCGGCGCGCGAGATCTTGAAGGATCTGAAAAAGTAGTGACAAACCCAGACGCAGCGAACTGCGTTTCGACGAACAATATCGCAGAGACGTTGCTTCGAACGTCTTGCCAGCATCACGGACGCCGGGACTACGGCACCCCATGAAGCACTCCGCTATCCTCCTCGTCGCCTGCCCCGATCGCAAAGGCGAAGTAGCATCCATCGCGGACTTCGTCTACCGGCACAACGGCAACATTCTGCACGCCGACGAACACGCCGACGAAGAGTCTGGCCTCTTCCTGATGCGGGTCGAGTTCGATCCCAAAGATTTCGACCTCGATCTCGCCGACTTCGGCAAACACTTCGCGCCGGTTGCCGAGAACTTTCAGATGAAGTGGCGTCTGGCGCAGTCGTCCCAGCGCCCGCGCATGATTATTTTTGTCTCAAAGTATGACCATTGTCTGATCGATCTTCTGTATCGGCACCAGAGCGGTGAACTCGCCTGCGACATTCCGCTGATCATCTCCAACCACCCCGACAATCAACCGCTCGCTGATTTCTACAAAATTCCTTACGCAGTCGTCGCCATCACCAAAGACAACAAGAACCAGGCAGAGGAACGAATCCAGGCCCTGATCACTGAGCACACAGCGGACGTCATAGTCCTGGCCCGCTACATGCAAATTCTTTCGAACAATTTCGTGAACCGCTATCCGCAACGGATCATCAATATCCATCATTCATTCTTGCCCGCGTTCGTGGGCGCCCGCCCCTACCATCAAGCGTTCGAACGCGGTGTAAAGCTGATCGGCGCCACCAGCCACTACGTCACCGAAGTGCTCGACGACGGCCCCATCATTGAGCAAGACGTTGTCCGCGTCTCACACCGCGATACCGTCGAAGATCTCATTCGCAGGGGTCGCGATCTGGAAAAAGTTGTCCTCTCCCGCGCCGTCCGCCTACATATCGAAAGCCGAGTCCTCGTGTACGGCAATAAAACTGTGGTTTTCTGATGGCTCACGTTCACGCTCACCCGGAAGTTCATGTACCACAGTCACCGCAGTACCTGGCGTGACAGTCTGGCTCCGCCGGTAACTTGCGACCAAAGTGACTTTGGTCTCTACTTAGACATTAGTAAAGAATTCCTTATAAGACGGGGGAAATCCCGCTCTCGGGAGTCTGTTTGGGTGAGGATCTTAAGTTCGAGCTGAGTATTCTGGCGACCGTCCAGGGTTTCTACCAGAAGCTCATGTGGGCAGCTCTGGGCGGCGACGTGCCCATTCCCGCAGGCCTCGACGAGGACTCGCTGCGGCATTCCGAGCGCGATCTTCCCGCGACTCTTTCCCGGATGTATCGCTGGCTGCACTTGCTGGATATGGCGATCACCCCCGCCATGCTGCGCCAGGCACTCACTCCTGAAACCGATTCCGAAGTTGCCGAGGCCTTACTCCGATACTTTGTGCGCCGCCGCCAGCCCAGCTATATCAACCGCGACAAAACTGACTTGATCGCTACTTTTCTCTATCGCCATCCTCGGGTTCAAGGCCAGTGGGAGCAACGCGGCTATGGCCTTGATGGCTCGCTGCCGCTCTCTCCTTTCGAGATTGCGCTGATTGAGATCCTGGCTGACACCGATGTTCCCTCTCTCCCTGAAGAACACGTGCAGTTGCTGCGTCGCTTCGATCCTCTGCGCGAGGAGATTGGCCGTTTTCGTGACTTCAACGCGCTGATCGACTCCGGAATCATTTCGCGGGTGCGCGAACTGAAGCAATGGCTCGATGCTTCTTTCTATCATCCCGGCGTGTTGGCCACGGTCTCGGCCTACAACGCCGCGTTCGGTGCGAGATTCGATGAGTTATTCGCCAAGGCGTTGGGCGAGATTAAAGTATTCGCGCGTGCCCTGGACGATATGGGTGGCAGCATCCTCAGTACGGTGGATGGTGTAGAGGTCACGGTTGAACACGTGGCCGCGATTGAAGAAGGAGAAATGTTGCAGAGCGATTATGACAGCGCGCTGGAAAAATTCCGGCGCGTGTCCAAGCTCAAGAAGGAACTCGACCGGCGCCCACCCATCCGCAAATCGCTGTTGACGTCGTCAGGCGACCGAAACTCCCGCTCCTCGGGCGGTGCAGGCGCAGCCGCGAAACCGGCGCGCACATCGGCCAAAACACCCATTCCAGCGGCGGTGTTTCAACCCCCGGCCATAACGCCACAACAGATTTCGATGGAAGAAGGCAAGCTTCGCCGGGTGGAAGAATCCATCCGCGTCTTCGTCCGCGTGGCCGACCCGAAATATCGTCAGGTAGTGCCGATGCGGTTCTTCAACCTGACCCTCACCACCGAAGAAGCCGATGCCTACAACGCCAGCTATCTTGAGGAAAAGAGTTTGCGCGCCGACCTGGCTCGCACCTTAATACAACTGGTTTCAATTTCCGCCCGTATCATCACTGAAATGGAAGAGCTCAAGCGGTGTCAAAGCATGTCTTCTTTGTGGAAGCTTCACGCCGACGCTCTGGTCGTTCTCCTCGACATCGCCAGCACTGTCACCGAAGATGCCGGCAGCTCGGCGAAACTGGCCGGGCAAAGCGATGCCGCTGCGATGGCAAAAGCCATTCATGGATCGGTGCAGAAGTTACGCGCATACTCTGACGCGGCCGTCAAAACCATGGCACAATCGGGAAGCTAGACTAGTACTGTTGGACTAGTTGATGTCGAACTGCTCCTGATGCAGTGCCGGATCGCTTTTCACGATGATGGTGCGCTTGGTGAGTTCTTCCATCTCGTTCAGCAAGCGGCCGTTGTTCGACTTCAATTCCTTTGCCACGTCCGGGTTCACGCGCAGCATCACGTCTTCGTGTTCCAGGTGTTTGGCAATCTTGCGCATCTCCACGTAAATCTCGTTGCAGACCGTTGTCACCGATTTCACATAGCCCGTCGACTGGCAATACGGGCAGGGCGCGCCGATGGTGCGCTCAAGCGACTGCTTCACTCGCTTGCGGGTAATGGCGACCAGGCCGAAGTCGTTAAACTGCAGGACTTTCGACGGAGCGCGGTCATGACGCAGCTCTTCTTCCAAAGCTTGCATCACGCGCTGGCGGTTGCGGCGCTCATCCATGTCAATGAAGTCGATGATGATGATCCCGCCCAGATCACGCAGGCGAATCTGACGCACGATTTCCTTGATGGCGTCCACGTTGGTCTTTACGATCGTGTCTTCCAGGCGCGCGGTCTTACCTACGTATTTGCCGGTGTTGATGTCGACGGCCACCAGCGCCTCAGTCTGGTTGATTACGATGTATCCACCGCTCTTCAGCCACACTTTCGACTTGAGGGCCTTGTTCATCTCTTCTGCAAGCCCGAACTGCTCAAACAGCGGCGTCTCCTTCGTGTAGAGCTTCACGCGTTTCACCAACCCCGGCTGAAAGCGGTTGAAGAAACGCAGAATGCGCTCGTACTCGGGCTCGGTGTCAACCCAAATCACGGAGAAATCTGACGTCACCTGGTCGCGCAATACGCGCTCGACTACGTTCAAATCGTGATAGATCAGCGCCGGGGATTTGCCATTTTCGGCGCGAGTCTTGATTTCGTTCCACAGCCCCTTCAGGAATCGAATGTCGGCTCGCAGCTCATCTTCGCTGGCGCTCTGCGCGGCAGTGCGCACGATGAAGCCGCCATGGCCATTTTCGCGCTCACTCATCACAATGCGTTTGAGCCGCAGGCGTTCTTCCTCGGAAGCGATCTTGCGCGAAACCCCGCCGTGGTTCACCGTCGGCATGTAGACGAGGAAGCGTCCCGGCAAAGCGATGTGACTGGTGATGCGCGCACCCTTCTTGCCGATGGGCTCTTTGGCAATCTGGACCAGGATTTCCTGGCCCTCCTTGAGTAGCTCGCTGATTTGCGGCACCGGCTGCGAGGGACGCCGGAATCGGCGTCCACCGCCTCGACGGCCGCGCGGCCCGCCTTGGCGGTCAAAGCCGGGCCTAGGACGCTGCGCGCGCTGCGTATAACTGGCGGTTGCGGCCGGAGCTCTAACTTCCACCCGGGCATCCACTGCGCCATCGCTCCTGGCCTCGGCATCCAGTAGAGCCTCGGCTTCAGCTTGCGCCTCCTCGAGCTCCAGTTCCTGGCTGTCCTCCTCTTCGGCCTCTTCCGCAGTCTCTGCAACTCCGGTTTCCTTCACGATGTCCACGGATGCGGATCCCTGAATTTCAGCGACTGACTCGACGGTCGCCGACATCTCCTGCCCAGGAGTCCCGGACACTTGCTCCGCGGCGGCACGAGTTTCCTCTTCGAACTCATCGAAGGTCCCGTCGTCGCCGGTTTCTTCGCCGTAGTGAACGGCTTCGGCTTCCTCTTCATCGATGGTTTCTTCTTCCATCGTTCCAGTGGACCTGGCAAATGCAGGCGTATCCGTCTCCACCACGCGAGTGCGACGCTCGACTGCCTCATCCATGGACGAGGGCTCGTGGGCAACCTTCTCTTCCTTGTGTGCCTCCGATGCCACATCGGAGCGGGCGGGAGCAGCCGCCGATGCTGTGCTCACGGACTCGCCAGCAGGTTCCGGCCGGCGAAATTCGCGATTCCAGTCCACGGAAGTCGATGCCCCCTCAAGGTTTTCGTCCTGCTCGGCACGCAAATCGTCATGTTGTTCATGCAGCGGCTCCGCAACGGTTGATGCCGAGGCGAAGAATGGTTCGTCTTCCGGAAAAGTTGCCGCACTCGGTACGGGAGAGTCCACAGAAGCTGCAGAAACGGATTCGTCGACTGCCGTTCTTCGCGAAGGCTGGTCCCGCCCCGGCTGGCTCCGGCGTTGGTACTTCGAAATGGATTCTCCCGGCAGCAGGATTGGCTGATAACCCGGTGGCGGACCAGACTGTTGAGTGCGGCCCGGCTCACGTCTGAAACTCGACTCTCTGGGGCGACTTGATTCCTGGATGGGTGCCGCAGTCTCGGGCATTTGCGGCGTAGGACGCGCGAAGCGAGGCTCAGGCCCGCGATCACGGCCGTCCCGTCCTCGACCTCCCCGCCGCCGCCTGCGACCGCGCCAGTTGCCGCGATCCTCAGGGGCGTTTGATGAACCCGGCACGGCGCTACCCGTTGCCAACGATGGGCCCCCGGTATCACTTTGAGCGTGATCGGAGGCCTGCTCAACTTCGCCTGCCGATTCATTGATCTCTCCGGCCGATGTTGCCTCAGCACTTTGTGCTCGCCCTTCCGTTCGCGGAGCCTGAGGCCGCATGTCGGGCACCGCACGATTGGCGGGCACGACATCAGTCACATCTTCATCGTGCTCCTCCAATTCCATGAAGTCGGAAACGTAGAGGAACGCGTCGCGCTCCAGGCCAATGTCGACAAAGGCAGATTGCATGCCGGGCAGCACGCGGGTCACACGGCCCTTGTAAATGGATCCAGCTAGGGTGTATTCGTTCTCGCGTTCGAGGTAGATCTCCGCGAGTAGGTCGTCTTCCACCAGGCCCACCTTGGTTTCGTGGGGGGTTGAAGAGACAAACAGTTCCTTGTTCATTCGCACTCCGGTCCCGCCAGTAACAAAGGGCGGGCTTCACCGGGACCAAAGCGGGAGTAGATCGGGAGGATCGAGCGATGCGACAATGGCCCCGGGTAGGGGACGGCTAGGGCTGTGGAGTTCCCTCCATGACCGAATCCGTTGCTCAAGCTTGGGAATCTTTTGCACTGATCGCTTTTTGTCCGCCGGGGTTGTGACCGCTCTCTCAGACCGTTTCCGGTCGGGGCGCCGTTCCCTGCCCAGCAGCGTTCTTGCTTCAATCCTGCCCGGCCTCACATCGCTGTTCTGGCCGGTAAAAAATACCCTCTTTACGCGAGGGTGATCGAGATTTTTTCTGGCCGCGCCTGGCTAGTGCGGCGTTTGCTTCCTGTCATCTTCCCTATTCCTAGTTCACGAAACGGCGCATACGGACGTTCATCACCATGCCCAGCGCCATGAACATAAATAGAACAGAAGACCCGCCATAACTCATTAGCGGCAAAGGTATTCCGGTGACTGGCATAAAACCAACCACCATGCCGACGTTGACCAGGATATGGAAGCTAAGCACAGCCACCACACCCATCACCACGAACGTGCCAGCGCGGTCGGGCGCCGTTTGCGCGTTCTGGGTCAAACGCATTAGCACTATGAAGTATAACAGCAGAACGCCCAGAGCTCCTACGAATCCGTGCTCTTCGGCAAAGGCCGCGAAAATGAAGTCGGTCTGGGGCACGGGTAGGAAAGCCCCGTGGGTTTGCGAGCCTTTACCGCCCCACAGGCCTCCCGAACCCACCGCAATTAGGGATTGCGTAACCTGGTACCCCGACCCCTGGGGATCGGCGTCAGGCTCCAGGAAACTGGTTAGCCGTTGTTTCTGGTAGGTCTTCAGCACGTGAACCCGCGGGGTAAAGAAAACTGCCCCGACCGCGACTGCCGCAAGCAAACCCACGGCAAGCGCCTGCCGAAGCTGCAGGCCTCCCAAAAATACGCCCATGATGGCGATGGGCAAATAGGTGAGGGCCGTGCCCAGGTCGGGCTGAGCCAGAACCAGCAACATGGGCAATCCGACGATGGCCCCCGCCTTCAGGAAATCGGGCCAGGAAAGCTCCCGCTGCTGCAGGTCGGCAAAATATTTGGCCACAGCCAAAATGAGAATGAGTTTCACCCATTCCGAAGGTTGGAAGTGGTTACCACCGGGCATCTTGATCCAGCGCCGCGCCCCGAGATATTTCTGGCCGAAAATTATGACCGCCATCAGGGAGGCGACGCCAGCGATATAGAACCAGTGGATCCTGTCCAACAGCGCCTGATAATTCACCAGACTAACCAAAAACATCGCGCCCACGCCTCCCAACACCCAGTAGATTTGCTTGATGTGGGAGCCGGCAAACTTCGTATGTACGGTCGCGCTCTGAATCTCCATGACGCCCAAGCCGCAGATGATGAGCACGAAGCCCAGCAGCAGCCAGTCAAAATCGCGAAATGAAACGTAGCGTGCCATCCGTTATTAGTTCTTAATTCCCGGTTCTCAATTCTGTCATCCTGAGCAACGCGAAGGACCCTTGCCCGCGAGCACTATCACATAGCCTGTAAAGGAGTTCTCGTCCAGACTGCCTTTCGTGTCTTAAACTCCGGAAACACAGGCTTCAATGCAGCCCCGGAGCCACGGTCGCAATCGGCAGTGGCTTCCTCGGCAGGGACACGAGGAACCGCCCACCATCCAGGACTTCCCTGTCTCCGTCAGTGTCAGGTGCGGTCCACACTCCTCCGATTTCTACTTTGCCTCCAACCTTTGGCTTCTCCACCATCTTCGTTGGCGTGCGGCGCTGCTTGTCCACGTAAGCCTTGATGACCTGCGTCGCCAGGCGCGCCGCCAACCTCCCGTGCTCGCCCCCTTCGAACAGCACGACCACAATGATGTCCGGATTACGCCTCGGGGTGAATCCCACGAACCATCCATTCTGGTTGAGAGTCTCGTCGTGAGCATGCTTCGCCCTTGTGGCAAGGGAGACCACCTGCGCCGACCCAGTCTTGCCGGCTATATCAATTCCGGGGATGTGCGCCGATGGGGCTGTGCCCTCCGGTAGTACCACGCGTCCCATAGCGTCGGTGATGAGGTTCCACCCGTCCGCGGCAATGGGAACGTTCTTCACATCCGTGTAGTGATTGACCTCAACATATCCCTGCGGAAGTCCTGTAGGGTCTACGACGTGCGGCACAACCATTCGACCACCCATGGAGATTGCGGCGATAGCACGCATGAGCTGCACTGGCGTGATCGCGACGGCACCCTGGCCGATGCCGACGGAAATCGTTTCCCCGGCAAACCACTTCTGCTTGAAGTTGCGGATCTTCCATTCTTCCGAAGGCATGACACCGCTCACTTCATTCGGCAGATCGATACCAGTTTTCTGCCCCAGTCCCAGAGCGGTTGCGTATCTTGCGATGCGGTCGATGCCAAGCTTTTCCGCCATCGTGTAAAAAAAGACATCGCACGACTGATAGATCGCTTTGGGCAGATCCACTGGGCCGTGGCCGCTTTTCACCCAGCAGCCGAATCGGCGGCCATAAAACTCGCCGCCACCCGTGCAGTTCACATGCAGAGCCTGCGCAATTCCTTCCTGCCAGCCCGCCACCGACATGATGATCTTGAATGTCGAACCGGGCGCGAGCTGCGCCTGGATTGCCTTGTTCAGAAGCGGTTTATCAGGATCGTTCACCAGCTTGTTCCACTCATCGCGGGATACCCGAACCGCAAAATCATTTGGATCGAAGGTGGGCCGGCTTGCCATAGCGAGGATTTCACCGGTCCGCGGATCCATCGCCACGATGGCGCCGTTCTTGCCTTCGAGCGCCTGTTCCGCTGCAATCTGCAAATCAATGTCCACGGTCAGCTTTAGCTGCTTGCCGGCCACTGCATCCTTTGTATCCAGCTGACCCACTTCACGCCCGTGGCTGTTCACCAAGGCGCGCCGCGATCCGTTCTGGCCCATCAGCATGTTGTTGTATTGCCGCTCGGCACCGGAAATACCTACGACGTCACCGGGGTTGTACAGCTCGAACTGGGGATGGTTGAGCATGTCTTCGGTAACGTCGCCCACGTACCCGATCAAATGCGCCATGAACCCGTTGCGCGGATACAGCCGGCGATGCGCCACGATCGTGTCCAACTCCGGCAATTCGTTGCGGTGGGCCTCGATGAAGGACAGCTCGTCGGGCGTGATGTCATCTTTCAGAAAGATTGGCTGGTATTGCGGCAGGGCGGAGAAGTGACGCAAACGCTCGCGCACCTCTTTCGGGTCCATGTGCAAACCGGCCCCAATCAGATCAGCGTCGGCGTTAAGGTCACGCGACGAGTCGCGCAACAATAGCGCCGAGAACGAAGGGTAGTTGTCGACGATAACGCGGCCTTCGCGGTCCACGATCTTCCCGCGCGGGGCGAGAATGGGGACGTTACGAATGCGGTTCTTTTCCGCTGCCAGTGAATAATACTCGCTCTGCATCACCTGCAGCCGCCACAGTCCATACGCTAGCACCAGGAAGATGCCGAGGATGATGTACTGCGCCGCCGTCAGGCGGAGCGCCGATACTTTTTCGTCGCGGCCAAACATCAGGCGTCGGGCTTCAGGCGTCGGGCTTCAGAGGCCCGGTCACGTATACAGATAATTGTCGTGGACCCCACCTTGGCTCATCCTTTCGGGTAGTTATCCCATTGTATTCCGGCACATGCGACACCAGGTCAGCGATTCGGGTAACCAAGGTCACGGTGCGCTAGATCTCAACTCAGTGCGGACCTTTTTGCTGGCCAAGCCTTAAGCTTGAAGCCTGCCTCTACGTTCTCTGCTTGAACCGGTCCAGCACGAAATACAGCGCCACACCGACCGCCGCATTCGCCAGTCCTGCCAGCACCCCGCGGCTCCAGCTCCAATCCAGCGTCAAGCTCACCATTCCGCGCGCCACCGTGAAATACACTGCGGAATGCAACAGGTAAAATCCCAGCGTAAGCAAGAAACGTGCGCCGGCGTTTTCTGCATCCAGCTTCGCCCCCATTGACGAAGCCCCAAATCCAACTACAGTCTTGGCAATGCCATAAAGACCTATCGCGCGGTGAGTAAGTGCGTCCTGGATCAACCCAATGAGGGCGCCAGTCAGAAGGCCAGAAACGGGATTGCGTCGCGCCATGGCAAAGAAAATCGTCACCAGCAGCGGCAGATCGAAGATGGAAAAAAAGGGAAACCTCAGAGGCACGAAAGCTTGCAGAAAAAGCGCCAGCAATGGCACGCCGACCGTCACCGGCACGCTAAACCGGTAAACTTCGACTTGTTCGCCAGATGTGTAAGTAATGGGCACGCTAGTGGGAGTCGTCTTCGCTTGCGGGCGTGCCAGTTGCGGGGGTTACAGTTTTCGGTCGAGAGATTGCCGGCTTGCCGGGCGCGGTCACAGTCTTTGGCGGAGCCGCAGGCGTTACCCCGGATGCGGGGTTCGTTGCTGCCTTGTTCGCAACGTCGGTCATCGAGATCGATCCCTGCGGTTTCGTGGTATCGCTTTCCACTGGCTTCGGCCTAACTGATGGCGCCGACGTCTGCGGCTTCACGCCAGTTTGGGACTGTGGCTTCACAGTGGTAGTTTTGGCCGCTCCGTCATTTGCGGCAGTCCCAGGAACACCGATGCCTGCGCCGCCGGCGCTCACCGCTGGCTTATTGGGCACTGACGGCAAACGTTGGGCCATGATATCGACCGTCCGTACCCTGCCGGTGCCTTCTGCTGTCGCCTGGTGCTCTTGCTTCGCGAGGACGACCAAAACCTCCTCCAATCGTCCCAAATTTGCTGCCGGCTTCACCTTGACGTTGAGAAACAAGCCGGAATCGGTGCCCGCAACTTTCGCCACCCGGCCCAGGGGCAAGCCTTTGGGAAAAATCTGGTCTCCGCCGCTCGTTAGTAAGGTCTCGCCCGGCGCCACCTGCTCGTCGCTCATTACTCGCTCGAGCATTACTTCGCCGTTCGGGGTCCCTCGCAGCACTCCTTGCAGGCGAGACTTTTCCAGAATGGCCCCCACCCCACTACTCTGATCGTTAATCAGCAACACCAATGAAGTGGAAGGAAACACGGTCAGCACTTTACCGACCACCCCGTCCGCGGTAAGGACCGCCATATCTTGCTCGATACCGTCGCTGATTCCCTTATCGATGTAAACGGAACGGGATTGATCGCTGCCGCTCGAGCCAATGACTTGTGCCGCCACGGTCTTGGAGATGTACCGTTCCTTGAAGGAAAGCAGCGCCTGCAAACGATGCGCCTGTTCCGCATCCTGGTTGAGCCTTACTTGTTCGAGGCGCAGTTGGTCGATTTGTTCTTTAAGCTGACGGTTCTCCGCCCGTACCCCGCGCAGATAAAAATAGTTATGCCAGAGATTGCCGCTATGGGTCTGGCCCCATATCAGGCCACGTTCCAGCGGAGTAATTGTGCCCACGGCCCACACACGAATCAGCCGCGTCGATTCAGCATCGCTGGTGCGTTTGACCTGCACTGCTAGCCCAAGCACCTGCAAAAACAACACGCCCACCAGAATGATCAGGTTGCGGTAACGGCCGAGGACGGTTTCCATAACATCAGTGGTCAGTGATCAGCGGCCAGTTGGCAATGGTCTGTCGGAACCGAAGGGAAAGCTCTCTTCCGTTTCGACTCGCCATCGGCCACTAGCCACTAACCACTGTTATTCGATCGAAATTTTTCTCAGCAGCTTGAAATCGCTGAGCATCTTCCCGGTGCCCAGCACCACGCTGCACAGCGGATCGTCGGCGATAGAGACCGGCAATCCGGTCTCCTCACGGATCCGCTTGTCGAGATTCTTAATCAGCGCTCCTCCGCCGGTCAGCACGATGCCACGGTCACTGATGTCGGCCGAGAGCTCAGGAGGCGTGCGCTCCAGCGCAACGCGAATGGCATTCATGATGGTGGAAACGCACTCACTGAGGGCCTCGCGAATTTCGCCATCATCAACGGTGATCGTCTTCGGCACACCCTCAATCAGATTGCGGCCCTTGATCTCCATGGTCATCGGCTTATCCAGCTGGTGCGCCGATCCGATTTCCATCTTGATCTGCTCGGCCGTACGCTCACCGATCAGCAGGTTATATTTCCGTTTCAGGTAATTCATGATGGCTTCGTCCATCTGGTTGCCGGCCATACGCACGGAACGCGAATAAACGATGCCGCTCAGGGAAATGACTGCAATATCCGTGGTCCCGCCGCCGATGTCGACCACCATGTTTCCGCTGGGTTCGGTAATCGGAAGGCCCGCTCCGATCGCCGCGACCATGGCCTGCTCCACCAGATGCACCTCGCTAGCCTTGGCACGGTACGCCGAATCCATGACGGCGCGTTTTTCCACCTGTGTGATTTCCGAAGGCACGCCAATTACGATGCGGGGATGCACCAGCATCTTGCGGTTGTGCGCCTTCTGAATGAAGTAATTCAACATCTTCTCAGTGACTTTAAAATCGGCGATGACGCCATCTTTCATGGGCTTTATGGCGACAATGTTGCCCGGTGTGCGGCCCAGCATCTCCTTGGCCTCTTTGCCTACGGCCTCCACTTCGCCGGTGTTCTTGTTGATCGCGACAATAGAGGGCTCGTTCACCACAATGCCCTTGCCGCGCGCGTAAACCAGGGTGTTGGCTGTGCCTAAATCGATGGCTAGATCGCTGGAGAAGATACTGAACAGCGACCTGAGATTGTGCGAGCGCGTTGAGCCGGAATGGAAGCCGTTGGTTGACATGAAGAAACTCTTTCCCGATTTTTCCTGCGACCGCCGTGCTACCGGGGCAAACCCCGGTTTATTTCCTGTGCCACGGGATGCGGGCTATCCTTCAATCTTATGAGATACCGTACAACTCCGTACTAACCGAAAGTTCTTGTCCGCCCGGTTTCGGGCTAAATCCCGAACCGGTTCCTCCCACCCCTCAGCCTACCGCTACGGTCAGCCTACCGCTACTGAATGATGATCTTCTTCTGCTGGGTGTTCACCCCGCCCTGTGCTGTCTGCGCCGTAACCGTGATCACGCTTTCGCCGGTTGGCAGCGGGGGCGTAAAAAAATGGAACGTGCCATCCGGCCCAATCATTGGCACTTCCCGGCCATTGACCATCACCCGCGCTCCATTCTGGGTCTTACCTGTCACTTCAATCACATGTCCATGCTGAACAAACGGGTCCAACTCCAGATCAATGGCCACCGTCTGTTTTCCCTTGGGAATGATGGTGAATCGGTTCTTTTCGCTCTCCACCGACTCCTTGGCCCCTGCATCGTAGGACTGCACCATCCAGTAATAAGCCCCTTCTCCCAAACTGGTTACGGTTACGTCTGCAGTATTAACTCTTTTGTCAACCAGCGTAGAGGAAAAGTATGGATTTCTGGAAATGCGCAGGCGGTAGCCAGCAGCGTTAGCCATTGGCGTCCAGGAGAACTCCACGTCTTTTGTGCCTTCTCCAGAAACGAAAATAGGCATCATGTTGGCTGGAGAAATAGGTGTAGGCGGCCCGATTTCCTTCGCCTTCGCCATGTGTACTTCCTGGGCTTGGAAGGTTACTTTCTCCCAGTCTGCCAGGCGGACAGTTTCCCCATTTCGGGTGACTTCGCCAGTTCCTTTTTTCAGCAGGATTTCGTGCTGATCGCCTTTGGGATCATTGTGCACCTGCGCAGCCGACTCTGGCGCCAGCGAGGCCGTGGCCCCGGCCACTATCACCTGCGACTTCGAACCTTGAACGAACGTTGCGGTCGAAAGATCCACGGTTCCCGTACTCACTGCAACCGCGATATTGGTCTGCTGCTGGTCGTTGGCTGAGTTCTCTTGGATCACGATCAGTGAATCCTGCCTCACCGTATAGCTGGTGCCGTCGTTGAACACAACCTTGGCCATGCCTTCCGAACCGGTCTGAACCACATCGCCTTTTTCCAAGGGAACGTTGTAGTCGGCGTTCACCCAACTGTTCCCGGTAGTCTTCTTCACGCGCACGGTCCCATCCAATGCAGTAAAGTGAGCCTGTTGCGCAGTGGAGGTCCCCGTCCCAACCTGCGGAGCCATACCCGCCACCCGCTCCAAAACGCGGCCCGCGACACCGTCGGCAGCCTGAATGGCGCTTGCAGTGAATTGCGGAAAGGCTAATCGCACGGCGCCCAGAAACACCAGTACGCCCGCCATAACCAGAAGCGCTACGCTCCGGTATGTGACCGTTTTCCACGCAACGTGGATTCCGGATTTGCGATTTGACGAAGACACTTTCGCCGAAAACCCTGCTAAACCTCAGTGACTATGCGGTAAGACAAACCTTATCACAAGCCTATCGGCGCAAAAAACAGGTAATCAACTAGGCTCGTTACCTTCGTGTCGGCATCGTTTTGCGCCCGCAACCGCGGCCACGCACGACGAAAACAACTCCGAACCCCAAGTCAGATGGCAGTTCTTTTCCTGCGATAAAAGGCCACTTTTTTGAGTCGCTCTCGGAAACCCTCCCTCTCCATCTCCTCCTGGTGATTCCCATGACACAGCTTTTCCTCACTTCGGCTATTCTTTACTCCTTTATGGCCACTATCGCGCCTGCGCTTTCGACCCCAACTCGCCCCCCTGCGTCTTTCCTGGTCAAAGGCATGTTGATCGTTATCGCCATCGCTCTCGCCAAGCTGCTCTTCCACATCTACTTCAACGACCGCTACGGATACTTCCGCGACGAGTTCGACTACCTCGCGTGCGCCAACCACCTCTCATGGGGATACGTCGATCAGCCTCCGCTCATTCCCCTCCTCGCCAGAATCAGTCGAATGCTGCTCGGAGATTCCCTCCGCAGCATTCGCTTCCTTCCCGCCTTCGCCTCCTCAGTACTGGTGATACAAACTGCCGTGATCGCCCGCGAACTCAGCGGCCGGTGCTTCGCTCTGCTTCTCAGCGCAGTCACGATACTGGTCGCACCACAATACCTCTCGAACGGCAGCCTGCTGGGCACGAACTGCCTCGAACCCAACCTGTGGATGGGTTGCGCTTACTTCGCGATTCTCGCCATCAAACGCAACGATCCCCGCTACTGGGTCTGGTTCGGCGTGGTCGCCGGTTTGGGCATGGAAGAAAAGTATTCCATCGCCCTGTTCGGCTTCGGAATCGTCGTCGGATTGCTGCTGACCGAACAGCGTCGCGTCTTCGGTAATAAATGGATCTGGCTCGGAGGTCTGGCCGCCTTCCTCGTGTTTCTGCCCAACCTTCTCTGGAACATTCACTACCATTGGCCCTTCCTCGAATTAATGCGCAACATCAAAGCCGAAGGCCGCAATGTAGTGCTGGGACCATTTCAATACTTGTTTCAGCAGATTCTGCTGGTTCATCCGTTCACCGCGCCCATCTGGATCGCCGGCCTGCTGGCATTGTTTTTCTCATCGCGACTCAAGCCTTACCGCTTTCTCGGCTGGAGCTATCTGGTTTGTTATGCAGTGTTGTTCGCGCTCCACGGCAAGAATTACTACCTCGCCCCGATTTACCCCATGCTGCTGGCCGCGGGGGCAGTCGTGATCGAGTCTGCTGTTGAGCAGCCACGGCGCACTTGGCTGAAGCCCGCGATGATCATCATCCTGCTCGTCGGTGGCGCTCATCTCATGCCTGTCGTGATCCCGGTTCTTTCGCCGGACGGCTTCATTGCATACATGAAATATCTTCCCTTCAAGCTCCCGCTCATGGAGCACAGCCACGCCCGCGCAACTCTGCCGCAGTGGTACTCTGACCAATTCGGCTGGCAGGAGATCGTCGCCGAAACCGCTCAAGCCTGGGATCGCATCCCCGCAGACGAGCGCCACGATTGCGGCATCTTCGCTCAGGACTATGGACAGGCCGGCGCCATCGACTTCTTCGGTCCTCGCTACGGTCTCCCTCACGCGCTCAGCGGCCATCAGACCTACTACCTCTGGGGACCGCAAGGCTACTCCGGAAACTGCATGATCGTCCTGGATGACGAGCGAGAAGTTCTAGAACGACTCTGGGAGCACGTCGAATCTGTGGGCAGATCGGCGGACAATCCGTATGCCCTGGAGCAAGAAATTCCCGTCTTCATCTGCAAGGGAGCCAAGTTCGGTTCACTCACTCAGCTCTGGCCGAAAGTGAAGAGGTGGCGCTAGAGAATCGAAACTAGTATCCGGCTAGGTTACGGTCGGCAACTGCTTTGACATTCAGTAAGGCTTTAGTGAAAGTTTTCGACCAGCATGATGTCGCTTTCGAGCGCATCAACACGGGTGTAGATAACCGTGCGACCATCGGGAGAAACATCAAAGCCGGTCGGGCCATCGGCGGGAGGGCCGGTGTCCACCACGCCGAGGCGAGTCTGCTTGTGCGTGGATAAATCCAAAACCTCGAATTTAGCCGGGCTGGTGGAACTATCGAGAAGCCAAATCGCATTACTCCTCAGGCGAAAGTCTTGCTCTTCAGGGTTGTCGGTAACGCGGGCTTCGCCCTCGCCGTTCAAAGCGCTCTTCCAGATTGCGTGATCGCGATAATAGTAAACAGATTTGCCATCCGGCCCCTCAAATCCACCCCATCCACCGCTCTTCGTTAGCCGAACAGCGGCGCCTCCTTCAGCCGGGACTTTCCAGATTTGAGGACGTCCAGCCTGCTGTGAGGTGAAGTAGATCCAATCACCATCTCTCGACCAGGTAGGCAGTTCGTTATCAAAGGGATCGGTCGTGAGACGGTGTGGTGAGCCACCCTCGGCGTTAATGACAAAGATGTCGGAGTGCCCTTCAAGACGTGAGTCGAAAGCGATCTGCTTTCCATCAGGAGACCAGTTGGGCGTGCCGGTATCCGGAGCGTTCATAGTTGTGAGTTGCTGAGGATTGGACCCGTCGCTGCCGCAGACGTAAATCTCGAAGTTACCTGAACGGCTCGACGCGAAAGCAATGCGCTGTCCATCCGGGGAGAATGCTGGCGATGCATCCTCCCGCGTGGAAGCAATCAACTTCAGCGGTTGACTGTGGACTCCTGCCACCGCTGGCGCTGCCCATATGTTGGTATCCACCTTGTAGCGGAGAAACGCCAGCCGATTTCTTCGTGCGGAGATCGTGACCTTGATGGCATCGTCGGCAGCAATCGATAGTGGCTGAGGTTCACCGCCGGCCAGGGCCACCCTCCAAAGAGTTTTGAGCCCCTGGTGATTTGAAGAAAAAACAAGTTCACGTCCGTCGGATGTCCACGCCGGTGTCTTGATAAGAGCATGCAATGCGGTTAGTGGACGAGGCTTGCCGCCGGATACCGGTGCAACGTAGACATCGTTTGACAGGAATCCAGACCCGCTGACAAACGCCAGATATCTTCCATCCGGACAGAAGGCAGGATCGGCGACGAAGTTAGCGGGCGACTCAATACCAGAGTCTCGCTTTTCACCGCTTTCAACCGAAACAAAAAATATACCGGCGCGGGAATCGTGTGACGAACCACGCTCGACGACCGCCAAATACTTGCCATCAGGCGACCAGCTAATACCGTGCCCGGTAGGCTCTGGATTAGCGTTGGCCAATTTGCGCTCTGGGCCGCTCAGGGCTGGCACTATGAAGTAGGCATGCGACTGCCCTGCCTCACGCTCAAACGCAATGAAACGCCCATCCGGAGACCAGGCAGGGGCAACATCATAAGCGCGTGCGCTGGTAATCCGCAGTGCCGAGCCCGCGCCCACGAGCTGCACGTAAATGCTATGGACATCGGGGTCTGTGCTCTTTTCGCCCTGCCAGGAGAATGCAACTTCATTGCCGTCCGGCGAGAATGCAGGTTCATTTTTTTCGCCAGCGGAACTGGTGAAAGGAACGACTCTCGGGGGTGGACCCGAATATTTTGCCGGAGCAGCGAAGTAGCGCCAACCAGCGATGACACTCAGGCCAATCACAAAAACAATAATCACCGCCCATATCCAACCGGGAATGGTCTTCCGGTTTCCTGAAGTTCGTGTCACCACACTGTGGGCGGCGGTGTGTCCCGAACTGGTGTCCCGGTGCAGGCGTTTCAGATCAGCCCGCAAATCCGCCGCCGTCTGATATCGCAGGTCCGGGTCTTTCTCCAGCAGTTTGCCAATAATGTGGTCCAGTTCGGCCGGGACTAAGGGGTTGAGCCGTCCCGCCGGCGGCGGACTACTATGCAGAATGGAGTCAAAGATGACGGCAGAAGTATTTCCCGAGAACGCCTGTTTTCCAGTCGCCATTTCGTAAAGCACAAGGCCTAGGGAAAAAAGATCTGTGCGTGCGTCCAGCGGCTTGCCCAGCGCCTGCTCAGGTGACATGTACGCCACGGTCCCAAGCGCCGTACCTGGACTGGTTAACTGGGGGTCCTCAAGCGTCGCCTGCACGGAAGCGCCGACGACACTCGACCGTTCAGCCACCTTCGCCAGCCCAAAATCAAGAACCTTTGCGTGCCCACGCGTGGTGACAAAAATGTTTGCCGGCTTAATGTCGCGGTGAATGATGCCCGCGGCGTGCGCGGCATCCAGGGCATCCGTGATTTCGATTGCGACTAAAAGAAGGCGATCAGGCTCAAGCGGTCGTCCAGCCACAAGATGCTTGACCGTCGCGCCCTCCAGAAATTCCATGGCGATAAACGCCTGCTCCTGCTCTTCGCCAATGTCGTAAATGGTGCAGATGTTGGGATGATTCAGCGCCGAGGCTGCCTGCGCTTCGCGCCGAAAACGTGCCAGGGATTGCGGATCGCGCGCCAGATCGGAAGGAAGAAACTTCAAGGCTACGAAGCGGTGCAACCGGGTATCTTCGGCCTTGTAAACCACCCCCATTCCCCCGTCGCCAAGCTTCTCGATGATGTGATAGTGCGAGATGGTTAGGCCGATCATGGGCGGGGACAGCTCCGGGATATCCTAGGAGTGCGACGGAGGCGAAGTCAACGTCGCTGACGCGGAATACGTGCGATTTCCTTTAATGCCCATCACGCACTTCGTCGCCGCGGACGTCCTTCAGTCAATTTCCCCGTAGTGATAGGATTGAACCCCTCGTCGTTGTGAGAATTCAAGTCACGGAGCTCGCCGCAAGGAGGAAGGCATGCCTGTTCGTTTCGCACGTCGTGAATTCCTGTCAAGGCTGGGTGCGATGGCAGCGGCCACCATAACCACTTCCCCGCTGGGTTATGCTTTGCTGAAGCCCGAGTCGCTCTCTCGGCCCGCGAGCTCCTCCGGCGGCGATCAGCAGCGAAAATCTTCAAACGCGGTTGAAGCAAAGCCTCTGAAGTCGCCGTTCCGAGTTTCCGTTATCAATGACGAGATCTCACAGGACTTTGGCCGCGCCTGCGAAGTTGCGTCGCGCGAATTCGGCATGGAGTGGATCGAGCTGCGCGGCATGTGGAAAAAAAACGTCGTCAATCTGGACTCGAAGGAGGTCGCAGAAACTCAGCGCATCCTCCAGAAATACAGCTTACGCGTGACCGACATCGCCAGCCCGCTTTTCAAAGTGGACTGGAAGGGTGCTGCGCAATCGAAATTCAGTACAGCGCACGATTTCCACGCTGACTTCACCTTCGATCAGCAGGACGAGGTTCTGGAGCGCGCCCTCGAAATGGCGAAAGCCTTCGGTACTGATCGCGTGCGCTGCTTCGACTTCTGGCGGTTGGAGGATCAAGTTCCATATCGTGCAGCGATAAATGAAAAGCTGCTGGACGCCGCCGACAAAGCGGGCAAGAAAGGTATGATCTTGCTTCTGGAAAATGATTCCGGTCTCAATACCGCCACCGGGGCCGAAGCTGCCAAGGTTCTGAATGCGGTGAAGTCTCCCCATCTCATGCTCAACTGGGACCCGGGAAACGCCGCGGCCAGCGGGGAGACGCCGTATCCCGACGGCTACGATCTTTTGCCCAAGGACCGCATCGGTCACTGCCACTGCAAGGATGCGGTAAAGAAGGACAAAGGATACGATTGGGCGGCCATGGGAAAAGGCATCGTCGATTGGACAGGGCAGTACAAAGCGCTCAAGCGCGATGGCTACTCGTTCGCGGTGAGTCTGGAAACTCACTGGAACGGCGGTGGGACGCCAGAACAGTCATCGCGTCAGAGCTGGGCGGGTATGAAAAAACTTTTGCAAGATGCCGGGGCGTTGTGAGCAGGTCTTTTCGAGGGACTCCATCATGACAGACAACACTAGACGGGATTTTCTCAAGCAGGCGGCGTTGGGCACGGCGGCCTTCGTTGCTTATCCGACTTCGCCCGTGCTTGGCGCAAATGATCGTATCCGCGTGGGGATGATCGGCGTAGGAAACCGCGGGCAAGAATTGCTCAAGCAAGCGATCTCGGTTCCCAACAGTCAACTCGTGGCCATCGCCGATGTCTACACTCGACGCCGCGACGAAGCCAAGAAGATGGCACCCGGCATTCAGACGTTCGACGATCATCGCCGCCTGCTCGACATGAAAGACCTCGACGCTGTCATCGTGGCCAGCCCGTTGCACACCCACGCCCGGCACTTTCTCGACACTCTGGCCGCAGGCAAAGATCTCTATTCCGAGAAAACCATGACCTGGTCAATTGCAGAAGCTGACCAATGCCTCGCGGCGGTAAAGAGTTCCGACCGTGTAGTCCAAATCGGCTTGCAGTGGGAGAGTGCAGGTGCATTAGCGGACGCGAGAAAGTGGATCAAGGACGGAATCGTCGGGAGAGTGACGCAGGTGAATTCGTGGATGAGCCGCAACACGCCTCACGGCAAGGGCCAGTGGGTGCGTCCTGTTCCTTCCGACTGCACCGCCCAAAATGTGAACTGGACCGCCTTTCTCAATGGCCGGCCGGACCGGCCTTTCGATCCCTATCGGCTGATCAACTGGCGCTTATTTTGGGAGTTCGCCGGCGGCAACGTCGCCGAGAACGGAGTGCATCAGTTCGCGTGGATCATGAGCGCGATGGATCTGCCGCTACCCACCGCGGTTTACATGTCTGGCGGAATATTCTCAGAAAAAGATGGACGCGAGGTGCCCGACACCATCGCGGTCACTCTCGATTTTCCCCAAGACATCGTCGTGACTTGGCAATCCACTTTCAGCAACAGCCACTACGGGCTGGGCGAGCACATCCTGGGCAGTGACGGAACCATCGAGCACACTTTAGGAGAATCCGACATGGTGAAGGCAGAATCGGGTGAGCACATTCGCTACTTCCCGGAGAAAGTCAACCGTGCGCAGGGCACAGCGCTCCATGGGAAGACGCCGGATCAGAACCACATGGGCAATTGGATTGACTGCATCCGCACGCGCAAGGCCCCGAATGCGTCGGCTGAGCTTGGCTACCGATCAGCGATCGCAGTGCACATGGCCAATCTGGCATACAAGCACAAGCAACGTGTCACCCTGGACGCCGCCAGGTCGATGCCGGTGGAGTTTTAGAATAGCAGGTTGCGAAAAAACTCGGTGAACCGTTCACGCATAGCCGCCAACCCTGTCGCAAGCAAAACAAGACTTGTCGGCTCGGGAACTGCAGAAGCGAAATGGGTAGGTCTGAGAAACACCGTTGAGGTTAACGGTTAGCGTGCCTTGGGTAGGTTTGGGGAAGCCAGGGAGAAGGGAGGTCTGTGAATAGGCACAGTCGATACAGGGACCCGACGCGCTGGAGCTGAAATGGAGACTACCGATATCCAAGGTGTAGGGAATCGTGAATTGCCCGTTACCGATAAGCGTAACAAAAATCAGGCTGTCCCAGCTTGTGTTGGTGCTCGCGCCAAGAAGCGGGTTTGAGTCTGGGGTCAGAAATATACGATCCAATCCCACACTACCCACACTACCGCCTCCCTTGCCGCACCTCCAATGCCCGCTGTAGCATCAATACTTCGGCATTCATCGAGGAGGCAATCATGGCAACCGAAACTTTGCCCACGCCTGCAACTATTGGCAACACTCATCCCACCAAGGTTTACAAGAACTTCATCGACGGCGAATGGGTCGAGTCTTCCATGGGAGAGACTTTCGAAGACCGCAATCCCGCCGACACCCGCGACGTAGTTGGCATCTTCCAGAAATCTGGCAAGGCCGACGTGGACGCCGCCGTGGACGCCGCCAAACGCGCCTTCGCCCGGTGGCGCCTGGTCCCCGCACCCCGCCGCGCCGAGCTGGTCTTCAAGGCGGCTGAGATCCTGATCGAGCGCAAAGAAGAATGCGCCCGCGACATGACCCGCGAAATGGGCAAGGTTCTCGCCGAAACCCGCGGCGACGTGCAAGAGGCAATCGATTGCGCCTATTACATGGCCGGCGAAGGACGCCGCATGTTCGGCCCGACAGTTCCGTCGGAGCTGCCCAACAAATTCGCCATGGCCGTGCGCCAGCCCATCGGCATCTGCGGAATGATCACGCCCTGGAATTTCCCCATGGCGATCCCTTCGTGGAAGCTGCTCCCCGCAATCGTCTGCGGCAACACCTGCGTCATTAAGCCCGCGCAGGATACGCCGCTCTCCACCTTTCACCTTGTGCGCGCCCTCGCCGACGCCGGCGTGCCGCATGGCGTCATCAACATCGTGACCGGCTTCGGCCCCGATGTGGGCACGCCGCTCGCCGAACATTCCGACGTGCGCGCCATCTCACTCACCGGATCATCCGCCGTGGGCCGCATCGTGGGACAAACCGCCGCGAAAAGCTTCAAGCATTGCTCGCTCGAGCTCGGCGGGAAAAATCCCATGATCGTCCTTGACGATGCCAACCTAGATCTCGCCATCGAAGGCGGACTCTGGGGAGGCTTCGGCACCACCGGCCAGCGCTGCACCGCAACCAGCCGAATCATCGTGCAGAAAGGCGTGTACAGCGAGTTCATCGAACGCTACGTCGAACGCGCGAAAAAACTCAAAGTCGGCAACGGCCTGGACGAAACAGTCGAGATGGGACCAGCGATCAACGAGCGCCAACTCGCCACCGATCTCAGTTACGTCGACATCGCCAAGAATGAAGGCGCGAAGCTGGTCTGCGGAGGCAACCGTCTGACCGAGAGCAAGTACCAGTACGGATTTTTTATGGAGCCGACGGTATTCATCGACGTCGATCCTCAGATGCGTATCGCGCAGGAAGAAGTCTTCGGCCCCGTAGTCGCGATCATTCCCTGTGACGATCTGGAAGATGCAATTGGAATCGCCAACGGAATCGAGTACGGCCTCTCCTCCGCGCTCTACACCAAAGACGTGAACCGGGCCTTCTCTGCCATTCGCGACCTCGACGCGGGCATCACCTACATCAATGCCCCGACGATCGGCGCCGAAGTGCACCTGCCATTCGGCGGAACGAAGGCGACCGGCAACGGCCATCGCGAAGGCGGCATCGGCGCCATCGATTTCTACACTGAGTGGAAGTCGGTCTACGTCGATTATTCGGACAAGCTGCAGAAAGCGCAGATCGATCGAGGCGAGTAAAGATTTCCACCGCCGAGCACGCAGAGGACGCCGAGTTTTGAAATGGTAGGAGCGTACGGGATGAGACGGCTCTTCTTGATCTCGCTTGCTTTGCTCATTCCGCTGGCTTCGGTCCATGGATTTTTTTCCGAGGACCCTGACGCTCGTATGGCGCCTTCCTCGGGGTTTTGCTGGCTGCTTCTCTTTGGGTTTGGACTATTCAAATCCAAAAAGCGGGGCTTAATGGCTGCTGGTTGGTCTTCCCTTCGTGTTGGTTTGGCCGTATGTATTTTTTATGATTTCTTTGGGCTGCGCACTCAACGCAAAGTCTTGTTCTTCAGCCAGCTGCGTGATGACCCAGATTTCGGTACGTCCTCGGTGTCCTGTGCGGTTAGAATTTGATTGATGCCCATCACGCAAACCCGCGAAGTCACCGCTGCCAAGCGCCTCGACAACGTGCGCTATGCCATCCGCGATCTGGCATGCGTGGCTGACGAAGTCATTAAGCAGGGACACAAAGTCCTGCCGCTAAATGTCGGCGACCCGCTCAACTTTGATTTCCAGACTCCGCCGCACATCATCGACTCTGCCCACAAAGCCATGCGCGACGGCAAGAATGGATACGCGCCGTCGCCGGGGATTCCTGAAGCGCTCGATGCCATTCGCGGCGAGGCTGCGCGCAAAGGCATTTCGACGGTGCAGGATGTTTTTGTGACCTCCGGTGTGAGTGAAACCGTGGACCTCTGTATCAGCGCGCTGGTCGATCCGGGCGAGAATATCCTCACGCCGAGTCCTGACTACCCGCTCTACTCGGCGGTTCTGTGCAAGCTGGGCATTGTGCCCAATGCCTACGATTTGAATGAAGACGACGCGTGGCAGCCTGAACTTGCCGACATCGGACGCAAGATCACGCCGCGTACTCGTGGCATCGCGCTGATCAATCCCAACAATCCCACTGGCTCACTGTGCTCGCGGCAAATGCTAGAGCAAATCGCAGAACTGGCGCGCCGCCACAATCTTGTAGTTTTCTCGGACGAAATCTACGACAAACTGATTCTTGAAGACACGCCGCACATCGCCTTTGCCTCAGTCGCGCCTGACGTTCCCTGCGTAACCTTTGGCGGTATGTCGAAGAATTATCTGGTTCCGGGATGGCGCATCGGATGGGGCATTGTCTCGGGCGAAGCGGCCGCGGTGAAGTCTTACACCGAAGGTGTTCACCGTTTGCTGCGTGCGCGCCTCTGCGCCAACCATCCTGAGCAATATGCGATCAGGCCTGCCCTCGAAGGCCCGCAGGACCATCTCATGGACGTGCGGCGCAAATTGCGCTCACGCCGCGATCTCACTCAACAATGGTGTGAGTCCACTCCCCGCGTGAGCTGTGTTACGCCCCGCGGCGCTTTCTACGCTTTCCCGCGCATCGATATCCCTGAGAGCGACGAAGTCTTTGTGAAGGAACTTATCCGCCAGAAACATGTGATGGTTGTGCACGGTTCCGGCTTCGGCCAAAAACCTGGCACGCAGCACTTCCGCATCGTGTTCCTGCCAGATGAAAAAACTCTGGCGAAAGCCTACGCCGGAATCGCAGATTTCATTCGCGAACGATACCGCTAAGAGCTGAATCGCAGAGGTCGCTGAGGAGATCCGCAGAGAGCTCTTCCGCTTTCTCTTTCTACCTGAATCTGCTTAAATCAAGTTGAGCTCACTGCCGGCGCTCCCGCAGTCTTGAATCGTGATCGACATTCATTCTCATATTCTGCCGGAAGTAGATGATGGACCGAAATCCTGGGACGTCTCGGTCGCCATGTGCCGCATGGCCGCGACGGATGGAATTACTCACATGGTGGCTACCCCGCACGCGAATGATCGCTACCACTATGATCGCGAATATCTGAAGGGGGTGCTCGCACATCTGCAGCAGCTTGTAGGGGACACAATTAAGCTGAGCCTTGGATGCGACTTTCATCTTTCTTACGACAATCTGCAGGACGCATTTTCGAACCCTACTCGCTACGTGATCGAAGGTTCGCAGTACATGCTGGTCGAGCTAAGCAACTACAGCGTTCCTCCTCAAACCACGGATTCTTTTCTCAAACTCGGGGACTGCGGGATGACTGCGATCATCACCCATCCCGAGCGCAATCCGATTGTTCGCGAGAGCCCGCAACGCATTGTGGAGTGGGCGGAGCAAGGCTGCATCATCCAGATGACCGGGTCGGCGCTCACCGGATTCTGGGGCGAGCGCGTGCGTCGAGTCGCGCAGTGGCTGCTCGAGCGCCAGTCGGTTCACGTGCTCGCCAGCGATGCGCATGATACCGCGAAACGGGTGCCGGTGCTCTCAACTGCCCGCGATGCCGCCGCCGTAATCTGCGGCGAAGGAGTCGCCGATGCCCTGGTCGAAGCGAATCCCCGTGCCATTGTCAGCGCGCAGCCGCTGCCGTATTTTCCGCAGCCAGTGGCAGGAAGCTACAGGAAAAGCAGCAATTAGCAGTCAGCCCTCAGCCTTTTCCGCTTTTCTCTCTGCTGCAGTTCCAATCCCAGACAGACAACTTCGAAGCCAGTCCTTTCAGGATCGGAGAGCTTCCCCACCCACGCTCTTCGAGACGGGTCTTACTCCATTGATCTACTGCGGGTGATTTACTGCGGGCTGGAAGAGTTGCCGCGATTCGGGTTTGAAGTGGGAACCGGCTCGGCGGGAGCGCTCTTAACGGGAGCAGAGGGGCGGTCGAGTCGCGAAGATGACCCGTTTGTCGAAGGTATGGAAGCGACCCGCGGCGCGTCCGGTCCTGTCGTCATCGCGCTCTCCGGATTCAGCAGGTGGTCCTGGCTGGGGCCCAAGCCTAGCTTGATCAAAGCTCGCGAATCGGGCACGGTCTTAGATTGCCAGCCATGGTCGGCCTGATAGCGCCGCATGGCGTCTTCGCTAGCCTGGTTCCAGGTTCCTGTCGCCTGGCCGTTGAGGTAGTGCTCGCGGATCAAAGCTTCCTGGATGGCTTGTGCACGATCGGCATCAATTTTTTTCTGTCCACGCACGCGAGCTGTTCTTTTCTTTCGCGAACTCGATCGTGTCGCTTTCCGTGATGTTGCACTGGTTGTGGTCGCTGCACCTGCGCTAACCTTGTGGTTTCTCGTGGAACGGGATGAAGTTGGTGTTTTCGCCGCCGGCGCATGTGTGGCTGCGGGCTCGCCAGATTTCCTCGCATCGGTAGTCGAGGTCTGCGCAGTTGCCGCGGGGACGACACACGCCATTACACAGGCGCTCGTGACCGCGCTTAGCCATCCGGCACGAATTGGGATTAAGTGTCTCAACCTGACAACGTCTCCTAACATTCCCGCCAATAAACAGACGCAACCGGGAAACTGGTACCGTAATCATCTCCGATTGCAAGAGAGAGTACCAGTTCCGATTGGGCTAGTCTAAAGTTATGGGAGTGTGCCGGCGAGGAAGACCGTCCCGTCCTGCTTGCCAGAACCTCGCTGGTGGACCAGGAACACCACATCCTGGCCACCGTTCAAGCTGGCCTCAATCCGGGCGAACTCATCCTCATTGTTCACCTTCTGTTTATTGACCTCCAGGACGACGTCTCCGCGGCCCAGGCCGACATCTTCGGCGAAGGAACCGGGTTTGACATCCTGAACGATCACGCCTTTTCCGGCCGCAATATCGAGCCGATCAGCCATCTCCGGAGTCAGGTTTCGGACGGTTACTCCGAACTTACTCTCCTTGGGCGTGCTCTCATCGCCACTATCCGGTTCTTCACCCAGACGGGCGGCAAAGAGTTTGGCGCGATCGGCAATGGTTACCGTCGTGTCTTCCTGCTTGCCGTTGCGGATGAAACCGAGCTTCACTTTCGAACCTGGTTTGCGGCTTGCGATTTCAGAGACCAGGTCATCGCCCTTGGTGACTTTCTTGCCTTCCAGAGTCGTAATGGTGTCGCCAACCTTCAGTCCGGCCTGGTCTGCGGGACTTCCCGCCACCACGCTGGAAATCGTGATGCCGGAACCAGATCCGTAGACGCGAGCAATGGCCGGATTCTCCTGCGCGTCAAACATAATGCCGATGGAGCCGCGCGAGACCCGGTGCTCGGGTCCGGTCAGTTGGTTGTAGACCTGGACGATGGAATTGGAAGGCATCGCGAAGCCGACGCCGGCATAGGCATTGGTTTCGCTAAGGATGGCGGTGTTGATGCCGATGACCTCTCCCGCCATGTTGACCAGCGGTCCACCGGAATTTCCGGGATTAATGGCTGCGTCGGTCTGGATAAAGTTCTGAAATTGCCGGCCCGGTACGATGTTGCGTCCTTTGGCCGAAACGATTCCCGCGGTGACGGTCTCACTCAAACCGAACGGGCTGCCCACTGCGAGCACCCAGTCTCCTACTTGCATGCTGTCAGAGTTGCCCAACTTAGCCGCGGGCAAGCCTCGATCGGTCTCGACTTTAATTACTGCGAGATCGGTCTCCGGGTCAGAGCCAATCACCTTGGCATCGTGCTGCACATTTGGTGGATCGTCCTGGAAACGCACACGAATGCGATCCGCTTTGTCGACGACGTGACGATTCGTGAGGATGTAGCCCTTGGAGTCCACAATGACGCCGGAGCCAAGAGAGCGTTCACGAACAGGACCGCTGTCAATGCTCGGACCGCCTTGGCCGCCGAAGAAGCGGTTGAAGAAATCTTCCATGCCACCGCCGCCGTCTTCGTCGCCCGGAACTTGTCCGCGACGGCGACGACCCACGTTCTTGATGGTCGATTCGGTATTGATGTTTACTACGCTGGGCTCCAACTGCTTGGCAATTTGCGAAAATGCGTTGGAGAGCTGTTGCGGCGGCGGCACCACGAGCGGAGGCGCGTCAGAAGCCTTTTGCCCTTCTTTGCCCTTGACTCCGTAAGAAACCACCGTCCCAATGAGGATGCCGAGGGACAGAGTGGACAGAATACTGAAAGTGTAGACCCAGCGACGGGCCTTCATGCGCACCCAAACACTGCCTGCGCGCGAATCCATAATTTTACTTCCTCCAAATTTATAAATCTTGCCAATTATACCCGTTTCAACGCTTTGGCCCCGGCAGGGCGCGACGCAGGTAAAAATCAGTCTCTCCATTAGACGCACGAACCACCCATTTCGTTTTACCAGGTCCTCCAATTTGGACTGCTGTTCCAGGATAGTATAAAACTATGAGCTATTAGCTATTGCAGCTCTCTAACACTATGCAGTTCGAGATTGGGTCGCTGAGCCATACCTCGAAGGCATGTTACTCTCCAGCTCATTTTGCCTCGTACACTGTTTTCCCCCCGACGACGGTACGCAGCACCTTGGTGGCCAGCATCTTCTGGGCAGCCACGGCGGTCACATCCTGGTCAAGGACAACGAAATCCGCCAGCATTCCGGGGATAAGTTTGCCTTTCTCCTTCTCTTCAAACTCGGCGAAGGCGGCTCCGGTGGTGTACGCAGCAATTGCCTGATCCATGGAGACTTTCTGTTCGGGAAAAAACACGAGTTTGCCTTCCTCGCTCTTGCGCGTTACCGCAGCATACAGACCGCGGAAGGGAGTGACTGGTTCGACCGGATAGTCGGTTCCGAACGCCAGCGTTACGCCCTTATTCAAAAGCTCCAGCCAGGCATAAGAGTGCGCGGCACGTTGCGGCCCCAGACGGTCTTGCGCCCAATGCATGTCGGTGAGCAGATGACTGGGCTGCATGGAAGCGACCACCTTTAACTCTTTGAAGCGCGCAATCTGCGCCTTCGAGGTTACCTGTGCATGCTCGATGCGCAGGCGGAAGTCGTCGACGCCGTTCGGGGCCTTCACTTTTTTCTCGCGCGCGGCCTTCTCCGCTTCGGCAAACGCGTCCAGCGCCATCTGGACCCCTTTATCGCCGATGGCGTGGAAACCGACCTGGAAGCCGGCCAGCACACGCTCTTTCGTCATTTCATTCAGTTTGTCCGCTTCATACCGGGGCAGCCCGGAATTCTTAGGATCATCCGCGTAAGGTTCGAGGAGCGCCGCAGTGTGCGAACCGAGCGAGCCGTCCATGAAACCTTTCAGCATTCCGGTGTGCAGCATCAGATCAGAGTGCGGATGCATGTCGCGCTTGAGGACTAGTTCGTCAAGAGGCGCATCGAACTGCAGCCACTCGCTGAGGCGACTGGTCAGCTTGCCTTCTTTCTCCAGGTCTTCGAGAACCTGAAAATTTTCCCAGATGGTGTTGTCTTGCCAGCCGGAAAAATCCTGGGCAGAAGTGATCCCCCACTGGGCCAGGTCAGCAAGAGCGGCTTCGATGGCCTGCCGTCGCTTGTCGTGGTTGGGCTTTGGGATTACGGCTTCTACGGCAGCACGGGCAGTCTCGCGAAGAATGCCAGTGGGCTGGCCATTCGCGTCGCGATCTATTTGCCCGCCTTGTGGATCTTTGCTGGCCAGCGTGACGCTCGCCAGTTGCAGCGCCCGAGTGTTAGCTATGGCAATGTGACCGTCCACGCGCTCGAGAAAGACCGGATGTCCACCGGAAATCTCGTCGAGATCCCAGCGGCTGGGCACGGCCACTACCGGCCACAGCGTTTCATCCCATCCACCACCAGTGATCCACTCGCCGGGCCCAGCGGTTTGCACCTTGGCCAGAACGCGCGCGTGAAGTTCCTCGAGGGACTTCACGCCCACCAAGTTCACACTCAGCTTTTGCAAGCCGGCGTCGGCGAGGTGCATGTGGGCGTCGTTAAAGCCCGGCATTACGAAGTGTCCGCCCAGGTCGACAACCTGGGTTTGCGGCCCTTTGAGCTTTTCAATGTCTGACGCTTTGCCCACGGCCTGGATGCGGTCGCCGCGGACGGCAATCGCCTCGGCCCGCAAGATTGAACTGAACTGCGAGTTGGCCAGTTCACCGGTATAGATATTGCCGTGCAAGTAAATTGCGTCGGCTTTGGGGCCCGGCGCGCCCGGTTGGGTCTGATCATTTTGCGGTTGTGGGCTTTGGGCTTGACCGTTTTGGGTTTGGGCTTTTTGTGTTTGGCCCGGTACCGACAGTGAAATGGCAAGAAAGCCGGCGCACGTGAAAGTGCCTAGCACTGCGAATTTTCGCTTCATCTGCCCCCGTTTCATTCCCCCACTCCTGCCAGCGCAAGCAGCGTTAGCAGAATTCGTTTCAAGCCCAACTCGCGTCCGTTGCCGTCGAACCATTCCTGCAAAGTGTGAGCGCCCCCGCCCGATCCGCCGCCGCCAATGGCGATCGCTTCCTGTCCCAGCGATAGGGGAACGTTGGCATCCGTGGAAGCTCGCTGTACTTGCGCGGCATTGCCAAGTTGAGCATCCACCGCCCGCATTACCTGCAGAATGCGCGCCCCGGAGGGTAATTCACCGGCCGGGCGGCTACCAATGATCACCACCTCGCAGGTCACGCCGGAAGGGCGCTTCTGCGCTGACGAGCGCATCTCTGCCGCCAGAGTTTCGTCCTCGACAGCACGGTTCAGCGCCAACCGCAGCGTCTGCTCCAGCCGTTCCATCTCAGCCATCGAAGTGGAACGAATGTCCACCTTCATGCTGGCCGATTCGGGGATGGAGTTTACGGAGGTGCCTCCACGGATCACACCGATGTTGAAAGTCGTTTTCGGCGTGGTCGGCACGGGAGTGGCTGTGAATGTTTCAACCGCCTTGGCCAGAATCACGATGGGATTGGGCGCGCCGAAATCGCTCCAGGAATGCCCGCCTGGACCGCGCACGATGACTTCAAAGCGGCGGCTGCCGAGGGCCTCGGCCACAATGGTGTCCGCGCCGGCGCCGTCGAGCACCACACTGTAGGCAATAGAATCTTTCCATCGTGGCGTGGAAAAAATATGGCGCATGCCGCGGAGGTCGCCTTCTCCCTCTTCGCCCACGTTGCCGATGAAAACGAATGGCAACGCATGCCGGATCCGCACCGACCGCAACAATGCCGTAATGGCCAGCATCGCGGTCACGCCGGCACCGTTGTCGGAGACCCCGGGACCATACAGGCGGCTTCCCTGCTGGCGGATATTTAGAGGGGTGTTCGCTGGAAATACCGTATCGATGTGCGCGCTGAGGGCGACGTAACGACGCCCGAATCCGGGATGAATGCCGAAAACATTTCCAACGTCGTCCATGCGGACGTCGTCTAGGCCGACCTCGCGAAAGCGTTCTGCTAGCCACGCTCCGCGCGCGCTTTCGCCGAAAGGAGGTGCGGGGATACGCACCATCTCCATTTGCCAATGCGCCAGTTGCGGCTCCTGAGTACGGAACCAGTTGAACGCGGAACGCACTTCCGGCGCTGCGGCCAAGCGGGCGACTTCCTGCTGAACCGTGGGAGTGACCTCAGGTATGTCCGCGCGTTGCGGAGGGGGGTTCATGGGGAGTTATGCGTCATCTTACAACGAGGACAAAGCTCTGGGGATTGCTTTTGAGGAGATTAGTGGGTGGTGCATGCAGATCTGCACACACCCTGGTTTTGGTCGTCTCATTATCGCTAGTGTTTATGCGCCTCCGCGCAGTACGACATGCGTTTTAGCCGCGTCAAATGCTGCTCGGAGCGATGTGAGGGTGTGGGAGATGACAAATCGTGTGAGAATCGCGCTACGCAGATGATGGGCAGACGAACGCGCTTTCGGTTCTGTCGGATCATGCATTGAACGAACTCACTGCTTGGCTGATCCCACAGCTCTCCCATTGCGGGTCAGATGTCGAGCATTTGAGTTGGGATGTAGAACAGGCGCGGGGGTGGCGAAGCTGCATGAGGTGCCCGAATCGGTGTGCTCGTCCTGTGCTCGAAAATTTTATCTCTTCCGCATCAAAAAACCCCATCTTATCCGGGCCGTGCCGAAGGCACTCTCCGTGTTTTCGGGGCTCGGGTTCCGCCTCTCACCGGATCTCCCCGAGTTGCGATCGACCACTCCGTTCGAGCACGCACGGGAGGCACAACGGGGGTATAATAACCGCTGTTTTCGAGGTCAAAAAGGAAATCCCGGATAAACGCCATGATCCGCAAACTGCGTTATCGGATGAAACGTCTGCTCGGCCGAGACGCGCCCGGCGGTAATCTTACGATTTATGATGATGACGTATTCATCTCATCCTACCCGAAATCGGGTAGCACTTGGGTCCGATTCCTGGTCGCAAACCTGATTCATCCCCAGAAACCGGTCACGTTCCTGAACATCGAGCAGATCGTCCCAGAACCCGATTTGCAGTCACGGAATTTCTTTAGGAAGTGCCCTCGTCCGCGAGTAATGAAGAGCCATCATCCTTTCGATCCGCGTTACAAGAGAATGGTCTACGCGTTACAAGAGAATGGTCTACATCGTTCGCGACCCGCGTGACGTGGCGCTCTCCCAATATCATTTTCAGATGAAGCGCGGCGTGCTCAAGGCTGGTACTCCCCTCGAAGAGTTTGCGCAGCGCTTTGTGAGAGGCGAGACAAGCGACCACGGGTCGTGGGGACAGAATGTCGGTAGCTGGCTGATCACCCGCTACCATACTCCCGGGTTCCTGCTGCTGCGCTACGAAGACTTAAAGGAGCGCCCGGAGGAAGAACTGGCGAAGGTCGCGGAGTTGTTCGGCATAACCGCCGATCGCGAGCTACTGGCGAAAGCGGTGGAATTAAGCTCCGCCGATCGCATGCGCAAGCTTGAAAAGCTGCAGGCGGATAAGTGGGCTTTGACCAAGAGAACTCGCAAAGACCTGTCTTTCGTCCGCAGCGCCGTGGCCGGAGGATGGAGGTCCGGCCTGCCCCCGGCGGCGGCGTGGCAGATTGAGCAGGCGTGGGGAAGACTGATGCGTGCGCTGGGATACAAGGTCGAAGCCGCCGGCGACGGATCGCAAACCCAATTCCTCGATCTGATGGAGATCTCCTCTCGGCGCATTTCGACATAAATGCGAAATGGGGTGGTTTGAAGGGGAATTGAAGGCCATGCGGGTCTGAAAATTCCCCTTGAGTCAGAATCATCGAGCGTTCTGTACACGTCGACGACAAGGATTGGTTTCCACGGAGCCGAACCCTTTCCGGGGTTGCACGACCCGAGACTGCTGCCTCCCCGGCCAAAGCTGCGGCTACGACAGCTGAATCCGGGGAAAAGAGTACCAACCGGGAGTAGGTAAAATTATGATCGCTTTTCGCTGTTTCCCATCAGTGTCCGGCGCCTTGCCACACGCTATCCCGGGATTACTCTTGAGGAGACTGGGTAATCGTGCACTGGAAACTATTGAAGGGATAGCCTGCCGTTGCGTTTCGAATTTGAGATGCACTTAGTGATTATTCACGCCACCTGCTCTTTGTTCGACTAGAGCCACGAGCTTCTTCGTGGCCGGAATGTCGATATTGTGCCGGCGGGCGCGTCGAAGGATCGGTCCCGCGATGGCATCAAGCTCCGGGGTCTTGTGCTGTTCAACGTCCTTCTGCGTGGAGCTGCGCATGTTTGCAGGCATGCCCATCATCCCTGCGAGGATCGTCTCGGGATCAACCTTGGCACCTTCGGCGAGGGCAACGGCACAGGCTTCTCGCACACAAGCCTCCAGCTGCTCCCTCCAAGAAGGATCGGAAATGATCCCACCCATTGCCTTGTCCGCAGCAGTTGTGGTTAGCGCATAGGGCCCAAGAAACACTAACTTGCTCCACATCAACGTGGACTCGTCATCTACGAAGCGGCACTCGAAACCTATTTGCTGGAGATGTTCGACCGTGCTTCCAAGCAGATTTCGCCCGGCTGTGGAGATGTTCAACCGAGCAAAGGGCGAGCGGTGGACGATGTGTCCCGGACTCACCCGCTCAGACTCGACCGCGATGGTTGCCGCGATGACGCGCTCCGCGCCATAGCTCGAGCGAAGCAGGAATAAGTGGTCAATCCCATTGAGCAGCGCAACGATCGCTTTCACCGAGCCTGGATCCTTGATGGCGGTCAGTACTGATTCGAGTTGAGTGGCTTTCACGGTGATCCAGAGGACGTCTACCGACGGAACTTCTGAGGCGCGGGCGACTTCCACATCGAAATTGCCGAAAGCACTCTCAAGACGTAGGCGTTTGGGATAGTGAGCAAGTGATTCAGGCTTTACGACCAGGGTGACGGATGCTCCAGAATGCGCGAGACAGGCACCGACGAGGCCTCCGACGCCTCCCGGCCCAAGGATCGCGTGGTGCAAGCGCTCCGGCATCTCGGGTCAACTCTTCTTCGCCGTCGCCGCGGGCAGACACTCCAGAATTTCGGCCTCACTCAGCGTGTGGTCGCTCGATTTGGCACGCTGGTAGATGCGATCGACGACATCGTCCGTGGCGGAAATGCTGCGCCGTTCCAGCCAGAACAAGATATTCGACTTGCCGCTCATGGGGCCAACATCGATGATCTGCTCCAAGCCGAATACATGCGAGGGCACCCCTGAGTAAACCGTGTTCGCCAGTTCGACGTCATTTTTTTTGAACGCCTTGATGACCGCCGCGGCGTGCACTCCAGTTGCGGTGCGGAATGCGTCCTCGCCCACGACTGGATAGTTGGCTGGAATGGGTACACCGGTCGCCCGCGAAACCGCCTGGCAATATTGTTTCAGCTTGGTGAGGTCTTGTTTATCCCACGGCGCGATGCCCATGAGCCTTAGATTGACTAGCATCTGGTCCATCTGCGTGTTGCCGACGCGTTCGCCGATGCCTACGGCGCAGGCGTGAACGCAATGTGCGCCCGCCATCAGCGCCGCCAGCGAGTTGGCGATAGCCAGCCCGCGGTCGCTGTGTCCATGCCAGTCGATGCGAATTTTTTCACCCGACGGCTTTACTACTTCTTCGACTACGAAGTTCACTAGTGCAAACGCGCCCATCGGAGTGGCGTGGCCGGCAGTATCGCAGATTACGATGGCGCGGGCGCCGCAGTTGATTGCCGTCGAGTAGAGCTGCTTAACCGTGTCCGGATCGCACCGGGTCGTGTCCTCGGTGACGTACATCGGATCGAGGCCCAGCGACACCGCGTACTTGACCGCTTTCTCAGTGGTCTGGAGCAGGAAGTCGTCGGTCCATCCTTCGGTGAAACGACGGATCGGGCTCGATCCAATAAACGTTGCGGCTTCGATGCGCAGGCCGGTTTTCTGAACGATCTCCGCAATCGGCCGGATGTCGTTTTCATGAGTGCGCGCGGCGCAGTTGGCGCGAATCTTCATCTTGTGCGCGACGATCTCGCGGGCCAGCGCCGTCACTGCCTGTACCGCACGCGCCCCTGCGCCCGGCAGGCCAAGATCGAGTGAGTCGATGCCGAGGGCTTCCATCAGATGTAAGATTTCGAGCTTTTCCGGGATGGACGGATCGCGGACGGATGGGGACTGCAGACCGTCGCGGAGGCTCTCATCGTTTAGCAGCACGGGCCCCTGCGGCTTCAGCCCGGGAGGATGCTTCTTGTTCCAATCGTAGATGAGTTCGCAAGTGTTCACGGGAAAAAGGCTTCTAGCTGCTAGCTCCTGGCTTCTAGTTACCGAGATGGGCTTCAAGTCGCATGTTTCAAGTACAGAACAGTTTGGAAATTAGCTGGCGAGGCCGTAGCTGGGACCAAAAGCTGCAGCCAGAAGCTAGAGGCTAGAAGCTGGCTATTTTTCCTTCGGCGGCAACGTCAGACCGAACACGGAAATCCTGCCTTTCCCGGCAACGTTGACCTTCGCGTCCTCCGGACTGGGCAAATACAACGTCTTACAATGCTCGCAGCGGTAGACTTCGGCATTCTTGCCCCAGGCTTTTTCCGCGTCGCCACAGGCCTGCTCGATCACATCCGTAGTGTAGAACCACCGCTTCAAATGTCCACCGCAGAACTTGCCCTTCTCGTTCTTCTCGTTGCAGGCTCGCTGTCCCGTTTTCTTAATCTTGACCTTGTGATGAGGAAGCTGCGTAGGAGTTTGCGTGTCCGAAGTGGTCATTTCGCCCGTCGCCAAGAGACTTACCTCATTCGCGCGGCGCCCGCGCCGCCGGAGTCGGCCTTACGTGCGCAATTGTACTTGAAAATTTCGATTTCGCTGAGGGCAGGCTCTGTCCTCGCAGGTCCGTCCTGAGCGAGAAGCCGGTACGCTCTTGGTGAGCAACGGCAGAGTTCCTCTTATTATTGACCGGTGTAGACTCTATAGATGGAGGCAAAAGCTTCTTGTAAAGGTCAGCAACCCTTCGCGTTCCCATCGCCATGATAAGACTCTAAGCGGGAACATCTTCGGCGCAAAGCGATTAAATTCATATTTTGTTTCTTGATACTGAATGAGCCTTCCCGGCGAAACTCACGTGCAGATCAAGCGGCGTTGGATCTAATTTCCTCGGCTCCTCAGCGAGACTAGGCCATCCCGGCTTTAGGCGGCGCGAGGAGGGGCAAAGGGACCTATAACTTTTCGATTTCTTGCTTCCACAATAAACCTTTCGCCGACCGATCCAGTTGCGTGTCTGAATGAAAGATTGACGAATCCAGCACGATTCAGTGCGATCCTCATTCCTCGCTCGGTCTGAAACGATTCCGTCCTCCCCTTTGGGAATCCAAAAGTCCTGCCGGCGCAGTGGAATAATAAACCGTTTGCCATGACGTATAGCCGAAACAGCGTGGGGAATGGTTTCGGGATGGCATTGTGGAGAAGTTCAGCCATCGTAAAACTCGGGAGATGCAGGCTTAGCGACAAACCGCCGCCAGGAACGAGGATGCGGTGAATTTCTGCGAGCGTTTTCTGAATGTTCATGTAGGGGAGAGCAAGGGTGGAAACTACGCGATCGAAACTCTCATCGTCGAATGGCAAGCATTCACCGGCGCCTTTCAGATAAGTTCGGTTTGGAAATCGCACCTTAGCAATGACCAGACGGCTGTCGTCGATGTCAAGTCCCGTGACCTCATCCGAAGCGGGAACGCCCCAGGAAGCTAGGTCCCGCCCCGATCCGCAACCTAACTCGAGGACTCGCATAAGCCTCGCCTCCGGCTCAGCCAGAATTTCCGTTTTGGGAACCGGCCGAGCGCATTGTACACCGGGTTTCCATGCTTCGCGACCGCGCGGTTCACCATGTAAGTCGTGCCAGGCGGTTTCGCCAAGGTGCCAGCACTGCCCTCAAGGGAAAGACACGGACTGCTAAGGTCCTGTGGGAGCTCAACTGTCCCCTGCACGACTTTGGCTATGACTCCGAACTTGTGGGGCGGGACGAAATTGATCACAAGAATCTGGTGGGACTACGCCATGTAATCAAGATCAGCCACACGGTTCTGAATGGCACTTCCCTGCTCAACCTGGACGACCTCGCCCCGACCTGCCAGTTGGAGGAGCTGTTCGACCGTTTCGTCCGCAAATGCGAGCGGCCCGGAGGCTGCGTGATGACCTACAACTACGTGCAGATCAGCCAGGACCTGACCTGCCCACGCCGGTATCGCTATCGCTACCTCGATGGGTGGAAAGAGACGGATATCCGGGCCGCGATGCTCTTCGGTCGAGCCTGCGTACAAGCCCCGGTCGCCTACTTCCTCCACGACGACTGCCGAAGCGTGAGTTCAAGCGGGACTGGAGAAAGAACTGACGGGGGCGGGACACGGAGCCGTGGGAAACCATCTACTTCAATTTGTACGAGAGCCAGATCCCGGTAATCGTGTAGGCGCTGGAGACAGCAGCCCTAATGCTGGGTGCGACAGATGACGAGGATACTGCCTGGAGATGACCTGTGCGGACTTCCTGGCCGGAGCCAACCTGGATAGCCGGAATCCAGAGATGTTCGTTTATTCAATCAGTCATTTCTTTAAGTTCTTGCCCGGGCAGCAAAAGCAGTCCTTCTTGGAGCGCAGTTTCATGACAAAGCCTCATAAACTCGATTCGACCGAAGCGCCCACGTCTGCCTCTGGACACGAGGGCGTACGAACAACCCTACCGGCAGGTGTGTCCGAAAGCTTAATGATAGCGAAAAACAAAAGAGCTCTTTGCTTGATCGCGGCGAGACTGAAGACCACAAGATCATCCGAATTGCGTTCATCCAAATTCAGCTCTTCGGACCGAGCAAAAAGCTTCAGCGTTCGCGCCCGTGAACTTCGAGCGGAATCGGGGGCCTTGAACCGACCTTGGCGAACTGGCCGTTTCCCCCAAGTGCCGATAAGCCAGACAGCAATCCATACACGACTAAACTATTCTGTGTGCCAATAAAGATTTTTCCATCGGCGGCGATTGGTGTCGCAAAATGAGGCAGGGCTGGCACAGTGTCTCGGCCGTTTGCAGCCTGGTTGCTGGTGTAGAGCGTCTTCAACGTACTCGCGTCCATGGCCCACATGCTGCTTCCATTCATAAACCAGATGATTCCGTTGGAATTTCCGTTTGCCGTAATGATGGCGTGACCTCCACCGCTAATTTTGACGGACTGCACGCCGGGTGGAACTATCAACGCACCATTGCTAAGAGCGTAAGCATATACGGGACTGGATTGACCGGTGAAATATACGGTGTTGTTCCAATACACCGGGGTGCCGCTTTGTTTACCAGCGCCCAAGGGGATTTCCTGCAAAATCTGCGTGTCACCCGCATTGCAGGTCGAACAAAACTGGCCCAGATTATCCCGATTCAAAACATAGATTGTGCCTTCCTTGCCTTCGGCAATCAGTTCATGTGGATATGGACTCGGTTGGTCAGGCAAAATCAGAACGCCGTCGTTCAGATCCAAATCATTGGAGGAGAGGTATTGTTGATTGTAGGGGGTAAACCAGTCAGCTAGGGCAAGAGTTGTAGCAATCTGCCTAAGCTTCAACACGCTGATCGACAGGTTCGTGCCAGGCGCATAGAGGCCTTCTCCAGTTTCTGCGTAGATATTCCCACTGCTATCGGCGGAAATGCCTGCCCCCTTTTGCCATATGGAAGCGAGGGTCTTGCCAGGCTCGGCGGTATACGCACCTTCCTGCTGCAGCGTGGCCGCATTGTAAGAAAGCACCCATCCCTGACTGTAGGCATTGCAACAATTAGAGCCAAAGCCAATGTAGATGTGGCCATTAGCCAGCAGCAGCCCTGGGCGATTCATCTCATAGAGGTCTGCAAACGTAGTAGTGGCCCCGTTTAGAGTGTACGTCGCGGCTATCGTGATGGGTCCACCGAACTTCTCCAGCCCGGTGGTGACGTCGAGCGCATGAAGGCGATGGACGACTTTCAGGTTCTCATACGTCTCTGCAACGAGGTAAAGGGTACCGGTGACGGGATCGATCACCGGGGTAGAGACGATGCCTACCTCGGTCCACCCTGTGACGTTGGTATCTCTCTTTACGCTCGACGGAACTGATGTCGCTCCCGCGGCGCTATAACTAAGAATGCTAGTCATCCACAACGGCGCGGCGTTGGCATTGTCGGCATCGAAGGCGTAAACGCTGTCATGCATCGTGGCGACGTACACGACGTTGTGCACGCCTTGTCCGGAAAGGTTTACGCTCGGAAGATAGAGCGGATGTCCTACCACGAAGCCATCGACGGGCTGGGTGAACAATTTCCCGAAACTTGCGCTGTTCACGTTAGACGGAGTGAGAATAGTCTCCCAGGTGTTTGCGCTGGTTCGAGCGTTATCATAATGCCAGGTCGTGACTGGCAGCTGCCCTAAGACCGTCAAGGGCGACTCTATAGAATGCGTAAGCCCAGCAGATGTTCCGCTTGCGGTTAGGGTGAAGTTGCCAGCAAACACCGTCGACGGGACGGACAAGTCTACAGTTTGGCTGCTGCCTGGAGCCACGCTGAATGGCGAGGCGGGAGACGTCATCGCACCGGCGGGCAAGCCAGAGAGCGTAACTGTCACTGGATCGGTAAAGCCATTTTGACCCGTGATGGATACCGCGAAGGCTGAGCTGGAACCTCCGGCATTGACGGTAACGGTAGACGGAAGCACTGCGATGCTAAAGTCGATTGAAGGATCGACCGTCAACGCGAGGCTTGCAGAGTGAGCGAGCGTAGCAGACGTTCCGCTGACGGTTAGAGTGAAGTCGCCAGGCGACACCGTCGATGGCACGGACAGGGCAACAGTTTGAGTACTGCCAGCAGCCAGGCTGAATGGCGAGGCAGGGGACGTCATGGCACCTGCGGGCAATCCAGCTAGCGTAACCGTTATTGAATCACTGAACCCATTTTGACTTGTGGTGGTCACTGCAAAGGTTGAGTTAGAACTTCCGACATTGGCCGTAATGGTAGCCGGCGACAGCGTGATGCCGAAGTCCTGCAGCGAGTGGACCGTCAGCGCTAGATTTCCAGAATGCGTCAGCCCGGCAGATATTCCGCTCGCGGTCACAGTGAAGCTGCCGGCCGATATTGTGGCGGGGATGGAAAGAAGGAGCTTTTGGCTGCTGCCCGCAGGAATGCTGAATGGAGAGGCGGGAGACGTCGTCACACCCACAGGCAATCCAGAAAGAGTAAACGTCACTGGATCCGCGAACCCATTTTGACCAACGACCGATATGCTAAATGTTAAGTTGGACTCACCCGCATCGGCTGTAATCGTGGCCGGAGAGACCGTGATGCCAAAGTCCTTGGCGGGAGGGGGTGAAGTTGGAGTCGACCCACTGCCGCAACCAATGAAGCTGCCCATCCATGCCCAGATGCACACGGTAACAAACGCACGCGCCGGGGTCGCAAGACGACGATCTCGCGCATAGCTAAGAGTTCTCAACTCAAGGAGAAAATAGCATCCCTAGGGCCAGATGGTTAATTGCTGACCTCGATTCCCAATGGGTACTAAGTATAACAACCGAAAGCAGATATCCTCCCTTGGAGCGATTCGGTATTAAGCTGACGGTATCCTGCGAATCCAAGGGGTGAAAGGATTTGCACCGGAGTTGACCAGAATTACGTTGAGAGCGTTATCGAATGGCTTTCCTAAGCGGTCGAGAATTTCCCGATGCGGTTCTTAACCCCCGCGAAGAGCGCGGCGTGATCGCACTCGCAGAAGGTTGCGCGTTCTATTGGCCTGGAGCATGGACTGGATTCCGGCCGAGTGCCCCCGCTTGTCTGTGGCCGTACGACTCACAGTGATGGATCAACACGGCCGCCGGCATGTTTCGCCTCGTGAAGTCGAGGTCGATCGAACAGCGACGATCAAGTGGCCCCGCCTGAAGCGTACAGGCAAGGGGCTATTCGAACCTGTTTCCGAAGCGTCGGGTGAGGGGCTAAAGACACGCTGATTGGCGTCGCTGTTGAGGAGCAAGGCAAGCCCCCAAAAAGGGGCAAAAGCGTGAGGAGCCGCAAGCCGCTGCCTTCTCCTCCGTCCGCCAAAAGGATCTGGGATCAATCTGTCGGGCAGTAGTTTTCACCGGTGTGCCTGAGCGAGTTCGTCTGCGCCGTCCAGCTAGGCCCCGGCGCTAGGGAGGTGTTCGGCCACTCGGATGTGGTGCTCGACCACCGAGAGCAATTCGTCTTTCATCAAAGGGCCACAGGCTAATAGTCCCGACAGCAGCGGGTTCCTGCGGTTAGCGACCAAGTCGGTTTTTTCCAGCGTGCTTACGAATCCGCCCGCGCTCTTCACCAATGCTGCACCCGCAACCACGTCCCATTCATTCTTGGGCGTGAGGGTGAAGGTAACATCAGCAAGACCCACGGATACCAAAGCCAGTTTGTAAGCGACGGACCCCATGGCCTGAGTCTTGAACGGAGCTTCCTCGAACTCCTTCCACTCCCCCCGCTTCACTTCGCTGCGACTCGCCAGGATAAGCGCGCCGTCCAGGCGAGTACGTTGGCTGGGTCGAGCGGGCCTACCATTGTAGAGCACACCCGCGTCTAGCGCCCCTAGAAAGGTTTCCTTAGTTGCGGGGTTGTAGATCCCGCCAGCCACAGGTTTACCGTTTTCCACAAATCCAATGGAAGTGCAAAACTCGGGCAGACCCATGATGAACTCGCGGGTGCCATCGAGAGGATCCACGACCCAGACTCTTTCCTTGTCGAGCCTAGACAGGTCATCCACGCTTTCTTCAGAGAGCCACCCTTCACCGTCCCGCAGGAGGTTCTGACGCAAGACAGCGTCCACGGCGCGGTCGGCTTCAGTGACTGGGTCGTGGCCGGCTTTGAATTCTGCCTCGATGGCGCCAGCATTGAAGCGACTGAACACATCGCGCGCTGCTTCGAGCGCGTTGTCGATGCGAGTGAGAATTTCCGAATAAGCTGACGTCATGAGGTCCTTTGAAACGTGGCTCAGAAAGCCGGCCAAAGCATCCTGGCACCAGTGAGCAGCAGGAGAGCACAGAGAATGCGCCGCAACCAGAGCATAGGCACACGCGTGCTGAGGTGAGAACCGAGAAGCCCTCCGGGTATGGAACCGATCAGCAGCGACAAAACTAGCTTGGAATCGACATTGCCGAGACGAAAGTGCAACATGCCGGTAACGCCTGTAAGGACCACTGCGTGGACCACATCGGTGCCAACATTTACTTTGGGCGGATAGCTGTAAAAGAGCAGCAGAAGCATCATGATGATACTGCCCGAACCTACTGAAGTCATGCCCACCAAAAAACCCGCAACTAGACCAATAATCGACATTCCCATGAAAGATTTCATGGTGGGTGGCCGATTGGCCACATTTTCCTCAATCCGCTTCTGAAATAGCAACAAAATCGGAATGACGATCAGCAAGATCCCGATAGCTATCTTGATAAAGTCATTGACACCATTGCCATAGAGCGAACGAATATGGGTAAGCATAGCCACTCCGCCGATTGAGCCGGGAACACTTCCGAGCGCGAGGGCGATCACCACCTTGCGGCGGACAGTGCCTTTTTTCAAGTGCAGTAGGCCAGCGGGAATCTTGGTGAAGAAGTTAAAGAGAGCATCGGAGCCCACAGCAACGATGGCCGGCACTCTCAGTCCAAAGATCAGAATCGGCAGAAGCAACACCCCGCCCCCGATGCCGGTGAGCCCGATGAGAACGCCAACGACAAACCCTACAAGAATTTTGGCCGCAATTAGGGGCATGACAGCTCTACTTAAACCTAGCGCACCTTACTTCTCAAATGGGCTGACCATTCACGCCGATGAAACCTTCGCGCTCGAGGTAGAGAATGATCTGCTGCGCTGCTTCCTCGGGTGAAAGGTCGCCGGTGTTGATTACCACTTCGGCGTCCGGCGGCACTTCGTACGGATCGGAAATGCCAGTGAACTCCTTGAGTATTCCAGCCCGAGCTTTGGCATAAAGACCCTTGCGATCGCGCTGCTCGCAGACTTCCACCGACGTGGCCACGTGGACAAGAACGAATCCGCCGTAAGGCTCGATCATCTGGCGCACATGCTTACGGGTTGCATCGTAGGGTGCAATGGGAGCACAGATGGCGATGCCACCGTTCTTGGTGATCTCTGAAGCGACGTAGCCGATGCGCCGGATGTTGATGTCTCGGTGCTCTTTCGAGAATCCCAGCTCCGAAGAAAGATGCTTGCGCACCAGGTCCCCGTCGAGAATTGTCACCGGCCGTCCGCCGACTTCAAGGAATTTAGTGAGCAATACGTTGGCGATGGTCGACTTACCCGAGCCCGAAAGGCCCGTGAAGAAAATCGTCACACCCTGCTTCGCCCGTGGTGGAAAGCTGCGGCGCAGTTCATGCACGACTTCGGGGTAAGTAAACCATCCCGGGATGTCGCGACCCTCATTGAGTCGCTGGCGCAGTTCCGTCCCAGAAATATTTAGGACGCGGTCACCGTTCTTCACTTCGTCGTCGGGCACATATTTGTCGTGATCCTCGAGGTACACCATCATGTTGAATGGCACCATCGTGACGCCGATGTCAGCTTCGTGCTTCTTGAAAACTTCCTGGGCCTCATAAGGTCCGTAGAAGGGCTTACCGTCGGTGTCCTTGCCGGGCCCGGCGTGGTCGCGGCCCACAATGAAGTGCGTACAGCCGTGATTTTTCCGGATGAGTGCGTGCCAGATCGCCTCGCGAGGTCCGCCCATCCGCATGGCAAGCGGGAGCAGAGATAACCTCACCGTTCCCTGGGGATATTTGGAAAGTAGCAACTGGTAGCAACGCACGCGCGTGTAGTAGTCCACGTCGCCTGGCTTGGTCATACCCACAACAGGTTGAATCAGCAAGTTGGCTTCGACTTGCTTCGCGGCGCGGAATGTCAGTTCGACGTGGGCGCGGTGCATGGGGTTGCGAGTCTGGAACGCAACGACACGACGCCAGCCCTGGCGCGCGAATTCGGCGCGCAATTCGGCCGGGGTAAAGCGCAAGGTGCGGAAGTCATAATGCGCAGGTTCTTGGGCCCCTTCTACGCGGCCGCCCACGTACCATGGGTTGGCCTTGTTGATAGCGTAATCGGCGCCGGGATGCGCCGAGCTGCTGCTGCCAAAAACTGCCTTCGCCTCGGCCTTGCGATCCGGCTGCCAAACGTCCTCAACGTGAAGCACGGCCAGCATCACGCCTTCGGCATCGCGCAATGCAACCTTGCTGCCTCCCGGGGTAAGCTTCCTGGCAAACTCATCAGTGATGTCAAGTGTGATCGGGATCGGCCACAGAACGCCACTTGCCAGTCGCATGTCGTGGCAGACGCC
>WNGK01000072.1_pt1 | contig 76922 bp, 78 predicted proteins | sample 5400601 | NCBI WGS metagenome assembly WNGK01 (sample SAMN13153376, study PRJNA577476) | soil metagenome | isolation source: 60 cm soil or saprolite under Garry oak tree replicate 1 | place: USA:California | collected 2016-06-15
GCGGTAAAACAAAACTATCAGTCCCATGTCAAAGAGCAATCTAACGAACCATCAAGCAACCCAGGCGCTTGGGCGTCGCGCTCGAAGTCTGGACTTAAAACCACTTGACTTCGGATGCCGCTTCATAGATGACCTCATCATCTGGATAGTTTTGCGGAGAGCGAGAAATTTGCCGGAAGGTTTAGCCACAACACATGAAGCCGCGTCGCACAGCGCGCTCCAGCATCACTTCGAGAACATGGAGCAGCAGCGTGAAGCGGGGACACTCGGCATGTGGGTGTTTCTGGTCACTGAAATCATGTTCTTTGGCGGCATGTTTCTGGCCTATACGCTCTATCGCTACAAGTATCCGGAAGCTTTCGCCGCAGCCAGCAACCACCTGGACATTCGGCTGGGGGCAATCAACACTGTCGTCTTGATCTTCAGCAGCTTCACGATGGCCATGGCCGTTTTCAGCACGCAAGTTGGCAAGCGACGCAATTCGATCATCTTCCTGCTGTTGACGATGGCGCTGGGCCTGACGTTTCTGGTGATCAAGGCGGTCGAATATCACGACAAGTATGTCTCGAATCTCATTCCCGGTACTTTGATACCAGGTCATCCATTCAATCCCAACATTAGTGAGCTGCACCTGCCGCCGGGCGCGACCGTCTACAATGTCGAGATGTTTTATTGGATCTACTTCGCGATGACCGGCATGCACGCGCTGCATATGATTATCGGCATAGGAATCTTGACCGTGATTACGATTCTCGCTGTGCGTCGCCGTTTCAGCCCCGAGTATCACGCGCCGGTCGAGATCACGGGACTCTACTGGCACTTCGTAGATATCGTCTGGATCTTTCTTTTTCCCCTGCTCTATTTGCTTGGTCGGCACCTGGAAGGACACATGGGATGAGACGATTGCGGATTGCCGATTGCGGATCGCGGATTTCAAAACGGTCTACCGACTATTGTCTACTGACTGATAACCACTAGCGATGAGCGAGCACATAATTTATCCACGAATTTACATCATGATTTTTCTGGCGCTGCTGGCCGGCACTGGCTTAACCGCGTGGATAGCTTTCTTCAATTTTCCCGGGCCGTTGAATGCCGTTCTCGCTTTGACGATAGCCGTCATAAAGGCCACGCTGGTGGTTCTCTACTTCATGCATGTGCGCTACAGTCCGCGCTTGATTGGACTGGTGATCGCGGCAGCGCTCTTCTGGCTGGCGATTTTGTTTGCGCTAACGATTAGCGATTATTCAACTCGTGGATGGCTGCCGGTAATGTGAGACCAAAGACTACTCCACTGGAATCAACTTCTTATCGCGGACGTTAATCACCTTCTCACAACTGGGACACCTGAGCTGTAAAGTAGCATCCGAAGTCCTGATGGTTGCGCCACAGTTCGGACACGGCTGCTTGATCTCGTTTGTCTTAAAAAGGTCCCGCATCATGAAAAATGGGATCACCAGGCCGGCAACCAGCAAGGGAATGCCGAAGATCAATCCGATGCTTGTGCCTTCGCCGAGCGTGAGGCTAATTACCAGCCCGGCAATGAATAGCGCCAGGCCCACGGCAATGCTGAAAGAAAAGCCGTAGGCGCTGTCGAAAGTTCGACGGGGTTTGGTGCTTTCAGTGGTCTTTTCTGTCACGGGCATATTCCTATGAGTTGAGATCAAGTTTTGTACTCGACGAAAGGTTACTTGTCAACGAGTAGTGTCCTAAATAGAGTTGCCGCACCTCAGATAGAGGAGAATTGAAACCTGTACCACTCGACGAGCCTGCGCAACAGGCGGCATATTGGTAGCCCCGGGCGTGAGCTCGGGGTTTGGCAAGCCAAAAAATCATTAGCCCCGTAGGGGCGACAGAATTTCCAACGAGCAAAATGACGAATGATTTATGTCGCCCGCTAAAGCGGGCTTGATATTCTTTTGCCGCGCTGATCCCCGGGCTCACGCCCGGGGCTACCAATATGCCGCCCGCTGCGCGGGCTCGTTGAATCAGACGCCGCAGATGATTCTAAAACAGAACGCACTCTTTACGGTCGCGTTTTGCCACTCGTGAATCTAGCTGTTAAAGTAAACGTTTTCAAAATGCGTGCATTCGTATCTGAATCACCATGAACACTGAAACATCTTTCGAAGCCTTTCTAAACCAGCACGATGAAGAAGCATGGTCAGCCACCCTGGCAACGCTGGTGCGATCGATTCACGAGGTCGATCGCAATGCCACGCAGATCTGGTTTGCTTTCTACCCGTTGCCACTCTTTCGCGCGCTGGAAGGGTCTGACAATCGGGAAACACTGGCCCGGCAGCTACTTCTGCAGGGTAACTATGATTTGAAAAACCAGATCGACAGTTCGCACGCGTTTCTCTACGGTCACCGTTTCTGGCCGCAGGTTAAGAAAGCAGTTGAAGAGTATGCAGATTCGTTTACCGGGAATTCCGAAAGGCCGTTAGCAGATCACATTCTTACTGTCGCAAGCACTGTCGCGCAGCAACTCAAAAAAGACGAATCACTCTTGGTTGGCATCACGGCGGTCGCTTTCATGACCTTGCAGCAAACGGGTCTCTCGGCATTCAAAGCAGCCTCAGGCAAAGTCGCTATCGATAAGAAGCACGCGCAGAGATCTCCCCAGGAAGTCCTGCGTCGGCGCGCAAAGGATGACAGCCAGGGCCTGCTTGGGTTCCTGCGCACGGTCAACAAGCAATATACGGTTACGCATGACGAAAACGACGACAAAGCGAAATACAAATTGAACGAGGGTCAGGATCTGGCGTGGGGCGCAGCCGACGATCGATCGCGCGATTGGCGCGCTATCGATCCGCGGCGCATGGAAGGACCAATTCCGGTTGAATGTCGCTCCGCATCTTGTGGCACCTGCTGGGTAGGCGTGCTGGGTGGCGCTGAGAAACTCGCCGACGTTGGCGCGCGCGAAGGAAAAAAGATCAAGGAGTTCGGCTATATCGACACGGCCGAGCCAAAGCCTTTGATTCGTCTGGCCTGCCAGGCTCAAGCGCATGGCGCAGTGTCCGTTGTGATTCCGCCCTGGAATGGGCAGTTTGGAAAGTACCTGCGCGCATTGAAGCAGGACGAACAGGCGGTCGGTGTTCAGCAGAGCGCCTCGCAATCTGAAGTGTCGAACAATCAAGCGGTAAATTAGGTAGTGGGTCAGTTTTCAATGCGAATGTCCGACAAACTTCAGTTTGTCGTCCAAGTTCGACAAGCTAAAGCTCGTCGGACATCAAACTAACCCACCGCGGTAAATTAGAGTCCCTGGTTAGTAAGTTGTCGTAAGACATTTTCCATTTCTTATCCTGACATTCGCGAATTCACAAAGCGAGTGTCAGAAGCCCGACCGTTAGGGAGGGCCTGCCTGGAAACTAGCCCTTGCTTACGCGCGGGCTTCTGACACGCTGCGGAATTGCAAAATGATAAATGTCAAACGACAAATGGAAAATAACTTCTTCGGATCCTAATGTAACAGCGTCACCCCTTCTTCTGGTGCTCGGGGCCGCGATCCTCTGGAGCACGGGCGGGCTTTTCATCAAAGCAACTCATCTTTCCGCCATTGAACTCTCGTTCGGACGATCGCTGCTCGCCGCCATCACGATCGCGATCGTTACGCGACGCGAAGGTTTTGGACTCAACCCGGTGAGTGCAATCACCTCGATTCTTTACGCCGCGCTATTGCTGCTATTCGTGCTTGCTACCAAACTAACGACTGCGGCCAATGCGATCTTTCTACAATACACCGCGCCCGTTTACGTGCTGATCCTTGAGCCGTTATTCTACAAAGAGAAGTTTCGCCTGCGCGATTTGGCAACTGTCACCGCCTGCGTTGGCGGCATGTCTTTATTCTTTGTCGGCAAGCTGAGTCCGCAAGACCTGAGCGGCAATCTGCTGGCACTGGCGTCCGGAGTTTGCTTCGCACTCTTCTTTTTACTGCTGCGACATTCAAAAGCCCGTGACGTCAACCGCGCTTCGGCAGCAATCTACGGTAATCTGATTGTGATTTTAATTTGCGCCCCCGCTTTCTTTGCGGCAATGCGACGCGGCATCAGCTCCGCAGATTTTGCACGGATCGCATATCTCGGCGTCGTGCAAATTGGATTCGCTTATCTGCTGTTCACCCTGGCGATGGCCCGCGGCCTGCGCTCGCTCGATGCAGGTATCATCGGATACATAGAACCAGTCTTGAATCCAATCTGGGTCTTTCTGTTTCTCGGCGAACGTCCGGGTAAATGGGCAATCCTGGGCGGCGCGATCATAATCGGTTCGGTTATGACTCATATGTTGATTAAAGCAAAATTGAAGGTCTCGCAACTCGACGCCATCGAGATGACGCCTCATGAGTGAGTTCGTGCCTGCTGGGCAGCACAGCAGATGAGGTCATCAGTACCACCTGCGGCAGCAGGTGGGTCGATTAGTCAGGCTGCGAGTTGAAGGTTGGATCCACCCGCTCACGCGGGTGGTACCGACTCCAGGGCGTCGATCAAGTCGATAGCTACAACATCCATTGATCTCGATTTCCGTAATAGGCAGGCGACCGGTTGCGGTAACGCTGCTTGTATCGCTTGTATCGTTCGTGCCAGTACTCGTAGCGTCGATCTGACGAGCGAAGTTTGCGATGGGGTATTGCGCGCAGGTGATCCTCAATCTTGTGCATGTTCCTGGTTGAGAACCGCCAATCATAATTTCTGAGGTCGTAAAGACTAGTCAGACCATAGCCCTTAATGCGACCAGTCATGTCGATGTAGGGATCAAAGTAGCTCCAGACCAACTGGCGCAGGTTCGGAAAGACCGGCTTTCTTCCGTGCAAGCCGATGTCGCGCGAACGAGCAATCGATCCCCAGAAGCCCTTCTGCTGAAACACGAAGATGACATGATCGAGTAAATCCACCGACTCAAGATCCAGCAACAGCGGCGGATAGCCATGCTGCTCAAGAATTACTGCGGCGACAACGGCAGCTTCCAGGCAATGGGCTTCGTTTCTCTTCACCACTTCGCGGAAAGAACGCATTGTGCCACCTTGTTGCTCCCAGTTATAGGGCGTCTGAGTCAGCCATCGCTGCACCTGTGCGGGAGTGCGTAGGCGTTGAATGAGTTTCCATTCTCTCGGGGAGAATTCTTCGCGTGGTGGTGGTCCGAACATTTGAGAAGCAATAGCAGAAGCGGCCCGCAAAGTGCAAAAGTTGAATTTGAGTAGACGGCACCAACTTGTGTCCGCGCAGCGGACAAATTCAATAGCCGATGGCAACGCCACCGGATCAGAATCACAGAGCGAATCGGCGACGCTGTAAGCGTCGAATTGCGATGTCGTTTCTTCGAATTTTCAGGGTCGAAATGAATATTTTTGCGGCGTGATCCGTGGGCGTTGAGTTTGTGTCAAAATCAAGGATGTGTGATTGTCAAAGAGCATTTTTAACGCAGAGGGCGCAGAGGTTCTCGCAAAGGAACACAGAGAAAAGCTTTCCTTTGTGTGCCTTTGCGAATGCCTCAGCGTCCTCTGCGTTTAAGAAAGTCGTCGGTTAAGGTCATGATCGAGTTTTGACACAGACTCATCGCCCACGGCTATTGAATTCACCCCCTTCGGGGATACATAGCCACCAACTTGCTTCTGCCGTCCCGTCTGATGTAAGAGATTAGATTCAAATACCGCCGAAACCAGCAGCAATCACTAATCACGAATCGGAGCACAAGATGAGTTCTATTCGCACACAGAAGACGATTGAGACTGGCGTCGATCACAACGGAGCGGCTGGCAAAACTGCCCGCCAGATTGGCCAGCGCAACCCGGCTACACCGCTCAGCAAGAACACTCATCTGCTCAATTGGGTCGAGAAGATGGCCAACTTAACCAAGCCTGATGCTATTCATTGGGTGGATGGCTCAGAGGAGGAGGACCAGACCCTCAAAGCGCAAATGGTAGCGAGTGGCACCTTTATCAAACTCAACGAAGAGCTTTGGCCGGGCTGCTACTATGCCCGTTCGGATGCCAGCGATGTTGCCCGCGTCGAAGACCGCACCTTCATCTGCTCGCTCTCTAAAGATAGCGCCGGACCGACGAACAACTGGGAAGAGCCCTTCGCAATGCGCCGGAAATTGAAGGAGCTTTTCGATGGTGCGATGCGAGGCCGCACCATGTACGTGCTGCCTTTCAGCATGGGACCAGTCGGTTCACTCATGTCGCAGATTGGCGTGCAGCTCACCGATTCTCCATACGTAGTGGTGAACATGCGCATCATGGCTCGCATCGGTCTTCCGGTATTCGTGGAGATCGATAAAGACTATAAGCGAGTCGTGCCGTGCATGCACTCGGTAGGCGCCCCGCTGACTTCCGGCCGGCAAGATGTGCCCTGGCCCTGTAACAAAGAAAAGTACATTGTCCACTTTCCCGAAACGCGCGAAATCTGGTCTTACGGCTCCGGCTATGGCGGCAATGCCCTGCTCGGCAAGAAATGTTTCGCCCTGCGCATCGCCTCCAACATCGCGCGCGACGAAGGCTGGATGGCCGAACACATGTTGATCGTCGGCGTGGAGAATCCGCAAGGTGAAAAGACTTACGTTACCGCCGCGTTCCCGAGTGCTTGCGGTAAGACAAACTTCGCCATGCTGATTCCCCCTGCCGGATTCGAAGGTTGGAAAGTTTGGACTGTCGGAGATGACATCGCATGGATCAAGCCGGACGCCAATGGTCGCCTCCGGGCCATCAATCCCGAAGCTGGTTTCTTCGGCGTAGCACCGGGCACTTCGGCAAAGACGAATCCCAATGCCATGGCCACACTCGCAAAGAACTCGATTTTCACTAACGTCGCCCTGACGCCTGAAGGCGGTGTGTGGTGGGAAGGCATGACCGACGAACCGCCGACGGAATGTCTCGACTGGGAGGGCAATAAATGGACCCCAGAGTTCGCCAGGAAGACCGGAGCAAAAGCCGCGCATCCGAACGCTCGCTTCACCGCGCCCGCTTCGCAATGTCCGACGATTGATCCCGACTGGGAGAATCCAAACGGTGTGCCAATCAGCGCAATCATCTTTGGCGGCCGGCGCGCCACCACGATGCCGCTGGTCTATCAATCATTCAACTGGAGCTCCGGTGTCTACATCGGTGCGACGATGGGCTCAGAGATGACCGCCGCCGCCGCCGGCACCATTGGCAAAGTCCGCCGCGATCCAATGGCTATGCTGCCGTTCTGCGGTTATCACATGGGCGATTATTTTCGACACTGGATCCGCATGCAGCGATCGCTGAGTGAGACGCCACGTATTTTCCATGTTAACTGGTTCCGCAAGGACGCCGAAGGCAAGTTCATGTGGCCTGGATTCAGCGAGAATATGCGCGTGTTGAAATGGATTGTCGATCGCGCCCATGGCCGTGCGCTCGCCAAGGAGACTCCGATCGGGTGGGTGCCGCACTATGAAGACATCGAGTGGAAGGGACTGGAATTTTCGAAAGAGAAATTCGAGGAGTTGCAAGCATTCGACCATGATGCATGGCGCGACGAAGTACTCGGCCACGAGGAGCTTTTTCTTGAGTTACATGATCGGCTCCCGCCGGAAACGATCTACGAGCGCGAACTTCTAATTTGCCGGCTGTAAGCGTGCGGCTCTGCTGCCGCACAGTGCGAACCTCGAATTATCGAGAACGCCCAACTCGCAACGGGCAGTAGCCAGACCGTAAGGGAGGGCTCGTTTTCAAAGACTGCTTGGCGTTATACTCATAATCGAATTGGGTCGGACATCATGCAAGACAAGGAACTAATCGAAAAGATAAAGGCCCTGCCGCCAGACAAGATCGCTGAGGTCCTGGACTTCGTGGATTTTCTTGCGCACCGCGACGATCGCGTTTTAGTAAAAGCTGCATCGCGAATCTCCGAGCCCGCCTTTACGGCGGTTTGGGACAATCCAGACGATGCCGAATACGACAAGCTATAATTTTGGTGATGTAGTCCTCGTTCCATTTCCCTTCACCGACCAGACCGCCAGCAAGAAACGTCTCGCAGTTGTCGTAAGCTCTGCGGCGTACAACAAGGCGAGGCTCGACGTTATCTTAATGGCTATCACCGGACATTTATCCGACTATCCCAGAATCGGCGAAGTTGTTGTCTCAAATTGGAAAGAGGCTGGCCTGCTCAAGGTTTCAACGATCAAGGCAATTCTGACTACTCTAGAAAAGCGTCTAATCATCCGAACCTTAGGCCAACTAAGACCGCCAGACATTTCAGCTCTAAAGGATGCCCTGAGGGTGATCCTTGGATAATGAAACTTGAAGCTTGCCGCCCCTGTGCGACGGCAAAGCTGCAGTCAAACGAAACTCTTCTGGGCATTCTCACTCTGTATGATCTGCCCAAGATTCTTGAAGCTTTTAGGCCTCACAAAGCCTTCACTTTTACGTGAAGCTGCGGATGACGGTCAAGACTTGTCAGAACTCATCGCTTGAACCCTCATTCGAAAAAAGTTAATCTAGCCCCATCAAGCAAGACAATAAGCTCTAATGTGATCTTCCAGGAGGAGGAAACTTTATCGCATGCCTGAAGTTGGAGATATAGCCCCGGACTTTGAGCTAAAGAGTCACCTGGTAAAGGACAAGAAAGTGAAGCTGTCGGATTTTCGTGGCAAGAACAATGTTGTGCTTGCGTTTTATCCGCTGGCCTGGACACCGGTTTGAACGGCGCAGATGCCCGCGTACGAGGCCGACCTCGAACGCTTCAAGGGCTACGATGCTCAGGTACTGGGCATTTCAGTTGACAGCGTGCCGTGCAATGCCGCCTGGGCCAAGAGTCTCGGCGGGCTTTCATATGATCTTTTAAGCGATTTCCATCCCAAAGGTGAAGTAGCGAAAGCCTATGGCGCGTATCGCGAGAACGATGGAATCTCCGAGCGCGCGCTCTTCATCATAGACAGGGAAGGTAAGCTCGCCTACAAAGACATTCACGACATTTCCGATCAACCCGACAATGAAGATCTTTTCGAAGTGCTGAGGAAGCTGTAACCCAGAGGTCAGAAGTCAGAGATCAGATGTCAGATGTCGGAAGGTAAGGTGAACCCGGCATCTGGCATTTTCGTTTTCTCTGTGCCGCCTCCGTGTTCTCTGTGTCTCTGTGGTGGGTCTTTTCTGCGTTCATTTACCACAGAGACGCGAAGGACCACAGAGTTTTCACAGAGAGAGAACTGAGCCAGTCAGCATTAATACGAGCCCTCCCTTACGGTCGGGCTACCGCCCCGAACTCAGATTTGCTAACCTAACTTCTGATATCTGACTTCTGACATCTGATCTCTGGATTTATGACCATTTCGAGAAAATGCGTTCCCTTTACTCCATTCGAGCGGGAACTAGCAAAGAGCACAATTGCCCTCGTGACGGCTGGCGGCGTTCATTTGAAGGATCAAGAGCCTTTCAATATTGCCGACGAGCTGGGTGATCTGGGCTACCGCGAGATTCCGCCTGACGTCGACGCATCACAGTTGATGGTCACGCATCATCACTACGATCATACCGACGCAGACCAGGACATAAACGTGGTGTTTCCCATTGATGCCCTCCGCGATCTCGAGGCCGACGGCTTCATCGGCGGGATTGCCCGAAAGCACATCGGTTACATGGGCTACACCATGCAATTGAAAGCAATGTACGAAGGGACCGCTCGTGAAATTGCCAACGAGCTCGATAAGGGCTCGCACGCAGACGTGGTCGTACTCACCGGCGGTTGACCCAATGTCTGTCACCGCACGGTCGTCGCGGTTCAACGTGAAATTGAAATGAAAGGCATCCCGACGGTTTTGATAACCGTGAGCCCGGAAGTATCGGCGCAGATGCGCCCGCCGCGCGCGCTTTATCCCAAAGGTTTCAAGATCGGAAACAGTCTCGGCCGTCCTGGCCTGCGCGAACTGCAAAAGAAAGTGCTAAGCGACGCGCTGAAGTTGTTGACTCAAAACACCAGGCCTGGCGCGGTCGAAACGATCGAGTACCCAGAATATGGAGAGCAGTACGAACCTCCGCACGTGAAAAAAGTAGGCGCCTGAACAGCAAAATCCGCTTGACATTGGAATCGATTCCAGTCTTTACAATTCTTTAAGTGACCGCGGTGAGTAAGAACGGAATCTTTAGTTCGGGCGAGCTGGCTGGATTGGCGGGTGTGAGCAGCGACACGCTGCGTCATTACGAACGCAAAGGCGTATTCGCGCGTCCACGCCGCTCCTGCAATGGTTATCGCCAGTATCCAGCCGAAGCGCTTCAGAGAGTGCAGCTTGTTCGTCGCGCGCTTTCGGTAGGGTTCACGCTCGACGAACTCTCCACGATTCTCAAGGTTCGCGATCGAGGAGGCGCGCCTTGCCAGGAGGTGAGAACACTCGCGGCTAAGAAATTGTCGAATATTGAATCTCAACTCAGTCACCTGACGAAATTGCGCGAAGAACTGCGCACAACTTTGCGGGATTGGGATGTGCGACTTGCACGCCGGTCGCAGGCCAACGAGTCGGTCTCTTGGAATCTCTCGTAGCTAGTCGAAACGCGGCCAATTCATCACGACATGTTTCGTCTCCCCCAAAAAGAAAACAATCGAAGGAGAGGAAATAAATGAAGATACGAGTCTACCAATCACTCAGCCCTTTAATCGTTGCCGCGACGGCGACACTTGTAATCGCTTATAGCCAGCAGCCCAGGAAAGACAGCGGCGCGGAGGACATGAACAATATCAGTGACATGAGCACGAAAGAAATGAACAAGTGTGGTGACCATGTGATGGGTTTTGATCACATGAAAACCACATATCACTTTCGCTTGCAGGCGATTTATGCTTTTCTACGGTTTCAGATTAAGGAACACAAGACGGGAGATAGCCTCGAAGTCAGACAATAGGGCGTGCCCGTGCCTGAAAGATCTGGAAAAAGTATGTTTATTCCAGAGCAGCCCCGCTCAGAATCGTTAATCAGCGATTGAGATGGTATAGTTTGCAAACACGGACCACGTAATAACAGATTCCATGTTGCACGCGATTCGACATAGTAAGCTTGTTCCCGCAGTGCTAAGTGCGTTCATTGTTCTTGGCATGTGGAGCAATGCAATGGCGGCCGTTTTTTGTCCGCACATGATGGGCAGTTCCGATTGCTGCTTGATGCAAAAGGCGAAGGCTCATTATCAAGATCGTGTCAGCGATTCGAGCACATCGATGACTCCCGATAGCATGGACCACTCACACATGCCTGTTATGGACATGCAGGATATGCCCATGGACGTGGCCGACATGCAGGTCGATGATGTGACAGCTTTACAGCCGAAGTTAGATCGCGAGTTATTGACCAATCTCACACTAGAATACGCGCCAAACAAAGAGTTGACCGCCGAAGCGTTCACGCAGCCGAGTGAGCCATGTCCCCACTGCATGATGCACTCCCGATCCAGCGAGAATTTTCCCTTAAGGGTTGCAGTGCAAAACGGCGCTTCATATCAGTTGATTGCGGCTGATGCCGCCGCAACTATTGTGAAAGGCGTTCCTTCATCTCTTACGTTTGTAGAATTGCACGATCATAGTCCACCTGGTTCACCCGCTGCTCTGTACGTTCTCGTCAACGCCTTCCGCATTTAGATCCTGTCTCTGATCACGCAGCGAATAACTGTGCCGGCATAGGTCTGCGCAATCGTCGGCTTGGGCTTCAGTTCGAGCCGTGGTCTCAATGTCGTATTGATCAAGAGGGGGAAGCATGCAGTTCAGAAGTACTTGTCAGACGCGGTCGCGATTGATTGCGGTCACGGGTCTAATTCTTATTTTACCTTTGGTCGCATCTGCGCACGGTGGTCAGGACATGCAAAACATGCCGGGTATGAGCAACAGCAAGTCGGCAGCGCAAAAGAAAAGAACTGCGACAGGAAAAAGAAAACCGGCAAAGAAACACGACATGGCCAACATGCCAGACATGAACATGCCGGGAATGCATAAGCACACTCGGCGAAAGAAACGGACCACGCGAAAGAGGCAGTCAGCCACAAAACATCGAATGGGCAATATGCCCGGAATGAAGATGCCCGGAATGAAAATGCCGGGAACTAAGACGTCACCGACGCCTAAGGCTTCACCCCAACCGATGAACATGCCGGGAATGAATATGCGGCAGACAAGTCCGTCGCCATCCGCATCGCCGCAGAAGATGGAGATGAATATGCCCGGCATGCAGATGCCGATGGCATCTCCGAACCCGCAAGCTTCTCCCCAACAGAAGATGGAAATGAACATGCCAATGCCCTCGCCATCGCCTGGTGCGTCTCCTCAAAAGATGGAAATGAATATGCCGATGCCCTCGGCAAGTCCTTCGCCGGGTGCGATGGGAAATATGCCGGGCATGGAGAACACGCAGGGAATGGGCTCGATGAATATGGGCCCGCTGATGGTCATGATGGGGAACGATATGGGCATTCGCGTCGGATCAAGTGATACCAATGTCATGTTGATGGGTGCAATGGGATCGGGTACAACTTGGCAACCGTCGTCAGGACCAATGCATATGCAGCACTGGGTAAAGGGCAACTGGCTGTTGATGTTTCATTACAACATCATCGCCGGCGTCAATCATCAGGGTGGTCCGCGCGGTTTGACGAAGTTCGATTCAGCCAACTGGTTTATGCCGATGGCCTACCATAAGCTCGGCAAAGGTACCGTGCAGTTGCGCGGCATGTTCAGCGCTGAACCGTTTACGTTTCCGCCCGGGGGTTCGCCTCTGTTATTTCAAACCGGAGAAACCTACAAAGGCCAGCCGCTAATCGATCGACAGCATCCGCACGATCTCTTCATGGAGCTGTCAGCGCAATACACTTTGCCGCTTGGCGAACGCGGAACCTGGTTCACATATTTTGGCTACGCCGGCGAGCCTGCTTTGGGACCGGTTGCTTTCATGCATCGCGCGTCTGCCTCTGAAAACCCATCCGCGACCCTTTCGCATCACCTGCAGGATTCGACGCACATTTCATTCGGCGTGCTAACCACGGGCTTCACATATCGTTGGTTGAAGCTGGAAGGATCGATTTTCAATGGGCGCGAGCCGGACGAGAACCGCTACAACTTCGATGCGCACAAGTGGAACTCGCGGTCGGCGCGGCTTTCAATTATGCCGAACGCCAATTGGACCACGCAGGTCTCTTACGGTTTTCTCCGTAGCCCTGAAGGACAGGAGCCGGATACGGACATCAGGCGCGCTACGGCCTCAGTGCAGTACAACAGACCGCTTCATCGTGGCAATTGGGCCTCTGCTTTCGTTTCGGGCCGTAACCACACAAGCAGCCCAACGGAGATCCACAATCTGAACGGCTATACGTTCGAGTCGACTGTCAATTTCCTCGACAAGAATTACTTGTACACTCGGCTTGAGTTAGTGGACAAAGATGACTTGCTGCGTCCAGCAGATCGGGCGCTGCTCGGCATTACCCAGGATCATCCGTCGTTTCGCATTGGCGCTTACACATTCGGCGGTGTACGCGACATCTGGAGCACCGACAAGATTTCGCTCGGTATCGGGGCCGACTTCACGCTCCATTCAAAACCAGCCATTCTCGATCCGATTTACGGCCAGCATCCTGTGGGTTGGAAAATCTTTTTCAGATTGCGTCCGGCAAAGATGGACATGAGCATGCACGGGATGCATGGAGGCATGAACATGCCGCAGAAGAAGATGTCCTCCAAGCCATGATGGAATAGATGAAAGGAGACATGAATTGCGAAAAATAATTCTCTCGGTCGTTTCGACGTTGGTGGTAATCGGCGTTCTTGTGGCTGGCTTTCTTTGGTACCTGCGAGGCTCCGGATTTAGCGCGCGCGAGCAACCTTCATGGATGGAAAAAGTGATGGCCCAGAACGCTCGCAAGATCGCGACGCCCGCCGATGCAAAGACCTTGAAGAATCCGCGACAGCAACAAACCAAGGACATGATTGCGGAAGCTGACGAACATTTCGTCGAGCATTGCGGTATCTGCCATGGAATAGACGGTCGCGGCGACACTCTTATCGGCAAGAACCTTTATCCAAAGGTGCCGGATATGAGCGCGGCAGATACTCAGCAACTCAGCGATGGCGAACTCTACTACATCATTGGCAATGGCATTCGACTTACAGGAATGCCTGCCTGGAGATTCGAAGACAAACCTGAAGCCATCTGGGATCTCGTGAGTTTGATTCGTCGTTTGCCAAAGCTCTCGCCGGAAGAGTTGCAGCGTTTACAGAAAGCGGCGCGCGAAGCTGGCGGTGAACTCGCTGAGCAAGCGGGCGAGCCGGAGAAGAAGGGGCCCGGTCAATCGCCCGAAGAGGGCGAAGCGAAACCCAAGCATACGCATAAGCACTAAAACTGCTCTTGGTAATCCCCGAAGCCGTAGAAAATCCGGAAATTGTTTGACGCCCCCTTTTACCACCAACCAACTGAAATGAGAGGAAGAAAAAATGAGAAACACTTTACTTAGATTAACTCTGGTCCTGCTTGTAATGGGGGCGGCATCACTCGTTCCCTTCTCAAGCGCTGCTCAGAATTCAAACAAGAGCGGAACTCAGGAAAGGACGTTCGTCGGTTACATCAGCGACAATCATTGCGGTCTGAAACACATGAAGGGCATGGGCGACGACAAATCGTGCACACTGATGTGCGTCGATCGCGGCGGCAAATTCGTGCTCGCCGATCGTGACCACAAACGAGTCTACCAACTCGATAAAACGGGTCAGGAGAAGGCGCGAGAATTTGCCGGGCAGAAAGTAAAAATAACTGGTCGTGTTGTCGGCAAGACAATTCGTTTGACTGCCATCGAAGCTGCCACTTAAGGACCGTAAAGACCTCGGCAGCATCATTCGTAAAGACAGTTTGGCAAACCGCTGAGAGTGTGTCGCGTTGACTTATTTGACGAGTACACCTTCTTCAAGCTCTTTTAGCTCGCCTCTTGCGGACCAGCCAAACGAAAAGCGCCGTCGCCACAAAAATCAGCGGCACCACGATAACCGCCAGGCCTCGGTCCCCTTTCACAACAACCAACGTTGTGATTGCGCCATCTGGCGAGACCTTGCGGATACGAGGACTGCCAAGCCGATCTGCGAGTGTCGAGACCTCAAGTATCGTGCTCGGGCCATAAGGATTTCCCATGCGCTCCAGGACGTAAATATCCCCGCCGAATAATGCGACGCCAACCGGCACCCAGGGCCAGTTCGAAGTTAATATAGTCATGACCCGACCATCGGGCGTGATTTTTATAACTGCCCGCTTCCAATAGTTAGCCGTGTACACGTTCCCTGCAGCGTCAACCGCCATGCCCATGGTGCGCACCAGACGCTCTTCGCCATCCTCCGCCATAGCAGCATCCTCACTATGGGCTAACGTCGAGACTGTTCTGTCTGGCGCGACTCGGCGTATGCGCTGGTCGTCGCGTACGTATAGTGATCCATCCGGCGCGCACACAGCGGAGTTGATGTAACTGAACTTCGCTTGCGCTTCTTGACCGTCCTGCTCTCCCCAGTCACTACCAGCGAAAAGCGCACCTCTTCCTTCCAGGCTTCTTTTGTGAATTTCAGACTCGCGTTTTTGCTGAGCATCCGCATTACTGAAATAGATGTTGCCCTGTCTATCGATGCAGAAAGGCCTGCCGGCGCCCTGAGGAAAGTGCGTCGAGTTAAGAACCTCTGTAAGTTCACCCTGTGGACTAATCTTCCAGATGCCATCTTTGATCACGTACACGTAGCCGTCCTCGCCGACAATCAAGTAGTCCAGGTGCAATCCCCTGAGCACGGGCGTTAGCGTTCCGTTACTCTCCAATCTCCAAATGCAATTGTGATATGTGTCCGTGAAGTAGATTCGCCCCTGCCGATCCAAGTCAATTCCGGTTCCGACGTGTGCCTTGGAGTCACGTGCGGCGAAGAGACACACGGCAATTGCGGCGAGGAAAAAGGCACAAACGCGCGTCTGAAACGCACCCACTCTCATCCCGTCTCTCCCGCGATGAGCTCCACCTCCGTCTGTTGGCGCAATGTCCGGGTAGCCCGCCTTGGCGAGAGGATGTGGCACCGGCTCATCGCGCCGCCTGGAAAACTGTGGGCTCTGAACTAGTGGTGCAGCTCGTTGATAACTTGCTTATCTTTGTTGTTCAACGCTTGCACGAGGGCCTGCCACTCGTGATGGCCGCGCGAAAGTTTGTAGAAATCGCCATCCTTGTCAGCCATCAAATTATCCAGCATCTCCTGAGCCTTGCCGTTATCAATTGCCTTCTCTGCGGCCAGCGACAAAGCTGCGAAGGCTTCGTGGTGAGATGTGATCCCCTCTATGGATAGTTTTGCGCGTTCATAGGGAAAGCGGTAATCATTCGGATTTTTCTTTTCCGCCGCTTCGAACGCAGCGATGATCCCGCTCGTCTCAGAAGGCTTTGCACCGATCCGCCTTTCCCGAAGTTGTTTCCATTCGTCTTCGGCGCCCCCACTTGTGGTTGGTCGCGCGGTTGTGGTCGTCGTTGACGAAGCCGACGATGCGGAAGCCGAAGAGTCTGCGGGAGCGTTAGTCGAATCCACCTGAGAGGGAGACTGCGCAACTGAAGCACGATGCGTCCACCAGTACCCGCCACCAGCGCCGAGTATGCCAAAAAAGATTAACAACAATAATCCTACAAGTAGCCCATGCCGCCGCGGCCACTCTTGCGGCGCAGTCATGTTAGATTCACCGTATGCAGCCAACATTGTGAGCGTGGGAGGAGTTTTGCCATTCCCGGATTGCGGATGGGCAATTGCCCTTGGAACGACAACCGTAGCCTTTGGAACCAGATCTCTCCGCGGAATTGGCGTTGCGGTGGTTTCACTTGTTTCATCAAACAGATCGGGGGCCGCATACCACTCCTGAGGCGTGGGCTTCTCTGATCGCTGCCCGGATGAAGGCATAGTTATCGTTTTTGACGAGGAAATACCAGGCGCCGATATTGAAGCCATGGGTTCCTCGGGTCCGTGTGAGGCCCCCGGAGGTTTAGGCGCGGAGGCTTGGTCGCTTGTGCTTTGCGATGACAGTTGTCCTCCGCAGCTCGTGCAAAATCTCCATTTCGATTCCACCAGCTCGCCACAACCCTGACAACTGAGTAAATCAGGCAGCGAAGCTCCACAGGATCCGCAGAATCTATAAGAATCGGGAAAATCCAAATTGCATTCTTGGCAGTGCTTCATATCGGCTCCTTTAATTGCCGCATCCTGGCAGATGTTCATTGCTATCCCATTTCGCGGACCGGCCACACCAAATCGGCGCACAACGAGGGAGAATTCACAACCGCGTTCGTCGCAGGAGCATCGCATTACCGATGACTGAAACCGAGCTGAAGCTCATGCGTGTGGCGGCAATTACTGGGCTCAACAGGATGCCGACAAGTTGATAGAGAATCCCTGTAGCAATCGACACGCCGAGCATGTCACAGATGGAAGCCAAAGGGACTTTTTTTTGATATTGCTTATCGTGTCCTGCTCAAGCGCCCATAGAACCCAGGGAGATCCACCTTCGCCAAGGTGTGGCTACGTCGGCCTTGCCTGAGACAGTGCAGGGCGCGTGTTAATATCATCGCCAGCGAGAGTCAAGAGAGAATTTTAGAGCGGTAAGCAAAATGTATCCAGAGAGACAAGTCGAACACACGAAACCAGGCGCAGCTATAGATCCTGTCTGTGGAATGACTGTGCAGCCGGAGAAAGCTGCTGGATCGGTAGAATACGAAGGACGCATCTATTACTTCTGCAGCACGCACTGCCTGAATAAATTCCGTGCCGATTCTGAGAGTTTCTTAAGGCGGGCTGCGCACGCAACGGATGTGCAGCCAATCACCAAACAGATCCCTGCGCGTCCGGCGGGCGATACCGGGCGTTACACATGTCCGATGCATCCAGAAGTTCTTCAGAACAAATCAGGTTCGTGTCCAAAGTGTGGGATGGCTCTGGAGCTGGCTGCGCCCGTGGCTCCGACGACGAAAATCGAATACACCTGTCCGATGCATCCGCAGATCGTTCGGGACAAACCCGGCAACTGTCCGATCTGCGGCATGGCTCTCGAACCGCGCACGGTTTCGCTCGCGGAAGAGAAGAATCCCGAACTGGTCGATATGACGCGGCGATTTTGGGTGAGCGTGGTTCTTACTATCCCTCTCCTTTTAATAGCGATGAGCGAGTTCGTTCCGGGAAATCCTTTCGAACGAATTGTCTCGATGCGCACGCTTGGTTGGATTCAATTTGTTCTGGCCACGCCGGTGGTGATCTGGGGTGGATGGCCTTTCTTCGTGCGCGGCTGGCAATCGCTCGTGAATCGCAGCTTGAACATGTTCACGCTGATCGGACTGGGCGTGGCCGTCGCATATGTCTTCAGCGTGATTGCCAAACTATTTCCCGAAATTTTTCCCTCTTCCTTTCGCGACGCCTCGGGTGAAGTGCCGGTTTATTTCGAAGCGGCCGCGGTCATCACGACTCTTGTGTTGTTGGGCCAGGTGCTTGAGCTGCGCGCCCGTAGCCAGACCGGCGCCGCAATCAAAGCGCTGCTTGGTCTCGCGCCCAAAACCGCGCGTCGCATTCGGAAAGACGGCAGCGAGGAGGACGTCCCTCTGGACCAGGTGCAGGTGAGCGATCGCTTGCGCGTGCATCCCGGCGAAAAGGTGCCGGTTGACGGTGTTGTCATAGAAGGATCGAGCGCAATTGATGAATCAATGGTCACGGGCGAGCCGATTCCGGTTGAGAAGCATGCAGGAAACCGGGTAATCGGCGCGACCGTAAATGGCACCGGCTCGTTTGTGATGCGAGCTGAGCGCGTCGGTTCCGAGACGTTGCTAGCGCAGATTGTCCAGATGGTCGCGGAAGCGCAGCGCAGCCGCGCCCCAATTCAGAAACTCGCAGATGTTGTGTCAGGCTATTTCGTACCGGCAGTTGTGGCTACAGCGCTTATCACATTTGTGGTGTGGAGCACCTGGGGCCCTGAACCGCGTATGGCCCACGGTTTAGTGAACGCAGTCGCGGTGCTAATTATTGCCTGTCCGTGTGCACTAGGTCTGGCGACGCCGATGTCGATCATGGTGGCGACTGGAAAAGCAGCGCAGAGCGGAGTGCTCTTCAAGAACGCCGAAGCCATCGAAATCACGCGCAAAGTGGATACCCTCGTCGTTGATAAGACAGGGACACTTACCGAGGGGAAACCCAAACTGGTCAGCGTCATCACTGCTGAAGCTGTTGATGAACAGACTTTATTGAGAATGGCTGCAAGTCTGGAGCGAGGCAGTGAACATCCCCTGGCAGCAGCAATCGTTGCCGGCGCCCAAGAGCGCGGTGTCGAGCTTATCGACGCAGCCAAATTCGATTCATTAACTGGTAAAGGGGTAACCGGTGAGGTTGATGGTCGTAAAGTTTCCCTCGGGAATCGTGCTCTGCTTGATGATTTGAAAATCGATGCCGGGGAACTGGCGACGAAGGCAGAGAGTTTACGCGCTGACGGCCAGACGGTGATGTTCGTAGTGGTCGACGGCAGAGCCGCGGGTTTGGTTGGCGTCGCCGATCCGATCAAAGAAAACACGCCGGACGCGATCAGACAACTCCACGACGAAGGCATTCGCATTGTCATGCTAACCGGCGATAGCCGCACAACCGCGGAGGCCGTTGCCAGGAGATTGAACCTCGACGAAGTCGTTGCCGAGGTGCTTCCGAATCAGAAAGTGGGCGTGGTGAAAAAGTTTCAAGCTGAAGGCCGCTTCGTGGCGATGGCCGGTGACGGTATAAACGACGCGCCTGCGCTTGCCCAGGCTCAGGTGGGAATAGCGATGGGAACAGGAACTGACGTGGCGATGAAAAGCGCCGGCGTTACTTTGGTCAAGGGTGACCTGCGTGGCATTGTTCGCGCTCGCGTCCTGAGCCGTCTGACGATGAGAAACATCAAGCAGAACTTATTCTTCGCCTTCATCTACAATTCACTGGGAGTTCCGATCGCTGCAGGAGTCCTCTATCCGTTCTTCGGCATTCTGCTAAGTCCGATGATCGCCGCTGCCGCCATGAGCTTCAGCTCAGTTTCAGTGATTGGCAATGCGTTACGGCTGCGACGTGCGCGATTGTGAGTTTCCTCCGTTGAGCCGGCGCTTAACCTGAACTCCTCGGCTCTTTCCTTCTGGTGCACTTGACTCTGTAGCTAAGTACAGGGTGTACAGTATCACCAAGACGAATAAAACAGGCCAAATGTCGCTGCTGCGGGTCTGCTACGACCGCCGCAGTCCAGCTGTCAATAGCCCGACGCCGGCCGCCGATACCACGAGCACAAATCCACCAATTACCCAGGGTGCAATGCCGCCCATGCGATGCATCATGCCGCCACCGCCCATCATGCCGCCCATCATGCCGCCCGTCATGCCGGTCGCCGCACACACGGCCATGAAAAGCGCCGGCACCAGGACCACGACCAGCAATGCGACACCGAGTGCGATAAGAACCACCTTGGTTACGTCAGCCACCAATACAGCCTCCTTGCCTATTCCTGATTTTACACTGCAACTGAAGTGCCGAGAGAGATAGGAACAAAACTAATGATAGGATGACTCGTGTCCCCAGTTCTGAAAGATTTACGTACAACCAAACGAATTGTTGGGGAACACAGCTTCTCGCGCGTGCCGACTGCTCTCCCTCTCCGTGCTCGGATCCAGGATGCGGTAATTGTAGGAAGCCGCTTGACTCTGTACCTAAGTACAGGGTGTAGAGTATTCCTGTGATGAAGAGAACAGACCACATCAGTACCAGCGAGTTGGCTAAGCGAGGCGAGGTGAACTTGGAAACGATTCGTTATTACGAACGAACCGGCCTACTGTCAAAGCCGCCGCGTACAAACAGCGGTTATCGGGAATTTTCACCTGATAGTGTGCGTCGGGTTCGATTCATCAAGCGGTCACAGGAACTAGGCTTCTCGCTCAAGGAAATCAAAGAACTTCTCGCGTTGCGCATCGCGCCGGGAAGCACGCGAGCAGACGTGCGCAAGCGCGCTGAGGCGAAGATCGCGGACATTGAAGAGAAGGTCCAACACTTACGAGCCATGAAAAAAGCATTGGTTCGCCTAACCGAGAGCTGTTGCGGAAGTGGTCCGGCCAGTGAATGCCCGATACTTGAAAACTTAAGTCTTGAGAAGGAGAAAAAATAATGGCAACAAAAAGGAAACGTCAGATCGAAATCTTTAGCGCTGGTTGCTCGACCTGCAAACAGACAATCAAGCTGGTACAGAGTCTCGCTTGCGATTCATGCAACATTAAAGTCCACGACATGAACGCGCGCGGTGTGGCTGCTAAGGCCAGGAAGTACGGCGTTCAAAGACTGCCGGCTATTGTAATTGATGGGAAGCTCGCTGCATGCTGCGCCAATCGCGGCGCGGATGCGAAAGTGCTTCGCTCAGCCGGAGTGGGCATAGCGCTCGCGTAGACGGATCTCGCTGCTACAACACACATTCAGGAAGTCAGCTTCCGGGGGTGGTTGAGGCGTTCTTCATGGCCGTCTCGATCCCTTTTAGAGCGCTCATGAACCCTTTGATTACATCGACAGTGTCTCAGCCTCAGTCGCGTAACACTCATAGATACCATGAAAGCTGCTTTAATGATCGTTATGGCCTACCGGATCTTGACATCGATTCATCGTTTTCAATACAGTGTCTTAGCCATGAGGAAGCGGCTGACATCTCTGGTGCTTTTGCTCGTGCTGGCAGGCAGCGCGTTTGCTGGTATTCCAATGCATTTTGGCGAGAGCGAATGCAGCATGAGCCAGTCAACGGATGGAATGGATTGCTGCAAGGCTGCACTTATGGGCGGCGGGAGTCCCGAAGCCACCGCTGCGCGCTTGTGCTGCGTGGTAAACTGCTCGCACGACGGATCGACGCCGCCATCCGGTGTGCGTGTTTCACCACAATCCCAACCCGCTGTTTCGGACTATCAGGCAGGCACGCTCGCGCTTCCAGCGTGCATCTTGCTAACGCGGCACATCGGTCATTCGCATGGTCCACCCACTGATTCACATCCCGCTTACATTCGTCATCTCGCACTTCTGATCTAATTCCAAGAAGGTCGTAGTCTGTCTTCTCGCAGCTTTTCTTGCAGCTGCGAGCGCGCTATTGCGCATTCGTGTGCTTCGCGCGCAAGGAATTGACTCTCTTGACTCATTGGAGGTTAGAGGCATGAAGAAATCTGTAATCCTTATCGCCATTGCATTAGGTGTCGTGGTCGTCATCGCGGCAGCATGTGGCTCAAAGACGGGAACTAATGGAAGCGCTCCCACAGGCAAAGTCATCAAGGCGGTGCCGGTTGGGAATCTGACCGCTACGCTCTCGAATGACACCGGCAAGCTCAAGCATGGCAATCAGGAACTCCTGCTTTCGTTCACCGACGCATCTGGCAAGCCAGTTGACGTCGGAGCTGTTTCGCTTAACTTTCACATGCCGCAAATGGGCAGCATGGCTGCCATGACTGACTCGGTGATGTTCACTACGACTAGAACGCCAGGAGTTTATCGCGGCAAAGTGGACATCGAAGTCGGCGGCGAATGGCAGGCGCAACTCGCTTACGAAGGTCCTGCCGGAAAAGGCAAGACAACATTTACCGTCCCTGCTCAGTAAGCGAGAGACGGTGTTGCGGCCAGCAACATAAGCCCGACAGTTTTGCCGGTTCGCAGCGTCGATCCGAGGTCGCTGCTGCGCACTGCGACAATCTGCAGGCCGATCGTGACCAGTATTCAATAAAAGGGGAAGCCATGTATTACGACCAGGGGCGACAAGGGATGAAGGCTCATCAATCAAACAGAAGCGTTCAATACTTCGCGGCCATCTGCTTCGCGATCTTGTTGATTGTCGTCGCCGAACCGATGGCTGCGGCGCAACAGACGCTTGGAAACACCATTTCTGTGACGCAACAGCAAACCCAAGGTGAATCCGAACGTTCGCTTGCGCAGGACAGTGGGCGGGTAATCATCAATACTGATTTGGTTACCCTGAAAGTAAGCGTTACTAACTCTGAGGGTCTAGCCGTGCCGGGACTGGACAAAAGTGCCGTCTCCATCCTTGACGACAAGGTGCCGCAAAAGATCAGCTTCTTTGCCGATGACGACACGCCTGCTTCCATCGCCGTGATTTTTGACACTTCGGGTTCGATGAGTGGCGAAAAAATTGCGCGCGCTAAAGAGGCCCTCGCCCGTTTCATCCAGACAACCGACGATCGGGACGAGTTATTCTTGATCGATTTTGACTCGCACGCTCGCCTGCTGCTGGACCGGACACGCGATGCCGATGCGCTCTTAAGGAAGCTTACCTACGTTCAGCCGCACGGCAATACCGCGCTCTACGATGCTCTTTATCTCGGCATCGAGAAAGTCACACGCGGCGCTTATCAGAAACGTGCGGTTCTTTTGATCAGCGACGGAGAAGACAATGATTCGCGGTACAGCTTCTGGGAGTTACGCCGGAGACTCCAGGAATCCGACGTGATCATCTATGCCATCGGGACAGTTGGAAATTTTCTTCCTCGTAAAGGAGGGCTGAACGGCAGGGAAACGTTGGAAGAGTTAGCTTCGGTCTCGGGAGGGAAAGCATTTTTCCCAAGAAACGCGTTCGCCATGAGCGAAGTATTTGAGCGAGTCTCTCTTGAGTTGCGACACCAGTATTCGATTGGCTACCGGCCAACGAATTTCACGCCCGACGGCAAGTGGCATCACGTTAGCGTAAAGGTGCTGCAAAGCAAGGAATCGCCGCGCGTGTTCGTGCACAGCCGTGAAGGTTATTACGCCGTTGGAACATCGGGCGGGGCAGAGAGGATTCCTTTCTAGTTCGGGGATGACGCATCAATGATTCATCGACTTATCGAACTCAGCCTGCGAAACCGCGGGCTGGTAATCGCAATTTATCTCGCGCTGGCTGCTTGGGGTTACTGGGCCCTGCTGCGCACGCCCATCGACGCAATTCCCGACCTGTCTGAAAACCAGGTAATCGTGTTTACCGATTGGACCGGACGCTCGCCGCAGGAAGTCGAAGATCAGGTCACGTATCCGCTGGTTACGAACCTGCAAGGGCTGCCCGGCGTGCGCGTCGTGCGTGCGAGTTCGGCATTTGGCTTTTCGATGATCAATGTGATCTTCGAAGACAACGTCGATCTTTACTGGGCGCGGACACGTGTACTGGAACGCCTCAACCTGGTCGGCAAGCAGTTGCCGGAAGGCGTCGTACCCACACTCGGGCCTGACGCTACCGGCGTGGGGCAAATCTTTTGGTACACGCTGGAAAGCGATCACATGGACCTGCGGGATCTGCGCACCCTGCAAGACTGGTTCGTCCGTTATCAATTGAACTCCGTGCCGGGTGTCGCCGAAGTCGCGACTGTTGGCGGTTACGTGCAGCAGTATCAGATTGACGTCGATCCCAACAAGCTGCGGGCATACGCGCTACCGCTGTCGATGGTCGTCGAAGCGGTCGAGCGTTCCAATAACAACGTCGGCGGCAATGTCGTGGAGCAGGCGGGCCAGTGGTCGGTAGTGCGCGGCGTCGGCTTGATTCAATCGGTTGGAGATGTCGAGAACATAGTTTTGACTTCGCCCAATGGCATTCCGATTTACGTCAAGAACGTTGCCAATGTGAAGCTTGGCAATGCGTTTCGAACGGGCGCGCTGGACAAAGACGGCAGAGAAGCCGTCGGTGGAGTGGTGATCGCCCGCTATGGCGTGAACACGCTGGAAGTGATCGACGCCGTCAAGCAAAAGATTAGCGCACTGCAAGCCGGACTGCCTCCAGGCGCTCATGTCGTCCCTTTCTACGATCGCACGCAACTGATTCAACGCGCCACGCACACGCTTAAGCGCGCGCTGATTGAAGAGCTGCTTCTCGTAACGCTAGCCCACATAATCTTTCTCGCACACTTCCGGTCGATCCTGATCGTTACGATGCCACTGCCGCTCGCGGTGCTGCTGGCGTTTCTGTTCATGTACTACATGGGCATCAGCTCTAACCTGATGTCTCTTTCGGGAATTGCCATCGCCATCGGTGTGCTGGTCGACGCTGGAATCGTGGTGACGGAAAACGCTTTTCGGTTCATCGAACAGCGCAAAGTTGATCCGAAGGACCGGCCATTGGTCTGGCAGACGGTGCTGGAATCGACACGATTGGTCGGACGGCCGATATTCTTCTCGATGGCGATTATTATTCTTGCGTTCATTCCTGTCTTCTCGCTCACCGGCGAAGAAGGAAAGCTGTTTCACCCGCTCGCTTTCACCAAGACATTCGCCATGGTTGCCGCCACTGTAATTGCTGTCACGCTCGTGCCGGTGCTCTGCACTTTGCTACTGCGTGGAAAGTTTCATGCTGAACAGGCGAATCCCGTAATGCGCGCCTTGCATTTCTTTTACCGGCCGGTCTTGCGCTTTGCCCTCAATCATCGCGTGTTGACGGTCTCGGCTGCAGCCTTGCTTTTCGCGGGAGCAATTCTTCTGGCGACTGGGATTGGCAAAGAGTTCATGCCGCCGCTGAATGAAGGCGACCTGATGTACATGCCGGTGACTGATCCGGCGATCTCGATCGACGAGGCGCGCACCATTTTGAGCAAGGAAGACGAGATTCTAAAGAGCTTCCCCGAGGTTGAGTGGGCTGTTGGCAAAGCTGGCCGCGCCGAGACTTCTACTGATCCTGCTCCGGTAAACATGAATGAAACCATCGTTCATTTGAAGCCACCGGAACAATGGCGCGCGGGGCTAACGCGCGAATCCCTGATTGCCGAGATGGACGAGAAGCTGCGTCTGCCCGGCGTGACCAATATCTGGACCCAGCCGATCAAGAACCGCATCGACATGCTTTCGACGGGTGTGCGTTCGCAAGTCGGAATCAAGATCTTCGGCAATGATCTGAAGATACTCGAAGACCTGTCACGCCGCCTGGCCGAGATAGTGCGCAACGTATCGGGCGCAAAGGACGTCTATCCGGAACAGATTAGTGGCGCACCTTACATCGACATTCACATCAATCGCACGGCAGCAGCCCGTTACGGCATCGACACGAAACTAATTGAGGACGCTATCGAGAAAGGAATCGGCGAAACCAATCTTTCAGTCACGATCGAAGGTCGTCGTCGCTTTCCAGTACGAGTGCGCTACGCACCGGAATTTCGTGGTAGTCCCTCAGGCTTGGCCCGAATTCCTATTGCCTCCCCAAATGGCGTGCCGATTCCTTTGGCGCAATTGGCCGACATTAGTGAAGTACAAGGCCCGACAATGATTTCCAGCGAGAATGGATTGCTGCGCGGCACGGTGCTGCTGAACGTGCGTGGGCGCGATGTTGGCAGCTTTGTTGACGAAGCAAAGAATGCAATCGCGCGGCAGACGCAATTGCCCGCCGGGTACTACCTCGAGTGGAGCGGCGAGTACGAGAACCAGCAGCGTGCCCGGAGTCGCTTGCTCATCGTCGTGCCGATTGTGTTGGTGATTATCTTTGGGCTGCTTTACATCACGTATCATTCCGCGCTGGAGGCGGTCCATGTATTACTCGCAGTGCCATTTGCATTAACGGGAGGCGTCTATCTGCTCTGGTTGTTGCAATACAACTTTTCGGTTGCGGTTTGGGTGGGTTTCATTGCGTTGTTCGGGACCGCCGTGCAGACCGCAGTTGTAATGGTCATCTATTTGGAAGAAGCCGTAGCCCGCAAACGACGCGAAGTCGGGCAATTGAGTCACTCATCGTTGATCGAGGCTGTCACAGAGGGCGCATTGCTCAGATTGCGACCAAAGGTGATGACAGTTTCGACGGTGGTGGCTTCGCTTCTGCCGATTATGTGGAGTACAAGCGCCGGCGCCGAAGTGATGAAGCCGCTGGCGACGCCTGTGCTTGGCGGCATGGTATCGAGCCTGTTGCATGTCCTGATTGTGACCCCTGTGATCTTTTTCTGGCTGCGCGAACGTGAACTAAAGAAGGAAGAAGCGTCCGCGGATGTTGAATTGAGCAGGTTGAGGGCATGAAGCCTAACGGAAAAGTTTTCACGCAAAGACGCGAGGTTACAGAAAAGAGTTGTGGTCATTCCTTGGCGAGAACTGAACACAAGATGAATTGGACCTTTCAACAAGCCTGCGAAGCAGGCGACAGAATAATAGCCGCGGGCGTAAGCCGGTGGATCCGGCCCCTTTTTATCTTCGAGCCCTCGAAGAGGTCGGCAGAAATTCTCAATTACGTGCCGACATCCGGGATTGATAAGAACTACGCAACGGTCTGTCGCCCCTTCGTGGCTCATCATCATTCTCATGCACCGTTCCCCGAGCTTATGCCCGGGGCTAAATTCTGCCGCCCATTACGTGGGCTCGTTGTCGCACTCCTCGTGACGATTCTCCCTGGACAGATGAATACGGTGGCCCATGCTCAGGCCGACGCTCCCTCATCAAACACGACCACGAACTTAACTCAGAATCAAACGTTGTCACCCTATCTTGATCAGACAAACGGCACGACCGCCGATGACGCCGTTAGTTACGCGCTCGCGCACAACGGCGAACTCGAAGCTGCGCGCAAGGAAATCGACGCGGCTCGCGCGATGGTAAAGCAAGCGCGGCTGCGATCAAATCCGAAGCTCGACGTTGACGGCACGCGGCAGATTAATGGCAAAGACAATACTCTCGGAGCGAGCGCGATGCTGCCGTTGGAACTGGGCGGACGACGTGCAGCGCGCGTCGCGGTTGCCGAGCGAGAAGTCGAAGTCCGCGAGCACGAAGTCGCCAATCGAGAACGGATGCTCGCCGCTGAGGTGCGCATGAAATTTGGCGAGGCTTTAGCTCAGGCACTGAAACTCTCGTTCATGGATGAATTGGTTGAAGCTAATCAACAGAGTTTCAATCTAATCGCTGCACGAGTAACAGAAGGCGCGACGCCGCCACTTGAACAAAACATGGCGCTGGTAGAACTCAATCGGTTGCGTTCGATCCGTGAAAGCGCAGCTGTCAAAGTTGAAGTGGCGATGCTCGAGCTAAGAAATCTGATCGGCATGAAGCCGGAAGGGCCGTTGCGTCTGCGCGGCGACTTCAGCAATTTGATCGATCAATTACCGCCACTTGCCGAAGTCACTGAGCGCGCTTTGCACGAACGGCCAGACTTGCGGGCCCTTCGCGCCGCTGAGAATCTCGCCGCCGCCCGCATTGAGCAAGCTCGCGCGGAAGGGAGAGTGGACGCGAGTCTTACTGCTGGCTATGAGCGAATGAATTCCAGCTTTCCAGTCTTTGGATTGAATGATCACGGAGCATTGCAACCAGTTCAGGATGTGTTTCACTTTTTGAAGTTCGGCGTCTCTATTGACTTGCCAGTACGCAACAAGAACCAGGGTGCGATTGAAGCTGCCATAGCACAATCCGAAGCTGCGAAACAAAGAACAGAGTTCGCGGAATTGACCGTGCGCCGCGAAGTTGCTGTTGGTTACGCGCAGTACGAACGCGCTGCGCGTGCGATGGAGATCTTTCGTGTTGGCGTGCGCGAGCCGGCGCGGGCAAACCTGGAGGTGGTCAGGCAAACGTACGAGTTGGGATCGAAAACCATGCTCGATTATATCGCCGAGCAGCGCCGCTTTATTGAACTGGAGAACGATTTTATCGATGCCGAGCTCGCGGTCTACAACTCGCGCGTTGATATCGCGCGTGCTGTCATTTCACCCGAGTTGATGAAGCGATGAACGCAGTGAGTAATCGTTTTCGGCTCTGCCGCTCGATGTGCGGAAGGTCTGTGACCTTCCGTCATGGTCAGGTTAATACTTTGGGGCTCAGCCCCCACAATCGGGGTCGAGGCCCGAGAAATTTCATTGTCGGCATTCCGGTGAGGCAAAGCCTCACCGCACATCAGGCGGCGAAGCCGCAGGGATAAGGGAAATGGACGAAGAATCAAACCCTCAAGCTCAAGCCGAGTTAGCACCGATTACGTCGCGGCGGCGTCGGCAATCGGTTGTGGTGATTGTAGTAATTGTCGTAGCTGTGGTTCTGCTCACTGGCATCGCTGCCTGGCTCCTTTGGCCGCAGCGAGCCGGGAAGCCTGTACCGGCGCCACGCTCGGTTTCGTTCGAAGAGTCCCCGGCTCAAGAAACCGCATCGACCGGCGATCAGAAATTGGTTTTGAGTGCTGATCAAGTTCAGCGCGCGGGATTGAAGATTGAAACCGTTGGCGAACAACCCACGTCCGAAGCTGCGGGCCAAATGGCGACTGGAGTCGTCCAGGCAAATTCTTACAAAGAGACTCCCGTCGTTTCGCTGGTGGGCGGAATTGTGCGGAGCGTCCGTGGCGAACTGGGCCAGAACGTGAAGAGAGGACAAACGATCGCGGTGGTTTTCAGCAACGAACTCGCCGACGCGCAGTCTCGCTATCTTACGGCGCTGGCTGCATTAGACGAACACCATCGTCATCACCTGAGAACGATCAAGCTCGTGGAAATTGGCGCGGCAAGCCGCCAGGACCTTGAAATGGCAATGTCGCAGTATCGCGAAGCCGAGTCGAATGTGGCGAACCTGCGACAGAAGTTGCTGCTGCTGGGCATGACGCCACAACGCGTGGACGCGCTGAATTCGACTGCGCAGATCAGTTCTGATGTGACAGTGACTGCGCCGGCGACGGGAACATTGACCAGCCGGACTGTGAATCCCGGCGAGGTGATCGAGGCCAACAAAGAGCTGATGCGCGTGACTGATCTTTCCACGGTCTGGGTTATCGGTCAGGTCTACGAAAAAGATCTCGCGAAGGTTCGCATAGGCAGTGGTGCAAACATCACTTCGGATGCTTATCAGGGCCGCATCTTTCGTGGTCGCGTGTCTTATGTCGATCCCAAAATCGATCCGGCGACGCGCACGGCACAGGTACGCATCGAGCTGGCGAATCCGGGCCAGGCATTAAAGATTGGCATGTATGTGAACGTTGCTTTCGGCGCGCTCGGCATCGCTGAGAAAACTATGACTAGTGTTCCCAAAAACGCCGTGCAAGCGGTGGGGAATCGGCAAGTTGTTTTCGTAGCCACCGAGAAGCCGAACGAATTCGTCCTGCGCTCCGTTCGGCTTGGCCCAGAAAGCAACGGCTTCTATCCGGTACTGGAAGGTTTGAATGTTGGCGATCGAGTCGTTACCGAGGGCAATTTCCTGTTGCGCGCAGAGTGGCTCAAGACTCATGCTAATCAATAGCGGAACTTGATTGGCAGCGGAACGCCATGGTTGCCAGCCATGTCGGCCCAACTCGATTGATCGGGTCAAATCAGAACTAACGCCGAAGGCGTTCGTGAGTTTCAGCCCAGGGCAACGCCCTGGGTAAGGTACGAATGCAATATTGACCAACGCCGAAGGCGTTCGCGAACCAACGCACGGTAAACGAATTCAATCCCAAACATATCTCTCGTCGTATTCAATACCATACTTCTTAAGGAAAGCTCGATATTCATTCTGAAAAGAGACGCGACGATGATGTCGCATGGTAGAGTTACGCCTTTGCGGTTTATTCGCGAACGCTTTCAGCGTTCGCTGATATTTGTGTTGCTGTCTACCCAGGGCGTCGCCCTGGGTAAGATCCAAGGCGAAATTCTAACAACACCGAAGGTGTTAGCAAACGAACGCACGGTGAACAAATTCAATCCCACACGCCTTTCTGGTTTATTCGCGAACGCCTTCGGCGTTGGCCGATATTTCTGTTGCTGTTTACCCAGGGCGTCGCCCTGGGCTGGAATTAATTAACGCCTTCGGCGTAACACGGCGTCGGAGCCTGGGAGAGAGAAAGGCACCCATATAGTGTGCAGGCTATGAACAGTGCGCAATGAAGTTCATGTCACCGCCGATCTTCGTGGGTATCGTCGCCGTCAGCAAACCATGCAGCATCAGCCGGCCTTGTTCATCCGGCGTAACGTGATGCACCCCTTCATCACCAGGGACTTTATTGAAGAGTCGAATATCATCTTCAGTGAAAGTCCGCTCCCAGGAAAGAATGTCGCCAATTTTCATCATTGTTATCCGATGACAAACTTGATCTAAAGATGCAGAATAATCTTGGCTATCGAGAAATATATAACCAAACCTGTCGCGTCGACCAGCGTCGTTATCAGCGGCGCGGAAAGTACGGCTGGATCAACCCCGAAGCGCTCCGCAGCAATCGGGATCAACGAACCGACCGTAGTTGACCAGGTGCAGATCGCGAGCACGGTGATTGAAACCGTCATCGCCAGGGGCGCCGGCGCGCCCCAGAGCAACGCCCGACCAAAAGCGACTGCGCCAATCAAAACACCGATCATAATGCCGGTGCTCATCTCGCGCGCCAGCACCCGTCCGGCTTGCTTCAAGCGAATCTCGCCCAGTGCGATACTGCGAATGATGGTCGTGACTGTTTGCGATCCGGCATTGCCGCCGGTTCCAATCAGCAGCGGAATGAAGAACGAAAGCGCCACGACTGCGGCCAGCTCGCTCTCGTAATAACGCAACACAGTTCCGGTGAGGGTCTCAGCCACAAACAGCAGCAGCAACCAGCCGATGCGCTTGCGCACCACGCGCAAAATCGGATTGTCAAAATAGGGCTTGTCCAATGCGCCCGGTTCGACCGCGGCCATGCGCAGAAGATCTTCCGTCTGCTCTTCGACGAGCACGTCGATCACGTCATCGACAGTGACGAAGCCGACCACGCTTCCATCTTCTTCCAACACCGGCACAGCGAGCAGGTTGTACTTCGCTATCTTCTTTGCGACTACCTCCTGATCGTCGAGGGCATTGACCGTCACGGGCCTGCGACGCATTACCTCTGTGACCGGCTTTTCCAGTTCGGCCATGACTAGATCCCGCAACGAAACGGCGCCCAGCAAATGTCCCGTGCCAGGCTCCATGACATAGCAGGCGTAAATCGATTCTTTTTCCCGCGCTACAGAGCGAATGTGTTTGAGTGCTTCGCCAACATTCATTTTCGGATCGAGTTGCACGAATTCTGTCGTCATATTGCCGCCCGCCGTGCGCGGCGGATATTGCAACAGCCCTTCGAGCTCCTTACGTATCTCGGGTTTGAGTTTTGGCAGGATGCGATGACGTTCGTGCAGTCCCATCTTCTGGATGATGTCGGTACGCTCGTCGGCGGATAGGCCTTCCAGAATCTGCGCCACCAGCCCGGGGTCTAACTGTTCCAAAATTGCGGCGCGGCGGCGCATCGTCGGTTGATCGCAAATCTCTATGACGCGCGGCACAGGCAACAGAGAAACGACCGCGGCAGCCTCAGCGAGCGTTAGTTGGTTAATAAGGTCAGCTAAGTCAGCGGGCGCCAGGTCGGCCAGTTGCTCCGCAATGCCGACCATGCTTTCGTCGAGTCGCAGATGGATACGTTCCAGAAGTTTGTGCAGCTCTTTCTGTGGCAAGAGTCACCTCCAGATAAACGAAAGGAATGGACGGACGCACTAACGCGACGAAGCTGGCATGATACGCGCCACGAAGCTATCAGCAAATAGTTGGTACTTAGTTTATTAGTGAGGCTTGCGCTATAGCGCTGTATCAGCCAGGTTCGATTTGTACTTGTTGTTTGTCTGACGATCGGTCAGCTCGATGTAGACGTAGCTGGGTGGAAGCGTTCCTTCCTCCAGCGCAAACCAAATCGATCCAAGATCGGAGGGTTTGGCTAAGGCACAAAATCCATTCAGACGTTTACCGCGCTGATCGTAAAAGTCCACCCAGGTGCGAGATGCCTTGGTGTTTAGGCCGCAGGGCGGCAGCGCCGGCGCGGCGGCGAAAAGCTCAGCCGGATAATCGGCTTTGTTGAGCACGTCGTACTTGTAAACGCACAAATTGCTTGCCGTTCGCCTGATAGACCTCAGTTCCGACAAGGTAAAGCACGGGATTCGGCAAGAGGGGCGCGCTCGCAGCACTGTGCGTTGCGAGAAAAAGCGTCATGACACTGAAACCTGGTAGGAGCGATTTCTTCAGGGAGATGAAAGTCATGGAATTCCTTTCTGTGCAGTTCGGAAGTGCCGTGTTCGTGCGCCTTCTAAGTCATCGAGGCTATCTATGTCAACCTTTATCCTGAGACGGCAAATCTCGGCAACTATTGTCTGGGTCGCACCCCCCATGTCGGTGGCGGCGGTTCTTTGCCTGCCCGTTCGACTGGATGTTCCCTGAGCATCCGCATGGCTTCCGCGACGGCGCGCTCCAGTTGCGGGTCGTGGCCGGCAACCACATCCTTTGGCCAGTTCTCGACATCGATGTCGGGGGCAACGCCCTCGTTCTCAACCGCCCATCTGCCATCGCGCGCAAAAAAGCCTCCGCGTGGAGCGATCATTGATCCGCCATCAACGAAGGGCGGTGTATCCGCTGTGTGCACTAGTCCGCCCCAGGTGCGTTTACCAACCAGCAGTCCGATCTTTCGGCGCTTGAACATGTAGGGCATCAGATCGCCGCCAGAGCCGGCCATCTCGTTAATGATCATGACCTTCGGGCCCCAGATGCCGGCCGAGGGGCTCGTGAAAGGATAGCGATCACCTGCGACATTGTTCATGTAGCCATCAAAGTCGCGGCCGAGCACGTCAACGATGTAATCGGCCGCCGAGCCTCCTCCGTTGAAGCGCTCGTCAATGATCGCACCTTTCTTGTCCTGCTGGGCAAAGTAATAACGATTGAAGCTTGAATAGCCGGGCTGTCCCGTGTTGGGAAGATAAACGTATGCAAGCTGGCCATCGGAAAGCTTCTCGACCAGGCGGCGATTTGATTCAACCCACGCGCGGGTGCGCAATGCCTGTTCGCTGACGACCGGCACGACCGTAACGTGTCTTGCGCCGTCCATTGTCGGTTTGTCATTCACGGTCAACGAAGTTTGTCGGTTTGCGGTTCCATCGAGCAGCCGATAGATATTGTCGGGCGCTTTCAATTCGGTGCCGTTGATGGCGAGGATGTAATCACCGACGTTTACATTCGCGCCGGGCGAAGCCAGAGGCGAGCGCAGATCAGGATTCCAGCTTTCGTTATCGTAAATTCGAATAACCTTGTAGCGGCCGTTTTCAATCGCAAAGTCGGCGCCGAGTAAGCCTCCCTGAACTTGTGGCACGTCGGGCATATCGCCGCCACGCACGTACGAATGCCCGATTGCGATTTCAGCACCCATCATGTCGAGCAGGTAATTCAGATCGGCGCGATGCATCACGTAGGGCAACATCGCTCCGTACATCTCTTTATCCTTCGCCCAATCCGTTCCGTGTAGATTCGGGACGTAGAGATAGTCGCGCTGGTTACGCCAACCTTCATTGAAGATCTGTTTGAATTCTTCCTTTGGTTCAAGATACATGCGCAGACTTACATTCAAACGACCCTGGCCCGCCTGCGGTGGAGTACGATCAGCATCGACGACAAAGAGGGAAGGAGCGGGAAGACGACCACTGAAAGCCGCGGGAGCATTGCCTCCGCCGCCACCGGTCGCGGCGCGATAGACCAATTTGTGACCATCAGCGCTGACTGCGTAAGCGGCGACACCGTTGACGAACGTCACTGCCTTGCGATCGCATAAGCGATAGCGAAGCAACTCGTTTCCGGCGCCGGCGCCGAAAACACCACCGCCACCGCCGCCGCGCGGTGCTTCGAGGTAATAAACGATTCCGTCGGCGCCCGAGCGGAGTTCAGAATACTGTCGTTCAGGCACGCCGAGGACAGAAATGACTCGTTGTTGTAGTCCATCGAAATCGACTTGTACAGTCACCGGTGGTCGAGGACCGCGCGGCGCCTGTGGCTGTTGTTCGCCTTGAGAAGCATCGCCTGGTGCGGCTGTCGTGGCACTGTCGCCGACGCAAGTGCCCGGCGGCGGTGTTCGTCGTCCGGTGCCTACACCGCGGTCTTCATCGCTTTCAGGAAGCAACGGACTCGCATCACTCTTTTTCAGCACAGCGAGATACAAACCAAAATTCTCGTCGTGATCGTACGAAGTCATGTCCAACCATTGCGAGCGTAGACCAAAATCAGTTGAAGCCAGAAACCAGAGATACTTGCCGCTTGCATCCCACACGGGCCAGACCGCATCAGCCAAACCATCGGTCACTTGTTTTGTCTCGCCAGTCTCGACGTTGCTGACGAAGATTGCGTGATACAACGAGCGAAGCCGGCTGGAATACGCAACCCACTTCGAGTCAGGACTCCAGACGGGATTGAGCGTGCGTTGCGGCACCATCCACGGATCGTTGCCAATCACTTTGGCTTTGCCGGTAGCGACATCGAGCACCCAGACGTGAAGATTTGTATCGCTGAAGACGATTTTCTTCGAATCAGGCGACCACGTTGTCGTGTAGTAATGCGTCGGATGCTCCAGCACGATCTCTCGGGGCAGCGTCAAGCCATCCTGTGCTTCGATGTAGAGTCGATACTCTCCGGACTTGTCGCTGAAGTAGGAAATGTATTTGCCGTCCGGCGACCATGCCGGATCGCGCTCCGCTGATCCGCTCGAGTTTGTGAGGTTCCGTACATCGCCTTTTTCCGCGGGAATTGTGAAAATCTCTCCACGGGCTTCGACCAGGACCCGCTTTCCGGTCGGCGATATCGCCAGGTTAGTCATTCGATTCGTGACGTCTTCCCAGCGCGGCATCATCCACGGAAAGTCTCCAGCCACCGTAATGTTGACGACATGTTCTTTCCCGGCTCTTGGATCGAGTTCGTGAATGTAGCCGGCTTGCTCGAATACAATCGCACTCGCGCCTGAATCCATCGTCTTTACATCGAAGTCCGTGAACTTCGTTATCTGGCTCAGCTTCTTTGCTCGTGTGTCGAATACCCAGACATTTGCTACCCCATCGCGATCAGAGATGAAGTAAACCGATTCCCCAACCCAAACCGGATCCATGTCTTTTGAATCGGTCCAGGGCGGCGAGATCAGATCGTAATTTTTAAGATCGACGATCCAGATGGGCCGGTTCTGGCCACCGCGATAGTTCCGCCGCTCTTCATCCCACGAATTATTCATGCGAAAAGCGATGCGAGATCCATCCCCAGAAATCTTTCCCTGATAAGCGCGAGGCAGTGCCATCGGCTCTTCCACGCCGCCCTCGAGGGGAACCGTCCAGAAGCGGGGCGCGCCACTTGGCGACCACGTCCCCCGCGTCGATGAAAACAGAATCCGCTTGCCGTCGGCCGTCCAACCCTGAATCAGATCAGCGCCGGGATGCCAGGTAAGCCGGCGCGGTTCTCCACCATCAGCCGCCACCACATAAACATCGAGATTGCCGGCATACTCTCCGCTGAACGCGATCCATTTTCCATCCGGCGAGAAATGAGGATTCGAAGTCTGGCCCTGAAAACTCGTAACGCGTCGCGCCATTCCGCCATCGCGGGGCACGACCCAAATATTTTGCGCGTACGCAAACGCTATCTGATTTGCGCTGACGGTTGGTGTGCGCAGCAAACGCGTGGCAGCGGTCTGAGCATTTGCATCATTAGTGAATCTCGAGCACAAAACGGTAAGAGCAAAGAAAGCCGCCGTTAGAATTATGATCTGACGGCAAAGCTGCGCCGACAGCATATGATTGAACATCAATTTTCCTCCAGATAAGCCAGACGAGATTGCGCTTGCTTCTTTTAGCACGAAGGCCCTGAGAGCAAAGCATATTAGATTTCGATACTTGGAACAATTTGAAATCTCATTAGCACCGCACTTCTGTGCGGTGATCGGGGATTACGCTTTGACATCAACCGTTTCAAGGGTTTTTTCATTCTAAAGCGTTGAAACGGTTTAGGGATCAATAACTTGATGACCACCTGGCTGAGGCCAGGTGCTAGAAATGCCTACTCAGCTAATCGCACCATAATGGCAAGCGAATCAAACTCACCGACAACGCGCGACGAATGGCCCTTGCCGGTTGTATCTTCGACGCGGAGCACGGCGCCAATCCCAAAGCGGCGCGTTTCACCGTCGCTGGCGGTTACTTCCCACTCGCCGCTTAAGACGACGAAAAGATCTCGGCCAGAAGACGCGTGCCAATCGCTGTACCAGCCAGCTGGCGCATTCATGAAACCAAACTGTGTTGCGGGCGCGAACGAAGAAAGATTCAATGGCGGTGCGGGCGGAGCATAATCAGTCAACGTCAAATCGATGTCGACATCCTCGAAATGCGACTCGCCGTCTTCATCGGCGTAGAGACGCGTGTAGGTGGTCATCATCCTATTTCAGTGTCGGAGTATCGACCCGCAACACCTCGCGCGGTCTTGCCTTCTCATCGGAACTCCATGGCAAACCAACTGCGCGCGTCAGGAATTCTACAAAAGGTGCGGCGGCACGAGAAGCCTTCGTAACTTGATCGAGAAAGTCTTCAGCGCAAACCCGATTTTCCGTGAAATAGGTCACGGTGATGAAGTCTTTGCGCATCAGGTCACGCGCAAACTGATGATCCGGATCGTAGCCAGGTGGTATGCGCTTCATCGAGTCGCCCGCGAGTTCGCACATTGCTCTGAAGGCACGTCCGCTGGTCGCGCGCTTCCAGTTCGCCGGGTCGCGCACAATCGCGTCGCGCACGAACGCCCGGGTGTCGGGATCGGGATGCCAGAGACCCGCTCCCAGAAAACACTGTTTCGGTTCCAAATGCAGATAGAGGCCGGGCGCGTGAACTTCTTTCCACGCTCGATGCGGAAAGCGCGCTGCGGCCATTGTCTGATATGGTGCTTGATCTTTGCGAAAGCGCATGTCTCGATAGATCCGCAGGAGCGATCCGCCCGATGGTTTGGGATCAGCAAAGAAATGCGGACTAATGGCGCGCAGCCGCGGACCGAAGTCTTCAATGAAACGCAGGAACGGATCACGTACGAATTGTTGGTAACGCCACTTGTTCGTCTGAAACCAGTCGCGGTCGTTGTGACGTTTCAGTTCGCGAAGAAACTTGAATAGCTCAAGTGAAAAATAAGGCGGTTCTGGCATCGATAGATTACGCGACGGCTCACTTACAATCTCTCAAACTCGCCGGGAGTCAACATTGCCTGACGCAAGATACTGCGTAACGTTCCAATGCCGATTTCACGATGTTCAGGGACGACGGCCGTACACCTTCCCTTGTGAACTTCACGAACTTTCGATGGTGCCTCGCCCTGGTCGTTCTTCAAAACCCGCTGCTTCGAGCTTTCGCTTTACGATTCGATAAGGAAGAGGCTTAAGCGACAGCGCTTTCAACCTCGGCTTCGATGGGAATTACTTCGGGCAGGTGAGTAGCAACGGGAGGCGAGAGATGTACCTCGATGGCTTCCGCAAGATTGCGAAGTGCTTCTTCCCTGGTTTCACCCTGACTTGCAACCTCGAACTCTCTACATTGTGCGACGTACCAGCCCCCTTCTTTCCAGACGACCGCGGTAAAGGTTTCTTTCATTTGTCGCTCCTTAATCGATGAGAGATCGCACTCCTGATTATAACTCACCTTGGGCGCAACCTATTCTTTTACTATAATCTCGTACAAAAGGTTTATGAACTTTTCTTCGGAGTTCTCCAGTGCCAAACCCAACTCAAATCAATGTCAACTCAGGCGACAATCTGCTGCTCGTCGGCACTATCAAAGGCGCGTTTCTGTTTCGCTCTGATAGTGCACGCGAAAAATGGGACGAGGCTGGGCCGTACTTCCCTGGCCGGAGCATCTATGCCATGGCCTTCGATGGTCGTAACGGGCGGACGCGTCTCTGGGCTGCGGTTAACAGCTCGTATTGGGGATCGTTTCTCAGCTCGTCAAACGATTTTGGAAACACCTGGAGCGATCCAGAAACTTACAACGTTAAGTTTCCCGAAGGCACGGACGTATCTCTGAAACAGATCTGGCAGATCGCGGAGGGTCATCCCGGCGAGCCTGAGACACTCTACTGCGGCGTTGAACCGGCCGCGCTTTTCAAGTCAACCGACGGAGGCGATACCTGGTCGCTCAATCGCGGATTGTTCGATCATCCTCATCGAACACAGTGGATGCCGGGCGGAGGTGGACTTTGCCTGCACACAATTCTTCCCGATCCATCTAACCCCCAAAGATTGTTTGTCGCGATTTCAACCGGCGGCGTCTATCGCACGGACGATGGTGGAAAGAACTGGCAGCCGCGCAACAAAGGTATTCGCGCAAAATTTCTTCCGCCGGATCAACAATATCCGGAGTGGGGACAGTGTGTCCATAAGGTTGTGAGGCACCCGTCGAACCCGCAGCGAATGTTCTTGCAGCATCACTGGGGACTCTATCGCAGTGACGATGCCGGCGACTCGTGGAATGACATCGGGAATGGTGTGCCGTCTGATTTTGGTTTTGCGATGGAGATTGATCCCCATGATCCGAATACCGTTTACATTATTCCGATCGAGTCCGATGAATTTCGCTGCACGCCTGAAGCAAAGCTGCGGGTCTATCGCACAAAGAATGCCGGTGAGTCATGGGAGCCATTAATAGAAGGCTTGCCGCAGCAGGATGCGTTCGAAACGATCTTGCGCGACAACATGAAGGCGGATGCGAACGATCCCACAGGTCTCTACTTCGGAACCCGCAGTGGCAAGTTGTTCGCTTCGAAGAATGGCGGCGATTCGTGGGCTATGCTGACTGAAGGTTTGCCGGCAATTACCTGCGTGAAGACTGCAACCATCAACTGAAGAGTTTGACTATGACTAAGACGAAATCAATGAAGAGGCTAATCCTGACCCTGCTTGTCGCTTTTCCTTTCATCGCTGCTTCCACGATGGCGCAGCAAAAGGAAGAGCCCAAGTTCAAGCTAGTCCAGTTTCACATGGCCTTGCTTAAAAAAGGACCGAAGTGGGAAGGGAGCCCGCAGTTGAGAAGCCAGATTCTTCAACAACATCTTGCGAATGTTTTGTCGCTGCTGGATTCCGGGAAGGCGATCATCGCGGGTCCTCTCGCTGATGATACCGAGCTCGCCGGCATTTACGTTCTGCGAGCGCCGTCAGCAGCGGAAGCCAAAAGCTGGGTCGATGACGATCCTGCGGTTAAGGCTGGTCTGTTCACCGCGGAGATGCATCCGTGGTGGTCGGAAGATATTTTTAAGAAGGCAAACTCGCCACTAAAACTCAGCACGGTTTATCTGGGATTCCTGAAGAGGGGGCCAAACCGCAAGGATGGAGACGGTAATACGCCACAAGTCCAGGAATTACAAAAAGCGCATCTGGCAAATATCAATCGCTTGGCGGAAATGAAAAAACTGATCGCTGCCGGACCCTTTGGTGACGACGGTAACCTGCGCGGGATTTTTGTTTTTCGCGTCGCGTCATTGCAGGAAGCGCAAGAGCTTTGTGCGACCGATCCAATGATCAAGATCGGCAGGCTCGCTGTCGAATTGCATCCGTGGCAAGTTCCTGAAGGAGTGCTGCCTTAAGGGAGTTGCGGAACCGCTCGCGGTAGCGGGCGGGTGATGCGCGCCAATACCCGCTTGCTACCGCAAGCGGTTCTGTACCTAGCGGCTATAAGTTCCCATCAACTGACCCTGCGCGACGATGTGACCCTCCATCGCTTTCAACAAGTCAGCTTTCGTGGCGCCAGGCGGCAAGGCTAAATCACTATCAAGAGCGTAAACCTTGAAAAAATAACGATGCGTTCCACCCGGCGGACACGGACCGCCGTAACCGATCTTTTGAAAATCATTTTTGCCCTGCATTCCCCCGCCAGCCAGCTTTTCCGTTGCCGGTGTATTTTCAACCAACCCAATTTTGTCTCCGGGTAAGTTGTAAAGCACCCAATGCACCCATGTACCTGCCGGCGCATCGGGGTCGTCGCAAGTGATGGCGATCGTCCTGGCGGTCTTTGGTACACCTTCCCATTCAAGCGGCGGCGAAACATTTACGCCATCGCAAGTGTAGGGCCGCGGAATAATCTGGCCTTCCTTGAAAGCCGTGCTCGTCAGCTTGATTTCCATTTTGTCTTCTTTCGTTTGAGTTGGAGTCGGTTGTTGGGCGACGGGTTGAAGCCTATTCGTGCAACCGAGGAACAGGAAGATGCACAGCATCGCACCTGGAACGACTAAAGTCTTTCGCATTTGGTTTCCTCCATAACGCAGCCTGAATCGGAGTTCATTTTTCGGCCGCGTATTTGGATAGCATCTGACTGATCTCGCTGCGTGCAATCGAGAATTTCACACTGACTTCTTTTTGATTTGAATTCACTTCCGTGTGGTTGTAATAGATCTCTTCATCTTTTCCGCGCTTCGCAATGCGCCCCAGCACGATCATGCCGTTGAATGTTCTTTCCATCGTGCGGGCCCGCTCTTCTGATTCGACTTCGCTGGAAGCATTTACTTCAACGGTCTTGTCATCGATTTTGACAGTTAGCTTGAGATGCTTTGTGCCTTCAAGAAAATCCAGCACGCCGCTCTCGCTGAGTGCCGAGACAAAATTCAGCGCGATCGCTTCCAGTTTCTTGTCGCCACGCTTGTCCTTAACCTGGGCATTCAGCAACTTCCCGTCGTCCGATCGGTCCGCTTCGACCGTTAATTCGATCTGTCCGTCCAAATTCAGCTCGCCGCGATCTTTTCTCTTCTTGGCCTCAGCCAGCAGATCCTTGAACGGCCGAGTATTGATTTCCTTGGGGCGCTTGACTCCATTCTCGGCTGCCAGCCGATCCAACTCTTCCTCGATTTGCTTTTTCTCCTTCTCATCTTCCGCGCTTGGAGTCGGCGTAATCGCCGGACTCGCCTTGGCCAGAGGTGACGGTGTGGCAGCTGCCACTGGAGAAGGCGTCGGCGAGGGCGCTTCCTCTTTCGGCTGGAACGTCCTCCTGGGCGTAAATGCCGGACCGATTGGCGTAGGAGTCGGGACCGGGAGCTGATCCATTGCGAAGTAACCTTCCGGATAATGGAACTTCTCGGTGGCTAGCTCCACGATGTCACCTTCATTCTCGATCTGCGTTTTTGTGTAGGGCCGATCGACAAAGCGGCCTCCCGACAATACCAGCGCGATGCTCAACGCGTCGCGCACCGGCGGAATGAAGATGATGCACGCTGCCAGAATCAGATGCAGCACAACGGATCCAACCAGCAGCCGCGAAATTCGTGGCCAAAACGGTTCACTATTGACTTCGAAATCCTCAAAAAGTCCGTATTTTTCGGTCAAATTCAGCATGATTCGCAAAAGAAAGTCATTAGACGCCGCCTGGTGGCAGCGCGTTGCGAGCTCCAATCAAGTTCGCAGTTCGTCGATCAAATACTAGGACAGCGACTCGTTAGCCGCAACTGCGTTTGGAAACAATGAAATTATGTCAACGTAAATCTCACGTATATGTTCCGCGATGTTGCCTGGCATACAATGCCGGTATGCGACGCTCGCGCCGAAATCATCGAGGAGAAACTGCGAGAAGAAGCCACAATCACCAGCAACGAGATGGCGGTGATCACGGCAGGAGCTCCCAGCGCGCCGATAGGTCAAAGAAAAAACAACGGTATGCAGAGGATCGCGCAGGGCTACCTCCTGCAACCGGCGCTTATGAGCGCGACCTTCGCCAGTTGCTGGCCGGCATAGGCGCTCCCAGGCCCACGCCGTTTGAACCTGATCCGTTTCAGCTTGAGGCTCTCGCTGCGCTTGAATTTGAAGATGTGTTAGTAACCGCGCCGACGGGCAGTGGCAAGACCTGGATCGCGCGTGAAGAAATTCGCCGATTGCTCGACGCAGGCAAGCGAGCCTGGTACACGACGCCATTGAAGGCGCTTACTAATTCAAAGTATGCGGAGTTCAGCGACGAGTTTGGCCAAAAGCATGTCGGCATCTTGACAGGTGACCGCAAAGAAAATTCGAATGCACCGCTGATCGTCGGCACGACAGAGATCTATCGCAATCAACTTTTCAATGCGCTCCGTGGCGGCGAGCAGATGCACGCTGATCTGGTTGTCCTTGATGAAGCTCACTACCTTGCCGATGAAGAGCGCGGACACGTCTGGGAAGAAGCAATCATTCTGACGCCGCCAAGAATTCGTTTGCTCTTACTCTCTGCGACGATTGGAAATGCGGATGAGTTCGCTTCATGGATTGCCGAAGTGCGCGGTGTCCGCTGCGGCGTGATTACGCGACCGGGCGCGCGACCGGTGCCTCTGCGCGCGGCGTTTCTCCTGCCCGATAAGCGTCTGCTGCCATTGGTCGGTGAGAACAGAAGGTTAAATCCGGAAATTGCGAGAATGATCGAGCAACAGGAGCCTAGGCCACATTATCGAAGGTCGCACAGTCGTTAATGAAAAGTTAACTGCGAGGTATCGGGTAGCTACGTGGCGGCTGTGCCGCCCGATGTGCGGAAAGTCTCTGACTTTCCGGTAGCCCCATTTCAACTCTGGGACTGTGCCCCAAAAACAGGGCGTAGCCCGAGGAGTCTGTTCGAAGCTTTTCAGGTGAGGCAAAGCCTCACCGCACATCAGGCGGCGAAGCCGCGGAAAGACGAACTTCTGAATTGAAACTCAGCATGCCAGAGATGCCGCCAGCGACCTTGCTCGCGGCCCTCGGCGCCTACAATTTGCTGCCGGCGATCGTCTTTCTTCCGACGCGGCGACGTTGTGACGAGGCGGCGTCGGAAGCGGCGTTGAGCCGGCGCGCCGAAACCGATGCGCGGCGCGAAGCGCGCCGTGATTTCATGCGTAGCTTTGTCGAGCAGCACCCCGAAATTCGCACCCATCGTCACTGGGATACGATTATTCGCGGCGCCGTAGCATCTCATCACGCCGGTCATATGCCCGCCTGGAAATTGGTGATTGAGAAAGCGATGAGCGCCGGCTTGCTCGATGCGATCTTCGCCACGGCTACGGTTGCCGCCGGTGTTGACTTCCCTGCGCGCACGGTAGTTGTAACTTGCGCTGATAGACGCAGCGCCAGTGGCTGGCAATCGCTGACGGCTTCGGAGTTACAACAGATGACAGGTCGGGCCGGTCGCCGTGGCAAGGATCGCGTGGGCTTCATCGTCACTGCGCCCGGACCTCATCAGAATCCTCAAAGCATCGTTAATCTGCTCAACGCGCCGCCCGAAGACCTGGAGAGTCAATTTCGCGCTACCTACACCTCGCTTCTCAACCTGCTCGACGCTTTCGGAAATTTTGCGCGCGTGCGCGAAATCGCCGAACAGAGCTTTGCGCACCGCCGGCTCCTGCCACGAATACACGAACTGCAAAGAATGCGCGAAGCACTGGAACAGCACATTAGTGAAAAATTGAAGACTGGATCAGTCGATTTAACTGTTTCAAGTGTTCGCGGATTAGAGCGATTGACAAGCGCCCGATCGCGGCTGCTGGAGGCTGCTCCACAGACGCGCGCGGAAGTCTGGCAGCGATGGCTGGACAAAGTAGTCCAACCCGGCCGCGTCATAGCCATAGGTCGCAGCGGAAAGCGGCTCGTTTTGGTAACGGGCCGTCGCGAAGGTGGCGTAATCGGCCTCCGCGAAAACGGCCACCCGGCTGCGTTCGCTCTGGCCCGCATTGGTCGCGTCTTCTCTCCTGTCTTTTCGGTGCAGCCGGACAAGATCGACGACGCGTTTGCAGAGATTCATGCGCGCGGCCACGAACTTGCTTTGCCAGAACCTCGGCTGCGAGACACCACCGATGGCGAACAGGCAGCCTTGAAGGTGATCAATGGCCTTGTCGACAGGCTTGGACCAGTGACTTTAAGCGAGCCGCAGCATACGGCTGCAAGCGAAGTCATTTGGTCTCTGCGTGAAGAGGCGGCGGCGATCGAGCGGGCCGAACGCCAGATCGAATACCTGCGCGCTGAGGTTTGGGAGCCGTTCGGGAGCTGCGCGCGCGTCCTGGATCATTTCGGGTACCTTGATTTCACGCAAGAGCGCGTAACGGAACGTGGCCGATGGCTGGCGGATTTACATGTCGATCGGCCGTTGCTTGTAGGTGAAGCCTTGCAGCGTGAACTATTCGTATCACTTGATACGAAGCGAGCCGCAGCGCTGATTGCCGCGCTGGCCGCTGATGAAGACCGCGACTACGGCGAGTTGGAACTCGATGATGCGATCGTGAGTCTGTTGATGAGGTTCGAAGAAATCGCGTTCGACGTATCCACTGAAGAATGGAAACAAGGCATCGAAGCTCTGCCGGAAATAAATTTCTCAGCCGCGGCCGCTGCAGCACACTGGGCCGGCGGCGCTGACTGGCCCACCCTGGTGCAGGAAACGCGCGCCGAAGAAGGCGACCTGATTCGCCTGCTCTCGCGCACGGGCGAAGCGCTGCTGCAAATTGCCGGCTTGCGCCAGACGCATTCGAAAGCCTCGCAAATAGCCGCCACCGCCGCCGAAATAGTCCTTCGCCAACCCGTACGGTGAGCTAAATGCCGTAGTGGCATTGACCTTTTTACCAAACAACACGCTGTGCTAAGATTTAGTTAACTTAACCATGGAAGTTCTATTAGCTAACGAATTCGGATTCTGTTTTGGTGTTGAGCGGGCGGTCGAAATGGTCGAAAACGCGCTCGGAGTTGGCTCGCCGGTGCGTACGCTGGGGCCTCTGATTCACAACACGCAGGAAATGCAGCGCCTCGAATGCGAAGGCGTATCAACGATTCAAGATCCTGTGCAGGTTTCGAGGGACGAGATCGCCGTGATTCGCGCGCATGGCGTTACGCCGCAGGTCCAGCGCGAATTGGAAAAGCGTGCTGCGCAGGTGGTCGATGCAACCTGTCCATTCGTGACGCGCGTGCAGCGTTTGGCTGAGCGCGCCGCCAAAGATGGCCGCCACGTAGTAGTTGCCGGTAACCCCGATCATCCGGAAATGATCGGCGTGGTTGGCTATGCGCCGAATAATACCTTCGTGGTAAGCGACGCCGACGAAGTTCAGAAACTTCCACGGTTGCATGCGCCGCTGGTCGTGTCGCAAACCACGCTTAAGTTGCAGACCTTTCTGGAAGTTGCCGAAGCCGTCCGCGCGAAAGCCGATGCTGAGCCGCAAGTGGTCAACACGATCTGCTCTGCCACCCGAGATCGACAGGATGCGGCGCGCGCTCTGGCCGGCCTGGTTGATGTCTTCTACATCATCGGTGGTAAGCATTCCTCGAACAGCATTAAATTGTTGGCCGTCTGCAAAGAACAATGTGAGCACAGTTTTCTGATCGAAACCCAGGATGAAATAGATGCCGAAGATTTAAAGGGCGTAAATCGCGTGGGCGTCACTGCCGGAGCTTCAACGCCGAACTGGCTTATCGATCAAGTCGTGACCCGGCTGCGCGACATTGGCAATCGCTCGGAATCCTTACCAAGTTAACTGATCTGAAATCGCCCGCTGCTGTTCGTTCAGCACAGAACTCCTGACCATGACAACCTCCGGGAAATGCGCGCATGCGGGCTCGTCAATTTTGCGTCTGAATCATGCAATCGGTCTTATTTCACCGGCCGTAGCTTTCAGCTATGACTAGCCGGCGGTCGGCTTGCCAGGTGTCTTGGTTCTCTTTATTGCGATCATCTGGCTGGTGGTGGTTGCGAGAGTTGTGACCGTAAAAACGATCGACGATCGGTTGGTATGGCTCAATGGGATCAATTCCAATTACCTGGCCCAGATTCCGCCCTGGCAAAATGAAGCATAGCCCACTCCGCCTTCCGTAACGCAGTTAGTGCTAATGGAACTGAGCCCGGTGATATTATGGCCGGCAAGGAGACAATACTGTGCATTCTAAATCTGTTCTGAAAAGACTAGCCTGTCTGATTACGATTCTTTTGGCAACCATGTCGATTAATGCTAAGCCGCGCTCGTTTCAGCAACTCATCGATGCGTATTTCGACGACTACTTCAAGGCAAACCCTTCGCAAGCTACCGGCGTCGGCTTTCATCAGCACGATCGGGAACTGGAAGATTTCTCGCTAGCCGCGCATCAAGGCAATCGTCGCAGACTATTGGAATACCTTGGGGAATTTCAGGCAGTCAATCCAGGCACGCTCTCGCGGCTCGAGCGCAACGATCGCGAAATCATGATTGCGACCATTCACAGCATTTTGCTGGAAGAAGATCGAGTGCAGATGTGGCGCAAGAATCCGGATAATTATTCGAGCGCCGTGACCAGCACCATCTTCTCGCTTATGAAACGCAACTTTGCGCCTGCGGAAGAACGCCTGCGTTCGGTCATCGAGCGTGAAAAACAGATTCCGCGCGCGTTGTCGCAAGCCCGGGATGTTCTGCGTAATCCGCCGAAGATTTACGCCGATATTGCCATCGAGCAATTGCCCGGCAACATTGATTTCTTTCAAGCGACGGTGCCTGAGGCTTTCAAGGACGTGAAGGACGCGGCGTTGCTCGCGGAGTTCAAACGAAGTAACGACGGCGCTATTACGGCGCTGAGAGATTATCAATCCTGGCTGCAAAAAGATCTGCTGCCGCGCTCGCAGGGGTCGTTTGCGATTGGCGCGGAGAATTATCGTCTGAAAGTTATTTATGACGAGATGGTGGATGTTCCGCTGCCGCGGCTTCTGAAAATCGGTTACGCCCAACTGCGCAAAGACCAGCGCGCGTTTATCGAAACGGCCCGAAAGATCGATCCAAACAAAACTCCGGAAGAAGTCCTGAAAGACCTGGAAAAAGATCATCCGACAGCGGCCGCCTTGATTTCGTCGGCCCAGGAACAATTGAACGGCCTGCGGCAGTTTTTGATCGATAAAAAGATCATTACGGTGCCCGGAGGCGCTCAGGCGAAAGTGGTCGAGACCCCGCCCTTCCAGCGCGCGACGACGTTTGCTTCCATGGATACGCCGGGTCCTTATGAAGCATCAGCAACGGAAGCCTATTACAACATCACGCTGCCTGACCCTTCATGGTCGAAAGAAAAACAGGAGGAATATCTCGAAGGCTACAACTTTCCACTGTTGAGCAACGTGTCAGTGCACGAAGTTTGGCCCGGGCACTACACGCAATTTCTCTGGGTCAAAAACAATCCCGAACTTTCGAAGGTGCGAAAATTGACCGGCGCGGGTTCGAACGCCGAAGGCTGGGCGCATTATTCGGAACAGATGGTGCTGGACGAAGGTCTCTATAACAATGATCCGCGATATCGCCTGGCGCAACTGGTCGATGCGTTGTTGCGCGACTGCCGCTATATTGTCGGCATCAAGATGCATACGCAGGGCATGACGATGGCACAGGCCCAGGAATTCTTTGTCAAAGAAGGCCGCCAGCAGCGCGTGGTCGGCGAGATGGAAACGAAGCGCGGCACCGGCGACCCCACCTATCTAATGTACACGCTCGGCAAACTTGAAATCTTGAAGCTGCGCGAGGATTACCGCCGCAAGATGGGCGGCAATTTTTCGCTCCAGGACTTTCATGATCGCTTTATTAAGGCGGGCAGCCCGCCGGTTAAGATTGTGCGGCGGGAATTGATAGGACCAGACGGTCCGCTTCTGTGAATCCGTTTAGCGGCGGGCTATCGCCCGCCGATCAATTAATTGGCGGGCAGTAGCCCGCCTCTAAACACTTCGTCTCGACCAATGGACATTGAAGAAGTTCGCGCCTATTGCCTGTCATTTCCTCACGTGACTGAGAATGTTCAGTGGGGAAACGATCTGGTCTTCAAGATTGCCGGAAAGATGTTTGCGGTGACGGTTCTCGACAGCGCTTCGAAATATTGTCTGTCGTTCAAGTGCACCGAAGAAAGGTTTGCCGAGCTGATAGAAGCGGATGGGATTGACCCAGCACCATACTCGGCTCGTTATCACTGGGTCGCGCTCCAGCGCTTCGACGTGCTCAGCGAAAAGGAATTGAAAGGCTTGCTGCGGAACTCCTACGACTTAGTGTTTGCAAAGTTGCCGAAGAAAGCGCGCACCCAGTTAGATATGCGAAGTTGAACCCGCAGGCGAATGATAGTTCCGATCTATCTTTTCGTTTGCCTCCTTCGCTTATGGCTTAGTGACATTAATCTCTCGGGTCGTCGAATTATACCCGCCGTTCTCAACAGCCTGGCCATTCTTGTCGATGAGTTCCAGCTTGATGGTGTGCTTGCCGCTGGTCCAGCCGGTAAGCCAGATTGGATCCCATATGTCGATGAATCCGGGCGCGGATCCATCAATCGTGTAGCGGACTCGATAATCGCCGGCCTGCCCTTGCAAACTTGCATTCACAAGCCAGAAGTCAATCATGATCGGATCGGCATCTTCGCCGGAATAATCACCTTTTGGACGGCTGTAGGTGAGCAAGGGCTTGGTGATATCAACGGTACCCGCATTGCTTTTGGCGACGTCTTTCCCTTCGCGTCCGGCTGCGGGGCTTGCACCTGCGATCGGGCTCTTCGTGGGGCCAGCCATCACCTGCCCCTCTTTTGTCGTCGTTGGTTTTGACGCGTCGCCGCCACCTTTCACGGTGAAGTCTACCATTTGAAACGCGCCGGCATTCTTGTAGCTTTCATGCCAGGGGCGTGATGGAAACACGCGTAGGGTATGTTTACCTTCAGTCACATTCCGTAATTCAAACGGCTGATCGAGTTCGTAGTACGCCTCATACGGTTGATTGTCCAGAATCACGTGGATGTGATTTCCTTTGCCGGTGGCCGGATCCTTATGCGGTTTGTAGCCTTTCAGATCGCCGCTCAGCTCTAACTTCACTTCGACGGTCGCGCCATTGATCGTCGCATTCTTTGCCGGCGAGATAATTCGCAGAGTTGGCTTCGCCTGATCCTGTTCGCCACGCTGTTTCATCATCTCTTCGATTTTTTGCGGGCGAGACACGACCGTCAGTTCTTGTTTGACTGGAGGCGATACTGTCGTGGTCGCTGTGGTGTTGGCGTTTTCGTTTGCCCGCTGGCAGCTCACAAAGATCAGAGCCGCAACACAGATACTGAATGAAACGAGAGCAGGCTTCGCGATTCTCATGGCTCCTCCAAATACTTCACACGTGTCTTCTAAATGAGACGTCTTAGTTAATTGCTTTCCCGCTCGCTACTGCGAGCGGTTCTGTACAAGGCGCAATCGCCTTATCATAAAAAGCGGGCAGTGCACCGGCTCTGCCCGCGAGGTCTGCACTCAGATGTTTAGAGTGCGGCTAATACTGACTAAGCGGCGGTAGCCCGCTCCTACACTCGAAATGTGTAACTACGCCGCGAGTGGCTGCGCAGTCTGTCGATGCAGCCGCTTTTCAACCGCGCTCCAATCGATATTCGAGAAGAACGCTTCGATGTATTTCGGCCGATCCGCGGGTTTGTAATCGAGGATGAACGCATGCTCCCAAACATCCATGACCAGCGCGGGATTGAAGCCGGCAACGTTGCCAGTTTCGTGCAGCGTGATCCAATGGTTCGACAGTCGACCGTTGGCGGGATTTTCATAACAGATGGCCCAACCGACACCTCGCATCTTGCCGATCCCAACAAACTCAGCTTTCCAAATATCGTAACTGCCAAAGCTTTGCTCTGCGGCTTTGCGAAACGTGGAAGACTGGTTTGGATCGCCCGTGCCTCCACCCTTTTTCAGATTATCAAAGTAATACTCGTGCAGCACCATGCCATTGTATTCGAAACCGAGACGTCGATTCAGCTCGGAATACTCGGCGAACTCTTCCTGATCGACCTTGCCCCCTTTGACAAAGTCAGCAATTTTTTCGTTCAGCTTGTTCGTCTCTTTGACGTAGCCTTCATAAAGCTTGAAATGCATCTCCAGGGTTTCATCTGAAATGCCGCGCAAGTTACTCAGGTTGAATTGTCTCGCTTTGTAAATGTTACTAGAAGTCATTGCCACCCTCCCTTGAAACTTGAATTATGGCTTGACCATTTTTTGCACATTCTGACGCTCGGCAGCGTCAGATTGGCCACGGGTCACCACACATAATCGAACGTAATCCAAGTTTCGCGCCTAAGTGTGGCGAAGGCATGGAGAGGATGAGCCAATATTGTTGCGATTAGAAAATGACACGGTCTTCAGCCTGCGTCTTGCAACAGGACGAAAGACCGTGGCACTTAGTTCGCGCATCCAGAAAGCGCTCAGAAAATGAAGTGTGCGACTACTTCCCGCCGAAGATAAACCAGTCGCCGTGCGAAGTTCCCATGAACAGCAACATCGGCAGCGACAGCCAGGCATTCGCGCGCGAAGCGATGAAGGCTTGCCGGGCCAGCTCAGGAGCCGCCGGTGGTCCACCCTGCAAGCCCGCGATAATCCGTTTGTTCGCCGGCCAGATAATGCCCCAGACGTTGAGCAGCATGATGATGCCCAGCGCTCCGCCCACTCCTATTGACAGCGACTTGTTGCTGGCGAAGTGTTGACCATTGACCGTCAAATGGGCATCCAACATCTTAAGAATCACACCGCTCATGACGATCACGAGGATCAGTGCAACTATTGCAAAGAGACGACCATCTTTAATGAGTGTGGGAACTTTCTTGATGATGAGGAACTCGACAAAAAATATGATGATTGGGACCAACAGCCAGATAAGTAACAGCACGTAGCCATTTGTACTCCCGCCGTTGTTGTTCGCCGTATGCACATCATTTCGCAGAATGTACATCGCGAAATAACCAAAGCCCGCCAGTACAGTAATCAAGGCACCCCAGCGGAAGTACCATAACGCGGGCAGCAGCAAATCCGGGTTGACCTTCTTCTTGGTATCCGGATCAAGTTTTTTCTGCAGTGGAACGTTGACGAGGTTAAAGAAGTAGAGCAATCCAATCCAGGTTATTCCAGCCACGAAGTGCAGCCATCGTAGGATTATGTGTGAAAGTTCATCCGAATTGGGTGCCTTAAAAATGCTTTGCAGCATCGCCAGACCAGAGCCGAGATGAGCTGAGTCGATAAGCATGGGTTCCTCCAAAGTAGTGAGTCCCGCGTTTATTACCGGCGGGTACACAGACAGTTAGAACGCGAAGTGTAAAAACGCTTGCTTGGGTTTATTTCGAGCGAAAGATTACACCCGGAGGCGGCTGCTACGCAACACTTTTGCAAGCTTGAATTATGTTCGATCCGCTTGCGCGTAACCGCGGCTTGGAGTAAACGTACAAGAAATGAAATTCGCCATTTGTTTGACCAGCCTTTTGTTGGCGCTTGGCATCTCAAGTTCTGCGGCGTACCAAAGACCGGTTGCTACGTCAAGTACGGCGCGAAATCTGATGGTTATTACTGAGCCGAATGCAATCGTGTGGCTTGATGAGATTCGTCGCGGCAATACAGACACCAGTGGCCGGTTGGCAATCGCAAACGTAAAAGTGGGCGCGCACAATCTGCGCGTAAGAGCGAACGGTTTCAAGGAAGCCGCGCTCCCGGTTCAAGCTTCACAACGTGGTGAGATCAAAGTGCGTCTGCTGCGCACGAATGACGAGGCAGAACTGACTTTTCAGCAGGCCGAGACTGCCCGTGAGACAGCAAAGGACAACGAATCACGCCAGAAGGCCGCCGATCTCTATCGTCACGCGTTGCAGCTTCGCCCCGCTTTTCCGGCGGCGCACGTGGGACTCGCGCGGGTGCTGATGGATCTGAATGATTCCAACGGTGCGCTGGCCGAAATTGAGCTGGCGCGGCGGTATCGCGCGAACTACCCGGAAGCGTCAGCCGTCGAGGGCCGCATCTATCGCGAAGAGGCGCAAATCGACGAAGCCATTGGAGCCCTCAATCGCGCCATTCGCGAGAGCCATGGCTTTCAGCCCGAAGCGCACGTCGGTCTGGGTCGCCTTTACGAAGATCGCGGTCAATTCGAATTCGCTGCGCGCGAATACCAGATTGCCGTCAATCAGCTCTCTGACACTGAGCCAATCATCTACCAATTACTCGGCGCTGCGTACGAGAAAAGCGGAAAGAACAAGGAGGCCGTGCTCGCCTACGAAGACTATCTGAGATTGGCGCCCAATGGACCCCTGGCGCCAGCGGTGCGGTCGATTCTTGAGCAACTGCGCGAACAACCACAGAACTGACATTCTGACATTCAGGCCGAAACCTCGGACGACGCCCTTGACTTGTTCGCCAAATGTGATTTAGTTGTGCTTGCCTCATGGACGAACGGTCTAGGATCCAAATATGGCAGCTAAGTCCGACCGAATTAACCGCAAGACAATAATCATCGAGCATATCTTTGATCAAAGATGGAATTTGAATACTCAATCACTGACCCGTGATTTGATAACCCTAAGCGACGTTTCCGACGCAATCAAGCATTTCAATAAAAACGTTCCAGAAGGTCTGGACCCTATGAGCGACAGGAATCCGGCAAACTTCTTCAAGGACTTCATTCGTCGTACCTCGTCAGCAAATCGCAACTGGCCGAAATCCGTTCTCTCGCGAGGGTATACAGCAAGGCAAGAAACTGGAGCGGGAAACTCCTTCCGGTTCATAAGATTGCCCGCAGGTCACGTGACTGCTTTCGTTGAAAGCGAAAGTCGGTATCCCCAAAAACCAAAAAAGGTCTGTAAATTTAGAATTCAGAGTCTCAGTCTGGACGCTAAGTCGCGCCTGCTTGGAAGGCGGGACGAATCGTGGCTCATGCAAGTTGCTGCAAAGCTTCGTTTGGTTCAGTCACATCTAGCTTTGTGCTCTGAACGAGTATTTATCGAAGTTTCGGAGCTACAACAAAATTTGAAGCAAAGCGGGGCTGAAATTGATGGACTCTTCTTAGGCAAGGTCAATTCCAACAACTCGATGCTAATTACGGTGGAGGCTAAGGGGAGAAATGACGACATCCTGCAAGTACAAGTTGTGGCCCAAGTAAATGCTGCTATGAAAATGAAGAGCATTCAAAGGAATCTAGAAGCAATAGCCGGGGAGGTAAACAAATTTTATATTCTGCCGATGGCGATGAAGGTTATAGAAGACTCGGTCGTCTATATTGCAGAATATAAGCCTGTTAAATATGTCAAAAACAGAAGGATAAAGTTAGTGTCTCTTGTTCGAGAAAGCCTTTGTCAGATCATGCCTCCGGTAGAGGGCGTTTCATGATGACTGAAGTCAGTCCTTGATATCATATCCTTCTACCCAGGCCAACGAAGCAGCAAAACCTCTTCCCGCAGTTGTTCTCTAGTGGCAGTAGCTAGTCGAGTTCTGAAGAGATCACGCCCAACAACCTCGTATCCCATCGACTCTGCAATTCCTTCCAAGAGTTTTCCGGTTCGTATCATAATTCTCAGATACGACGCCTGGTCGCCTACTACGTATGCCAGTTGAGCACCTGGGCGGAGGATGCTTCTCAGATCGAGAAGATGCTTCTTCATTCCACCGAAATATAACTTGACGACACGAGCATAAAGGCGCTCGAAGCCGCTGGTTTTTTCGAGTTCAATTCTGCGCCGTTCAATTTGATTCGCAAGTTCCTGAATCTCTCTGTTGTCTTCAACGAGAAGACTATCTTCATCCAGCTTGTATACGTTCCTGGTGTTTGAACGAACCAATCCCTGTTTCATTGCCCTTAGCTCTTCCTTGCTCCTGACGAACCCTAACAAGACGGATTCCAGGCGTGTGGTTCTCGTGTAATCCTTCTCGTTTGGATAAGGAGGTGAAGTTATTACGGCATCAATGGACTTTGGATCCAGAATTCGAACCAGCTGACGCGAGTCGGCGTGATGAACCTCTGCCTTAACAAAATTCTTACCGTGCGTACGGAGATCATTGGCCATTGAATCGACATTGTGGAGCCAAGAGGAAACGACTGGCGCGTCAGATCGTGCTTTTCCGACTCCCACTTCTGGACCAAAGTGCAGGTTGCTTATGGAAGAAACAAGAGCCTTAGCCAAAGCAAGTCTCTCGTGATTGAAGAATCTTGAGCTCTGGTTACGGTTCAGACGTTCGATAAGGACCAAGACCTTGTGAAGGGGGACTGGGCTAATGGAGTCCGTTAGAATTAGTTTACGTTTTGATTCGTCTAGGGTAAGAAATCCTAGGCCATTATGATTGGGGCTGCTAAATAACTCTAACGACTCAAACAAGCCGTCCGCTTCAAGAGAGGCGGTTACGGCAGCTGCGACTCGTTTTGCATGCGCTGAAAGTTCTTTAGGGGACAGAGACCAATCAACCTTTACTCGGCTGGCAAAATAGGCCATCGGGTTTGCCTCGACCCCTACGCTCTGAATACCAAGCTTCTTGCATTCAACCAGCGTAGTTCCAGTTCCGCAGAATGGGTCAAGTACCGTCTGTCGGTTAGTAATGCCAAACTTGGTCAAGTAATCCCGTACAAGATGCGGCGGGAAAGAAAGAACAAAGCGATACCAATCATGAATTGAGGAGTCTTCAGTGCGCACCCTGTTTAGATTTCCGTTTTTAACTGCTTTTGCCGCGCTGATCAACGTCTTGTTGGCCTCCTGCGGTGTATACTGATTCTTCAGCACGCTAACACAAAGACGCCGGCTAGTGTACCACCAAAAAATAGAATGACAACTTGACTAAACTTGCTAAAAGACCGAACTCTACAAGGCAAAACGTTTCAGTGAAATGTCTGTCCTTAGGCAAAGATAAGTGCCAACATTAGAAAGAGTCTTCTCCTTGCTACGTAACTTTCTCTGTGAGAGGATACGGCCTCCAATTTCTTTCCGAAGATGGTTCAAGGTCCTAACTGATGAGCAGTATTTCCGCTTACAAGTCAGTTTCCCGTAAAGCGAGTCTATTCACCGAGTCCGTTATTCGCGAGATGACTCGCGAGGCGATGAAGTATGGTGCCGTCAATCTCTCGCAGGGCTTTCCCGATTTCGCAGCTCCTGAAGACATCAAGCGCGTAGCGATGCAAGCCATCGCCGATAACGTCAACCAATACGCAATAACCTGGGGCGCGAAAGACTTTCGTGAAGCGATCGCTACAAAGACTGATTGGTATCTCGGTCTCGACATCGATCCGGAGACCGAGATCACAGTTACCTGCGGCTCAACCGAAGGTATGATCGCGGCGATGATGGCCACTGTCGATCCGGGCGAGGAAGTTATTGTCTTCGAACCTTTTTACGAAAACTATGCGCCGGACGCGATTCTTTCTGATGCGCGGCCGCGTTACGTGCCGCTGCGCGCGCCTGATTGGACTTTCGATCGTGACGAGCTTCGTGCCGCCTTCAATCAAAACACCAAAGCCATAATCATCTGCAATCCGAATAATCCCACGGGCAAAGTTTTCACGCGCGCCGAGATGGAATTCATCGCGGGTTTGTGTCGCGAGTTCGACGCGCTTTGCTTCACTGACGAGATTTACGAACACATTCTTTATCCCCGCGAAGGCGCTGAGATCGCTCACATCTCGATGGCGCAAATCGAAGGCATGCGCAATCGCACAGTGATCGTCAATTCCATGTCCAAGACTTATTCAGTTACGGGTTGGCGGGTCGGCTATTGCATCGCCTCGAGGGAAATTACCAGCGCGATCCGCAAAGTGCACGACTTTCTCACTGTCGGCGCAGCCGCCCCGCTGCAAGCAGCTGGAGCCTATGCCCTATCTCTACCACCTTCATATTACGATCGGCTCCAATCTGATTATGAAGCGCGCCGCGATTTGATTTTGCCGGAACTTGAAAAGGCAGGTTTTGGAACTTTCTCTCCTGACGGCGCTTATTACATCATGACCGACATCAGTGGTTTTGGTTTCAAAGACGATGTCGAATTTACCCGCCACCTGATTAGAAAAGTCGGCGTCGCGTGCGTGCCAGGTTCGAGCTTCTACAGTGAGCCTATGCTGGGCGCGCAGCAGGTTCGCTTCTGTTTCTGTAAGAAAGACGAGACGCTCTTGCTTGCTGCCGAGCGGCTAGGAAAGCTGCGGGCGTAAAGCATTCATCAGCGAATAATCTGAAGGTCAGGGTTCTTGACCTTGCCCTTAATGCGTCCTAGCATAGCTTCACGGCATTCTCCACAATTGAATATTCCTCAAAAGTGAAGGAGCCGAGGAGGTTTGCTCTCATGGCGGAAGAAAAAACTGCCAAATGCGCTCACGGGCCCTGCGATTGCCCGCCTGAGCAAGGAAGCAAGTATTGCAGCGAATACTGCAGGGAAGCAGAGAAATCCCGGGTCATGGAAATCGGCTGTGGCTGCGAGCATGCAGCTTGCCGATAAACAATCGCGGGCGCGTCGCAGCGTTCGTGAGTTCTCAATGTTTTATTTACTGGCCGTCCGAGACGGCAATTCAACCTTTGAACACGACTTCCACGGTTGGAAAGTTAGCGGCAGCGCGACTAGTGCGGTCCGCAGCACAGTGGGTGCAACCACCAGCACCATTGCGAACACAACCGGCGCCCTACGCGGTTGCAAATCACCCAATTCGAGGCACATCCACAGAAGGACGTTCAACGCTCAGTCTGGGCAACAAAAATTCGCGCCTGGCAAATGGGATTACTTTCAATGTTTTGGTGAGCAACTCAGCAAGCGCGGGAAATTAATAAGATCCTGAACTCCAGCTTGTCTTGACTCAGTTTGCGGCGATGCGAAGCTTCTGCATCGCCGCATTTCTATTGCGCAATGCTAGTTTTCACTGATGAATGGCGCGTTGACAATCGGGAAGTCGCTTTGTTAGCGTGATTCGCGTTACGAAACTTGAGGCCCAAGATTGCGTCGGCTCGCTTCTCGACGCCGGCCTTAGATTGATGCCCATTCGCACCGCTCGTCTTTTGGCCGCCGCTTCGCGACTTTCAATCATGCTCGCGTTCGCGATAGTTTTACCATTCGGAACGGCCTGCCACCTCGTTCATAAACCCGTCGCTGTCGAGAAACTGCTCACGCCGTTATCCGACGCAAACACGTCTGAGCTTGTAGCGCAGGTAAACAATATGGCGACGGTTCGTTCCGTTCACGGCAGAATTGACCTTCAATTCGAAGACACATCCTTTGCGACTGCCGGAGTTGCCGAAAAATATCGCACTGCCGACGGATCGATAACTGTGCAGCGTCCGGGAAAGATCTATCTCATAGTCCAGGGCCCACTGGCGATCGATGTCGCGCAGATGACCTCAGATGGCGAACACTTCCGCATCGCGATCATCAAGGGCGATGAAAAATACCGCCGTTTTGTGAGCGGCACCAATAATGCCGTATATCAAAAATTAGATACCGACGGTCGAGAGCAAGAGAAGAAGGGAAAACTCAAGACGGAAGCGCAAACCGTGCAAGCCTTGTCGAACTTGCGGCCGCAGCATCTTACGGATGCCCTTTTGGTTTCAGCAATCGACCTGCACGCGCCCGGTTTGATGTACGCACAGAGTGAGTTTTTTCAATCTGAGAAAGATACGACCCAACCCGGAAGCACTAAGCGCGTGGTTCGCGGTTACTATTTACTCGACGAGATACAACCGAGAAGCGATGGATCAGCCCGTCTGCTGCGGCGCTTCTGGTTTGACCGAGTGAGCGGAATTCGCCTGGCGCGTCTGCAAACCTTCAACGAGAAAGGCGTGTTAATAACCGATGTTGCTTATGGGGCGCTGGCAAAATTCGGCACGGAAGGCAGCATTTCGCTGCCCGTTAAGATTGGTCTGACTCGCCCACAGGATCATTATCAAATTACCATCACCTATCAGGACCCTGCTTCGGTCACTCTCGATCACGACTATCCTCCCGAGGCTTTTGTGCTTCCGAACAAATGGGGGCTGACAGAAGTCGACCTGGATGCCCAGAAAAAACCCGCTCGACCGAATAACTAGCCTTTTGGTCAAATACCTTTCCAGACCCGCCTACGCGCAATGACCCGGGCGCTCACCCGCTAGGTTTCGCAGTCACCTTGTATTAATATTTCGCTCCTGGAGACGAAGTCCATTTCTCAATGGATAGTTTGGTTACCTCAAATATTCGGCAGCGGCCGCTACGTTCGATTATTAGCGTTATTGGCGTAGCACTGGGGGTCGCACTGGTAATGTTGTTTACCGGGCTGGCGCGCGGAATGTCTGACGATTTGCAGCGACGGTCTTCCAACGTGCGCGCGGAAATAATCTTTACTCGGCCGGGCTCGATCCAGTTGACTTCCTCTTCGACAAACCTGAGCACAAAATACGTGGAACGGCTGCGACAGATTGAAGGCGTCGAATCGGCCACACCGGTGATTCGTTATTTTTATCCTAGCGGTGGCGTCGGCGTGGACCAGGTTGAGGGAGTTGAGTGGGATGACTTTGCGAAGATGAATAACATTCACCTCGTGGAAGGTCACGTGCCGCAGGGTTCTGACGAAATAGTGATCGATGAGACGAAAGCCAGGAGAAATCATCCGGTTGGTAGCACCCTGAAGGTTTTCGGCGAAAAGATATATCGGGTTGCTGGAGTTTATTCACCTGAATCGGGCGCGCGCGCCAAGATGTCGCTCGCAGCCCTGCAGGAAGCACTCGAAGCGCCTGGGAAATGCACCTACGTCCTTGTGAAGGTGAAGAATCCCAACGACCAAATTGCGGTCGCCAGACGTATTGACGAACAGCTTCCCGGTAACAAGGTCCAATTTACGCGCGACGTGTTCGCCAGCATCGAGAGTTCGATTCCGAATTTGGGAATCTTCTTGCGTATTTTGGTTGCGCTGGCCGCGATCGTCAGCGCGTTGGTCGTAATGTTGGCAATGTATACGACGATTACTGAACGCACGCGTGAGATTGGCATCCTTAAAGCGATGGGCGCGTCGCGCGGGTATATCATCAGCGAGATTGAGCGAGAAGCACTCTTGATCAGCGCGATGGGCCTCGTGGTCGGCTTTGGGTTGGCCGGAGTTGCTGGATTCTTCATTCATAAGGCCACTGGTCTGATTTTTGAATTCGGCTGGCTATGGGCCCTGGCAGCAGGTGGGATAGGCTTGTTGGGCGGGGCGCTCGGCGCCTTTTATCCCGCAGTCAGAGCAGCAAACCTTGATCCCGTTACTGCTTTGGCATACGAGTAGAAGAACAGATGTTGCGGTGAGCTGATCGAAAGGACAGAGTCTTATTTCAGGTGTCAGCGAGATACGACATATGACTCTTTGGAACGCCTTTTCCCTTTTAGATGGCCATAACCTTAAAGGCTGAAAAACTTGAAAAAGTTTATCGCGTCGGCAAAGTTGATGTGCCGGCATTGCGCGGAGTGTCTTTGGATGTGAACGAAGGAGATTTTATCGCCGTGATGGGGCCTTCGGGTTGCGGCAAATCTACCATGTTGCATTTGCTCGGCGGATTGCTGACACCGACCAGCGGCCGAATCATCATCGATGGGGAAGATTTGACCGCCGCCTCTGATGCAAAGCGCACCGATATACGGCGGCGGAAGATCGGCTTTGTCTTCCAGCGCTTCAATCTCTTTCCAACCCTTACTGCCGAAGGAAACCTTCGGCTCGCCGAACGCATTCATGCCAATGGAGTAGAAGATCCCGACCGCCGCCGTGAAATCCTGCGCCTCTTGCGCCTTGAGGACAAGCTGCATCATAAGCCGCTGGAGCTTTCAGGCGGCGAACAACAGCGCCTGGCACTTGCGCGCGCGGTTGTCAATCGGCCGGCGATCGTCCTGGCTGATGAGCCGACAGGAAATCTCGATTCTGAGAATTCGGCGATCGTCTTAAAAATGTTTCAGGAGTTGAATAACCGCTTTAATCAAACCATCATCATGATCACTCACAATCCGGAAGCTGCTGCTGCTTGCCGTCGAATCATCCAAATGCGCGATGGCCATATTGTCGAGCCCTCAGCACGTGCGCATCAACCATAATCGCAATTTTCCTAACGGATTGGTTATTGAGCAGGTATACTTAGCTTTGGTAGTGGGGTAAATTTGTGGTGATGCGCGCGAGAGTGGTCGAATAGCCCTCAGCCTCTGCGTGCCTTTGCGAGCGCCTTTGCGTGCTTTGCGTTGAAAAAAATCTAAACGCAAAGGACGCCGAGGATTTCGCAAAGGTACGCCAAGTCCACTCTTTTACGGCACCACCTCAGCTTTCGGGAACCAGGTTTGCATAGTCGAACAAAAACGTGGGGCTTGAAAGAGATTTTCGCGTAACACCGGGACCATGCGGTTTTTGTCAACAACAGCAAAGAAACTTCTTTTTTGGTCATATCCGCGTACTTCGTGGCAGTGGGACATGTTATGTGTGTTAATCCTGGTTTTCATATTTCTGACGCCGAAGAGATGGTTTGAAAACACGCAGTTTCGACGCAGCCACGCAGTCCAAACAACCGTTATCTTAGCCACCGATGTCATTGGCACTCAGGCAGATAGAAGCGCTGTTGAACATCAAGTGAAAATGGTTACGGGTCGCGTTGATGCCCAGGTGACTGACGTTCGGGAACGGCGAGATGAATCGGGCAAAATAATTGCCTATGAGGTTGACATTCGCTGACCATCCTTTATAATTTTTGGGTACAATTCGCCCTCAGGCGCGAGTATCTGACCGCACCCGAGGGATTTCATGGGGCCCATAAAAGGGCCTTAAGTTTTAGGTGAGGAGCTATTATGAGAAAACTAATTTCCCCCGGCCTGATCGCCGCATTAATCACGGCGATCCTTGCTTTCAGTGGCGCGGTCTCCGTTAGAGCACAAACTGCTGGTCTGGCAAGTTCCCTCTTTAGCCGGATGGAGCGCAATAGACAGAGTTTGAAGTCCCTGCGGGCGAATATCACGATGGAGAAGTACAACGCCCAGCTTCGTGACAAGGATTATTACAGCGGTGTGGTGCTTTACATTCCAGGGGCTGCCGGAAGCGGCAGCGCGTTCGTGCGTCTGGAATGGAACAAGCCGCAGCACGAAATTCTTGCCGTGGCCAACGGCAATTACACCCTGTTTCGTCCGCGCCTGAGCATGGCATACATCGGCAAGACAGGTTCGATTAAGAGCCAGAAGGACAGCGATGTTCTGGCGCTGATGAACATGTCTGCGACTCAGCTTCGCCTCAGGTTCGGCGAGTTTCAGGATGTCCGCGAAGAAACGCTTTGGGGCGGCGTGCATACGACACACTTCAAGGCTACGCCCAAAACGGCTGCGAGCTACAGCTACATTGAGGTTTGGGTTGACGATAGCGGCATGCCCGTGCAGACCAAGATGGTCGAGAAGAATGACGACTCGACGACCGTCCGTCTGACGAATGTCGAAAAGAACCAGACTATTCCAACGGATCAGTTCACGCTCAAGTTGGATTCGAACGTGAAGAAAGTAAAGGGATAAAACCCAAACGCTTTCAGTCAGGACATGAAGGGCTTCGGGAAACTGAAGCCCTTCGATGTTTTCAGCGACCGTCATAGTGAGCAGCGTTCTTGGTTCTTGCCTTAGCAATGACGAAGGGCATATTCTTCTCGGGCTGAATTTTCCGATCCGCCAGTAAAATGGGACAGAGCACTTTTCTCAAACGGAAATTTCGCGAAACCGCGTTCATTACGCGCGCGTTGCTTTCGACTAATCATGTCGTGCTTGCGCATATCATTCCGATGCGGCGCTGCAATCTGGCCTGCGGATATTGCAACGAATACGACCATAATTCAAAGCCAGTACCGCTCGAGGTAATGAAGCGCCGGATCGATAAGCTTGCCGAACTTGGCACTTCAATCGTGACCATTTCCGGCGGCGAGCCAATGATGCACCCTCAGCTCGACGACATCATTCGTCATATTCGATCGTACGGAATAATCGCCGGCTTAATCTCGAACGGCTATTACTTCACGCCTGATCGTATCAAGCGGCTGAACGAAGCGGGACTCGAGTATCTGCAAATCAGCATCGACAACGTCGAGCCTGATGAAGTTTCGCGCAAGAGCTTGCGCGTGCTGGATAAAAAACTGCGTTATCTCGCTGAGCATGCCGCCTTTCACATCAATATCAATTCGGTAATCGGTGGCGGTATCAAGTATCCGGAAGACGCGCTGACGGTAGCGAAGCGCGCCGTAGAGCTTGGCTTCTCGACGACCGTCGGCGTGATTCACGATGAAGATGGAACGCTGAAGCCACTTACTGAAGACGAGAAACAGATCTTTCATGCCGTAAAGAAGCTCGGCAACAAAGACCACGCGCGGCTCAACTGGTTTCAGGACAGCATCGCCGAAGGTAAGCCTTACGAATGGCGCTGTCGATCAGGCTCCCGTTATCTTTACATTTGTGAAGACGGATTAGTTCACTGGTGTTCGCAGCAACGCGGCTATCCCGGCATTCCCCTGGAACAGTACACGATGAAAGATTTTGCCCGCGAGTATAAGACCGAAAAATGGTGCGCTCCTACCTGCACGATCCAGTGTGTGCATCAGGTCGGCATCCTCGACAACTGGCGCGATCCGCAAATGTCAGCCGCCCAGATGCGCAAGGAGCAGAAGAAAAAAGGAGAAGAGCGCGTGGGTGAGATTCTGCGAGCGGAATAACTAGATCAACGAGTTATGGAATCCCTATCGACCTTGCCGAGGATGCGATGATCAGACTTCGATACCCCCACGCACTTCAAGCTGCGATCTTTTTTGCATTTATTGTTCTCGCGGCTTTGGTCGCCAGAGCTCAGCAGCTGGACATCTCCCCGAAAGAGACTCTACTGAACGTGACTGTCGTGGATGGCGGAGGTCAATATGTAACAGGCTTGGGGAAGACCGATTTCAAGGTCTTCGACGACACGTTACCACAAGAAATCACTTCATTTAGTAACGATGATAAGGCGGCCAGCATAGGCATTCTATTGGACCTGTCTGAATCGATGGCGGAGTGGGCCCGGCGTGGATTTACATCGCGGATTGTAAAGCAAGCTGTGTCGCGATTCACTCAACTAGGAGGCAAGGGTAACGAATACTTCATCGTTGCATTTGACGCCCGACCGAGGTTGCTTTTGGATTGGACAGACGACGTCTCTGCAATCAACTCAGCCTTGGCACAATTAGCCGAAGTCAAACCAAAAGGCAACACGGCGCTTTTCGACGCGTGCTACTTGGGCGCTGAACACCTCCCCCGATCTAAACATGACAAGCGCGTTTTGATTCTGATCACAGACGGTGAGGATAACGCCTCTAAGCAAAGTTTTGAGAAGGCCCGCCGGGTCATGAGGGAATCCGGAAGTCTAATTTACGGGGTGTTGATAAGGACAGTAACCCAAGGCGGAGTTGTTAGTGAAGCACTCGCGGAAGAGAGCAAGTCGGTTCTCTTGGATTTAGCTCTGCCCTCCGGAGGTGCCGTGTGGTTCCCAGAAAAACCGTCGGAAGTGCTCGCAGCCTTTGAGTCGATTGCTCAGGAACTCCATCATCAGTATATGATCGGGTTCAGCTCTATGAATGCCGGTGCCGGCGAGAAGTGGCACCGGATCAAAGTAGTCGTGACGTCAGCGCAAAATGCTCAGAGAGAACCGCGACATCTGTCTATACGCAGCCGCCAGGGCTATTATTCGAGTGCAACTAGCCACTGAGCGACCGTTTCGTGAATGTGAATGTCGCCGGCAATCGTATACAGCGTTACTGACCTTGGAATGAGCACTTTTGATTAACACTGACGCTAAATAGGGAAGAGCTTTTGTGTCAACATCGGCGTTGGCAAAGTCTGTTAACTTTGACGAAGAGATGATGCATGTCTCTCTCACTGACGGTCGGCGTCTCAGTGTCCCAATAATCTGGTTCCCATTATTGCGCGGAGCAACCTCAGAACAACGCGCCAAATATGAAATCGGCGGAGGGGGAACCTCGTTGCACTGGCCGGAACTGGATGAGGACCTGTCGGTCGCGGGTCTTATGGCAGGCGCTGATTTGCGGGCAACTTAAGCGCACTAACGAGGAAGAACGCTAGGCAGATCCTTACGAGCCGAATCCTAAGAGGTTTCTCATGAATCTTCGGGCAGCAACCTATCTCTTATTCCTGATTACTGCCGTCACGGCCGCTAAGCCACCGTCTCATGAATGTCTCCCGCCACCGTAGAGAGTGTTACGGAACTCGAGAGTCCCAAACCCGAAAGTCTTCCCGCCATAATCACGATTGTCTCGCCTATTTGAACCAGCCCGGCCTGCAGCAGAGTTTGCTCACCAATCTTCAACAGCTCCTCGGTACTTTTCGATCGCGGCGTGAACACCGACTCGACTCCCCAGATCAAGGCCAGTTCGTTAATTATCTGGAGCGATGAGGTTAGCGCGATGATTCGTTGATCCGGACGCAAGGCGGACAGGCGACGGGCCATCAATCCTGACTCTGTAAAAACGGCGATAATGCGCGTGTTCATTTCGTCCGCAGCGAAGGCAGCAGCCTCGCACAGGGCGCGGCTGACTCGTCCCGTCTGACGACCGATCACTTTGCTGGCAATGCTTGGTTGTTCGTGATCGCGTGTCTCAGCGGTTTCGATAATGCGGGCCATTGTCGCGATCGCCGCGACCGGATATTGGCCTGTCGCGGTTTCGCCTGAAAGCATCAAGCAATCCGATCCATCCCAGACCGCATTCGCCACATCAGTCGCCTCCGCCCGCGTCGGTCGTGGATTAGCGACCATCGATTGCAGCATCTGCGTTGCTGTGATGACGAGCTTCCCTGCTTCATTCGCCTCCTCGATAATTCGTTTCTGATACACCGGAACCAGTTCTACGCTGGTTTCCACGCCCAGATCGCCGCGCGCAACCATTACTCCATCGGCCGCAGCAATGATTTCGTCGAGATGATCGATGGCCTCAGCCTTTTCGATCTTGGCGATAAGAGGAGCTGCGCTTCCAGCGCCTTTGATTAGTTCCTTTGCTTCATCGCAATCTTTTCCTGAGCGCACAAAAGAGAGCGCAAAATAATCTGCGCCTTGCTTTGCTGCCCAGTTCAAATCATCTCGATCCTTCTCGGTCAGCGAAGGAATTGGAAGGGTGATTCCAGGCAGGTTGATTCCCTTCCGCTCACCCAGTGTGCCTCCATTAATCACTCGAGCGACGACATCGGTTTCATTGGTGCTCTCGACTCGCAGCTCGATCGCGCCATCATCCAACAGGAGACGTGCGCCCGCGCGCACATCGCGCGGCATACCTGTGTAGTTTGTGGCAACCTGGGCGCTGTCTCCCTCGATCTCACGCGTCGTAATCGTAAATTGCTGGTTGGCTTCCAACTTGACTGGTTGATGATTCTTGAGTGTCCGAGTGCGAATTTTTGGCCCTGAGAGATCGACCAGCACGGCCAGCGGCCGGTTCATTTTCTCTGCGGCCGCGCGGGCGAGACCAATGTCGTCAGCTTTCTCTTCGGGCGTGCCGTGCGACATGTTGATACGCACGCCGTCAACACCGGCTGCCAGCATTGCCTCAACGATTTTCGAATGACGCGTTGCCGGCCCGAGAGTGGCGAGTATTTTTGCTTTTCTCAAAATACATTTCACGGTCAGGCTATTGCCCGGCGGCAAGAGAAGCTTGAACGATGCTCTCTAATTCCTGTCCGCTTTGTTCGCTGTAACCGACAAAGCGCTTTACGATCTGACCGCTGCGATCGAAAACGAAAGCCTGGGGAATGTTTTGGTTATTAGTCAAATATTCATCTACCAATTCGTCATCGGGAATCGCCAGCGGATAAGGAACGTCAAACTGCTTTGCATAATCCGGTACTTGGGTATGATCATCTTCGCCGCCGACGTTGAGACCGATCACCTGTAGGCCCTGGCCTTCATATCGACGCTGCATTTGGACCAGGTGCGGCGTCTCAGCGCGGCAAGGCTCGCACCAGGTAGCGTAGAAATCCAGCACCACAACCTTGCCTTTGTAATCCGAAAGCGTCGCGCGCTGATTCTCATTTGTCGTCCAGCCGTAAGCGCTTGCTTCAGGCTTTGGACCCTTCGTGCAACTGCTGATAACCAGCGCACTGGCACAGGTAAAAAAAAGTAACGTTCCTAACCCATTTTTCCGCGTTCGATACATTGTTCCAGCTCGCGCCGCGTGCGGCTCTCTTGTTCATTCGCTGTTGACGGTTACGGTTCTGCGTTTAAGGTCTCGTCTTCCAGCCCATCTTCCTTCGGCACTTCAATCTCTGAAGGATTAATCCGTTGGCCTGGCACACGATATTCTTCGTCGGTCCAGCGACCGAAATCGATCAGCTTGCACCGCTCAGAGCAAAACGGACGCCACGGATTGTCTTGCCATTCTACGAGCTTTCCACAAGTTGGACATTTCGGCACAAGGCAAAAGTAGAAAGGAAAAAGCGAAAAGTAAAGGCGGGCAGTAGCCCGTGTGCGAAATTTTCTCCTCGGACAAGCAGAAAGCCCAACCTCTTGAATAGAGCCTGCTTCTTAATCAGAACCGCGAAGCGGTTCCGTCATATAGCCCTATGTTGCCGCGCAGAGGCTACATAGGGTTACGAGGTCCATGGTACCGTGCGCAATCCTGACAGGGTTGCGCCACAAAGGCGTTACTTGGTTCCCAGGGGTAGCCGAAGTGGCAATTCTGGGCTTTGTTTGCTCAACCACCTTGCGGTCAATTTACTAAGTGGGCACTATTCGCGAACTCGGAAGCGTAACTTGGCGTAAAATGGAGTGGGAGCGAGTTCATGGCTGATTACAAAGGGAAATTTGATGACCTGCATCGTGCGGCAAAGCGGAAAGCGCGGGAGTTGGACGAGAAGCTGGGCATGAAGGGCGTTGTCGAGGAGGGCGCTCGCGTCGCCAGTGATGCAGCAAAGCGCGGTGCACAAAGCATCGCGAACGGTGCCGAGCGATTACGCGCGAATGCAGTGCGTCTGGCCGACGATCCGCAAATGGGCGAGAACGCGCGACGCGTCGCCGCGGAAGCTAAGCGGCGCGCTAAGGACACAGGGAAAACAATTCGCGATGCCGCCGGCGATGCCGGCAAAGTGATTCGCGACGCCGCCGGACCGGCCGGCAAAAAGGCAGAAAAAGTTTTTGATGAAGCAGTTACCTATGCCACGACGGCGACGAAGTTTGCCGGCCAGGGCGTGCGCGCGACCCGGGCTTCCGCGGCCGCAACCGCGGGAATCATGAAGGCCAAAGATTGGGTCAAAGAAAATCCCGGTAAAGCTGCGGCGGTTTCGTTCTCGCTTATCCTGGGCGTGCACATGGGAGCGGCATTCCCAGGAATCGACGCCGTGCTGCTGGGCTCGCATCCACATTGGCTTACGCACTCCGCTCTTCCCGTCTGGGGACTGAAGAAAGCAAGCGAGAAGTTCGACAGCTATCTTCGCAAACAGGAGGAACTGATTGCCGCAGGTAAGCTAACCGAAGCCGAGCGCGAGCGCGTCGAGTTTCAGCGGAAGATTACGAAGTATGTAGGCGCGCCCTTGCTCGGAGCATTCAGTTGCGCCGCAGGCGCAGCGATGTTTGCGCAGATTGTTCATCCGGTGGGAATCACCGGTGCGCCGATAAGCTGGCTGCTCGGTGGTAATCCTTTCCTTGATGGCGTGTGGTTGTTCGCCAACGGCGTCATCTGCTTCCATCAGGGCTACAAATTCTTCATGACCGCGCTCGCCGATCAGGAAGAAGTGAATCGCGTGGTGCGGGAAATTAAGGGTTTATTGCCTGCGGCTTGACTCAGACGCGGCTGTGCCGCCCGATGTGCGGAAAGGCTTAGCCTTTCCGATTGACGATCCCTCCTTTAGTCATAAGGCTGTGCCTCAGCTCCGAGGCGTAGCCTCAGGTTTCATTTCTCCCGCGCGACGGAAGGGCAGAGCCCTTCCGCACATCAGGCGGCAAAGCCGCAACACGCCCTCCCTCACGGCGGGCTACCGCCCCGCCGCAGCTAACCAATCGTAATCGGAACTGGCAGGAAGCAGAGCGCGAAGACGATCAACGTGAGGATTCCGATCGCCATGCGCAGCGGGCCGAGAGGCTCCATATGCTCCGGCTGTGGATGACGGACGCGCAGCATCACAGCCAGTAGTATCACGTAGAGAAACCAAATGGGAGTTCCATACCAGAGCCAGCCGAAAACTGAAAGAGCGATCACCGACACAAAGACGACGCGTCCAATCCAGTAATGAGCGCGTTGGCCAAAGACGGCAAACGACCCGTGTCCGCCGTCTAACTGGCCAACCGGCATCAGATTCAAACTCGTCACCAGCAAACCGACCCACGCCGCAAAGTAAAAAGAATTCACGGCTGAGTTATCCAAATCGATCCTGAATATGCGCGCGATTAAGCGAAACAATAGCGGATCATTGAAAGTGATCTCGGGCGTGACTCCGGGCGGAATGTTAATGTGATGCAACGTCAGTATGCCAGCAAAAGCAATAGGCACGACGACGATGAATCCTGCCAGGGGACCCGCGAGTCCAATATCAAATAGCGCTCGACGCGAAGGCACTGGCGATTTCATCCTGATGAACGCGCCGAACGTTCCGGGAATCAAAAGCGGCGGTTGGGGAATGAAGAAGGGCAGCGTCGCATCAACCCCATAGTAACGACAGAACAGATAATGACCCGATTCATGAGAAGCGAGAATGGCGAGCAACGAGCCGGAGAAGATTAGCCCTTGCTTTAGATAATAAGGATGCGCGAATGCAAAGCTTACCAGCTCAACGACAGCCTGTAGATAGTGCAAAGGAAGGAAAAAAAGCGATCCGGCAAAGCCGCCCACTCCAGCCGGCGATCCAGGTCCCTCAAAATCCGGGCCGGCCATCATGATTCCGCAGATCGTCGTCGTGCAGAGCGTTATCAGAAGCAGCGCTACGTGCAGCGTCCACTGCCGCGCGGTTGGCCGCGCAACGCTGTGCAGGCGAGTGACTTCAGAAGGCGAGGGAATCGTATCGGTTAGTTGCGACATGTATTAACTGTCAATCTCAACGAGGTCTGCAAAAACGAGTATCGTAAAAACTAAGCCAGAACTCATGAACAAGCAAAAGCAACTTCGACGCTTTGATGCTGGTTCAAGAATCCTGGCTCGTAAACAGTTCGAACGTGATTGCGAACCGGTCAGGCCTGCGCAACTTCGCCGTGCGCCTGCAATTCCTTGCCCGGCTTGAAACGAATGGTCTTACCCGAAGGGATCGCCACCTCTTCCCCGGTGCGCGGATTACGCCCGACTCCGCGTTTGCGTGGTTTGACAATGAAGACACCAAAGCCGCGCAGCTCGATGCGATCGCCGCGCGCCAAGGCTTCCTTCATCGAATGAAATAGCGCATCGACAGCCTGCTCGGCCTTTAGTTTCGGTATGCCGGTTTGATCGGCAAGACGATTAATTATGTCGAGTTTGATCACGTTTCGGCCTCCACTAAGGCAATAGGTATCCGCCGTCGATGACGATTGGATTTTTTTGACGCGAGGGATGATAGAAAGCCGCGCCAATGACTGTCAAGTCTTATGGAACCACGCCTCGGTATGCGCCTGGAAGGTCCTGACGAAAGACGCCGCATAAATTAGAGTCGGGGCTGTCCGCACTCTCAAGCATAAGCCCGGTTGAGCGTAGTTTGACAATGCGAGCAGACGACAGATAACCTCGGTTACGGGACTGATGACGAATGATCGTCCAGGTCACTGCTATTATTAGTACCAGGAAATAATGTTCGGCAATCATCTAAGCCAAGCCCCGCCATTCGGCACAGTTCATCCCGACGATGACCGAGACATCGAGGTGCAACGTCCCAGGGATGCGGCCCGCAAACACCTCTGGCACGAGTCGCGCCTACTGTTCCGCGATCTGATCTTTGCGTTGATGCTGCTGGCGCTGGTGATGGTCTTCATCGTGCAGCCAGTGAAAGTGGAGGGCACGTCGATGCTACCATACCTGCATGATGGCGAGCGCATCTTTGTCAACAAGTTGGTCTACTACGACGACTATCGCTGGGCGCCCAAGATTTATCGCGGCGATATAGTAGTTTTCTGGTTCCCGGAAGATCCTTCGAAGAGTTACATCAAACGTGTGATTGGATTGCCGGGCGATACAGTTGAGGTGCACGAGGGTCATATACGCGTGAATGGCAGAGATTTGGAAGAAACCTATCTCGATCCGCAATTGAACATGTCTCACGCGAGCAAACCACCGACGTATGTAAAGCCCGGATATTATTTTGTGATGGGGGACAATCGCGACAATTCGAGCGATTCGCGCATCTGGGGACTGGTACCTAAGAAATACGTCTATGGTAAGGCGCTGTTTCGTTATTGGCCGCTGACCACGGCCACCATAATTTCGCGCGACACACATAATAGCGCGGTCCCTCCCGGCGCGACTTATCGCCGGGATGCTGAGAACGCACCTGATCAGGATGAGCGGTAGCTCGGAGGAGTAGCCCGACTCCGGGGTGGCAGCCCGGCTGGGGTTGGGCGGTTAGGGAGGGCTCGAAAAAACGCGGGCAAGACGACCGCGAACCGCCGACAAGATGTCGGCTCTCCTTTGCATGATAACCTGGCTGCGACTACTGGCAATGATCTTCTACGCGCCGCTGCGCGGAATGCGCGAGGTGCGCGATCGCGGAGCGCTTGCTCCAACCGCCGTAATCGCTCTGTTGGCGAATGAGCTTTTTATCGGATACATCGTTTGGGGTTATCTAAGGAGTCTAATTAGTTTGCCGCTCCCTGTTATGGGCTTGACCAGCCTGTTTCAGTCCGCCGGCTCGCTCATATTTGTGACTGTCATCTTCGTGCCGTTGGCACTCGCGCTCACCAACGCCATCGAACACCGGGCAAGTTATCGATTGCTGTTTCAGCAGGAATATACATCGGTCGCGTCGACTTGTTTATACGCGGTCGCCGCCGCAAGTTTCACTGCGCTGGCGATAGTTATTTTTCTCAGGGTGAGCGGCGCCGATATCGCTCTCGGACAGAAACTGGTCATCGTTGCTCGTCAACAGATCGAGCTACAACCTCAATTCCAACGTTTGTTTGCACCCCAACTTCTGACTGCTGGCGGTTTGTTCGCTGGGCTGGCGTTTCTGCTGTTCATTTTGGCGTTTGGAGTCTGGGCCGTGATGGCGCTGGCCGTCTCCCTGCGACTCTCCGTCGCACGCTCAATTCTGATCGTTCTGGTCAGTGGCACGATTTCCGTTCCACTCTCGCCCCTGCTGCTGCGTGTTTTCAGCACTATCCTGGCGTCACCTTTCTTATTGCTGCTGCTTTTTTTCCTGCTACGCGGTTATTTCAGTGACATGCTTGGACACCAACGAGCGCGTGCAGCCTTTAAGCAGAACCTCGAGGCTGCCACCATCAACCCGCGCGATTCGTCGGCGCATTACAATCTCGGGCTAATCCATCAACAGCGCGGCGAATTGGATCAGGCACGGGAGCGTTTTCAGCGTGCTATTGACATTGACCCGGAAGAGCTGGACGCGCATTACCAGCTCGGGCGGATCGGGCGCGCCCAGAACCGTCTGGCCGAAGCAATCGGGCATTTCGAGCAAGTCGTGCAGCACGATCAGTCGCATGCTCAGCACGAAATCTGGCGCGAGATTGGTGCGACCTACATTGCTGCCGGGCAATACCGCGATGGGCACGACGCGCTGGAAAGATTTCTTGATCGCCGCCCGAATGATCCGCAAGGCCTTTACTTGATGGGGCGCGCGCATGCCGGACTCGGCGACAGCCAGGAAGCCGCCAGCTCAATGCAGGCTTGTATTGAAGCCGTCAAGACCGCGCCTGCTTATAAGTATCGAGCCGAGAAGCGCTGGCTGAACGAAGCGCAACAGTTCCTGAAAGGCCGGCAGGAAGCAGTTGGCAGCAGGCAGTGAGCAATGAGCAGTGGAATACACGATCCCGCCAAACTAATTTCAGACAATGGATATTTCAGCGCAGGCGCTGCTAGCTCTTGAAGACGGGCGCATTTTCCGCGGTCGCTCCTGGGCCGCGGATGGCGAAGCCTGCGGCGAAATGGTCTTCAATACTTCGATGACCGGCTATCAGGAAGTGCTGACCGACCCTTCGTATGCCGGCCAAATCGTTTGTATGACTTATCCGCTGATCGGCAACTATGGCGTCAATAGCAACGATCCGGAATCCTCGCGGCCGTGGGTCGAAGGCTTTGTCGTGCGCGAAGCCAGCCGGATGGCTTCGAACTGGCGCGCGGAAGAATCGCTTGACGGTTATTTGAAGCGATGGAACATCGTCGCTATAGATCACATCGACACGCGCGCGCTGGTGCGTCACATTCGCGACAAAGGCGCGATGCGAGCGTGCCTTTCGACAACCGACGCTGAGGCCGACAGCGTAATCGAAAAAGCGCGCAAGTCGCCGCCGATGGAGAACCGAGAACTTGCCAGCTTTGTGACCACAAAGCAACCTTATGAGTTCCCCGCCGAAGGCCCGGAGCGCTTTCACGTGGTGTGTTATGACTTTGGCGTAAAGAGAAACAGTCTGCGCGAGCTTTCTCATGCCGGTTGTCGCGTGACTGTTGTTCCGGCTTCGACCCGGGCGAGCGAGGTTTTCGCTATGAAGCCGGACGGAGTCTTTCTTTCGAATGGACCTGGCGATCCTGCCTCGATGACCAGAGAAGTTGAAGAGGTGAAACAAGTAGCTCAGTCAGGGACGCCCACCTTTGGTATTTGCTTTGGCCATCAACTATTGGGTCGCGCGTTTGGCGGAAAAACTTTCAAGCTTGTCTTCGGTCATCGCGGCGGCAATCAACCGGTGAAAGATTTTCAGGACGGTCATGTTGAGATCACCTCGCATAATCATGGGTTTGCGGTGCAAGCGGACAGCTTACCGCCGGAAGTCGAAGTCACCCACCTCAATCTAAACGATCGTTGTGTTGAAGGCATGCGGCATAAGACACTTCCGATTATCTCCGTGCAGTACCATCCGGAAGCTGCGCCCGGTCCGCATGATGCCGAGCATCACTTCAATCGATTTATTGAGTTGATGGAAAAACGGGCCGCAAGTTAACAACTTGCACTACAGTCAATCAATCTTTGGCATTTTCAGTTCGCCCGTGAGCAAGTCAGGACGGGCGCGCGCCATGTCTTCGGCCGTTGTGGTTATCGTGGGACGCACCGGCTCTTCCTCGGACTCGACTTCTGGTTGCACCACCGCTTCTTCCAAAACCTCGGCGATTGTTTCGCTGCCGCGATGCTCCAGCCAGTGTTTATAGCTCACCGTTAGAATCGCAATTACGGGGATGGCCAGGAAAACTCCGGCGACACCGGCAAGTTCGGCGCCGCTGAGAATGGCCAGGATTACGGCGAGCGGATGCAAGTGAATTCCGGTGCCGATAATGCGCGGATAGATTACATAGTCCTGGACGACGCGCAGCACGCCGAGAAACAGCAGCACTACGAACGCCATTCCAAACCCGGAATGCAGCAAGGCCAGAAACGCGGCCAGGATTGCCACAATCAAAGGACCGACGAGCGGCACAAACTCCAAGATCCCGGCGATCAAACCGAGCACCAGGGGGCTCGGCAGTCCAATTAGCGCGAACCCCACGCTGCAGATTACGCCGATCAGAAAGCAAGCCGTTAGTTGCGCGCGAATGTATGTGGCCAGCGTAGTGTTGACGTCCTGAAAGAATTCATCGCCCCGCCAGCGAAGCCGCCCGCGCGGCAACATCGCCAGCGCCGAGCGGCGGAAGCTGTCGGCGTCTTTCAATAAAAAGAAACTCAAGATGGGAATTAAGATCAACCAGGGAAGGTAGATGATCCAGCCGAGCACTCTTTCAGCCGCCGTACTAACAATGCCGCCACCTTTTTCGATCAGTCCGAGGGCCGTTCTGTTGACGGCATCGACGACACCTTCAGGCATGCGATGCTGTTTGAAATACTGATTCAGACGCTCGCTGGTACTCGTGATCGTCTTGTAATAATCACTTGCCTGCTGCTTGAACTCGGGAAACTGCGCGCCGAATTGTGGAGCCAGAAAATAAATGGCCAGCCCAATTCCCGAAAACAAAAATACGTAGACGATGGCGATTGCCAAGCCGCGCGGCATCATTCGCTTGCGTCCGCCAATTTGGACCGGCCGCTGCACCAGATCGACAAGCGGCGCCACCAGATAAGCGAAGAAAATAGCCAGGACAACTAAGAGGATTACGGTCGTCAGCCGATAGATTATCCAAAGCAATCCGGAGACTGCGAGCAGCAACATAAGGATACGCAGCACTGCGCGCGTTTGCAGCCATGTCAGGTGCGGGCTTTCGCTGGCATCGCTATGTTGATGGACTGACGGCATAATTTGTCGGCGGCTAAGTCACTGTCGCCGCGAGGTTACAAATCGTCCTCGTCGTAATCATGATCAGCTTCCGCCATTTTTATGGCCGCTTCTTCCCAAACCAGGCCGCGCCATTCAGCAGTTTCCCCAAGCAACTGCAAGGCTGCCTGAGGATGAGCAGGGTTGCGTTCAACGCGCAGGACTTCAGCAATCACGCGCAGCTTTTCACCCTCATCGCCAAGAACCAATAAATTCACACGGCTGCCAACTGGTGGCAGGTCACGCTGTAGGTGGATCAACGTGCCTTCCGGGCCTACGTTTTCTGTCTCGCCGTCGGCAACAATGTGCACGCCGTCGTTTGTATCCCACTCAGCGCGGATGGGGAAGGCAGCAACGTAACGTGGGCCAGATCGGTTCTCAGTAAACGGGCTCTGGGGCATGAGCTTCCACTCCTATTTTCGCAAACTGATCGATTCGAGGCGGCCGCAGCGTATGATACAGGGAAACGCGACATTCCTTAAACTATTTTGCGACTCATAAGCTAGGGGTTGTATGAGCCACACTAATGAGCCATCGAAGATGGCGGCGGAAGGTAGCCAGGTGCAAGCGCGTAGCGCGCAGCGCCTGGATCCGGTCGCTATAGAGAGTCGCGCGCACCGGCGGTGCGCAGAGTTCAGTAAACGTAAAGTTCGTCGTACTCGGTTCCAGTCAATTTGAGCAACCCGAGTGAAAACTGAGATAAGCTTACGTGTTCCAGGTGCTTTGCGCTTCGCGCTTGCACCTGGCTACCTTCTTTCGCGCCTTCGGCGCTTAATGAAGCTACTCTTCTTCCGATCTTAACTTCTCAAGCACCGAAAAATCTTCCAGCGTCGTAACATCGCCAGCAACTGAACCGCTAGTGGCAATCTCGCGTAAGAGACGCCGCATGATTTTCCCCGAGCGAGTTTTCGGCAATGCGTCGGCAAAGCGAATTTCGTCAGGCCGCGCCAATGCGCCGATCTCTTTGGTAACGTGTTTTCGCAGCTCTTCTTTCAGCGGTTCAGTAGGCGTACGGCCGCCTTCCAGCGTGACGAAAGCAACGATTGCCGATCCCTTCAAATCATCGGGACGGGCCACCACCGCGGATTCCGCCACCGCATCGTGCGAAACCAGCGCGCTCTCGATCTCAGCGGTGCCGAGCCGATGACCGGCGACGTTGATGACGTCGTCGATGCGACCCATGATCCAGAAGTAACCGTCCTGGTCGCGCCGCGCACCGTCACCGGCAAAATAGACACCTTCGATCTGGGACCAGTATTGCTCGCGATAGCGCTCGTCGTCGCCATAGATCGTGCGCAACATGCCCGGCCACGGCTTCCTGATGACCAGATATCCGCCTTCATTCGCCCCGACCGTTTTTCCGTCGCGAGTCATGACTTCGGCTTCGACACCGGGGAAAGGTTTGGTGGCCGAACCTGGCTTTGTTGGGGTCGCTCCGGGAAGCGGCGTGATCATGATTCCGCCGGTTTCAGTCTGCCACCAGGTATCGACGATGGGGCAGCGCTCCTTTCCGATAATCCGGTAATACCACATCCAAGCTTCCGGATTGATGGGTTCACCGACCGTGCCAAGCAAACGCAAAGTCGAAAGATCATGCTTAAGGGGCCACTGTTCGCCCCACTTGATGAAAGCACGAATCGCGGTCGGCGCCGTGTAGAGAATGTTAACCTTATGACGTTCAACGATGTCCCAGAATCGATCCGGCTCTGGCCAGTTAGGCGCGCCTTCATACATCAACGCGGTCGCGCCGTTTGAGAGCGGACCGTAAACGACGTAGCTGTGACCCGTCACCCAGCCAATGTCCGCCGTGCACCAGAAGATGTCTTCATCTTTAAGGTCGAAGATCCATTTGGTTGTCAGGTGAGCTTGCAGTAGGTAGCCGGCAGTCGTGTGTAGAATGCCTTTCGGTTTTCCCGTCGTTCCGGACGTATAGAGAATGAATAACGGCTGCTCGCTGTCTAATTCCGTGGCTGGACAATTAGCGTCCACGGTTTCCATCAGTTCGTGCCACCAGTGATCGCGGCCAGACTCCATGTGAATGCTGCTTCCGGTGCGCCGCACCACGATGCAACTCTTCACAGACGGTGTTTCTTTCAAGGCTTCATCAACCGCAGCTTTTAGTTTCACCTCATTCCCGCGGCGCCAGCCCCCGTCGGCTGTCACCACCAGCTTGCATTGAGCGTCATTAATGCGATCGACCAGCGCGGTACTCGAGAA
>WNGK01000153.1_pt1 | contig 76889 bp, 64 predicted proteins | sample 5400601 | NCBI WGS metagenome assembly WNGK01 (sample SAMN13153376, study PRJNA577476) | soil metagenome | isolation source: 60 cm soil or saprolite under Garry oak tree replicate 1 | place: USA:California | collected 2016-06-15
CCGGGCCGCGCCCAGGTCCAGCCCCACCCGCCAGGAGAGCCAGGCCGCGCAGGAGGAGAAACCCGTGTTCCAGCCGCCGCGTGCGTCGAACTCGCGGATCAGCTCGAGCAGGCGCGCGGTGGCCGCGTCGAGGTGGGCGGATAGCTCGGCGATCTCGTCGCCAAGCCGGTCGAGTTCCGCGGCGGGATGTGGAGTCGCGAGCAGAGTCGTCGAATGGTTCTGCATGGGAGCCCTCCTTCTGCTGAAGCGACTCTACACCCTGACTTTCGGGCTTCCGGAGAGGGCCCGAGACGTGAGATCGCGGGGGGAGAAATGATTTTTGATCGGATCCCCTCCGACTAAGCATTCGTGGGCCCGTGCGTACTGCTGGGCCGCACGCGTCGAGGGCTGCCGCCGAATGACCAAGTCGCTCAGCCAAAGCTGTCAAGCGGAAAAGCATGGAATCCTGCCTGGTCCAACGATCATGAGGGAAGGCCAGCGTTAGCCCAAGACGACAACAACGCCTCGCACGGCGCGAGTCGGATCGCAAGGTGCATGACCCGGTCCGGCGTCGGTATACTGACCGGGTGTCCCCGGCTCGACGCTTCCTCGTGTATGCCCGTCCGTACGCTTCACGCTACGCGGCGGGGGTTCTCTGCCTGGCCGCCGCCACCTGCCTGTCTCTCGCCATTCCCTGGCAGGTCAAGCTCGCGGTAGACGCGCTGCGGGCCGGTACGGGCACCCAAGTGGTGGCTGTGTACGCTGCTGCCATTCTCGCGCTTGCCTTGTTGCACGGCGTGGCGAGACTCGGCTCGCGCTTCACCATGCTCGGGGCGGGGCAGTGGGTCGAGCACGACATCCGCCGTGACCTCTACGCCCACCTCGAGACGCTGCCCCCGGCCTTTTACCAGACGCATCGCACGGGAGACCTCATGTCCCGCGCCACCAATGACGTCTCCGCCCTGCGCGCGCTCGCGGGCTTCGGGGGCGTGATGCTCGTGGGCACCACCTTCACCTTCGCGGGCACTCTGGTCGCGATGTGGGCCATCGATCCCTGGCTGACCCTCTGGGCGCTCGCGCCGTCTCCCGCGCTCGTCTTGCTCGCGCGGCGCTTCAATCATCAGGTGGAGACCGAGTCAACGGCCGTGCAGGAGCAGCTGGGGGCGCTCTCGGCGCGGGTCCAGGAGAATCTCACGGGCATGACGGTGGTGCGCGCCTACACCATGGAAGAGCGGGAGATCGAGGCCTTCGGGCGGCTCAACGCGGAATACCTCACCCGCAGCCTGCGCCTGGCGCGGACGCAGGCGGCCTTCTCGCCCATGCTCGGCCTCATCTCCGGGCTGGGCGGCCTCATCGTCCTCTGGGTGGGCGGCCGCGCGGTGGTCGAGGGGCGAATCACCCTCGGCGCCTTCGTGGCCTTCGGCGGCTACCTCGCCCACCTCGCGTGGCCGACCATCGCCCTCGGCTGGACGCTTTCCAATCTCAAGCGGGGTCTCGCCTCCATGGCCCGCGTTGCGGAGATCCTCGATGTCCCCGGCGCGACCGAGGCCGAGGGGACGGCGGCAGCCGCGGCGCCGATTCGCGGCGGACTCGAGTTCCGGCACCTGACCTTCGCGTATGAAGGTCGTCGGCCCGCCCTCGAGGACGTGAGTTTCACTGTGCCGGAGGGCCGCATGGTCGCCGTGGTGGGTCCGACGGGCAGCGGCAAGTCCACTCTGGGCAGCCTCGTGACGCGCCTCCACGAGCCGCCCCCCGGAGCCGTCTTCGTGGGCGGCATCGACGTGCGCGTGCTCCCGCGCGAGCGCCTGCGCTCGTCCATCGGGTACGTCCCCCAGGAGGCGTTTCTCTTCTCGCGGTCCATCCGGGACAACGTCGCCCTGGGGGACGAGACCGCCCCCGAGGCGCGGCTCCGACGGGCTGCGGAGACGGCCGGCCTCGCCCCGGAGATCGAGGGCTTTCCCGAAGGCTGGTCGACCGTGGTCGGCGAGCGCGGCCTGACGCTGTCGGGCGGACAGCGCCAGCGCGCGGCGCTCGCCCGCTCCCTCGTGCCCGCGCCCGCCGTCCTCGTGCTCGACGACGTCTTCGCCTCCGTGGACGCAGGCAAGGAAGCCGAGATCCTGAGCTCGCTCCAGGGCGCGGTGGCGGGGCGGACCACGCTCGTCATGACCCATCGGCTCCGCGTCGCCCAGGAGGCGGACCGCATCGTCGTCCTGGACGAGGGGCGCGTGGTCGAGGAAGGCACGCATGCCGACCTCCTCGAGGCGGGCGGCCTCTACGCACGCCTCTGGCGCATCCAGCAGATCGAGCAAGAGCTCGCCAATGAGTGAGCACGACGACGAGATTTTGGGAAAGGCGTACGACCCGCGATTGATGCGGCGGGTGTGGAGCTTCGCCCGGCCTCATCGGCGCATCATCTTCCTCTCGATGGCCCTCTTCCCCCTGGTGGCGGCCCTCGAGCTTCTCCAGCCGTGGCTGACCAAGATCGCCATCGACCGCTACATCCTGCCGGGTGACTGGGCGGGGCTGACGTGGGTGGCGGCCGCCTATCTCGCGTGCCTGCTCGGGCTCTACGGGCTCCGCGTCGCCGTGTCGTACCTGACTCAGCTCGCCGGCCAGCGGGTGATGCATGACCTCCGCGCCGCGCTCTTCGCGCACCTCCAGAGGCAGGACGCCGCCTTCATGGACAGGAATCGCTCCTCAACGACGTCGAGGCGATCAGCGAGCTCTTCGCGAGCGGGGCGGCGGCGGTGGTGGGCGACGTCCTCACCCTGGCGGGCATCGTCGTGCTCATGCTCGTGCTCAACTGGGAGCTGGCGCTCGTCACCTTCGCCCTCGTCCCCGTGCTCGCGGTGGGCGCCGCGTACTTCCGGCTCAAGGCGCGGGACAGCTATCGCGGCGTGCGGATCAGGCTGGCCCGGCTCAATGCCTTTCTCCAGGAGTCCCTCCAGGGCATGTCCATCATCCAGCTCTTCGCCCGCGAGCGGCGGGAGGCCGAGCTCTTCGGGGCGCTGAACGGCGAGCTGCGCCGGGCCCAGTTCAGGTCCACGCGCTTCGACGCCTTTCTCTACGCGGGGGTGGAGGCGCTGGGGTCCGCAGCGGCCGCGCTCCTCCTGTGGTACGGCGGCGGACAGGTGCTGACGGGAGCGCTGACCTTCGGCGGCCTCGTGGCGTTCCTGGAATACGTGGGGCGGTTCTTCCTCCCCATCCGCGACCTCGGGGCGAAGTACACCGTCTTGCAGGCGGCCACCGTGTCGGCGGAGCGGATCTTCGCCCTCCTCGACGCGGAGGCATCCGTGCGCCCGCCCGCGTCCGGCGCCCGCGGCTTCGAGACGGGCGCGCCCGCCGTCGAGTTCCGCCACGTGTGGTTCGCCTACGAGGGTGAGGAATGGGTCCTGCGCGACTGCTCCTTCGAGGTCGCCCCCGGCGAGCGCGTGGCTCTCGTCGGCCCGACGGGCGAGGGCAAGAGCACCATCGTGCGCCTCATGACGCGCTCCTATGAGGTCACGCGCGGGCAGGTGCTGGTGGGCGGGCGCGACGTGCGGGAATGGGACCTGACGGCCCTGCGCCGGGCCGTCGGGATGGTCCCGCAGGAAGTCTTCCTCTTCACCGGCACCGTCGAGGAGAACCTGCGCGTGGTGGGCGGGGGCGCCGTCGTCTCGCGCGAGGCTATCGATCGTGCCCTCCGGGCGGCGCGGGCCGATCGCGTGGTTGCCTCGCTGCCTCACGGTCTCGCCCACGAGATCCACGAGCGCGGCCAGAACCTCTCGCAGGGCCAGCGCCAGCTGCTGGCCATCGCGCGGGCCCTCATCTATAATCCTGCCGTCCTCGCCCTCGACGAGGCGACGTCGAGCGTGGACCCGGAGTCCGAGGCGCTCATCCGTGCGGGGCTCGAGGAGCTGGTGCAGGGCCGGACGAGCGTCGCCATCGCCCACCGGCTGTCCACCATCCAGACGTGTGACCGGATCCTGGTGCTCCACCGCGGCCGTGTGCGAGAGGCGGGCCGCCACGCAGAGCTGCTGGCCGCGGGAGGCTTCTACGCGCGACTCTACGAGCTGCAGTTCGGCACCGGACGGACGTGATGAACTTCCGGCGGGCGGTGTGGCGGCTCATCTCGGATATTCCGCGGGGGCACGTGGCCACCTACGGGCAGATCGCGGCGTGGCTCGGGTATCCGCGGCACGCGCGGATGGTGGGGCGCGCGCTCCGGAGCGTGCCGTCGGGCGTGCCGTGGCACCGCGTGGTGAACGCGCGAGGCGGCATCAGCCTCCGGGCGGCCATGGGCAGCATGGTCACCCAGCGCATCCTCCTGGAGCAGGAAGGGGTGAGGCTCCGCCGGGGGCGGGTGGCGCTCGCTCGCCACGGGTGGGATGGACCCGTCCGGGGCCGTGCGCGACGGAGTTCTCCCCGGGGGCGCCGGAGATCAGCCACGATGAAAAGGACTTACGGAGGGTGACATGCGCCTCGGCTTGAACATGGGCTATTCCGGCTCCGCGCTCCGCATCCACATGCCCCTGGTGCAGGAGGCCGACCGGCTGGGTTTTTCCTCCGTGTGGTCGGCCGAGGCCTATGGCTCCGATGCCGTGACGACCATCACGTGGGTCGCCGCCCTGACCAAGCAGATCGGCGTGGGGACGGCCATCATGCAGATTCCCGCCCGGACCCCCACGTTGACCGCGACCACCGCCCTCACTCTCGACGAGCTGTCGGGCGGGCGCTTCCGGCTGGGGCTCGGCGTCTCCGGCCCGCAGGTGGTGGAAGGCTGGCACGGCGTGCCGTTCGGCAAGCCACTCCAGCGCACGCGGGAATACGTCGAGATCGTCCGCTCGGTGTGGCGGCGCGAGAAGCCCGTCGAGTTCAAGGGGCAGTACTACCAGATCCCCTACGCGGGCACCGATGCCACCGGTCTCGGGAAGCCGCTCAAGTCCATCCTGCACGGGCGGCCGGAGATTCCCATCTATCTCGCCGCCATCGGGCCGCGGAACGTGGCCCTGGCCGCCGAGATCGCCGACGGCTGGCTCCCCGTCTTCTTCTCGCCTCAGCGAATGTCCGTCTTCAAGGAATCGCTCGAGTCGGGCTTCTCACGCGCGGGCGGCGGCAAATCCCTCGCGCGCTTCGACGTCGCGCCCACCGTCCCCGTCATGCTGGGCGACGACGTCGCCGCCTGCCGGGCCATGGTCAAGCCGCGCCTCGCCCTCTACGTGGGCGGCATGGGCGCGCGCGGGCGCAACTTCTACAACGACCTCGTGTGCCGCTACGGGTACGAGGGCGCCGCCAAGAGCATCCAGGACCTCTACCTCTCCGGCAAGAAGGAGGAGGCGGCGGCGGCGGTCCCGGACGCGCTCGTGGACGAGGTGGCGCTGTGTGGCCCTCGTGAGCGGATCCGCGAGCGCCTCGAGATCTGGAAGTCCTCCGGCGTGACGACGCTGATCTGCGGCGTGGGGCAGGTCGAGGCCCTTCGCGTCATGGCCGAGCTGGCGCTCTAGCGCGGTGAAGCCGCCCGCGCTTCGTGTCCAGGCCGCGCTCGACGCTCTGGGCCTCGAGCGGCGTATCATCGAGCTCGAGCGCTCCGCGCACACCTCCCAGCAGGCAGCCGACGCTCTGGGCGTCGGCGTCGGAAGCATCGCCAAGTCGCTGGTCTTCACGGTCCACGAGCGACCCGTCCTCGTGATCGCCTCGGGCGCCAATCGTGTCGATGAGGGCAAACTGACGATGCTTGCCGGTGGTCCGGCGCGTCGGGCCGATGCCGACACGGTCAAGCGGGCCACCGGCTTCGCCATCGGGGGCGTGGCGCCCATCGCCCACGAGATGCCGCTCGAGACCTTCATCGACGAGGATCTCCTCCGGCTCGAGATCATTTATGCCGCCGCGGGCGTGCCCGAGTGCGTGTTCCCCCTGAGCCCGGCCGAGCTGGTGCGGGTGACGGGAGGGCGGGTGGCCGACCTCAAGGAGCAGGGGAAGCCAGCTCAAGGAGAGAAGCGATGAAGCTCAAGGACAGAGTCGCCATCGTCACGGGCGCGGGCTCGGGCATCGGCCAGGCCACGGCGCTCCTCTTCGCCCGCGAAGGCGCGCGTGTGGGGGTGGTCGACCTCGACGCCGACGCCGCCCGCGGGACGACGCAGCAGATCGAGAAGGCCGGGGGCCAGGCTCTCGCCCTCACCGCCGACGTCAGCCGCGGCGAGGACAATCGCGAGGCGATCGGCAAGACGGTGGCGGCATGGGGCCGGCTCGACATCTTCTACGCCAACGCGGGCGTGCCGCAGTGGCCCGGCGCCGTGGAAGAGGTGGACGAGAGCGTGTTCGACCGGATCATGGCCGTCAACGTCAAGGGCGTCTTTCTCGGGGCCAAGCATGCCGTGCCCGTCATGAAGAAGCAGAAGAGCGGCGTCTTTCTCATCACGGGCTCGACGGCGGCGCTCAAGCCGCGCCCGGGCGGGCAGTGCTACGCGGCCTCCAAGGGCGCGGTCACCACCATGACGCAGAGCCTCGCCCTCGAGCTGGCGCCCTTCGGCATCCGAGTGGTCGTCATCGCCCCCGTGGCGACCGAGACGCCCATGCTGCCGACCTTCATGGGCAAGAAGGAGGTGGACGAGGAAGGCATGCGGCGCTACGTCGCCACGGTGCCGCTGGGCCGGCTCAACCAGCCCGAGGACATCGCCAAGGCCGCGCTCTTCCTGGCCTCCGACGACGCGGCCATGATCACGGGGAGCTGCTTCCTGGTCGACGGGGGCCGCTGCGCGTGAAGGTCGTGCCCCTGGCCGCCGACTCGCTGGGCGTCCGTTCCATGGCGACCTATGTCGAATGCGGCGCCACCCGCATCCTCGTCGATCCCGGCGCCGCCCTCGCCCCCAACCGCTACGGCCTGCCGCCCGCGGACGCGGAGTGGGACGCGCTCAAGCGAGCCAACGACCGCATCTCTGGCTACGCGACGCGGTCGGGCCTGGTCTTCGTCAGCCACTACCACGAGGATCACTTCCGCTACGACCCGGGGCTGTATGCCGGACGCACGGTCTGGGCCAAGGATCCTCGGCGGATGATCAATCCCCGCCAGGCCGAGCGCGCCGACACGCTCTGGAAAAGCATCGCGGGCGTCTCCCGGCTGGATTCCGCCGAGGGGCGGAGCGTGGAGACCGCCGATGCGCGTCTGAGCGCATCGCCGCCGCTCGCTCACGGCATCGAAGGCACCGGGCTCGGCTACGTCACGGCGCTCACCGTGACCGATCTGCGCGAGGGCACGCGCTTCGTTCACGCCTCGGACGTGCAGGGACCGCTCTCGCCGGTGGCCGCCGCCTACCTCATCCGCGAGCGGCCGACCCTTCTCTACCTCTCGGGGCCGCCCGCCTATCTCGAAGGGCAGCTCGGACGGGGCCTGATCGAGCAGGGTATCGACCAGCTGCTCCACGTGATCGGGCAGACCGGCTGCCGGGTGCTCTTCGATCACCATGCCCTGCGCGCGCCCGATTACCGCGAGCGCTTTCGGCGCCTCTGGGACACCGGGCATGTCCTGACCGCGGCCGGCTTTCTTGGTCTTCCCGACGAGGCGCTGGAATCCCGGCGGAGCGATCTCTGGCGCGGATCGCGCAAGCAGGCTCGCCGCATGGAGCCGCGATTGAAGAGGAGGGAAGCGTCCGCTATCATGCGGGATGGACGTCAACGCCGGAAGGCGAAAGGAGGCTCGTCGGCATGAGTGACAACAAGACGCTCGGGGTGGGGGATACCGCGCCCGAGTTCACCATGAAGACCATCGGGCTCAAGGAAGTCAGCCTGAAGGACTTCAAGGGCAAGAGGGTGGTGCTCCTGTTCTACCCGCTGGACTGGACGCCCGGCTGATCCAAGTGCATGCCCGCCTTCGATCGTCGCGCCAAGGACTTCGAGGCGGTCAATGCCCAGGTGCTGGGTATTAGCACGGACAGCCCATTCAGCCATGAGAACTGGGCGAAGTCGGTCGGCATCTCCAACTATCCACTCCTCTCGGACGTGCACCGGACGGTCAGCAAGGACTACGGCGTCTACTGGCCGGACTGGAACGCCAACGTGCGCGCCACCTTCATCGTCGACAAGCAGGGCAAGGTCGTCTTCGCCGAGCGCTATGGCAAGGGCGAGCTGCCGGAACCCGACAAGATCCTCGCCGAGCTCCAGAAGCTTCCGTAGAAGTACCGCAGGCCGCTCAAAAAGGTCCAGATGGGCCTTTTTCAGCGGCCTGCCGCCCGTCGGCTTGTCAAGGCGACCCCGGTGAGAATGGCGGCGCCGCCCACCAGCGCCAGCCCTCCGATGCGCTCCCCGAGCATGATCCAGGCGAGCAGCACGCCGACCACGGGCTGGAGATTCAGGAAGACGGCCGAGCGGCTCGGCCCCAGCGCGCGCACCGCCTCGTACCACCACACGTGCGCCACCGAGCCGAGAATGGCCTGATAGCCGACCACGGCCCACGCCACGGGCGAGGCGAGATCCGGCCGCGGAAAGAAGTCCGCCGTGAGGAGGGGCAGGGGCAGCAGCATGACGGAGCCGAGGATGTAGGCCGCCGTGGTCGCCACAGCGGGCGAGTGCCGGGTGAGCACACGCTGACCGTAGACGGTATAGACGGTCCATCCGATCTGCCCCGCGAGCAGGATGAAATCGCCGGGCCGGAGATCGAGATGGGTGACGGCCCGCCAGCTCCCCTTGCTGATGATGAGAACGACCCCGGCCGCCGAGCAGGCGACGCCCGCCCACTGTATCCGGGTGAGCCGCTCCTTGAGATAGAGCCGGGCGCCGATGGCGACCATCACCGGCGTCACGGGCTGGAGCAGCACCGCGTTCGACGCCGTGGTGAAGGCGAGGGCCAGATAGGTCGCGCCCGTCGAGACGAAGATGCCCGCGAATCCCAGGAAGGCCAAGGGGCCGAGGTCACGGAGGCGGAGGGCGTTGAACTCGCTCCATCCGCGCCGGGCGAGCAGGGCGCCGAGAAATATCGAGGCGATGCTACAGCGAAGCGCCACGAGGACGAGCGGGGGAAAGGCGACCAGCGCGAGCTTGGCGAAGGCGGGATAGGAGCCCCAGAGGGCGGCGATCAGCGCGAGGGCGGCGTAGGCGCCGGTTTGACCCGGACCGGGCACCCGCCTATCATAGCGCGTCCGTCATGGCCGACTATGTCCTCGAGCGGCGTCTGTGGCTGCCGCGTCCGCGAGCCGACATCTTCGCCTTCTTCGCTTCGCCGCGGAACCTCACCGTCGTGCAGCCGAGCTGGGCGCGGCCGATCTGGCTCGTGGAGCCGCCGGCGCGGCTCGAGGCGGGCGCCCTCCTGGATTTCCGCGTGCGTGTGGCGGGGCTGCCCGTCCGCTGGCGCGTCATGGTCCGCGAGTTCGACCCGCCCTTCCGCTTCGTGGACGCCCAGCTCTGGGGTCCCTTTACCCGCTGGGAGCACCGGCACCGGTTTCTCGAGGAGAGGACGGCGGCGGGAGGCCCATCGGGGACGTGGGTGGAGGACCGGGTGACCTATCGACTCCCGCTGGGTCCACTCGGCCGTGCCGCCCACGGGATGGTGATCGGGCGACGGATCGCGACCCTCTTCGACTACCGGGACGAGCGGCTCCGGGAGCGCTTCGGTGGAGGCTGAGCCCCGCTCACGCGGCCGAGGGCAGCTCGATGCCGAGGGCGGCCAGGCGCGGGCGCACGCGCTCGGTCAAGAGCCCGATGCGCGCCAGGTTGCTGACCATGGCCGCGTGCATGTCGCGCTTGAAGTATTTCCTGAACACGGCGTAGTCGTTGCGGGCGGCCACGTCCCGGCGATAGGCCTGCACCTCGCGGATCTGGGCGGGGGAGAACCCCATGTCGCGGTACGCGTCGACGGGAAAGAAGCCGGTCAGGACCTTCTCGATGGCCATGCAGGTGAAGTCTTCCATCTCGCGGTGCTCGGCGGGGCTCGCCCCGCGGATGACCTCGGGCAGGGCGAGCATGCCGAAGCCCATGTGACGCGACTCGTCCTGGAGGATGCGGCGGCACACCTCCTGGAGGAGGGGATCATGGGCGCACTCCGCCATCATCTTGAACATGGAGACGGCGAAGGTCTCGGCCACGAGCTGGAGCGCGATGGTCTTGATGTACCAGCGTGAGTCCGAGAGGATGCTGTCGAAGAGCACCCGCTCGTTCTCGGGCATGGGGTAGTGGAGGCCGTTCAGGCGGGTGGCGATGTAGCGCTCCAGCACCTCGTTGTGGCGGGCCTCGTCCATGACCTGGGTCGCCTGGAAGAACTTCTGGTCGGTGCCCGACACGGTGTCCACGAGCTGGCTGCACGCGAGCATGGCCCCCTGCTCGCCGTAGACGAGGACGGAGAGCCGCCAGGCGGTGAGGCGCTGGTTGAGCTCGACGCGCTCCTTCTCGGACAGCTTGTCCCAGATGGGGCTGCCGTAGATGTCCACCATCTCGTCGGCGAGGGTGCGGCCGTCCGACGGCTCCGGGGTGTCCCAGGCGATGTCGCGGGAGGCGTTCCACTGGTCGCGCTTGGCCTTCTCGTACAGGCTGCGCATGTCCTCGGCCTGCACCGCGTAGTCGAACTCGAACACCGTGTCCATGGGGCTGGGAATCACGCGGCGATCCATGCGGCGCCTCCCTCTCGGAAAACTCGAAGGTATCCTTTTGAGACTACTCAGTTTTTACCATGCCGGAGGGGCCCGCGTCAAGTAGACTCCGGAGCCATGAACGCACGGCGGCAGGCCGTCCGGGACCAGATCCTCCGCACGGCGGCGGACCTCTTTCGGGAGCGCGGCTACCGGGCCTCCACCCTCGACGACATCGCCCGGCGGCTCGGCATGTCCAAGGCCTCGCTCTACGGGTACTTCCGCGCCAAGGACGAGATGCTCGCGGCCATCTCGCGGGAGACCATCGAGGGATTCACCCGGGAGCTCGGCCTGGTCCTGCGCTCGAGCCTGTCCCCGGAGGACAAGCTCCGCCGGGTCGTCCGGCAGCACGTGCGCTTCGTCATCGCCAACCGCTCCTTCCTCACCGTGTTCTTCAGCGAGGAGGCGAGCCTGCCCGCGCGCTTCGCCCGCCAGCTCGCCGCGCAGAAGGACCGCTACGACAAGGGCGTGGAGTCCATCGTGGTCGAGGGCGTCCGGCGCGGCGTCTTCCGGGACGTGCCGCCCCGCCTCGTGGTCTTCGGCCTGCTGGGGATGCTCAACTGGCTCTACAAGTGGTACAACCCCGCGGGCCGCTGGGGTGCCGAGGAGGTCTCGGGCGCCTTCCTGGCCCTCGTGGAGGACGGCCTGCACCGTCGGGCGCCGAGAGGGCAGGCGCTGACCGGCAAGATCCGGCGCCTCAAGCGCGAGCTCCAGTCGGTGGAGCGGGCCCTCGATGCCTGATCTCCTCGGCGCCCACATGTCCATCGCGGGCGGCGTCTACCGCGCCCTCGAGCGGGGCCTGGAGGTCGGCTGCTCCGTCGTGCAGATCTTTCTCAAGAACCAGCTCCAGTGGGCGGCCGCTCCGTATTCGGAGGAGGACATCCGACGCTTCCGCGACGCATGGAAGGCGACGCGCATGCGGGCCGTCTTCGCCCACTCGAGCTACCTGATCAACCTCGCCGCGCCCGCCGAGGCGGAGTGGAAGCGGGCGGTGGCGGCGTTCCAGGACGAGCTCGAGCGCGCGGAGGCCCTCGGCCTGCCCTTCGTGATCATCCATCCCGGCTCCCATCGCGGCGAGGGGCTCGACCAGGGCATCAGCCGCATCGTGGCTGCCCTCGACGAGGTGATCGCGCGGACGCGCGGCTATCGCGTCATGGTCCTCCTCGAGAACACCGCGGGCGGCGGCGCGACCATCGGCCGGACCTTCGAGGAGCTCGCCCTGCTCCTCCGCGCCGTCAAGGTTCCGGAGCGCGTCGGGGTCTGCCTCGACACCTGCCACCTCTTCGCCGCCGGCTACGATCTCAGAAAGCCCGAAGGCTACGACGCCGCCATGCAGAGCTGTGCCCGCCACGTGGGGATCCGGCGCGTCCGCGCCTTCCATCTCAACGACGCCAAGGCGCCCCTCGGCTCCGGGCTCGATCGCCACGAAAAGATCGGCAAGGGCAAGCTGGGCGTGGCCGCCTTCCGCCGGCTCATGACCGACGGTCGCTTCCTGCGTGTGCCCATGGCCCTCGAGACGCCGAAAGAACCTGAGCCCCAGGCGGACCGGGCGGCCCTCGCCCTCCTGCGCAAGCTTCGCGCTAACGCCAACGCGTGACGCCCACCCGGGCGCAGCGCGGACGCACGGGGCACTCGGAGCATCGGGGGGAGACGGGATGGCAGATGTTCTGCCCGAAGGACACGAGAAGATCGTTGTAGCCGATCCAGTAGCGGCGGGGCAGCCGCTTCCGGAGGGCCGTCTCGGTCTCCGTCGGGTTCTTCGTCTTCACGTAGCCGAGGCGATTCGAGATGCGGTGCACGTGGATGTCCACGCAGATGCCGGGCTTGTTGAAGCCCTGGGTGACCACGAGGTTGGCGGTCTTTCGCCCGACGCCCTTGAGGGTGAGGAGCCGATCGATGTCGTCCGGCACCTGTCCCCCGAACCGCTCCAGGAGATCCCGGCAGACGCCAAGGAGGACGCGCGCCTTGGTGCGGTAGAAGCCCACGGGGAAGATGGCGCGCTCGATCCGCTTGGCGGGCAGCCGCCGCATCGCCTCCGGCGTGTCGGCGAGGGCAAACAGGCGGGCCGCCGCCGGCCCCGTGGTCTCGTCCTTGGTCCTGAGCGAGAGGAGACAGGCGATGAGCACGCGAAAGGGGTCGCGGCGCTCCGCGGCCACTTCGGCCATCGACGTCTTGCGCCAGCGCGGGGCGTGCCGGGTCAAGGTCTGGATGACCCGGCCGATCTCGACGGCCCGCCCCGTTCCGCTCAGCTGCGCGCCTTGATCCTGGCGAGGAGCGCCTTGGCGTCCGGCACGTCCTTCATCGTCCAGTCGGCGAGATTGAAGGGCGCCTTCTCCTCGAGCACGGCCTCGAGCTCGCGCTTCGCGTCGGCGCCGCGTCCCTTCTTCAGGAGGGTGCGGGCGAGGCCGAGGCGCATGTTGGTGTAGTGGGGGTCGATCTCGAGACCCTTGCGAAAGAGAGCCTCGGAGCGGTCGAGATCGCCGCCCGCGAACCCGGGGACCTCGTAGTAGATGGTGCCCCCGAGGGCGTACGCGGGGGCGAAGGACGGATCCAGCTCGAGCGCGGTCTGCATCGCCTCCTTGACCGCGGGCAAGAGAGAGAGCGAGCGCAGCACGCCCTTGGTCTGCCCCCAGCGGCCCGCGTTGGTGCCGTACCAGAACCGGGCGGCCGCGCTCTTGGGAGCGAGCTCGATGGCGCGCTGGGCGGCCTGACGTCCGCGGTCGTAGGCCTCGAGCTTCTCCTCCGTGGTTCTCGCGCGAACATCGCCGTACATGAAGCAGGCCTCGGAGAGAGCGAGGAAGATCTCGGGCCGCGGGTCCGACTGCGCGGCCTTCTCGAGGGCGGCCCTCAGCTCGTCGATGTGCGGGAGATTCTCGTGGTAGCGGGTCGAGAAGGCGCGCAGCTCGGTGACGAGCGGCGACTCGGCCCGCGCGGGGATCACGGTGGCCATCACGGCGAGAGCGACGGCGAGCGCGCGCATGACTCGATGCGAGCGCGCGCATGGCTCGATGCTAGGGGTGAGGCTCCAGCGTGTCAACTTGAACTGTGCCGGTGAGGCCGCTACTGTGGACGCGATGAAGCAGCTGACCGTGGCCGCCCTCGGACTCTGGCTCGGCGCCATGGGCTTCTTCGCCTTCGTGGTGGCGCCCGCGGCCTTTTCCACGCTGGATCGCGAAGCGGCGGGACGCTTCGTCAGCGCGGTCTTTCCGAAGTACTATGCCGTGGGATTCGGGCTCGGGCTCGTGGCCCTGGCCAGCCTGGTCGTGAGGGTCCTGGGGCGCGGGGTGCGGCCCCTGGACTGGGTGCCCATCGGGCTTCTCGTGCTCATGCTGACGCTCACGCTCTTCGCGGGCGCGGTGGTCCTGCCCGCGGCCCATGCCGCGCGCGAGGCCATGCGCGCGACGGGCGGGGACCCCGCGACGGCGGTCAGCTTTTCGCGGCTGCATCGGCTGTCGAGCGTGCTGAACGTCGTGGTCATGCTGGCGGGCATCGGCACCTTGATCATGGAGGCGATGAGAACGCGATGAAAGAATTCGACCCCCTCGGTCTCGATCACATCGTCCTGCGCGTGAGCGATCAGGAAGCCGCCCAGCGCTTCTACATCGACGTCCTCGGGTGCACCCTCGATCACGTCAACGCCCGCATCTCGCTCGTGCAGCTCCGCTTCGGCGAGCAGCTGATCGACCTCCTGCCGGGCCGGCCCTCCGCCGAGGGCCTCGACCACTTCTGCCTCTCCATCCGTTGCGCCGACCTCGGCGCGGTCAGGAAGGTGCTGGGGGACCGTGGGGTCACGCTGGAGGGTGAGGTCGTGGAGAGGCGCGGGGCCTACGGCACGGGGCCGTCGCTCTACCTCCGCGACCCTGACGGCTACCTGATCGAGCTCAAGCCCCGCTGAGGGTCAGGCTCAAGAGGGTGCTCACGATCTCCCCGGGAGGCACCGCGCCGCCCTGGGTCGCCGCCTGCAGCAGACAGCCTTCGGCCGCTCCCAGGATGACGGCAGCCACCGCGCCCGCGTCGAGATCCTTCCGGAACGCGCCCGAGGCCGTCCCCGCCTGAAGAATCTCCTGGAGGGCGAGGCGGAGCTGCTCGCGCTGCCAGGCGAGGGCAAGACGGTGGTGCTTGTCGCGGCGCGCCCGCGTCCAGCCCGCGAGGAGGAGCTCGGAGAAATCCGGATCACTCTGTCCGTGGGCTCCGAAGATGATCTCCATCGCCCCCTCCAGTCTCACCGCGGGCGATTCGCTCCCGCGGGCGACCCGATCCACCGCGGCCACGATGGGAGCGAAGCGCTCCTCGATGGCGCGGACGGTGTCCGCCGCGGACTCGGGGACGGGAGCGGGGGGAGGGGGCGGCACAGGCGGCGAAGCAGGCGCAGGGCGAGGAGCTTTGCGCTTCACGCGTCGATTATCACATGCGGCAAATCCCGCGACGCTGCCCTTGCCGCTACTGGCCCGATTCGGGTCGTCTCGACGTGCTCAGGAACTCGAAGGTCTCGATCTCCACCCGGTAGCGCCGCTCGTTGCCCGTGGAGGCGAGCCTGACCTCGAAGGGAGCCACCGCCTTGGCGGCCACCTGTCCCTGGACGTAAGCGCGAGCGCGGCTGACCACCCGGCCATTTTCATCGAGGCCTTCCGCCTTGAGGACCACGCGCTCGCAGGGCAGGCTCGAGGCGTTGCGCACCTCGCCAAGGACGAGCACGCGCGAGCCGCCCTCCCGCTGGATCTGGAAGGTCACCGTCAGGTCCTTCGAGGACTGGGGCGTGAAGGTATACGTCTGGGCGGCGGCGGGGCCGGCCCAGGCGGCGGCCACGATCAAGGCGAGGAGGAGGGGAGCGGTCATTCGTAGCGGAGCGCTTCGATGGGATTGAGGCCGGCGGCCTTGCGGGCGGGATAGAAGCCGAAGAAGATCCCGATGGCCGCCGCGAAGCCGAAGGCGATGACGATGGCTTCGGGCCGGACCAGGGTGCGCCATCCCGCGAAGTAGGGAATGGTGTACGAGGTGACGAGCCCCAGCACCACTCCGATGGTGCCTCCGATCATGGAAAGCGTGACCGCCTCCACGAGGAACTGCATCAGGATGTCGCGCCCGCGCGCGCCCACGGCCATGCGGAGGCCGATCTCGCGGGTCCGCTCCGTCACCGAGACGAGCATGATGTTCATGATGCCGATCCCACCCACGAGCAGCGACACGGAGGCGATGGCGGCCAGGAGGATGGTCATCACGCGCGAGGATTCCTCTTGCGCGGCCGCGTACTCGGCCAGGTTGCGGATGTTGAAGTCGTCGTCCTGGTAGGGCTGGAGACGATGGCGCTGGCGCAAGAGCTCCCGCGTCTGGGTCTCCGCGTCCTTCATGTCCTCACCTTCGCGCACCTTGACGGAAATGGCGCCCACCGAGCGCGCATTGGCCTGGCTGACCCCGAGGAGCTTGCGCTTGGCCGTGGAGAGCGGGACGAGGATGAGGTCGTCCTGGTCCTGGCCCCACGTCGTCTGTCCCTTCTTTCCGAGGACGCCTACGATCGTGAAGGGGACCTTCTTGATGCGGATGACCTGGCCGACAGGGTCCGAGTCGGCGAAGAGATTGCGGGCGACAGTCTCGCCCAGCACCGCCACCTTCGTCGCGCCGTCGACGGCGTCCTGGGCGAATGGTTGCCCCGCCACCACCGGCCAATCGCGCGCCTCGAAGAACTCGGGCGTGATGCCCTGGATCTGGGTCGACCAGTTGAGGTTGCCCCACACCACTTGCGCGCCCCCGCGCATGGTGGGGGCGGCCGCCTCCACGCTCGAAACCTCCCGCTTGATGGCCCAGGCGTCCTCCTCGGTGATGGTGAGCTGTGAGCCCAAGCCGAGACGCACTCCGCCCGAGGTGCTGGAGCCGGAGAGGACGACGAGCATGTTGGCGCCCAGGCTCTGGATCTGCTCGGCGATGCGGGCCTGCGCCCCCGAGCCGACCGAGATCATGGCGATGACCGCGGCCACCCCCATGATGATGCCGAGCATGGTCAGGATGCTACGTAGCTTGTTCACGCGGAGAGCGCGAACGGCGATGCGAGCGCCCGCGAGGACGTTCACTCCTCGTCCTCCGCTTCCACGGGCAAGGTGGCGAGCACTTGCCGCGCGTCCCGCGTCTCCGCCACCACTTCGTCCCTGAGCACCCGACCGTCGCGGAAGGTGATGGTCCGCGCGGCGAAAGGCACGATGTCGGCCTCGTGTGTGACGAGGACGACCGTGATGCCCTGGCGATTGAGGTCTTGCAGGATGGCCATGACTTCGACGCTGGTGCGCGTGTCGAGATTGCCCGTCGGCTCGTCGGCCAGGATCAGGACGGGGTCGTTGACGAGGGCGCGGGCGATGGCCACGCGCTGCTGCTGCCCACCCGACAGCTGCGAGGGATGATGGTCGGCCCGCTCGGCGAGGCCGACGGCCACCAGCTTTGCGCGGGCGCGCTCGTGCCGCTCGCGGGCGGGAAGGCCCGTGTAGAGAAGCGGCAGCTCCACGTTCTCGAGGGCGGTCGTGCGGGGCAGGAGATTGAAGCCCTGGAACACGAACCCGATCTTCGCGTTGCGAATCTTGGCGAGGGCATCGCCCGAGAGGTTCGACACGTCCCGGCTGTCGAGAACATAGCGTCCCGAGGTCGGTCCGTCGAGACAGCCCAGCAGGTTCATGAAGGTGGATTTGCCCGATCCCGAGGGGCCCATGACGGCGACGAACTCGCCGGTGCGGACCTCGAGCGAGACCTGACGCAGGGCGTGCACGACCTGGCCCCCCACCCGGTAGTTCTTGGTCAGCTCGTGCGTCTCGATGAGAGCGTTGCCCACGCTAGAGCCTCAGCCGCGGGCTGTCGCCCGGCCTCCCGGGCGAGCGCGAGTCTGCCGAGCCCACGAGGACCTCCTGGCCCTCCTTGAGGTCGGAGGAGAGCACTTCGGTGAAGCTGCCGTCGGTGATGCCGAGCCGCACCGTGACGGGCACGGGCTTGGCGTCCGGCCCGAGGATGACGACGCGTCCCGAGATGGCCTGGCGGCCCGCCCGCGCGTCGGCCATGTCCTGATCATACCTGGTACGCTGCTCGGGCGTCAGGATGCCCCGGATCTGCTCGCGGGAGGCCTCGCGAATCCGCTGGCTCTCGATCCGGCGCTCGTTGTCGTTGGCGCCGCGTGCGCCCAGCGCGCGAATCTTCTCGCGTGTGTCCTGGAGGATCGGCTCGAGCTTCTGCTGCTGCTCGGGAGTGAGGCCCAGGGACTTGGTGAGACGCTCCCGTATCTGGTCGATCGAGGGTTGGCTCGCCCCTCCGCCGGCCCCCGCGCCCGGGGCCACGCCTCGCACGGGCACGCTGTCGTCGCCGGGCAGGCGGAATCGCAGCGCGGAGTTCGGCACCTTCAGAACGGAGTCCTTCTGGTCCACGATGAGGCGCACGTTGGCCGTCATGCCGGGCAGGAGCTTGTGATCCGGATTCCGCGCGGAGATGACGACGTTGTAGGTGACGACGTTCTGGAGCACCTGGGGCGCCTTGCGGACCTGCATGACCTCGCCCGAGAAGGTCTGGTTGGCGAAGGAGTCCACGGTGAAGGTGGCGTGCAGACCTTCCCGGATGCGGCCGACGTCGGCCTCGTCCACGTTGGTATCCACCTGCATCTGGGTCAGGTCCTGCGCGATGGTGAAGAGCGTGGGCGCCTGGAGGCTCGCGGCCACCGTCTGGCCGACATCCACGGTACGCGAGACCACGACGCCGTCCACGGGCGCGCGGATCTCCGTGTGGTCGAGATCGACCTGGGCCTGCTTGAGGCCAGCCTCCTGCTGAACCACGTTGGCGCTGGCCGCTTGCAGCATGGCCTCGGTGACCTTGAGCTGCGCTTCGGCGGATCGAATCTGGGAGGCCTGGGCGACTTCCTGCGCCTTGGCCGACTCGGCCTGGGCTACGGCCGAGTCGTACGCGGCCTGCGTCGTGTCCTCGTCGGCCTGGGCGATGAGGCCGCGCTTTCTCAGGTCCGCGTTGCGGGCAAGGGTCCGTCGGCTGTCGACCACGGCGACCTGGGCCTTGGCGGTCTGCGCCTTGGCCACGGCGAGGGCCGCTTGGGCATTGGCGAGGTCGGCTCGGGTCTTCTCGACCAGGGCCCGCTGGTTGAGCACGGTCGCCTTGGCCGCGTCCACCTGGGCCTTGGCCTGGGACACCGCGGCCTGGAACTTCTCGGGGTCGATCCGGGCCACGAGCTGGTTGCGCTTGACCTGGGAGTTGAAGTCCGCGAAGAGCTCCTTGATCTGCCCCGAGACCTGGGAGCCGACCTGGACGGTGACGACGGCGTTGAGCGTGCCCGTGGCCGAGACGGTGGCGGTGAGCGGCCCCCGCTCGACCTTGGCCGCGCGGAAGCGGGGCGTGCTGCCGCGGCTCTGCGTGTAGAACCACGCGCCGCTGGCGCCCGCGGCCAGCACGATCATCACGACCACGATCCACGCACGACGACTCATAGCCATGAGACTACCCTGCGAGGGGCTTTATTCCTAGAGGCGGGGGGCGCTCCGGAAGGGAGTGGCGCCCTCCGAGCTGGCTAGCGCCGGCCGAGGAACCGCTCGAGCTGGGCGATGGCGATCCGGTAGTTCGCCAGGGCCTGGACGAGGGTGGCCTGGGCCGTGGTCAGGGCCAGCTGGGCGTCGGTCAGCTCGATGATGTTGGCCACGCCGGCGTCGAACCGTCCCTGGCTCAATCGGAAGTTCTCGTCGGCGGATTCCACCCCCTTGGTGGCGGCGCCGATGGCTTCCTCGCTCTGGATGGCCGTGTTGTATGCCTGCTCCACCTGCTGCCAGATGGTCAGCTCCGTGTCCCGCACCCGCGCCTGCGCGGCGTCCCGCTGGGCCTGCGCCTGCTTGTACAGCGCGATCTTGCCGCCGCCGTCGAAGATGGTCCAGTTGAGCTGGACGCCGTAGTTGTAGATCTCGTTCATGTCGGAGCGCGCGGATCCATAGGTGCCGCTTGCCGTGATGGAAGGAAAGAAGTTGCGGAACTGCTGCTTGACCGTCTGCTCGGACTGCTCGAGACGCGCCTTGATCTGCCGGTACTCGGGGCGCCGGGCGAAGGCTTCGGGCAGCAGGGTCTTCGGATCGAAGTCCACGTGCTGGTAGGCGAGGATGTCGCGGACCCGGGTCGGCGTGTTCACGGGGATGCCCATGAGCGTGTTGAGGGTCGTGCGCGAGATCACCACGGCATTGAGAGCGCCGATCAGGTTGACCTGCGCGGTCGCCACGTCGACCTCTGCGCGCGTCACCGCGGACTTGGGCTGGGTGCCCACGTCGAAGAAGCCCTTGGCGCTCCGGAGATTCACGAGGGCCCGCTCGAGGGCGGCCTGGTTCACCTCGACCAGTCGCTCGTTGAGAATGAGGTTGAAGTACCCCGTCTTGACGAGACGGACGCTCTCATCCTTCTGGATCTCGACATCCTCGGCGGAGGACTTGGCCCCCGCCTTCGCGGCGGCGGTGGCGGCCAGGGTCTTCCCGAAGTCCCAGAGGAGCTGGGAGGCGGTGACGGTGGCCGTGGTCGAAAGCGACGTGGCCGACGTCGTCACGTTGCGGGTCAACGACAGCGGCGCAAACTGGCCCGATGGGCTCGGCCCCGACGACACGGTTTTCTGCTCGAACCCGTTCCACTGGCCGCTGAGCTGAGGCAGCTGGGGCGCCAGCGCGATATAGATGCTCTGGATCGAGGCCTGGTAGTCGCCGATGCGCGCCAGGATGAGCGGCTGATTGTCGAGGGCGATCTTGATCGCCTCTTCGAGCTCGAGCTCCTTGCCCTTGAGCTCGTCCGGGGAGGGGAAGGCCCGGATCCCCGAGGGTGTGGGCAGCATCTCGCGAATGGGAACCTGCGTCGGCGCCAGGCCCGGGATGGACCCCGTTCCCGACGGCGGTCTCGTGGCATCGCCCGGAGGCGTGATCGTCAGGGGAGGCTGCGTGACGGGAGGGCCGGGCATGCCGGGAGCGGGCGCCGGCGGGGCGCCGGGGGTTGTCGGCGCCGGGGCCGGGGGCGTCTGGCCCGGGAGCGTCTGGATGGCGCCGGGGGGCGTCTGGGTCGCTCCCGGGGGCAGCTGAGAGCCTCCCGGCGGTATCACCTGAGATCCCCCGGGGGGCTGAGTCTGCGCCGAGGCTTCCGCCACGCACAGGGAGATCGCGAGGGCCAGCGCGAGGAGCCTTCTCGGGGCCTGCCCCGTCATGCCGTTGTCCCGTGCAGGGGTAGCTCCTCCTGGGTTTCTTCCATGCGACGCGGGAAGCGCTCTTCCAGCATCACGTAGAGCGTCGGGATCAACAGGAGCGTGAGCAGGGTGGACACGGCGAGCCCGCCGATGACGGCGCGCGCCAGGGGCGCGTTCGCCTCGCTCCCCGTACCGATGCCCAGGGCCATGGGGATGAGTCCGACCAGGGTGGTCAGGCTCGTCATCAGAATGGGGCGGAGCCGCGTGCGGCCACCCTGTATCACGGCCTCGCGCAGCCCGAGCCCATGGCGTCGGAGCTCGTTCATGTACTCGACGAGCAGGACGCCGTTGGAGACCACGATGCCGACCATCATGATGATGCCCATGAAGGAGGTGACGTTGAGGGTGGTGCGCGTCAGGAAGAGCGCCCAGATGACCCCGATCATCCCGAGGGGCACGGAGAACATGATGATGAAGGGGTCAAGCAGGGAGCGGAACTGGGAGGCCATGACCATGTAGACGAGGATGATGGCCAAGAGCGAGGTGAACTTGAGGCTGCTGAACGCCTCGCGCTGCTGCTGGATCTGGCCTGTGAGCTGGAAGTTGAAGCCGGGAGGCAGGGGAAGCGCCTGGAGCCCGGTTTCGATGTCCCGCGCGATGGAGCCGAGGTCCCGTCCGGAAGGCTGGGCAATGATCTTGACGATGCGCTGCTGGTACTTCCGCTCGATCATCACGGGTCCGACGCCCTGCTTGACCTCGGCCACCGAGCCCAGCAGGACCGGCCGATTCCCGTCACCCATGACGAAGAGCCGAGACAGATCGTCAGAAGTGGACCGAAACGGCTCGTCGAGCTGCACGACCACATTGTATTGGTTCCCCGTCCGGGGATCAGTGAAAATTGACGGGGTCAGGCTGACATTGCTGTTGAGAGAGATCAGCGCGGTCTGAGCGATGTCGCGCTGGCTGAGGCCGGCCATGGCCGCCTTCTCCCTGTCCACCACGATGTCGAACTGCGGATAGTTCTCCTCGCGGCTTATGAGCGGATCCGCCACGCCCGGAGTGTCTTGAAGGGTCCGGGCAACCATCCGGGCAAGATCCCGCGCGTCCTTCAAGTCGTATCCGAGCTGCTCGATCTGGATGGGGGCGTCGGAGCCCGAGTTCAGGACGCGGGTCACGATGCCCCCGAAGTCGACGCCATACGTCGTGCCGGGGAATTGCCCGGCAAGCTTGGGCCTTATCTCGGCGAATATTTCCCTGTCTCTTCGGGACCTTTGATCAGGGTCGGTGAGATAGACCTGGAGCTGCGCCGTATGGGGGCCGGTGTTCGACGAAAAGAGCCCGGAGCGCCCGCTCGGTACTCCGATGCTGGTGACGATCGTCCGGATCTCACCCGGCTTCGCCGTGGACCGCATGATGTCTTCCATTCGCTTGACGATGCGCTCGGTCTCCTCCACCCGAGTGCCGACGGGCGCCCGAAGTCGGACGATGAACTGGCTCTCGTCTGATTCCGGGAAGAACTCGGTCCCGACCCAGGGCAGGACGATCAGCGCGGAGGCGAGCAGGACGAGAATGCCCCCGAGGAGAGCCTTGCGGTGGTCGAGCGCCCAGTTGAGCTGGCGCTGGTACACCGTGTCCAACCCCTGCAGCATCCTGCTGCTCCAGGCGAAGACGGCGCTCAGCTTGGCCCGAAGCCCGCCGGACGGCCCCACCGCCTGGGCGTGATCTGTTTCGTGCTCCCCCCTGAGCCAGTGATAGCAGAGGAGCGGGGTTACCGTCCGCGAGACGAGGAATGAGGCGAAGAGCGAGAAGGAGATGGTGAAGGTCAGCGGAATGAAGAGGAGCCGTGCCTGACCTTCCAGGAAGACGGTGGGCAGGAACACCACGATGGTGGTGATGGTGGAGACGAAGATGGGCATGGCCACTTCGCGCGCCGCGTCCAGCACCGCCTTGCGCCGGGGCTTGCCGGGCATGGCGAGATGCCGGTTGATGTTCTCGAGCTCGACGATGGAGTCGTCAACGAGACGGCCCACGGCGAGGGCGAGGCCGCCCAGCGTGAAGATGTTGAGCGTCTGGCCGAGGAAGTACATGGCGACCATGGTCAGGAGCAGCGACAGCGGGATGGCAATGCCGATGATGAAGGTCGAGACGAGGGAGCTCAGAAAGAGCAGGATGACGAGGAAGGCCAGGACGGAGCCGATGGCCGCCTCGTGCCAGAGATTCTCGATCGACTGCCGGATGTACGTGGACTGGTCCAGGCTCAGGCGGACATCGACGCCCGGCGGGAGCCCGAGGAGCTTGGGCATGGTGGCCTTGACCGCATCCACGACTTCGACGGTGTTGGCGCCGGGCTGCTTGTTCACGCGCAGGTAGACGGCCCGCTCGCCGTTCACGCGCACGATCGACACCTGCGTCTCCGCCGAGTCCTCGACCCGTCCCACGTCGCGCAGGCGTATGGGCGTGGTCCCGCTGCGGCGGACCACAATGTCCTCCATGGGTTCGACCACGGAAAACTGGTTGTTGGTGAAGACGTTGTAATCGAAGGAGCCCATCTTGACGTCGCCCGAGGGGAGCAGGAAATTGGCGTCGTTGACCGCCCGGGTCACCTCGTTGACCGATAGCCCCTTGGAGTAGAGGAGGTCCCGGTCGAGATTGATCGTGATCTGCCGGATTTTGCCGCCATCCACGTTGGCCGAGGCGACTCCGGGCAGCCGCTCGATCTGGGGCTCGATGGTGTTGTAGGCGAGGTCGTAGAGCGCTCGCTCGTCGAGCCCCCCGCCCGACGCCGTCAGGATGCAGACGGGGATGTTCGACAGGTCGAACTTGAGGATGAAGGGCTGCTGGACGCCGATGGGGAGCGTGCTCAGGATGGCCTGGATCCGCTGCATCACCTCGGTCAGGCCCGCGTCGACGTCGGCGCCCCAGGAGAACTGAACTGTGACCACGGAGAAGCCTTGACGCGAGCGCGACTCGACGTAGCGGACGTTGGCGACGGCCGAGACCGCCTTCTCGATGGGGTAGGTGACCGTGCGCTCGACGTCCTGGGCGCTGGCGCCCTTGTAGATGGTCCCGATGCGGAGCGACGGGTAGTTGATGTTCGGGAACAGGTCGATGGGCATGCGACCCAGCGAGGTGGCGCCCAGCAGGATGATGCAGAGGGAGGCCATGAGAATGGCGATGCCATTCCGCATGGCCGCGAGGGTCAGCCACATGCGCTACTGACCGCCCGCCGGCGTGGTCCGGACCTTCTGTCCCTGGCGAACGAGGTCCTTGCCCTGCAGGATGACCTGCTCGCGCTCGCCCAGTCCCTTGACGATCTCGATTCCCTTCGCGTCCGCGGCGCCCAGCTGGACGGGAACGGTCTCCACGACGCCGTTGCGGACGACCATCACGAGGGGCGGCCCTTCACCCACCCGAAGGGTCTCCATGGGCACCGAGAGCACGCCCGTGCGAGTCTCGACGACTGCTTCGACGCGCGCGAACATCCCGGGTTTGAGCCGGGCATCCGGGTTCGGGATCTCCACCTCGACACCCATGGTGCGCGAGCGGGGGTCGAGAGCGTGGACCATGCGCGCGATGGACCCTGCGAAGAGCTCCCCCTTGTAGGGATCGGCCGTCACGCGCACGGGGCCGCCCACCTTGACTCGTCCGATGTCCCGCTCGGGCACCTCGAGCTGGATCTTCACGCTCTTGATGTCCTGGAGAACGATGATGCCCACCGAGGTGTTGGTGGTGCCCGACGACTGCGCGCTCACCGCCGCGCCCTGGTCGAGGTTGCGCTGGGCGACGTATCCGGCGAAGGGCGCGAGGAGTCGCGTGTTCGCGAGGTTCGTCCGGGCGAGCGTGAGCGCCGCGCGGTAGGTCTCCACCTGGGCCTGGGCGAGCCGGACCTGGCTCTCCTGCGTGGAGATCTGCACGGTCGCGAGCCGCACCTGCGCCTCCGCGGCGTCCGTCGACGCGGCCGAAGAGTCGGCGGTGGTCCGGGCATTGTCCCAGTCGGCCGCCGCCACCATGCCCTTCTGGAAGAGGGTCTTCATCCGCTCCGCCTGGCGGGCGTCATTGGCGGCGACCGCTCGGGCCTTGGCCAGGTTGGCGCGCTGATTCTCGTAGTTGGCCTGCTGCCCTTCGAGCGTGGAGCGCGCGACCTCCAGGCCCGCATCGGCCGAGACGAGGGCGGCCCGAGCCTGCTCGGCCGAGGCTCGCAGCTCGAGGTCGTCGATCTCCACGAGGAGCTGGCCTTCCTTGACGAAGTCTCCGCGCTCGACGTGGAGCTTCCTGATATAGCCGGAGACCTTGGAGAAGATCGCTGCCTGCTGGATAGGCAGGATGTCGGCCGTGAAGGAGAGCTTGACCTCGATGTCGCGCCGCTGCGGGGAGACGACACCCACCAAGGGGTCTGGGCGACCCCTCGTGGCGCCGCGGGCCTGCTGGGTCTTGGTCCAGAAGAGGAGCGCGCCCCCCGTGGCCACGAGAAGAACGATGACGGCGGCGGCGACGCGGTAGCGTCTGAGGAGAGTCATCGCTTCTCTGAAGCCGGAGAGGACAAGGTCATCGGGCTCTTGGCTGGCACCCATTCTATGGATGGCGGCCAAAGAGTCAAGCCCGCGATTCTCCTATGTTAAGATGAGGTTCATGAAGGCTCAAACGAGACCGTCCAAGATGGGGCGCTGGTCAGAGCCCGCGCTGCGCGTGCTGGCCGAGCGCTACCTCTCCCGCCGGGAGGGGAAGGTCATCGAGACCCCGGAGGAGATGTGCTGGCGTGTGGCGCGCACCATCGCCGACGCCGAGGCGCGCTTCGGTCGGAGCCCGGCCGCCTCCCAGGAGATCGCCACCGCCTTCTACGACATGATGGTCGAGGGGCAGTTCCTGCCCAACTCGCCCACGCTGATGAACGCGGGCAAGGACAACCAGCTCCAGTACTCCGCCTGCTACGTCCTCCCCGTGGGCGACTCGATGGAGGAGATCTTCGACTCCGTCAAGGCCGCGGCCATCATCCACCAGTCGGGCGGGGGCACGGGCTTCGCGTTCTCGCGTCTCCGGCCGAAGAACGACTTCGTCCGCTCGACGGGTGGCCGGGCCTCGGGCCCCGTGTCCTTTCTCAAGGTCTTCAACAGCGCGACGGAGGCGGTGAAGCAGGGGGGCACCCGCCGCGGCGCCAACATGGGCGTGCTGCGCGTCGACCATCCGGACATCCTGGAGTTCGTCGAGTGCAAGCTCGACGGCGCCATGACCAACTTCAACATCTCGGTCGCCGTCACCGATTCGTTCATGGCCGCCCTCGAGTCGGGCGGGGACTACGACCTCATCAACCCGCGGACGGGCATGGCGGTGGCACGGCTGTCAGCGCAGGAGGTCTTCGATCGCATCGTGCGCGCGGCGTGGCGTACGGGCGATCCCGGCCTCGTCTTCATCGACCGCATCAACGCGAGCCCCGCCAATCCCACTCCCCAGGTCGGCCTCGTCGAAGCAACGAACCCATGCCTCACCGGCGAGGCGCTCGTGGCCACGGACCGGGGCCTGATGCGCATGGACGAGCTCGTCGAGCGCCATGCTGCGGGCGGGGTGGCCGTCAAGATCGACGGCCGGCTCCTTCCCGCGCGGTTCATGGTCTGGGAAGGCACGCACAACGTGCCCCTAGTCTCGTACGACGACGGATGTCTGCCCATAAGCCAGGCGATCTGCTCCGGAGAGCGGGAGACCGTGCGGCTCCGGACCCGGGCCGGCTTCGAGCTCGTGTGCACGCCGGACCATCGCGTTATGACCGATCGCGGGTGGATGGCGGCGGGCGAGCTGAAGTCGGGCGGGCATCGGGTCTGGATCCAGAGCGACCCGAGCGCCTTTGCCTCCGATCGGCGGCTTCCCTTCGACGTTTCCGCCGAGTTCAAGGGCGCGAATGGACGGTCGTACCGCCACGCATTGCCATCCATCTGGACACAGGAGCTGGGTTTCGTCCTGGGCTGGCTGATCGGTGACGGCTGGCTCAGAGCGGGCGACCGCAACTGCCGGGTGGGATTCAGCTTCGGGCCCGGGGATGCGACGATGCGTGAGCGGATCCATGGCGCGGTCGACGAATGGTACGGACATCCGACGCGCGCCGTCGAACGGGCCCGGGGCGTCTGGCACGTGTCCTACCACGGCAAGTTCCTCGTCGATTTCTTCGTTCGCCTGGGAGTCCGTCCCGCCCGCGCCGCGGACAAGGTCGTGCCGGCGTCTATCTTCGGGGCGCCCCAGGAGGCCGTGATCGGATTTCTCCAGGCGCTCTTCACGGCGGACGGAACGGTCCGGGACAATCCGAAAGCCAACAGCGCGTGGATCGCGCTGACATCCAAGAGCCCCGAATTGCTCCGGGGTGTCCAGATTCTCCTGTTGAACCTCGGCATCAAGAGTCGCATCTTCGACCGGTCTCGGGCACCCCGCGACGGCATCTTCGCCTATCGAGCTGTCCGAGGCGCCCTGCGAGCCTACAGATCGGATGGTGTGCTCTTCGAGCTCGGGATCTTCGGCAAGTCTCGCGAGGTCTTTCGACGGACCGTCGGCTTCCTCGGAGCCAAACAGGAGCGCCTCGGCCGCATCCGCTATGGCGGCTTCTACGCGCAGCGTTTCTCGGATCCCGTGGTCAGCGTCGAGCCGGCGGGGGTCCGCCGCGTCTACGATCTGACCGAGCCGCAAAGCCACTCGATGATCGCCAATGGCCTCGTGGTTCACCAGTGCGGTGAGCAGCCTCTGTTGCCCAACGAGGCGTGCAATCTGGGCTCGCTCAATGTCGCCCGCTTCGCTCGAGAGCAGGACGGACGGTGGAGCCTGGACTGGGACGAGCTCGAGCGTGTGGTCCGCCTCGCTGTGCGCTTCCTCGACGACGTGATCGAGGTCAATCCGTATCCGCTGGCCGCGATCGATGCCATGGTCAAGGCGAACCGCCGCATCGGGCTGGGCGTCATGGGCTGGGCCGACCTCCTCTTTGCCCTCGACATCCCGTACGACAGCGAGGAGGCGCTCGCGCTGGCCGGGCGCCTCATGGCCTTCATCCAGGACATCGGCCACGACCAGTCGGCCCGGCTTGCCGAGGAGCGCGGGCCCTTCCCGAACTACGAGCGGTCCATCTACGAGCGCGGGCGCGCGCTCCGGAACTCCACCGTGACCACCATCGCGCCCACGGGCACCATCTCCATGATCGCCGGCTGCTCCTCGGGCATCGAGCCGGTCTTCGCGCTGGCCTTCGAGCACAGGGTCAAGGGCGTGGACGGCGAGCGCGTCCTGCCTTTCGTCAGCCAGAGCTTCGAGCGCTTCGGGCGGCAGCGAGGGTTCTACTCCGACGCCCTCATGGGTGAGGTGGCCCGCCGCGGCACCCTCGCGGGCATCCCCGGAGTCCCGGAGGCGGCGCGCGCCGTCTTCAAGACCGCGCACGAGATTCACTGGAGCTGGCATGTGCGCCACCAGGCCGCCTTCCAGAGACATACCGACAACGGCGTGTCCAAGACCATCAACCTGCCCGCCGACGCGACGGGACAGGACGTGGCGGACGCGTATCTTCTGGCCTGGCGCGAGGGCTGTCTCGGCATCACCGTGTTTCGCGACGGCTGCAAGGGAGGTCAGGTGCTCAACGTGGGCGTGGGCGGCGACGCGGCGGGGGCGCCGGAGGCGACGGACGCGCTCGATGACCGCGTGGTCAGGCCCCGTCCGCACAGCCTCGCGGGCGCCACCTACCGCATGGAGACGCCCATCGGCACGGCCTTCGTCACCGTCAACGAGACGCCGGGCGGCGACCCCTTCGAGGTCTTCGTCCAGGTCGGCAAGGCGGGCTCGGACACGATGGCGGTGGCCGAGGCCCTCGGGCGCCTCATCTCGCTCGTGCTCCGCCTGCCCTCGCCGCTGTCTCCCCGACGGCGGCTCGAGGAGGTCATCAGTCAGCTCGCATGGATCGGCGGCGGCCAGCCCACGGGCTTCGGCGCGGCCAAGGTGCTCTCGCTGCCGGACGCACTCGCCCGCACGCTGGGGGAGCACATCGGCATCGGCCGTGGCCCCGCCCCGGAGGCCGCGAAGGCGCCCGAAGGGGGACGCCGCAGGGTCGGCGATCTCTGCAAGGAGTGCGGACAGGCGACCCTCGTCTACGAGGAAGGGTGCAAGAAGTGTCTGTCCTGCGGCTTCAACGAGTGTTAGGGGAAGCCCCTGTTCAGCGGCGGTGACTACGATGAGGTGGCGCGCTGGCTCTGGAATCTCGCGGAGTCCCACGCCAAGCGCGAGAACCTGCATGCGGAAGTGCTGCTCGATCGTGTGGGCCCGCGCGAGGGCAAGACCTATGGGCTTCGCGTCAGGATCGGCGATGGGCTCTCTTCCGAGATCGAGCTGGCCTACCCGGAAGTGAGAGAGCGTCGCGGCAGCCTGGCCTGGTGCCAGGCCCTCGCCGAGCGGGTGCGCGGGCTCGTTCGCGACACCGTGGCCGCCCGGGCGCCGGGTCAGCGAAGATCCGCCTAGCGTGAGGGTCGCGCGCCGCGGCCCGCGCTGGGTCGCGCCCGGGGACTGGAACGCGTTCTTCGTCCTCGCGCTCGACAACACGACCCTCCTCGTCATCCTCTCGAGTCTGCTCATCGGCGCCTTCAAGTTCCCGCCGGATCTCGTGCTCGGACGCATCGTGCCCGGGACAGCGGCGGGCGTCCTCGTCGGCGACCTGACTTACACGTGGCTTGCCGTGCGTCTGGCCCGCGCGTCGGGTCGGGACGAGGTCACGGCCATGCCCTTCGGCATCGACACACCGTCGCTCTTCGGGATCGTCTTCGGAGTGCTCGGACCCGCCATGCTGGCCACGGGAGATCCGATCCTCGCGTGGAAGATCGGCATGGGTGTCACCGTCGCCATGGGCGGGTTCAAGCTCCTGCTGGCCTTCTTCGGTGACTGGGTGCGACGTCTCGTGCCGCGGGCGGCGCTCCTGGGCTCCATCGCCGGCGTGGCCATACTGCTCATCGCTTTCCTCCCGGCCCTGAGGGTATTCGCCGATCCACTGGTAGGCCTCGTCTCGCTGACCCTGGTGCTCGTCGCGCTGATCGGCCGAGTGCGGCTTCCCGGCGGCATGCCGGGCGCCCTTGCCGCCGTCCTGGCGGGGGCGGGAATCTTCTGGCTTCGCGCGGCGGGGGGCTGGGGTCCGGCGCCTGCGACCGAGCTACCCGGCCTCGCCCTGGCCATTCCCTGGCCGACCCTGGCATGGGCCGAGACCTTTGGCGCCGTCTGGCCGTATCTGCCGCTCGCCATGCCATTTGCCCTCGCAACCGTGATCGGCGGCATCGACAATACCGAGTCCGCCATCGTGGCGGGAGACGAGTACCGGGCGAGAGACATCTTGTTGACGGAGGCCGTGGCGACGATCGCCGCGGGCCTCTGTGGAGGGGTGATACAGAACACACCGTATATCGGACATCCGGCCTACAAGGCCATGGGCGCGCGGGCGGGCTATACGCTCGCGACCGCCCTCGTCATCGGGGTGGGGGCTTCGCTTGGACTCGTGGGGATTCTCGTGAGCCTCCTGCCCGAGGCTGCCGTGGCGCCCATCCTCATCTTCGTCGGCCTCGAGATCACGGCCCAGGCCTTCGTGGCCTCGCCCGCTCGCCATGCGGCAGCCGTTGCCGTGTCCTTCATTCCCGCGGTAGCCACCTTGGTGTTGATCGAGGTCAATGGTCTGCTGGCCTCAGTCGGAAAAGGCGCGGCGGATCTGACCGGTGACGGCCGCCTCGCCTACCAGCACCTTCTCGCTCTCGGAAATGGCTTCATCGTGACGGCGCTCCTGTGGGGTTGGGCCCTCGTGAGCATCATCGATGGGCGGCTGGGTCGGGCCGCCGCCGTGTTTCTCGCAGCGGGCCTGGCCACGCTCGTCGGCCTGATGCACTCGCCGCTGCCGAGCGGCGCGCTCTTCTGGCCCTGGTCGGCCGGAAGCGCCTATCCCTTCCTGCTCGCTGCCGGCTATGGACTGGGCGCGGTGATACTGGCGCTCCTCACCATCTCGAGCGCCCACGCGGAAAGAGACGGCTAGCTCGAGAGAAGGGCGAGCATCTCCTCGTCGCTGGCGAACTTGAATTCCTCCACCCCGTCGCGGCGGGCGCGCTCGCGCTCTGCGGCTTCGATGCGCAGGACCTCCTCATACGTCACGAACCGGGCGCCCGCCTTGCCGAGCTCGTGCATGATCTTCGTCACGGACCGCTCGGCCTCCGCGGGCGCGCGCGTGGGCCGTGACCCGAGGATCTTCAAGATGTGCTTGATCCCCGTCTCGGCGTCGAGGCGCGCCCGCCCGACCACGCCGTCGCTGGCCCGCCGCGCCCAGCCGACCACGAAGACGTCGGCGAGGGGCTGACCCTCGGCGGGATCCCAGACCTGATAGGCCGCGGCCGGGTCCTGCTCCGCCCCGGGCGCCGTCACGTACAGCCCTTCCCGGTACGGCAGTCCCACGCTCTCGTCCACGCGGTCGCCCACGGCGAAGACCACCGTGTCGCACGGGATGCGCGAGATCTCGCCCGTCCCGACCGCGCTGATCCGCTCGCCCTTGCGCTCGAGCCGCGTCTCCTCGATCTCGAGGCCGACGACGCGCCCGCCTTCGGTGATCACGCGCTGCGGGGAGGCGAGGAAGCGAAAGGTCAGGCGAGCCCGACAGCGGTCCTCCGCTTCCGGCCGAGCGGCGAGGGCTTTCAGAAGCTCGTCCGCGCTCTGCCCGGCCGCCTCCAGGCGCGGGCGAATGCGCTCGACCTCCCGCCGGTACGCGTCGCGGTCGAAGGCGTCCTCCACGTCCTCGAACTCGCGGTCATCGTACGCCTTCTCGTGCGGGCCCCGCCGCGCCACCGCGATGATCTCCTCGCACTCGCAGAAATGAGCGCAGTAGTTGGCGATGTCCACCATGACATTGCCCACGCCCACGATGGCCACCCGACGACCCATGGGGAAGTGACGCTCCGAGAATGGCGGAAGGCGGTTGTAATGATAGACGAGGTCCTTGGCATGGTACACGCCCGGGAGCCGCTCCCCTTCGATGCCGAGGTACTTGGTGCCCTGGGCTCCGATGGCGAAGACCACGGCGTCGAAGCCCGCCGCGCGGAGGGCGGGAACGCTCAGGGGCCCGCTCTCGCCCACCGCCACGTGGCCGAGATAGGTGACGCGCGGGTCGGTGAGGATCTTGCTGAACTGCCTCCGGAGGCCGCCCTTCATCTTGTACTTGTTGAGGAAGATCCCGTACTCGGCGAGCCCGCCCGGCTTGATGTCACGATTGAGGAGGAGAACTCGGCATCCCGCCGCGGCGAGCGCGCGGGTCGCGAAGAGTCCCGCCGGGCCCGCGCCCACGACGGCAACCGCGTGTGTCGTCGATTCCGGCATGGGGGGAGACCATAGCACAGGGCTCCGCGAGCCGCGAACGGCGGGTACTGGCCAATTTGCTTCGCCAGATCAACTCAGCTCTCGCCTCACGGGAGGGCCCGTTCGGCTCGAAGAGCCACGTTCTCGGTCGTCTGCAAACGCTCAACGTACATACAGGTACGCCTCGCGTTGCAGGCCCCCTCCGGGCGTGGTGGTTCGAGCTGAGGGCGGAGCCCCGAGGCGAGGGCTGAGTAGATCTGCCTCGCAACTTGACCCAGGACCGAATCGAGGATTCGGCTTGACCGTCGAATCTTGCGGATGTTAAGTGATACGCGACGTGCCCACGACGGTTCGAGTCGCCCAGCAGGGGCGCCGGGACAGAAGGCTACGGACGAAGGTTACGGACGAAGGTTACGGAAGGAGGAGGCAATGGTGACCGGGGTGAGACGAGCGGCCCGACTCCTGGGCACGGCGCTTGGATTGGCGGCACTCATCTCGATGGCCGGGCTCGCGGCGGCGCAGGCGCCCTGGACGGCACCGGCGGGGGAGAAGGAGAAGAAGAACCCGCTGCCCGCCGATGCCCAGACCATCGAGCAGGGCAGGAAAGTGGCCCAGATCAACTGCGTCACCTGTCATGGGGCCAAGGGCAAGGGTGACGGGGCGGCCGCGGTCGCCCTCAACCCCAAGCCGGCGGACTGGACGTCGAAGGCGGTGCAGGACGATACGGACGGCGAGCTCTTCTGGAAGATCAGCACAGGCCGCGGGGCCATGCCCGCGTGGCGGCACTTGCCCGAGAAGGATCGCTGGGCCCTCGTCGGCTACATCCGCTCTCTCGCGGCCAAGTAGCGCGGAGCAAGCGGTCGTCGAAGTTTGCCGGGCGGGTGGGTCCGAGGGCGAAGTAATATCTGGTCGGATTGCCCATGAGCGACGAGCAGGTCTCCCCGGATCCGACCTCGCCGGACCTTCACGGCGCGCTCGTCGAGATCCGACGGAGCATCGAGTCGCTCGCCCACCGGTTCCGTCGTGCCGCGCTTTCCCCCTCGTCTCTCGGGCCCCGGGTCGCCGCGGAGGCGCCGGAGGAGCGGGATGCCTTCACGGTGGGCGAGGAGATCCTGGCCATCCCCTCGAGCGGCCTCGAGCCGTCTCAGGTCTTCTCCCTCGCCATGGATCGCGTGGCGCGTGTCCTCACCGCCGACCGTGCCATGCTCTTCACCTGGGACGCCCTCGCCTCGAGGCTCGTGCCGCGTGCCGGTCGCGGGTTCCGCCGGGACGACCTCGAGACCATCTCCATCAAGGCGGGGGAAGGACTCGTGGGCCAGGCCTTCCAGGACGAGAGGCTCACGCGCGTCTCCGGCGGCGCCCCTCGCATCGTGGAGGATCCGTTCCTCGCCCTGTTTCCTGTCTCCGATGCCGTCGCCGTCCCTGTCCGCTCGGGAGGCAGCGCGTTGGGAATTCTCTACGCGGGCCGCCGCGCGCCGCGGCCGCCCTTTTCCGAGGCCGAGGTCTTGCTGCTCCTCGTGATCGCCGACAGGGTCGGCAACGCCCTGGGCCAGCGCGATGCCATTGAGACCACGCGAGGCCACATCGGCCGGCTCCGCGAGCTCGAGGTCTTCCTCGGCCATGTGCTCGTGGGCCAGGACATGGAGGCCGTTCTCGCGCGCGCGTGCGAGGTCGCCTGCCGGCTGGCCGAGGCGCGGGTCGCGGCCATCGGCGTGCCGGGAGGGACGGGCGGCCTCGCTCTCGCGGCGGGCATGGGGCTCTCCGCAGATGCCCTCGACACCATCCGCGTGGATAGCGCGCGCGGACTGACGGGGGAAATGTTCGCGACGCAGCGCCCGGCGGCCTGCCGGGACATCCAGGGCCGCGCGGGATCGGAGGACGACTTCCTGCTCCAGGTCGGTCTGCGCGCCTGCCTCGCCGTGCCGGTGCGTCTCCGGCGGCAGACGGTGGGCGCGCTCTACGTGGGCGACCCCGAGGCGCGCGATTTCTCCGCCGACCAGATCGAGGCCGTCCAGGTCCTCGCCTCCATGCTCGCGCTCGGCATGGAGAACAATCGACTCTACGGTGAGGTGCAGGGCGCCCTCCAGGGCCTCGAGAGAGCCCAGGAGCAGCTCGTGCAGACGTCGAGCGCGCGCGCGGCGGGCGCCATGGCGGGCGGCATCGCCAACGAGTTCAACAATGTCCTGGCCATCGTGCTCGGCAAGACGCAGCTCATGCTCTCGCGCGTGCCCGACGGGCCCTTGCGCGAAGACCTGGCCGACATCGAGGAGGCGGGGTGGCGGGCTGCCGACATCGTGCGCCGTCTCCAGGGCTTCGCGGCGACGAGCGCGGACGATGCGACGGGGCCCGTGGACCTGATCGCCGTCGTGCAGGACGCGATGACATTGACCCGAGCGGTGTGGAAGGACGAGGCGGAAGCGCGCGGGGTGCAGATCGACGTGGTCACCGATCTGGATCTCCACCTCTCGGTGGACGGGCAGGCGACGGCGCTGCGCGAGGGCGTCATGAACCTGATCCTCAATGCCATCGACGCCATGCCGCAGGGAGGTCGCCTGGGCTTGACCGCGCGCCGCGTGGACACGGGGGTCGAGCTCCAGGTCTCGGACACTGGAGAGGGGATCCGCGAGGACATACGGCGGCGCATGTTCGATCCCTTCTTCACCACGCGGGCCCCGCACCGCACTGGACTCGGCCTCTCGGTGGTCCAGGGAGTGGTGAGCCGCCACCGCGGCAGCGTGCACGTGCGGAGCGAGCCGGGCGGGGGCACCACGGTGACGCTGTGGTTTCCCGTCGCCTCCGCCCGTGCCGTGGAGGTGCCCCCGCCCGCGGCCGAGCAAGCGAAGGCGGCCGCGCTCTCGGATATCGCCTCCATCCTGGTGCTCGAGGACGAGGACCGGATCCGCACGATGCTGGTCGAGGCCCTGGCCTCTGCGGGCCATCGCGTCGAATCCGCGACCGACGGGCTCACGGGGCTGGCGCGCTTCCAGGGCGGGGCCTTCGACGTCGTGCTGACCGACCTCTCGCTGCCGGAGTGTTCGGGGCTCGACGTCGCCAGCTCGGTGAAGCGCCTGCGTCCCGACACACCGGTCATCCTCATCACGGGGTGGGGGCATTTGCTGGATCCGGAGAAGCTGCGGGAGGCCGGCGTGGACCTCATGCTCGTCAAGCCCTTCAGGCTCGAGCGGGTGCTGGCCGTGCTCGCCGACGCCCTGCGTCTCCGCCCGTCCGCCTAGCTGCGGGGTGGGCGGGTGCAGCCGCGGGCGGACCGTCGGAGGGCATCCTTGTGAGATACTGAGCAGGTCATGAAGCGAAGACCTGTGTCCGGGCACTTTGCCGAGCAGCGGAGCTTGCTCTTGGTCGTCGAGACCCAGGCTCGCTGAGAGGGAGGGGCCATGGCGAACAGATCCGGCCAGTACAGCGCCAAGCAGCAGCGCCGATCAGCGATCCAGATTGGCCCGCGCCCTCCCAAGCTCGCCTGGCTTGAATGGGTCCTGCCCGTATGCGCGGGCGCGCTCCTCCTCATCATGTTCCGTCCCGACATGGTGCCGCGTCTCCTTTCAGAGCCCGCGGCGTCACCCGTGGCGTGGATTGCCTGGGGCGTAGTCGGAGGCCTGGCCGGCATCGTGCTCTTCTCCGCTGCCCTCGTCGTGTTCTTTCTCGTCTACTCCCCGGTCTATCTCGCGGGGATGATGCCGGCCCTCGTGGGCAAAGGCGGATGGACGGATCGGCGCGAGATCCGATTCTACGCTCTGTGCTTCTTCCTCCTGTGTCTCATGATCGTCCTCATCGCCGTCTCGCTCACCACGGGCGACTGGCGCTGGGTGGGATCGGTCTTCCTCGTGCTCACCGGCTTTGCGCCGGTCGTGTGGCGGGCCCTGGTCTGAGGGGCAGGTGTTGACAGTGCTGGGACCGCTGACTATCCTTGACGAAGGGATATGAACGATATCGCGGTCCTGGTGCTCAACTACACGTACGAACCGCTCCACTTCACCAACGCCAAGCGCGCCGTCACCCTGCTGCTCGCGGGCAAGGCCGAGAGCGTGGAGAGCTCGCCCCGCGTGATCCGCTCGCCCTCGCGGGCCTTCCCGCTCCCCTCCGTGATCCGTCTCGCCGCCTATATCCGGAAGCCCTTCCTGGAGCGGGTGGCCTTCAACAAGAAGAATATCCTTCGTCGCGACGGCTACACCTGCCAGTACTGCTCCCGGCGCGGAGAGAAGCTCACGGTGGATCACGTCATGCCGCGCTCGCGGGGCGGCCAGACGACGTGGACCAACGTGGTGGCGGCCTGTCTCCGATGCAACCTCTTCAAGGGCAACCGCACCCTCGAGGAGTCGCGCATGCGGCTCATCCGTGAGCCGGTCCACCCGCAATTCCTCTTCTCGGTCCACCTGATGCGGCACCCCCACGCCACCAGCTTCCTGGACTCGTGGCGGAAGTACCTGGTGGCGGTTCCCACCGCCCCCTGAGCGTGTCTTTCCGGCTGTCCTCGGAGTACTCGCCCGCGGGCGATCAGCCCGGGGCCATCGAGCGCCTCGCCTCGCTGGTGGCCGAGGGGCACCCCCATGCCGTGCTCCTCGGGATCACGGGAAGCGGCAAGACCTTCACGCTCGCCAACGTGATCCGGCAGCTCGACCGGCCCGCTCTCGTCATCTCGCCCAACAAGACGCTGGCCGCCCAGCTCTACGGCGAGTTCAAGTCGTTCTTTCCCGACAATGCCGTCGAGTACTTCGTGTCGTACTACGACTACTACCAGCCCGAGGCCTACATTCCGCAGTCGGACACCTACATCGAGAAGGACGCCCTCGTCAACGACGAGATCGACCGGATGCGGCACTCCGCCACCACGTCCCTCTTCGAGCGCCGCGACGTCATCGTGGTCGCCTCCGTGTCGTGCATCTACGGCATCGGCGCGCCGGAGACCTACCAGGGCATGCACGTGGGGCTCGAGACGGGCCAGACCCTCGAGCGCGACGCGCTCATCCGGAGCCTCGTGGCCATCCAGTACGAGCGCAACGACGTCGATTTCCGGCGGGGCACCTTTCGGGTGCGGGGCGACGTGGTCGAGATCTTTCCCGCCGCCGCCGAGGCGGAGGCGCTGCGCGTGGAGCTGTGGGGCGACACCATCGAGAAGCTGTCGACGCTCGACCCGCTCCGCGGCGTCACCACGGGCACCGTCACCGGCGCGCGCATCTATCCCGCCAGCCACTACGTCACGCCCGCCGACCAGACGGAGCGCGCCATCGCGGGCATCCTGGAAGAGCTCGGTGAACGGTTGAGGTTTCTCAAAGGCCGGGGCAAGCTCCTGGAGGCGCAGCGCCTCGAGCAGCGCACGCTGTTCGACATGGAGATGCTGCGCGAGATCGGCTATTGCCACGGCATCGAGAATTACTCTCGCCACCTGTCGGGGAGGAAGCCAGGCCAGAACCCGCCCACCCTCATGGACTACCTGCCCCGGAACGCTCTCGTGATCATCGACGAGTCTCACGTGACCGTCCCGCAGATCCGCGGCATGTACCCGGGCGACCGGTCGCGCAAGGAGGCCCTCGTCGAATACGGGTTCCGGATGCCCTCGGCCTTCGACAACCGGCCCCTGACCTTCGAAGAATTCACCGCCCTCGTGCCCCAGACGCTCTACGTCTCCGCCACTCCCGGACCATATGAGCTGAGGCTGGCGGGGGGGCGGCGCACGGCGCCGGGCCAGCCGTGGCAGGGGGGGGCGGTGGCCGAGCAGATCATCCGTCCGACGGGGCTCATGGACCCGAAGATCACCGTGCGGCCCGCGGGCGTCCAGGTCGACGATCTCATGGCCGAGGTCCGGGCCCGGGCCGAGCGCGCCGAGCGGGTCCTCATCACCACGCTCACCAAGCGCATGGCCGAGGACCTGACCGAGTACTACCAGCAGAACGGCCTGCGCGTGCGCTACCTTCACTCCGACATCGACACCCTGGACCGCGTGGCCATCATTCGCGAGCTGCGGCTCGGCAAGTACGACGCCCTCGTGGGCATCAACCTCTTGCGGGAGGGCCTGGATCTGCCCGAGGTCTCCCTCGTGGCCATTCTCGATGCCGACAAGGAAGGCTACCTCCGCTCCGCGACCTCTCTCATCCAGACGGCGGGGCGGGCGGCGCGGCACGTCAACGGCGAGGTGATCATGTACGCCGACACCGTCACCGGCTCCATGCAGGAGGCCCTCGCCGAGACCGAGCGGCGCCGGTCGGTGCAGGGACGGTACAATGAGGAGCACGGGATCACGCCGGAGTCGGTCAAGCGGTCGCTGCGCGACCTCCTCGACAGCGTGCCCGAGCGCGATTACTACACGGTCGAGGTGCCCACCACGGCCGAGCCGACCTGGGAAAGCCCGGCGGCGCTTCAGGCTCACATCGTGGAGCTCGAGGGAGCGATGCGCGAGGCGGCCCGGCGGCTCGACTTCGAGCGGGCGGCCGAGCTGCGGGACCGGATCAAGGCCCTCCGCAAGGTCGACCTCGGCGTGCACCGAGGGTGATGACGCCGTGTTCGTGGTCAAGTGGACCCTCGTATTCTTCGCCGTGCTTGCGGTGGCGCTCGTGGTGCTCTCCAAGCTGATCGCCTTTCTCAATCCGCCGCGGCGCGGACGCACGGGAGCGCTCGCGCTTCGGCGCTGGGGGGAGATGCTGACGTGGATGGTGCTGGTGCCGGCGCTGGTGGGCCTCGCCCTCCTCGCGGTGACCTTGTGGCTGGGCGCGTAGGGGCGGGGGAGCTCGAGGACAAGCTCGACCGGCTCCCCGCCCGGCCCGGCGTCTACCTCTACAAGGACGCCAAGGGCCAGATCATCTACGTGGGTAAGGCCGCCTCCCTGAAGAGCCGCGTGCGCTCCTATTTCCAGGAGTCCCGCGCCCCCGACCCGAAGACGGACGCCCTCGTCGGGCAGATCCGCGACTTCGAGTACATCGTCACGAGCAATGAGCTCGAGGCCCTCATCCTGGAGTCGAACCTCGTCAAGAAGCACCGGCCCCGCTACAACATCATCCTGCGCGACGACAAGCACTACCCGTTCCTCAAGCTCACCACCAACGAGGAGTACCCGCGGCTGGTGGTGGCGCGGCGCGTGCAGCAGGACGGCGCCGCCTACTTCGGGCCGTTCTACCCTGCCACGGCCATGCGCGAGACGCTCCGGCTCGTCCGCCAGCTCTTTCCCCTCCGGACCTGCCGGATCAAGATCGATGGCAAGCGATCGCGACCGTGCCTGCAGTACTACATCCATCGCTGCAACGCGCCCTGCACGGGGTGGGAGAGCCGGGAGGGCTACGCGGGGACGGTGGCCGACGTCGAGCGCTTCCTCGAGGGGAAGAACGACGGTCTCGCCCAGGAGCTGACGATGCAGATGGAGTCGGCGGCCGAGGAGCTCAAGTTCGAGCAGGCCGCGCGGCTGCGCGACCGCGTCCAGGCGCTGAATACGGTGCGGGAGCGGCAGAAGATCATCTCGACCGAGGACAGCGACCTGGACATCGTGGGCTGCGTGCGCCAGGGGCCCGATGCCTGCGTGCAGCTCTTCTTCGTTCGTCGCGGCCGGCTCCTCGGGCGCGAGTCCTTCTTCTTCGAGCGGCTGGGCGGGGAAGGCGAGGGCGAGCTGCTCTCCGCCTTTCTCCGCCAGTTCTACGCCCGCGAGGTGACCCCGCCGCCCGAGATCCTCCTCTCCGCCGAGATTCCCGAGGCGGATCTGGTCCTCGAGTGGCTGGCCCGGCGACGGGCCGGGCGCGTCGAGCTCCTCGCTCCCCAGCGCGGGCGCAAGCGCGAGCTCGTGGCCATGGCGGAGGAGAACGCGGCGCTGGCGCTCTCGACCTACCTGTTGTCCCGCGGCAACCGGACGCAGGCCGTGCTCGACGAGCTGCAGCGCGCCCTCAATCTCCCCGAGGCGCCGCACCGGATCGAGGCCTTCGACATCTCGACCTTTCAGGGCGGGGAGACGGTGGCCTCCATGGTCGTCTGGCAGGACGGGGAGATGAAGAAGGACGACTACAAGCGCTATCGCATCCGGACAGTGACGGGCACGGACGACTTCGCGGCCATGCACGAGGTGGTGACGCGCCGCTACGGCAAGGCCCTCGAGACCGACGGCGCCCTTCCCGATCTGGTGCTGCTCGATGGCGGTCGCGGTCAGCTGGGCGCGGGGCTCAAGGCCCTCGAGGCGCTCGGGCTCGACTATCTGCCCATGGCCTCCCTGGCCAAGAGAGCGGAGGAGGTGTACACGCCGGATCGGCTCGAGCCCCTCGTCCTCGAGCTGACCTCGCCCGCGCTCCAGGCGCTGCAGAAGATCCGTGACGAGGCGCACCGCTTCGCGATCACGTATCACAAGAAGCTGCGGACGAAGCGGACCATCAGCTCGGTGCTCGACCAGATTCCCGGCGTGGGGCCGACATTGAGAACGAGCCTGCTTCGCAGCCTGGGCTCGGCGCGCGCGGTGCGCGAGGCCTCGGTCGCTCAGCTCGCCGCCGTGCCGAAGGTCTCACCCAAGCTCGCGGAGCGCATCCACGATTTCTTTCACCCCGCCCCGGAGCCTCCGGCGGCGCCGAAAGGGGAATCGGCGCCGTCCAACGGGGAACCCACCCGTCCGGAAAGAGGTTAGAATGCCGACAGCAACGGAAAGGGGGTGAACACATGAGGAAAGTCCTGATAGCTCTTGCCCTGATCGTCGCGACCGCCGGGGCGGCTCTGGCCAACCAGTGCCCGCTCCTGATCAAGCAGATCGAGGACGCGACGGCCGGCAAGACGGATGACGCGTCGAAGAAAGCTCAGGCCCTTGCCAAGGAAGCCAAGGCCCTTCATGACTCGGGCAAGCACGCCGAGTCGGTTGCCAAGGCCGACGAGGCCGCGAAGGCGATCAACCTCACCCTGAAGAAGAAGTAGATCTTGCCCGTCCCCGGGGGCCTCCGGCCCCCGGGGGGCTTTCTTGCGCCCCCCTCCTAAGTGTGGTAAAAATCAGCCAGAAATATGGCCATCGACGACCGCCAGGACCGCTATCCCTTCCGGGACATCGAGCCCAAGTGGCAGGGGGTCTGGGAGAAGAGCAAGCAGTTCCGGGTCACCGAGGATCCGGGCCGGCCCAAGTACTACTGCCTCGAGATGTTTCCCTATCCCTCGGGCCGGATTCACATGGGCCACGTCCGCGTCTACACCATCGGTGATCTTCTGGCCCGCTTCAAGCTCATGCGGGGCTTCAACGTCCTCCACCCCATGGGATGGGACGCCTTCGGCCTCCCCGCGGAGAACGCCGCCATCGACAACGGGGTCCACCCCGTCGTGTGGACGCTCGAGAACATCGCCAACATGAAGACGCAGCTCGGGCGTCTCGGCATGTCCTACGATTGGGACCGCGAGCTCGCCACCTGCGATCCCGCGTACTACCGGTGGGAGCAGCTCATCTTCATCCGGATGTTCGAGCGGGGTCTCGCCTACAAGCAGCGCTCCAAGGTCAACTGGTGTCCGTCGTGCCAGACCATCCTCGCCAACGAGCAGGTGGAGGCGGGCCGCTGCTGGCGCTGCGATTCCGAGGTCGAGGCCAAGGAGATCGAAGGCTGGTTCTTCAAGATCACCGACTATGCCGAGGAGCTCCTGGACTGGTGCGACCGGCTCCCCGGCTGGCCCGAGCGGGTCCTCACCATGCAGCGCAACTGGATCGGACGGAGCGAGGGCGCGGAGTTCGACTTGCCCGTGGTGGGACGCGCCGGCCTCGCCATCACGATCTTCACCACGCGGCCCGACACCGCCTTCGGCATGACCTACGCGGTGCTCGCCCCCGAGCACCCCCTCGTGGACGCCCTCGTCGCCGACGAGGAGGAGCGCGCGCGTGTGGCCGCCTTTCGGCAGGAGGTGGCGCGGGAGTCCGAGATCGAGCGCCTCGCCGCCGACCGGCCGAAGCGTGGGCTGCGGCTCGGCGCGCGCGCCGTCAATCCGTTCACGGACGCGGAGATCCCGCTCTTCCTCGCCGACTATGTCCTCATGGGCTACGGCACGGGCGCCATCATGGCCGTGCCGGGAGAAGACCAGCGGGACTGGGAGTTCGCCAAGCAGCACGGGCTCGACATCGTCGCCACCGTCAAGCGTCCGGAAGGATGGGAGGACACCCAGGCCTACACGGGCGACGGCGTGAAGATCAACTCGGGCTTCCTCGACGGGCTGTCCGTGGACGAGGCCAAGCGCGCGGCCATCGACTGGCTCGTGAGGCAGGGGATCGGGCGCTCGAAGGTCAACTACCGGCTCCGCGACTGGGGCATCAGCCGGCAGCGCTACTGGGGCGCGCCCATTCCCATTCTCTACTGCGAGACGTGCGGCATGGTGCCCGAGCGCGAAGAGAACCTGCCCGTGGTGCTGCCCCAGAACGTCCAGATCAGCGGCAAGGGCGGGTCTCCACTCGCGGGCGTGGCGTCCTTCGTCAACGCCACGTGCCCGCGCTGCGGGGGCAAGGCGCGGCGCGACACCGACACCATGGACACCTTCGTGGAGTCGTCCTGGTATTTCCTCCGCTACTGCTCGCCGCACTACGATGAGGGGATGTTCGAGCGCGCCGCCGCCGAGTACTGGATGCCCGTGGACCAGTACATCGGGGGCATCGAGCACGCCGTGCTCCACCTCCTCTATGCGCGCTTCTTCACCAAGGTGCTCCGCGACCTGGATCTCATCGCCCTCGACGAGCCGTTCCGCGCGCTCCTGTCCCAGGGCATGGTGATCAAGGACGGCGCCAAGATGTCAAAGTCCAAGGGCAACGTGGTCGATCCCGACGACATGATCCGGCGCTTCGGGGCCGACGCGACGCGACTCTTCACGCTCTTCGCCGCTCCGCCCGAGCGGGACCTCGAGTGGACGGAGAGCGGGGTGGAAGGCGCCTCGCGCTTCCTCAACCGCCTCTGGCGCTTCGTCCACGCGCATCGCGAGGAGATCGGCGCGGCCGGGCCTCCCGGGCCGGGCCCGCTCTCGGAGGCGGGCCGAGCCTTCCGCCGGGTCATCCACGAGACGGTCGCGCGCGTCACCTCCGACGTCGAGCGCGACTTCCACTTCAATACCGCCATCAGCGCGGTGATGGAGCTCGTCAACGCCCTCCACGACTTCGAGCGCGACTCCCTGGACCGGGTGGCCCGCGCGGAGCGGGCGGCGCTCCTGCGCGAGGCCGTCGACACCGCGCTGCTTCTCCTGGGGCCCGTCTGCCCCCACATCGGCGAGGAGCTGTGGACCATCCTCGGCCGCCCGGGCAGCCTCTTCACTCAGCCATGGCCCACCGCCGACCCCGCGGCGCTTCGTCGCGAGGCGGTGGAGATCGTCGTGCAGGTGGATGGCCGGGTACGGACGCGTCTCACCGTCGAGGTCGGCGCGCCCGAGCAGAGCATCCGCGAGGCGGCGCTGGCCGAGGACAAAGTGCGTCCGTGGATCGATGGCCGGCAGGTCGCCAAGGTCGTGGTCGTGCCCGGGAGGCTGGTCAACATCGTGACCAGCTCATGAGGGGTCGGGGCACTAGCGGCGCCGCTCCCCCCCAGATCCGGACAATACTCGCCCTGGCCGCGGCGCTGTGCGTCGCTGGCTGCGGCTACTCGCTGCAGGGCAACCTGCCGGACCACATCAAGAGCGTGGCCGTGCCCGTCTTCAGGAACCGGACCACCGAGCCCGGCGTCGAGAGCACCATCAGCAGCGCCGTGGTCAACGCCTTCACCACCAACGGCAAGCTCCGCGTGGTCTCGCTCGACGCGGCTGACTCCATGCTCGAGGGCGAGATCATCGGCTTCGAGGTGCAGTCGCTCGCCTTCGACAGCCGCCTGAACCTCCGCTCCTATCGATTGGCCGTGACCATGAACGTCCGGTTCCGCGACCTCAAGAAGAGCGCCATGCTCTGGGAGCAGCAGGGGCTGCGCGAGGTGGTGGACTTCCAGGTCGCGGGCCAGGTCGCCGATACCGTGAGCCGCGAGGAAGGGGCGGTCAAGCAGGCCGCCGTGGAGATAGGGCGAAAAGTGGTCAATCACGCGGTCGACCGCTTCTAGTGAACTACGGGAGCTGGCTCCGGGCGGCCGAGGTCGGACAGGTCGCCGCGGTGACGCTCCTTCACGGCGCCGAGCCCTTCCTGATCGACGAGGCCATCGCACGGATCACGCGCGCCCTCATTCCGGAGGCGGCCGAGCTCGTCATGTCGCGCGATGTCCTCGAGGCGCGGGAGGCGGGGGCCGAGGGCATCGTCCGCGCCGCCCAGACCTTTCCGTGGGGCGCGGCGCGGCGGGTCGTGATCGCCCGCGGGGTGGAGGCGCTCGGCCCCAAGCAGGCCGAGCCGCTCGTGGAGTACCTGGGTCAGCCGAACCCGACGACGGCGCTTCTTCTCGCCGTCCCGCAAGTCCTCGCCTCCTCGCACTGGCTGCTCAAGGCGGTGCCCGCCGCCTCCGTGGTCGACGTGCCGCGTCTCTCCGGTCGCTCCCTCATCGGATGGCTCCGCGCTCATGCCGCCTCCGAGGGACTGGAGCTGGCCGAGGACGCCGCGCAGCTCCTCGTCACCCTCGTGGGCGAGGAGCCGGCCGCGCTCGCCGCCGAGCTCGGCAAGGCGGCCCTCGCCGGGGGCGCGGACAACAGGCGGATCGGCGTGGTACAGATCCAGGCTGTGGTCGGGGAGCATCGCTCGCGGGAGATCTTCGAGCTGACGCGCGCGGTGGAGCTCCGCGACCCGGGATCGGCGTTGCCCCTCCTGGACCGGCTCCTCTCGGCCGGCGAGGAGCCGCTGCGCATCCTGGCCATTCTGGCGGGCCAGGCGCGGCGCGCCACCCCGGCCGCCTCGCGCCTCGCGCGGTGCTGGAAGGTGGAGCGTCGGCTCAAGCTGGGCGGCCTCGCGCGCCCCGAGCTCTGCCTGCTCGTGGCCGACCTGTGCGCGGACTGACCGCCGCCACTATCCTGCTCGCGATGGCCGCGTCGCCGTCACCCGCGGCGGCGCTCGAAGCGGGCGCGGCGTCGGTGGAGATCGTGCTTCCCGCCGGCACGCCGCTCGCGGGCTACGGAGGATTTCCGCGTCGCGCGTGGATGCCCGATCTTCTCGGAAGCCGGCCCTACGCCTTCTGGTTCAGGCCGTCGACCGGCGTGCACGATCCCATTCGGGCGCGCGCCCTCGTCCTGACGTCCGGGGCCACGCAGATCCTGTGGCTCGCCGTGGACACCATCGGCATCGATCCGACTCTCGTCACGGACCTGCGCCAGCGCCTGGCCGCGAGAGGCTCCGCCCCCACCCTTGTGCTGTCGGCCTCGCACACGCATTCGGGCCCGGGCGCTTACAGCGAGTCGTCGCTCTTCGGTTTCCTGGCCCTCGATCGCCTGGCGCCCGAGGTGCGGGCCCGGCTCCTCGACGGAATGGAGGCGGCGGCCCGAGAGGCGGAGCGACGTCGCGAGCCCGCGCGCGCGATCACGGGCCTCGCGCCGCTGCCGGGCCTGGGCCGGAGCCGACTGAAGCAGCCGCTCGACCCCGAGCTCGGAATGCTCAAGGTCACCGCCGCGCGCGGTCGTCCCATCGCCGTCGTGTGGAGCTATGCCGTGCACGGGACGGCCCTCGGGCGCCACAATTTCCTCCTCTCTGGCGACCTGATGGCCGAGGCGTCGTCGCGTCTCGAGCGGGAGACGGGCGCGCCCGCCCTCTTCGTCAACGGCGCGGCGGCGGACGTGAGCCCACTCCGACACGGATGGGGCGGGGTCGAGTGGGCGGGCGCGGCGCTGGCCGACGGGGCCCTCGCGCTGTGGCGCGACCTGGGCGAGGGAAGCGACGCGCCGCTCGCCTCTCAGGTGACGCGTGTGAGGCTGCCCAGGCCGGCTCTGTCCGCGCGCAACTGTCTGGCGGGCTGGGCGCCCGGCTTCGTCCGCATCGGGCTCGGATCCGCCCTGCCCACGTCTTCCGAGCTTCTCGCCTTCCGGATCGGCGACGGGGCGTGGGTGACCGTGCCCGGCGAGCTGCAGACGCGGCTCGGTCTCGATATCAAGAAGGCGGGGCGGCGGCACTTCGCCCGGGTCTTCGTGGCGGGTTACACCAACGACTACCTCGGCTACTTCCTCACCCGCGAGGACTACGCGAAGCCGAGCTACATCGCCTGCGGGAGCCTGTACGGAGAGGGGGGCGGGGAAATCCTGCGCGACGCCGCCACCGAGCTGCTGGAGCGCCTGGCCGCCTCCGTGTCCCGCCGCTGATGCGCGCGCTAGCGGGGGACGGAGCGGGCGAGGGCCGACTTCTTGCGAGCCGCCGTATTGCGATGGATGATGCCGCGGCTCACGGCGCGATCGAGGACGCGGATGGCCTCGAGCACGACCTCCTTCGACTGCGGGCTCTTCTCGGCGGCGGCGGTCCGCGCGGTCTTCAGGGACGAGCGGATGGTGCTCCGCGCGGCGCGGTTGCGCAGGCGACGCTTCTCGTTCTGCTTGATCCGCTTCATGGCGGATCGCGTGTTGGCCACGGCTGCCTTCCTCCCCTGAGGTGGTCTCGGATCAACCTGCGACAATCACTGCGTGCGTGGACGCCGGACGCTCGACCCTCGAGCGACAGTAGACCCTACCGTCCACGTCCATCACTGTCAAGGACTATGTCCGCGTGAGCGACGCGCAGCGGGACGTGCGGCACGGGGTCGTGCGGGCGGTGGGCTCGATCGGTCTCGCCACCCTTCTGAGCCGCATCCTGGGGTTCGTGCGCGACATGGTGGTGGCACGCGCCTTCGGCGCGGGGCCGGTCACGGACGCCTTCTTCGTCGCCTTTCGCATTCCCAATCTCCTGCGGCGCCTTCTCGCCGAGGGCGCGCTCTCCACCGCGTTCATTCCCGTGTTCACCTCCTCCCTGACGCATGACGGCCGCGCGGGCTTCCGGAGGATGCTCCGCGCGGTGGCGGGCGCCACCGCGGTCGCGCTCTGCGCCGTCTCGGTCCTCGGCATGCTCGGGGCGCCGTGGATCGTGCGCGTCATGGCGCCCGGCTGGACCTCGGATCCGGGACAGATCGGGCTCGCCGCGGATCTCACGCGATTCATGTTTCCCTACCTCGTCCTGGTGGGGCTGGCCTCCCTGGGCATGGCGGCGCTCAACGCGCATCACCGATTTTTCACGGCGGCGCTCGGGCCCGCCGTGCTGAACGTGGCCATGATCCTGGCCGTGCTCGTCCTCGCGGTGAGGATGACGCCGCCCATCCTCGCCCTCGCCGTCGGCGTCCTCGTGGGCGGGGCGGGGCAATTTCTCGTTCAGCTGCCCGAGCTTCGCCGGCTCGGGGTGCCCCTCTGGCCCTCGGTCGAGTGGAGACATCCCGCCGTCCGCGCGATTGCGGGCCGGCTCTGGCCTGCCGTCTTTGCCCTCGCCGCCGTGCAGGTGACCGTCCTCGTCAACACGCTGCTCGCCTCGCTGCTGCCGCAGGGGACGGTCTCCTATCTGTACTACGCCGACCGGGTCATGGAGTTCCCGCTCGGCGTCTTCGGCATCGCGCTGGCCACGGCCGCCCTGCCGAGCATGTCGGCGCAGGCGGCGCGCGGCGACCACGCGGCCCTTCGCGATACCGTGAGCTTCTCGTTGAGACTGTCGGCCTTCATCGCGGTGCCCGCGGCGGTCGGCCTCGTGGTGCTGGGTCAGCCCATCGTGAGGCTCCTCTTCCAGCGGGGGGAGTTCACAGCCTCCGATGCCGTTCTCACGACGCAGGCGCTGGCGGGCTATGCGGTGGGGCTGCCCGCCTTCTCCGCGACGCGACTGGCCGCGCAGACCTTCTACGCCCTCGGCGATACGCGCACGCCGGTGTGGGCCGGGCTCGTCTCCGTGGCCGCGAACATCGCGCTCGCGCTCCTGCTCATGTGGCCCCTCAAGCACGCGGGGCTTGCCCTCGCCTCGTCGCTCTCCGCCTATATCAACCTCGCGCTTCTCTACTGGCTCTTGCGGCGGCGTCTCGGCCGGCTGGGCAGCCGCGAGACCTTGCGGTCGCTCGCGCGGACGGCTGCGGCCTCGAGCGCGCTTCTGCTGTGGTGTCTGTGGGCGGGACCGAGACTCGGCGCGGGCTGGCCGGGGGCGGCGTGGATGGGAGGCGCCCTCATCGTCGGCGTGGTCGTGTACGGCGCGGTGGCCGCGGTCCTCAGGGCGCCGGAGATTCCCGCGCTTCGTCAGATGCTGCGGCGTCGGGGGCATTCCTTGCCCGCCCCTGGTGACGGGTGATAAACTTCGACATGCCTCAGCGGTGGGCTGGGTTCGCCCCGGTCATGGCCCAGGTGGTTGGGATGGGCCGCTACCGGGGCGTCGCTGTGTCCGGGCCCCGGAGGCCCTGAGTGGACGCGGTGCGCGAGTTCCTCACCGCCCTGCAGACAGAGCGGGGCGCCTCCCCTCATACGCTCGCCGCCTATCGGCGTGACCTGACCGGCTTCGTCACGTTTCTCGGCCGCGGGGGCCGGGCGGTGGCGACGGCCCGCGTGGGCGATCTGACCGAATACCTCGCGGCCCTCCGGCGGCAGGGGCTGGGGGCGCGCAGCACGGCCCGCCACCTCTCGGCCGTGCGCGGGCTCTACCGCTTCCTCCTGGGAAGCGGCGGGATCCGGCGCGACCCCACGGAGCACCTCGAGGCGCCCAGGCCGCCGCGGCGGCTGCCCCGCACCCTGTCGGTCGAGGATGCCGCGGCCCTGGTGGAAGCGCCGGACATCTCCGTTCCCGAAGGCCTGCGGGACCGGGCCCTGCTCGAGCTCATGTACGCCTCGGGGCTTCGCGCCTCGGAATGCCTGACGCTCAGGCTGGAAGATCTCAATCAGGCGGCGGGCTACGTGATGGCCACGGGCAAAGGCAGCCGCCAGCGCCTCGTGCCGGTGGGAGGGCAGGCCCTCCGCTGGGTTCAGCGCTACATCGCCACGTCGCGCTCCGGCTTCGTCAAGCGGGGCGATCCCGGTTGCCTGTTCCTGAACCGGTACGGGCGGCCGCTCTCGCGCCAGGGACTCTGGGCCATGATCAAGCGGGCGGCGCGGCGGGCGGGCCTCCGCGCCTCCGTGTCACCCCATACCCTGCGTCACTCCTTCGCGAGCCACCTCCTCGAGCGGGGAGCCGACCTTCGCTCCGTCCAGGCCATGCTCGGCCATGCCGACATCTCGACCACCCAGATCTACACGCATCTGCCCTCGGCCGCCGTTCGCGCCATGTACAGAAAATTTCACCCGCGCGCCGAGCGCAAGGCGAGCTGACCCCATGGCGAGAGCGGGGCACGCCTATCCGCAAGTCGACGCGCGCGCGCGAGGGCTCATGGACGGCCGCGTGGTCAGCCTCGCGCGCTCCTTGAGCGTTTCTCGCGCCCTCGAGACCATGCGCCACGCAAAGGCGCGGAGCGCCCTCGCGAGATCGTCGACGGCGGCTTTGAGGAGCGACCTCGAGCGTGCGGCTTCGTGGCAGCTCGGCCACCTTCGCTGGACGGATCTGGCCTATCCTCGGCTCCCTGTCCTCGAGGCGCGCGCGGGCGAGATCGCCGTCCGCCGGCAGCTGAACCGCGGGGCGCCCTGCGTGCTCATTCGGGACGGCCGGCGCATCGTGGGCATGGTGGAGGCTTCTGCCATCTCGCGGCCGGCGCCGTCGCTGTCCGCCAGGCTCGATCGTCTCCATGGCCCCTCGGCGGAGGGCAAGCTCTGGGTGCTGCGCATGGCCGGCAAGCTCGGCGAGGATCAGGGGCAGGCCGTCTTCGTCGTGGGCGGCTTCGTGCGGGATCTCCTCCTGGGTGCCGGGACCTTCATGCCCGATCTCGACCTCGTGGTCGAAGGCGATGGCGTGGCGTTCGGACGACGGCTGGCTGAGGAGACGGGCGGGCACCTCGTGGTGCACGCCGCCTTCGGCACCGCGTCGCTCGAGGGCGGTCTCACCCCTGACGGCACGCCACTCGGGCGCGTGGACATTGCAGGCGCGCGAGGCGAACGCTACGGCCTGCCCGGCGCCCTGCCCGAGGTCACCCCCGCGTCGATAGAGGAAGACCTGGGCCGGCGTGACTTCTCCGTGAATGCCATGGCCGTGGCTCTCTCGCCGTCGGCCTGGGGGCGCCTCCACGATCCGCATGGTGGCGAGCGTGATGTCCGGGAGCGCCGCCTCCGAATCCTGCACCCGCTGTCCCTGGCGGAAGACCCGACGCGAATCTTCCGCGCGGCCCGCTATGCCGTCCGGCTCGGACTCAGACCCGATCAGGGCTTTCACCGCGCCCTCGCGCTGGCCCTTCGCCTCGGCCCCTATCCGGCGATGTCCGGCCAGCGCCTCGTGGGCGAGATCGAGCTCATCATGGAGGAGCCCGATCCGTGGCGGGTCCTCGCCCTGCTTCTCCGCTGGGGCGCCTTCCGGCTCTGGGACGCCGCGTATCGGTCCACGCGCACGAGCCCGTCGAGACTCAGCAAGGCGCGGGCGCTCACGCGCTGGGCGCGCGGGGCCGGCGTGGGGCTGGACGCCACGGAGCTGGCGCTCCTCGCGCTGCTCTTCGATCAGGCGAAGCCGGTGGCGGACCGCTGTCTCCGGCGACTCGCCGTGCGCGACCCCGCGGCGAGGCTGCTCGATGCGGGACCCGCGCGACAGCTCGCGCGGCGGCTCGCCCGCGCCTCCCGGATGCGTCCGAGCCAGGTCGCCGAGGCCATGAGGCCGACCGCGCCTCCCGTCCTCCTGGGAGCCTGGCTCTGCGGGGGGCCGCGGGCTCGGCGGCGCATCGAATGGTTTCTCGCGGCGGGGCGGGGCGCGCGGCCCCTGTCCACGGGAGACGACGTGATGGCGGCGGGCGTCCCGCGGGGGCCGCTCGTCGCGCAGGCGCTGTGCGCCTTGAGAGACTTGAAGCTCGACGGGCACGTGCGGACACTGGAGGATGAGCACGTCGCCCTGGATCGGTGGACACGCGCGCTGACCATGAAAGGAGATCTCCGGTGACCCCGAAATTCATCTTCGTGACCGGCGGCGTTGTCTCGTCCCTGGGCAAGGGGCTGGCCGCCGCCTCCATCGGGTCGCTGCTCGAGGCCCGAGGCTTCCACGTCACCCTCCTCAAGATGGACCCGTACATCAACGTGGACGCGGGCACGATGAGCCCCTACCAGCACGGGGAGGTCTACGTCACCGACGACGGCGGCGAGACCGACCTCGACCTCGGGCACTACGAGCGCTTCACGGGGGCGCGCATGACCCGGGACAACAACGTCACCACGGGCAAGGTGTACGGCACCGTGATCGAGAAGGAGCGCCGCGGCGACTACCTCGGTCGCACCGTCCAGGTCATCCCGCACATCACTGACCAGATCAAGGCCGCCATCCGCAAGGTCGCCTCCGGGGTGGACGTGGTCATCGTGGAGATCGGCGGCACCGTGGGTGACATCGAAGGCTTGCCCTTCCTGGAAGCCGTCCGCCAGTTCAAGAAGGACGTGGGCAAGGACAACGTCATCTACGTCCACCTGACCCTCGTGCCCTTCATCAGCGCGGCGGGCGAGCTCAAGACCAAGGCGACCCAGCACTCCGTCAAGGAGCTGCGCGCCATCGGTATCCAGCCGGACGTGCTCCTCTGCCGCACGGACAAGGAACATCCGCTCACCCCCGGGACCAAGTCCAAGATCGCGCTGTTCTGCGACGTCGAGGAAGAGGCGGTGGTGGCCGCGCGGGACGTGGACACGATCTACGAGGTGCCCCTGGCCTTCTCCGAGCAGGGCCTCGACGAGAGCATCGTCAAGATGCTCGGGCTGCCCCCGCGCCCCGCCGATCTCGGCCGATGGGAAGAGATCGTCCGCCGGGTCAAGGCGCCGCGGAGCCGCGTGCGCATCGGGGTGATCGGCAAGTACATCGAGGTCAAGGACGCCTACAAGAGCCTCTACGAGGCGTTGACCCACGGCGGCATCGCCCACGAGGCCGCGGTGGAACTCGCCTGGGTCGACGCGGAGAGGCTCGAGCGCGAGGGCCTGGCCGGCCACGTTGCCGGTCTCGACGGGATCCTCGTCCCCGGAGGCTTCGGCGATCGCGGCATCGAGGGCAAGATCCAGGCGATCCGATACGCGCGCGAGCACAAGGTGCCCTACTTCGGCATCTGTCTCGGCATGCAGTGCGCGGTCATCGAGTATGCCCGCCACGTCTGCGGCCTCGACGGCGCCAATTCCACGGAGTTCAATCCAACGCCCGCGCACAACGTGATCGACCTCCTGCCCGAGCAGCGGAACATCACCGACAAGGGGGGGACGATGCGGCTGGGGCTCTACCCGGTGATGCTGGCCGAGGGCAGCGGCGCCTCCCGCGCGTACGGCCAGGGCGTGATCCAGGAGCGCCACCGCCATCGCTATGAGGTCAACAACGACTACCTGCCCGCGCTGGAGAAGAATGGGCTCCGGATCTCGGGCATCTGGGCGGAAAAGCAGCTCGTGGAGATCATCGAGCTGCCCGATCATCCCTGGTTCGTGGCCGGCCAGTTCCACCCCGAGTTTCTCTCCAAGCCGTGGGCCCCGCATCCGCTCTTCGCCGCCTTCATCCGCGCGGCCCTGGACCACCAGGCCGTGAGTCACCGGGCCAAGGCATGACCTCCGAGCGGCGTCCGCGCTCGGTCACGGTGGGGGGAGTGACCATCGGCGGCGGCGCGCCCCTGGCCCTCATCGGCGGGCCCTGCGCCATCGAGGACGAGCGCCACGCCCTCATGATGGCCGAGCGGCTCCAGCGCGTGACGTCCGCGGCCCGCGTGCCCTTCATCTACAAGTCGTCCTATGACAAGGCCAATCGCTCCTCCGTCCACTCCTATCGTGGGCCCGGGCTCAAGGAAGGGTTGCGCATCCTCGCCCGTGTCAAGGAGACGAGCGGGCTGCCCGTCCTCTCCGATGTGCACGACGTGTCCGAGGTGGGGCCGGCCGCGGAGGTGCTCGACGTCCTCCAGGTGCCCGCCTTCCTGTGCCGGCAGACGGACCTCCTTCTCGCCTGCGGGGGAACGCGCAAGCCCGTGAACGTCAAGAAGGGGCAATTCATGGCTCCCCGCGATATGGGCAATGTCGTGGACAAGATCCGCTCCACGGGCAACGAGTCGATCCTGCTCACCGAGCGCGGGACATCCTTCGGCTATAACAATCTCGTGGTCGACTTCCGCGGGCTTCCCATCATGCGGAGCTTCGGCTACCCGGTGATCTTCGACGCGACCCATGCCGTCCAGCTGCCGGGCGGGGCGGGGGACCGCTCGGGCGGGGAGCGGCAATACGTGCAGGCCCTCGCGCGGGCCGCCGTCGCCGTCGGCGTGGACGCGCTCTTCATGGAGATCCACGAGGATCCCGATCGCACCATGCCCGATGGGCGGCCCCTGTCGGACGGGCCGAACATGCTCCGCCTCGACGACCTGCCCCGGCTCCTCGACGAGCTCGCGGCCATTCGCGACGGGCTCGGGAAGGTCGGCCCGTGATCGATCGGATCCGCCTCCTGGCCATGGCCGATCGGGTCCTGCGGCTCGAGGCGGAGAGCGTGGCGGCCCTGCGCGAGCGGCTCGACGAGCGGTTCGTGCGGGCGGTGGAGCTGATGCATGGCTGCCGGGGCCGCATCATCGTCACGGGCATCGGCAAGAGCGGCATCATCGGGCGCAAGATCGCCGCCACCCTCGCGAGCACGGGAACGCCCGCCTACTTCCTGCATCCCGCCGAGGGCGTCCACGGCGATATCGGCATGATGGCCAAGGGAGACGTGGTCCTGGCCCTGTCCAACTCCGGAGAGACGGACGAGGTCCTGGCCGTCCTTCCCGCCATCAAGCGCCTGGGCGTCCCGCTCGTCGTGCTCACGGGCAGCGTCAGCTCGACGCTCGCCCGCCAGGCGGACGTGGCGCTCGACGTGGGCGTGGGCGAGGAGGCGTGCCCGATGAACCTGGCCCCGACCTCGAGCACGACGGCGGCGCTGGCCATGGGTGACGCGCTCGCCATGGCCCTCCTCGATCTTCGGGGGCTCGGTCCGGAGGACTACGCCGCCCTCCATCCCCGCGGGGCCCTCGGCTGGAAATCGCTCTTCCGCGTACGTGACCTCATGCATACGGGCGACGCCGTTCCCATTGTGCGAGACAGCGCCACCATGAAAGAGGCGATCGAGGAGATGAATGCCAAGGGGCTCGGTATGACCACCGTCGTGGACGCGGCGGGGCGACTTCTCGGCGTGATCACGGACGGCGATCTGCGGCGCCAGCAGCTCGTGCACGGCGCCCTCCTCGATCGGCGCGCGGGTGATTGCATGACGCCCGATCCCAAGCGGATAGGCGCCGACGAGCTCGCGGCGCGCGCGCTCGCGCTGATGGAGGGCGTGATCACGAGCCTCGTCATCGCGGACGAGGGGGGCCGCCCGGCCGGCGTGATCCACGTCCACGACATCCTGCGCGCGAAGATCGTGTGAGGGCGAAGCCCCCGGCCTCGGCCGCCCGCATCCGACTGCTCGTCCTCGACGTCGACGGCGTGCTCACCGACGGAACCCTCGTCTTCGGCTCCGCGGGCGAGGAGACCAAGCGCTTCCACGTGCGTGACGGCTACGCGATGCAGGCGGCCCGGCGCGCCGGACTGGCGATCGCGGTCATCTCCGGCCGGGCCTCGGCGGCCGTCACGCGGCGGATGACGGAGCTCGGCGTGGTCGAGGTCCACCAGGGCGCGAGCGACAAGGCCGAGGTCTTCCGCGACATCCTCGCCCGGCTTCGTCTGAAGGCTTCGGTCGTCGCCGTGATGGGCGACGACCTCCCCGATCTGCCCCTCATGCGAATGGCGGGCCTTGCCCTTGCGCCGGCCGATGCCGCGGCGGAAGTGAAGCGTGCTGTCGGCTGGGTTTCCAGATTTGACGGCGGGCGCGGGGCCGTCAGGGAAGCTATTGAAATGCTGCTCCGCGGACGGAAGGCTTGGCCGCCGAAGATTTAGGCTTCCAACCCCCTACCTTTCGTGTTTGCCTCGGTGGGGGGCTCTATGCTAGCGTGGTACCGAACTTGCATATGCAAAAGACCGCCGCCGGCATTCTCCTCGGAGTCGTCCTCTTCGTGACGATCGTCATCGGTGTCCTCGTCGTCAAGGGACATCGGGCCGCGGCGCCGCCTCCGGATATCGTTCCCGCCCAGTCCGATCAGCAGATCCGGGAGATCCACCTTCAAGAGGACGGCAAGACCGGCTATCGGTGGAGCCTGGACGCCGAGCAGGCGGATTCGTACGACAGCACGGGCAAGACCCTCCTGCGAAAGGTCGTGCTCGCCATCGAGGAGCCGACGCGGAAATGGACCATCACCGGGGACGAGGGTGATCTCGTCCAGCAGACGCGCGACGTCGAGATGCGCGGCCACATCGTGCTGACCTCGAGCGATGGTCTCCGGCTCGAGACCTCGCGGCTCCTCTGGAGCAACTCGGAGAGCCGCGCCTGGACCGAAGAGCCCGTGACCGTCTATCGGTCGGGGGTCGTCGTCACGGGGAGCGGCCTCGACACGCGACCGGCCGAGGAATTCACGGTTATCCGGGGCCCCGTGCAGGCGACCTTTGCCGGCACGAAGGGCGGCGCCAGGCAAGCGGCGGCGGCGCCCCCTCCTCCGCCGACCAGGCGAGCGCGGCCGTGAGCCTCGGGCGGACGGCGACGATGGTCGGGCTGATCGTCCTCGGGGCGCTCGTCCTCGCGCGCTCTCCGGAGGCCCAGCCGACGGCGCCCAAATCACGTCCCGCCGCCTCTTCTCCCGCTGCGCCGTCCACCGACGGCAAGAATGCGCCGGTGACCGTGAACTCCGACACCCTCGAGAGTCTTCAGAAAGAGGGACTGGCCGTCTTCAAGGGCAATGTGGTGGCGCGTCAGGACAACTCCATCCAGTACGCCGACCGCATGGAGGTCTACACCGACGCCAAGACGAAAAGCATCGAGCGCGTGGTGTCCACGGGCAACGTCAGGATCATCACGCGGGACTGCCGCATGGGCACGGCCCATCGGGCCGAGTACTATGATGCGGAGCAGCGGGTGGTGCTGATCGGCAACGCGCGGGTGTGGCGCGAGGACAACGTCGTCACGGGCGAGCGGATCACCATTTATCTCGCGGAGGACAGGAGCCTGGTGGAGGGTGGCAAGCAGGAGCGGGTCAAGGCCATCTTCTATCCCTCAGCCCAGGATCGACCCAAGACGGACATCAAGGCGGGGCCGGGCGGCCCTGTCTGCCCATGACATCGGGCGCCGCGCGGAGCCTGTGAGTGGAAGGACTCATCGCGCAGAGCTTGAGGAAGCGCTTTCGGAATCGTCTCGTGGTGGATCGGGTCACCCTGGACATTCATCGAGGCGAGGTCGTCGGGCTCCTGGGACCCAATGGAGCCGGGAAGACGACCTCCTTCTATATGATAGTAGGGCTGCTGCGCGCGGATGGTGGACGGATATTCCTGGAGGGGCGTGAGGTGACCGATTTGCCGATGTACAAGCGGTGCCGGCTGGGCATGGGATATCTGCCCCAGGAGTCCTCCGTCTTCCGCAAGCTGACGGTGGAGGAGAACCTGCTCGCCATTCTCGAGACCCTGGACCTCAGCCACCACGAGCGGCACGCGCGTCTCGAGGAGCTCCTGGCCGAGCTCGACCTGACCCCACTCGCCAGCCACAAGGCCTACACGCTGTCCGGGGGCGAGCGGCGCCGGCTGGAGATCACGCGGGCCCTCGTGACGAACCCCCGCTATCTCCTCCTCGACGAGCCGTTCACGGGCATCGATCCCATCGCCATCACCGACATCCAGGAGATCGTGGGGCGCCTCAAGGAGCGCGGCATCGGCGTCCTCATCACGGACCACAACGTGCGCGAGACGCTGGCCATCACCGACCGCGCCTATATCCTCTACAACGGACAGATCCTCGCCTCCGGCACCGCCGCGGAGCTCGCGCAGAATCCCCGGGCCCGCGAGATCTATCTCGGCGAGAAGTTCTCCCTTTGATGCTACCCAAGCCGCGATCCATGACGCGACCCATGCGAGCCTGACCCATGCGTCTTTCTCTCCGCGCCACCCAGCGGGTTGTGATGACCCCGCTCCTCCAGCAGGCCATCCAGCTCCTGCAGCTGTCCACGCTCGAGCTCGAGCAGGTCGTGCGCAAGGAGCTGGAGGAGAACCCGCTCCTCGAGGAGCTGCCCGAAGAGAAGCAGGAGGTGGACGGCGAGGCGGCCACGGCCACCGCCGCGGACGGGACGGAGCTCGCCCCCGCGCCCGCTCCCACCGAGCCGGCGTCCAAGGAGACCTCCTCCGTCGACGGGGAGCGCGCGGACGATCTGCCCTTCGATCTGACCTCGGCCGTCTTCGACCAGCAGGACGAGCGGACGCCCGTCTCCACGGAGGAGCGCGAGGACCTGCCCTTCGAGAACCTCGGGCGCACGGCCACCTCGCTCGCCGAGCACCTCGAGGAGCAGCTGCGGCTGGCCACGGACGACCCGCGGATGGTGGCCATCGGGGAGGCCATCATCGGCAATCTCGACGAGGACGGCTACCTCCGCGCCGGGGTGGACGAGATCGCCAAGGGGATGGGGGTGACCGCCGAGGAAGTCGAGTCCACCCTGCGCATCGTTCAGGCCTTCGACCCCACGGGGGTGGCCGCGCGGAGCGTCCAGGAGTGTCTCCTCCTCCAGCTCACCGCCGACGCCGAGCCCGATCCCGTCTCCGTGGAGATCGTGGAGAAGCACTTCGAGGACCTCGAGCGCCGCCGCTACGCGGACATCGCGCGGACGCTCAAGCTCTCCCTCGATCGGATCATGGAGTCGGTGGAGGAGATCCAGGGGCTCGAGCCCAAGCCGGGCCGCCGCTTCTCCCCCTCCGAGCAGCGGTACATCGCGCCCGACGTCTCCATCCACAAGGTGGGCGACGACTACGTGGTGGTGCTCAACGAGGAGGGGATTCCGCGCCTGCGCGTCAACGCCCTCTACCGCTCGCTCCTGCGCCGCTCCGGCGACGAGGCCCGGCAGTACGTCGAGCAGAAGCTGCGCTCGGCCGTCTGGCTCATCAAGAGTGTCGAGCAGCGCCAGCGCACCCTGCGCAAGGTGACCCAGAGCCTCGTGAAGTTCCAGCGCGACTTCCTCGACCGGGGCGTGGCCCACCTGCGCCCTCTGGCGCTCCGGGACGTGGGCGAGGACATCGGCATGCACGAGTCCACCATCAGCCGCGTCACCACCAACAAGTACGTGGAGACGCCCCAGGGGCTGTTCGAGCTCAAGTACTTCTTCCACAGCGGCATCGCCTCGGACTCCGGGGAGATGGTCTCCTCGGTCTCCGTCAAGAAGAACATCCGGGACCTCGTGGCCGCCGAAGACGCGGGCAAGCCGCTGTCGGACCAGGAGATCGCCCAGGTCCTGCGCGGGCAGGGCCTCACCATCGCGCGACGCACGGTAGCCAAATACCGGGAGGAGCTTGGCATTCTCCCGTCGCACCAGCGGCGGCTCCAGCCCAAGAAGCGCTGAGGAGAGCATGCCCGCCGAGCAATCGGCCGCGTCCGTCCCCGCGCCTCGCTTCGTCATCATCACGGGCATGTCGGGAGCGGGACGGAGCTACGCCATCAAGTGCCTCGAGGACCTGGGATATTTCTGCGTGGACAACCTCCCCACCACGCTCATCCCCACCTTCGCGGAGCTCTGCGAGCACTCGAGCCGCGACATCCGAATGATCGCGCTGGGGGTGGATATCCGCGAGGGCGAATACCTCGCCCACCTCATGGAGACGCTCGACAAGCTGCGCGCCCAGGGGCACAAGCCCGAGGTGCTCTTCCTCGAAGCGGGGGAGGAGACCCTCGTGCGACGCTACCAGGAGACGCGCCGCCGCCATCCCCTGGCCGGCGAGGGGAGCGTGCTCGAGGGCATCCGCGCCGAACGCACGGCGCTCGCCCACCTGCGCGGGGTCGCCGATCGCATCATCGACACCACCGGGCTCTCCGTGCACCAGCTCAAGGACCGGCTCGTGGAGGCCTATGGCCCCCATGGCTCGCGCGACGGGCTGACGGTGTCGCTCATGTCCTTCGGCTTCAAGCACGGAGCGCCCTACGACGCCGACCTCGTCTTCGACGTCCGCTTCTTGCCCAACCCGCACTTCGTGGCCGCCCTCAAGCCGCTGGACGGCCGCGACGAGCCCGTGGCGCAGTACGTGGTGTCCTTCGAGGAGGCGCGCCAGCTCCTCGCCAAGCTGGAGGATCTCCTCCGCTTCCTCGTGCCCCTCTATCAGCGCGAAGGCAAGGCCTACCTCACGGTGGCCATCGGCTGCACGGGGGGCCGCCATCGCTCGGTCACGCTCGTCGAGTCGCTGCGCCGGGCGCTCGAGGCCACGGGCGCCGCCCCCGTGGTCCGGCACCGGGACATCGATCGTGAGTGAAGGGCTCCGCTTCCTCTTCGGCGTTCACAACCATCAGCCCGTCGGCAACTTCGACTCCGTCGTGCTCGAGGCGGCGGCCCGGGCCTATCATCCCTTTCTCGAAGCCGCCGGCGCCGTCGAGGGGATGGTGGTGGCCGTGCACTGCTCCGGCGGTCTCCTCGCCTTCCTGCGGGAGCGGGCGCCCGCGACCTTCGACCTGCTGGGCCGCCTCGTGTCCTCGGGCCGTGTGGAGATCCTCACGGGCGGCTTCTACGAGCCCATCCTCGCCATGCTGCCCGACGAGGACAAGGTCGGGCAGATCCAGGCCCTGACCGAGTTCCTCCGCGCCAATTTCGGCGTCCGCCCTCGGGGCATGTGGCTGGCCGAGCGCGTGTGGGAGCCTCAGCTGCCCCGCATCCTCCGCCGCGCCGGCGTGGAGTTCGTCCTTCTCGACGATGCCCACTTCGCCCTCGCCGGGCTCGAGCCCGAGTCCCTGGGCGGCTACTACCTGACCGAGGAGCAGGGCGACCGGCTCGCCGTCTTTCCCATCAGCCAGCGCCTCCGCTACCTCGTGCCCTTCGCCGCCCCCGAAGAGGCGCTCGGCTATCTCGAGTCGCGGCGCGAGGCGGGGACGCTGACCCTCTTCGACGACGGCGAGAAGTTCGGAGTGTGGCCGGGCACGCACCATCTCGCGTATGAAGAGCGATGGCTCCCGAGATTCTTCGAGGCCCTGGTAGCGGCGCCGTGGCTCCGGATGTCGACGTTTTCCGCCTGCCTCGACGCGGCGCCGCCGGAGGGCTCCGTCTATCTGCCCACCGCTTCCTACACGGAGATGGGCGACTGGGCGCTGCCCGCCGCCGCCGCCCAGGAGCTCGAGGAGACGCGACGCCGGCTCGAGGCCCTGCCCGATGGCGCTCGACTGACGCGGCTCCTTCGCGGCGGCTTCTGGCGCAACTTTCTCGTGAAGTATCCGGAGATGGGCGATGCGTATGCGATCATGCTCGCCCTGTCGCGCCGTCTGCACGAGGCGCTCCGGGCCCGCCCCGACGACCCGCGCCTTCAGGCCGCGCGCGAGGATCTCTGGCGCGGCCAGGCCAACGACGCCTACTGGCACGGGGTCTTCGGCGGCTGCTACCTGCCGCATCTCCGCCGCGCCGTGAAGAGCGCGCTCGTGGCCGCCGAGCGCATCCTGGACGAGGCGGGCCCGAGATCGGCGGTCGAGTGGACGCGGGAGGACATCAACGGCGACGGACGCGAGGAGATCCGCGCGCGCACGCGAGAGCTCACGGTCACCCTCCGCCCCGAGGCCGGGGGGACGGTGAGCGAGCTCGCCTTCCGTCCTCTCGATCTCGATGTCGCCGGCGTCTTCACGCGGCGGCCGGAGGCCTACCACGGTCTCGTCAAGGACAGGCTCGGGGTGGCGGACATCACGGGAACCAAGACCATCCACTCGTCGCCCGCGGTGAAGGAGGACGGCCTCCAGAAGCTCCTCGACTACGATCCGTGGCGCCGCGCCTCGCTCCTCGAAGGATTCTTTCCCCCCGGCGATCCTCCCGATCCGCTCAACCCGTGGGCGGAGGCGCGGCTCGCCTTGGGAGAACGGGCTTTCCACGCGCGCGTGTCCGCCTCGGGGACGGGGCTCGAGGCCTCGCTTCACCTCGATGCGCCCGACGGCTGGCCTCTCCGCGTGGAGAAGCGTGTCTCCATCAGCTCGGAGCAGGCCGAAGTGCGCGCGGAATACCGTCTCCACTGGCATGGTAAAGACCCGGTCGAAGGGCGCTGGGCCGTGCAGCTCAACCTCACGCTCACCGCGGGCGAGGCGGAGGGACGGTACTACCGCGTGGAGGGGAGACCGTCGCTGGGCTCGCGCGGCGCCCTCGGCGGCGCGCAGACGCTCAGCCTCGTGGACGAGTGGATCGGTGGAGAGATCGAACTCGCGTGGTCCGCGGGCGCCCACATCGGCTGGGCGCCCATCGAGACGGTGTCGCTGTCCGAGAGCGGCTTCGAGCGAATCTACCAGGGCTCGGCGCTGCTCCTGACCTGGGCCGTGACGCTCGCGCCCGGTAGCGTGTGGGAGGGATCTGTCTCCCTCGTCCCCCGCGTCCTCCCTCGGAGCCCCGGCCGTCGGCCATAGCGAAGTCTCCCGCGAAATATCGGCCGCCGTGCCCATTTCGCTTGAGCGGTGCCGGAGGCCATGCTAACCTCGCGTGAGTACGTCCGAATCCGGACGTCAACATGGTAGTGGGAAGTGACTAAACGGACGGGAGGAAGACGATGGCGCGAGAGGAGTATCTGTTCACCTCGGAGTCGGTGACCGAGGGGCATCCCGACAAGATCGCGGACCAGATCTCGGACGCGGTGCTCGACGCGATCCTCAGGCAGGATCCCACCGGGCGCGTGGCGTGCGAGACCCTGCTGACGACCGGCCTCGTGGTGGTGGCGGGCGAGATCACGACGTCCTGCTACGTGGACATCCCGAAGATCGCGCGAGAGACCATCAAGGGCGTCGGCTACACCCGGGCCAAGTTCGGCTTCGACTACGAGACCTGCGGTGTCATCACCGCCATCGACGAGCAGTCGGGCGACATCGCCATGGGCGTGGACAAGCTGGGCGCGGGAGACCAGGGGCTGATGTTCGGCTACGCCTGCACGGAGACGGAAGAGCTGATGCCGCTGCCCATCATGCTGTCGCACAAGCTGGTGCAGCGCCTCTCCCAGGTGCGTCGCAGCGGGGCCCTCGACTACCTCCGCCCCGACGGCAAGAGCCAGGTCTCGGTCCGCTATGTCGACGGCAAGCCAGTGAGCGTGGAGACAGTGGTCATCTCCACCCAGCACGGTCCCGACGCAAGCCTGGAGACGATCAGGAAGGACATCATCGAGCACGTCGTCCTGCCCACCATCCCCAAGCATCTGATCGACCCCAAGAGGGTGACGTACCACATCAACCCGACCGGGCGCTTCGTCACGGGCGGGCCCATGGGCGACACGGGCCTGACCGGGCGCAAGATCATCGTGGACACCTATGGCGGCTCCTGCCCGCACGGGGGCGGCGCCTTCTCGGGGAAGGATCCGACGAAGGTGGACCGGTCGGCATGCTACATGGCGCGCCACGTGGCCAAGAACATCGTGGCGGCCGGGCTGGCCGAGCGCGCCCAGGTGCAGGTCGCCTATGCCATCGGCGTCGCCGAGCCCGTGTCCGTCATGGTCGAGACCTTCGGCACGGGCAAGGTGCCCAACGCCAAGCTCGAGCAGATGGTCCGGCGTCACTTCGACTTCACGCCCATCGGCATCATCAAGTACCTCGACCTCCGGCGGCCCATCTATCACAAGACGGCGGCCTTCGGCCACTTCGGCCGCACCGAGCCCGAGTTCACCTGGGAGCAAACCAACCGGGTCAAGGACCTGCGGGACGACGCGGGCGTCTGAGCCCGCGACGAGACGCGATCAGGCGGCCCCGCGTCCGGCATGCCGGCGCGGGGCCGCGGCTTGACCGGGGTTCGGCTTCGCCACGATCGACTGGACGAAAGGACGACGCATGACCGAGCACGACGTGAAGGATCTCTCCCTGGCCGCGGCGGGGAAGCTGAAGATCGAGTGGGCCGAGCAATCCATGCCCGTGCTGCGCCAGGTGCGTGAGCGCTTCACCAAGGAACAGCCCCTGAAGGGGATACGCCTCGGCGCGTGCCTGCACGTGACGACCGAGACGGCGGTCCTGATGATGACGCTGAAGGCCGGAGGGGCCCAGGTCGCCCTGTGCGCCTCCAACCCGCTGTCCACCCAGGACGACACCGCGGCCGCCCTCGTCAAGGAGTACGGCATCCCGGTCTTCGCCCAGAAGGGCGAGGACAACAAGCGGTACTACAGTCATCTCGAGGCCGTCCTCAAGACGGGGCCGCAGGTGACCATGGACGACGGCGCCGATCTCATCTCCCAGCTGCACGGCGAGAGCAACGTCAGCAAGGACCTGGCCAGGAACGTGATCGGGGGCACGGAAGAGACGACCACGGGCGTGATCCGCCTGCGGGCCATGGAGAAGGAGGGGGTGCTGGCCTTCCCCGTGATCGCCGTCAACGACGCCGACACCAAGCATCTCTTCGACAATCGCTACGGCACCGGCCAGTCCACCATCGACGGCATCTTGCGCGCGACCAATGTCTTGCTCGCGGGCAAGATCGTGGTGGTGGCGGGATACGGCATGTGTGGACGGGGCGTCGCCTCGCGGGCCCACGGCATGGGCGCCCACGTGGTCGTCACGGAGACGGCGCCCATGCGCGCCCTCGAGGCAGTGATGGACGGCTACCAGGTCATGCCCATGGCCCGCGCCGCCGAGGTGGGCGACGTCTTCGTCACCGTCACCGGCAACATGGCGGTGATCCGGCAGGAGCACTTCGTGAAGATGAAGGACGGCGCCATCGTGGCCAACTCCGGGCACTTCAACGTCGAGATCGACCTCGAGGCCCTCGGAAAGCTCGCCCAGTCCCGACGCTCCATGCGGCCGTTCGTGGAAGAGCTGAGTCTGCGCGGGGGCAAGCGGATCTACGTCCTCGGCGAGGGCCGGCTCATCAACCTCGCGGCGGCGGAGGGGCATCCGGCCACCGTCATGGACATGAGCTTCGCCAACCAGGCCCTCTCCGCCGAGTACGTGGTCAAGCACGGGCGGAGCCTGGAAAAGAAGGTCTACGTGGTGCCCCGGGACATCGATCTCGAGATCGCCCGGCTGAAGCTGGCGTCCATGGACGTGCAGATTGACGTGCTGACGCCCGCCCAGGAGGAGTACCTGTCCTCCTGGACGCACGGCACGTAGCGCCGGCCCCTTTCGACCGCGTGGCTCCCGGGAGGACCGCCCGGGCGCCGGAGGTCCTCCGCCTTGGCGATAGGACAGCGTCCGCCGCGACTGGGCTTGTGGCTTCTCCTGGCCTTCATCCTCCTCGCGGGCATCGGCCAGGCCGTGCCCCTCTACACCGACTGGCTCTGGTACGGCGAGGTCGGCTACACGCAGGTCTTCACCACCGTGCTGACCCTCCGGGGCTGGCTGGTGCTGGGGGCGGGCGGCATCGTCTTCGTCTTCCTCTACGCCAATCTCTGGATGGCCGCGCGCACGGCGGCTCCCGACGTGCTGTGGGAGCTCGACGATCAGCTCGGGCTGCCGGGCCGCGCCGTGCTCGAGCCCCTGATCCGGCGCGTGCTCGTTCCCGCCGTCGCCGTCATCGCGCTCCTCTCCGGCATCCGGGCCAGCGCTTCGTGGGACATGCTCCTGCGCTATCTCAATGCCACGCCCTTCGGCGTGACAGATCCACTCTTCGGGCGCGACCTCGCCTTCTTCGTCTTCGAGCTGCCCCTCTGGCGCTTCATCTACGGTGGGGCCCTGACCCTCGTGATGGGCACCCTCGTCCTGAGCATTGCCACCTATGTGCTCCTGCGCAGCCTGGTGCTGACGGCCCAGGGCCCCCGCATGGCGGTGGGCGCCCGCAATCACCTCCTGGGCCTGGCCGCCTTCGCCCTGGTCCTCCGGGCCATCGGCTTCTGGCTCGACCGCTACGAGCTTCTCTACTCGCCGCGCGGCGTGGTCTTTGGCGCTTCCTACACCGACGTCCACGCCTCCCTGCCGGCTCTGGGGGCCCTCGCCGCGATCTCGCTCCTCTGCGCGGCGGCCTGCGTGCTCCAGATCGGTCGCGGCGGCTGGGGCTTCCTGGTGGCGGGCCTCGTGGTGCTGGCCGTGGTCTGGGTAGGCGGGCTCGGCATCTACCCCGCCCTCCTCCAGCGCCTCCAGGTGACGCCAAACGAGCTGGAGGCCGAGCGGCCGTACATCAAGCACAACATCCGGATGACCCGGCAGGCCTACGGCCTCGACCGGATCAAGGAGCAGGATTTTCCCGCCGAGGACCGGCTGACCGCGGCCGCCCTCGATCGCAACAGCCTCACCATCAAGAACATCCGGCTGTGGGACCACCGGCCGCTCCTCACGAGCTTCGCCCAGCTGCAGGAGATCCGGACGTACTACAAGTTCGCCGATGTGGACGTGGACCGCTACACGCTGAACGGCGAGCTCCGGCAGATCATGCTCTCCTCGCGGGAGATGTCCTACGCGCACCTGCCGAGCCGGGTGTGGATCAACGAGCACCTGACCTTCACCCACGGCTTCGGGCTGGTGGCGGGGCCTGTCAATCGCATCACCCCCGAGGGGCTGCCCGACCTCTTCGTGCAGGACATCCCCCCCGCGGTCAAGGGCGGGATGCCCAAGATCACGCGGCCGGAGATCTACTACGGGGAGCTCAGCAACGAGTACGCCATCGTTCGCACGAAGTCCCAGGAGCTGAACTATCCGGCCGGCGATCAGAACGTGTACACGAAGTACGAAGGCCGGGGCGGCGTGCCCGTGGGAGGAGCCCTCCGCAAGCTCGCCTTCGCCCTCCGCTTCGGCGAGATCAAGATCCTCCTCTCCGACGACATCTCCGCGGAGAGCCGGGTCATGTTCTATCGCAGAGTAGGGGAGCGCGTCCGCCAGGTCGCCTCCTTCCTCCGCTTCGATCACGACCCGTACCTCGTCATCACCGACGACGGGCGGCTCGTCTGGATCGTGGACGGCTACACCGTCACCGACCGCTACCCCTTCGCCCAGCCCGAAGGCCCCATCAACTACATCCGTAACTCCGTCAAGGCGACCGTCGACGCCTTCGACGGCACCATGGCCTTCTACGTCGCCGACGCCAAGGATCCGCTGATCCGCACGTTCGCCCGGGCCTTCCCCGGGCTCTTCAAGCCCATCGAGCAGATGCCCGAGAACCTTCGCGCTCACATCCGGTACCCGGAAGACCTTTTCCGGATCCAGGCGAAGCTCTACGGCACCTACCACATGCAGGACCCGCAGGTCTTCTACAACAAGGAGGACCTCTGGAACATCCCGCGCCTGCAGCAGGACGGGCGCGACCGGGAGATCGAGCCGTACTTCACCATCATGCGGCTGCCCGGAGAGAAGCGGGAGGAGTTCGTGCTCTTGTCGGGCTTCAACCCGGCGCGGCGCGACAACATGATCGCCATCATGGCGGCGCGCATGGACGCGCCCAACTATGGCGGGCTCGTCGTCTACATCTTCCCCAAGCAGAAGCTCGTCTACGGCCCCCGCCAGGTCGACGCGCGGATCAACCAGGATCCCGTCATCTCGCAGCAGATCTCGCTCTGGAACCAGCAGGGGTCACGCGTCCTCCGCGGCTCGCTCCTCGCCATCCCCATCGAGGAGTCGCTGATCTACGTTCAGCCTCTCTACCTCTCGGCCGAGCAAGGAGCCCTTCCCGAGCTCCGGCGTGTCATCGTCGCCTTCGGCAACCAGATCGCCATGGAACCGACCCTCGAGCAGTCCCTCCAGCGCATCTTCGGCGGACGGGTGCGGGGGGACGAGGCGCCCGCGGCGAAGACTCCGGACGGCCGGCCCGCTCCCGTCGTGTCGGGGGCGCTGGCCGGACTCGTCCAGAAGGCCTGGGAGGCCTGGCAGCGCGGCCAGGAGGCGATCAAGCGGGGCGACTGGTCGGCCTATGGTCAGGCGCAAAAGGAGCTCGAAGGACTGCTCGGCCAGCTCCGGGAGGCGCGCTAGGTGCGGGCGCGGAGAAACAACGCGGCGCCCACTCCGGCGAAGACGATGTTGGCGGTCCACGCGCCCAGGAGGGGCGGGAGGAGCTCCGCCTTGGCGAAGGCGATGGCGATGGAGTGGATGACCCAGTAGCCGACGGAGATGAGAATGGCCACGCCGATCCCCATCGCGCGCCCGCCCGTGCGGGGCGAGCTCAGCGCAAAGGGGATGGCCACGAGGGCCATGATCACATGGATGAGGGGAAAGGAGAGCTTGCGGTAGAGATCGACGAGATACTTGCCGACGTTGTGTCCCGTCTCCGCGAGCCGCGTGACGTAGGTCCGGAGCTCGCGGAAGCTCATGGTCTCGGGCCCCTGCTGGACCTGGATCAGGTCGTTGATCTGCTCGGGCATGGTGGCGAGACGCTCCGCAAAGGGGTCGGCGCTCACGTGGTTGCCCGGTCCCACGTGGCGGTAGACGCCGTCGGAGAGCATCCAGCCCTCGCGCGTCCAGCGCGCCTTGCGGGCGTCCAGCCGATCGGCCAGACGAAAATCCGGGGTGATGCCCACCACGAGGAGACCGTCGAGCGATCGCTCGATGGGGTCCAGCAGCTCCATGCGCATGAAGCGGGTATCGGACGACCGGTACCAGATCTGCGTCTGACGCTGGAGGTGCCGTGGCTGGTTGCCGCGGATCTTCACCCGGTCCACGTCGTCCGCCTTGCTGTTGATCACGGGGAGCACGGTCTCCTGGAGCACCACCGAGACCAGGCTGATGGAGAGGGCCACGAGGAGGACGGGCAGGCTGGCGCGGTAGAGGCTGATCCCCGCCGCCTTCATGGCGTCGAGCTCGCGCGCTTGAGTCAGGGAGAGGAAGAGGAAGACGGTCGAGATCAGCACGATGATGGGCAGCCCCTCGTACAGCGAGCCGGGGAGGCGGTAAAACAGGTGCTGGAGGATGTAGAGAAAGGGCGGCTTCACCCTGAGGAAGCGGTCGAGGTACTGGAGGAGATCGACCACGAGGATGAGCACGGCCCCCACGGCGAGGCCGGTGCCGATGTAGATCAGGTACTCGCGGACGAGATAGCGATCGATGAGGTAGGTGGAGGCGCGCGGCCCGCGAACGCCCGCGGGCTCCCGCCGCGCGCGCACGACGGGGGAGCGCCGGGGGACGAGGGTCCGCAACACCCGCGGGAGAGCGGCGCGAAGGCGTACGAGTAGTCGAGCGAAGGACAGGGGCAGACCCGCGGTGGCGCCGTAGAGCAGGACGAGACCGGCGGCGCCGAAGAGGGCATTGGGCAGCCACATGGCCAGGGTCACGGGCAACCTCTGCCGGAGGGCCAGGCCCTCGAGGAAGGTGTGGATGACGTAGTAGCCGACCACGATGGCCAGGCTCGAGCCCATGGCCAGGGTGCGGCCGCCGCGCAGGGTCCGGATGCCCAGGGGAAATCCCACCGTGACGAAAACGAGCGCGGCCACGGGCAGCGTGAAGCGCTTCTGGATCTCCACGCGGAAGGGCGTCACGATCTGTCCCAGGGGCTCGAGCTCCGCGACCGTGGCGCGCAGCTGCTCGAGCGTCATTTCCTTCTCGGGCTTCTCGATGCGCTGGGCCGCGCTCTGGGGATTCTCGAGGGGCAGGTTGAGGTCGTAGAGGCTGAAGGCGGTGAGCCGGAAGCGTCGCGCGTCGGCGGCATCGGTCTCGCTCACCGCCCCGTCGATGAAGCGCATGGTCACGCGCCGCTTCTTGGTGTCCGTGAAGAGCCGTCCCTCCCTGGCCACGATGACGCGCGAGAGCTTGGGATCGCGCTCGTCGGAGACGAGGAGCCCGCGGAGGGCGACCTGGGAGGCGCTGATGTCCTCCACGTACATGACCATCTGGTTGAACGACGCGGTGAAGGTGCGCTCCTTGATCCCCGTGGTCGCCTTCGTCTGGAGGATCTGGAAGAGCTGGTTCTGGAAGGCCCCGCTCGCCGCCGGCGCCGCGATGAGCGTGATGAACGCCACCGCGGCGCTGACCACGCAGGCGGCGAGCACGAAGGGCCGGAAGAGCCGGAGGGGACTCACCCCGGAGGCCTTGAAGGCCGCCACTTCCATGTCGGCGGCCATGCGCCCCGACACGATGAGGACGGCGACGAGAAGGGCCATGGGCAGGGTGAGGCCGAGGAAGGCGGGGAGCATGAAGGCGAGCAGACCCATGACGAGGTGGAACGGGACATTCTTGGTGATGACGAGATCGGTCAGATCGTAGACGCGATCGATGACGAGGAAGAAGGTGAGCACGCCAGCCCCGAGCACGAAGGGAGGGCCGAGCTCTTTCAGCAGGTACCGGTCGAGCGTCTTCAGCACCACGCCCATTGTACGATAGGCGCATGCGCGCGCCGGCTCTTCTCGCCCTCGCCCTCGCGCTCCTCGCGGGCCTCCTCGCCACGGGCCCCGCGGGCGCGGCGGCGCCCCGGGACCGTCTGGAGCGCTTCCGCGAGCTCGCCGCGCGCCGTCTCGCCCTCGTCGAGGAGACGGGCGGACGACTCGACGCCGAGGTCCAGGACGAAATCGAGGCGCTGCTCGATGCGGAGGTGCTGGAGAGCCTGCGCAGCGGCGGCCCCTTCGCATCGCTCGAGTTCATCCGCGATCGCCTGGAGGCATTCGCCGACGCCTGGGGCGGCGCCTCGCTCCGCATCAGTCCGGCGGGCGCGGGCTTTCTCGTCGGACGCTTTCTCCTCTCGGCCAAGGGCGTGGGCAATTCCATCAGACTCTATGGCCGGAGCGACGGCGCGCCCGCCCTCATCGAGGCGTGGCGAGAGGACGGCGTGCCCGAGGTCTTTCCGTGGCCGTCGCCGCGCGCGGGCGACACGGCCATCTTCCTCGCGGCGTGGTCGGAGGCGCCCACCGGGTGGGGGAGCCGTCCCCTGCGGCTCACCTTGTGGCGTGTCCGTGGCCGCGCCCTCTCGGCGACGTGGCGGAGCGCCGAGATCTATCCCCACGGACTGTGGGCTTCCCAGCTCGCCGTGAAGGGGGAGACCGTGTTCATCCGCTACGAGCTCCGCTATCCGGGCTGGAAGCCGGGCTGCGACGTGCAGAGCGAGCAGGAGGACACGTATCGCGTCGAGCCGGGCACGGGCCGCCTCAGGCTGGTAACCCGCCAGCTCTTCAACGGCTGGCACCGGGAGCTGCAGGCGGCGGTGACGCGCTTCTTCGCCGCGCAGGAGAAGCGAGACGCGGGAGAGATGGCCAGGCTCGTGCCCGCGGCGCGCGTCCGCAAGAAATTGCCCGCGGGTCTCGCCCCCGAGACCGCCTGCGACGTCCACAACCCGGACATGCCCAGGGTGGCGCAGGTCGCGGCGAGCGCCCCCGGAGAGAACGGACGACGCGTGCCGTGGACGCTCTGGTGGGGCCGCGCCGCGTCCGACTGGCGCCTGAGCGACGCCGCCCCCGTGCTACGATAGATCATCATGGCTGAGATCGCGGACCGCTACGACCCGAGCATCGTCGAGTCACGCTGGTACCGCGAATGGGAAGAGCGCGGATTGTTCGGCGCCGATCCCGCCTCGCCCAAGCCCCCGTACTGCATCGTCATCCCGCCTCCCAACGTCACTGGCTCGCTGCACTGGGGGCACGCCCTCAACAACACGCTGCAGGACATCCTCATCCGCTACAAGCGCATGGACGGCTACAACGCGCTGTGGGTCCCCGGCACCGACCACGCGTCCATCGCCGTGCACGTGATCCTGGAGCGGCAGCTCGCCGCCGAAGGCAAGACCCGTCACGACATCGGGCGCGAGGCCTTCCTGGAGCGCGCCTGGAAGTGGAAGGAGGAATCCGGCGGGACCATCATCCGCCAGCTCAAGCGCCTGGGCGCCTCCTGCGACTGGTCGCGCGAGCGCTTCACCATGGATCCCGGGCTGTCCCGCGCCGTGCGCGAGACCTTCGTCCGTCTCTTCGAGGAAGGTCTCATCTACCAGGACGACTACATCGTCAACTGGTGCCCGAGCTGCCAGACCGTGCTGTCGGATCTCGAGGTGGAGCGCGAGGAGCGCGACACGGACTTCGTCTACATCAAGTATGGCCCCCTCACCCTGGGAACCGTGCGCCCGGAGACAAAGCTGGGGGACACCGCGGTAGCCGTGCACCCCAAGGACAAGCGCTACGCCAAGTACGTGGGCAAGACGCTGGAGGTGCCGTCGGTCGAGGGCACCATCACCCTGCGCGTGATCGCGGACAGCGCCGTGGATCCCAAGTTCGGGACGGGCGTCATCAAGGTCACTCCGGGCCACGATCCCATCGACTTCGAGATCGGACGGCGTCACAACCTGCCCACGCGCACGGTCATCGGCTTCGACGGGCGGATGACCGCGGAGGCGGGCAAGTACGCGGGGCTCGATCGCTTCGAGGCCCGCAAGCGCATCGTCGAGGACATGCAGCAGCTCGGGCTCATCGAGCGCATCGAGCCCTACCGCCACGCTGTCGGCCTCTGCTACCGCAGCAAGACGGTGGTGGAGCCGTTGATCTCGCGGCAGTGGTACGTCAACGTCAAGCCCCTCGCCGAGGTCGCCACCAAGGCCGTGCGGGGTCGGCGCATCAAGATCCTGCCCCGTCACTGGGTCAAGACTTACTACCACTGGATGGACAATATCCGACCCTGGTGCATCTCGCGGCAACTGTGGTGGGGGCATCGGATTCCCGTTTGGTACTGTGACGCGGACGGCAGCGTGCACGTCTCTCGGACCGATCTGACGGAGTGCCCGAAATGCGGCGGCCCCCTCCGCCGGGATCCCGACGTGCTCGACACGTGGTTCTCGTCCGGGCTCTGGCCTTTCTCCACGCTGGGCTGGCCCGACGACACGCCCGACCTCCGGACGTTCTATCCCACCAATGTCCTCATCACGGGTCCCGACATTCTCAACATCTGGGTAGCAAAGATGGCCATGCTCGGGCTCCATTTCCTGGACGAGGTGCCGTTTCGCGACGTGTACCTGCACGCCATCGTCCGCGACGCCGAAGGCCAGAAGATGTCGAAGTCCAAGGGCAACGTGGCCGATCCCGTGGTGGTCATGGAGAAGTACGGGACGGACGCCTTCCGCTTCACCCTGGCCGCCCTCGCGGGCCTGGGGCGCGATATCCGGATCAGCGAGGAGCGGATCGAGGGCTACCGCAACTTCGCCAACAAGATCTGGAATGCCGCGCGCCTCGTGCTCACCAACCTCGAGGGCTATGATCCGGCCGCGGCCGCCCAGGGCAAGCCGTCCGTGGCGGATCGCTGGATAGGCAGCCGTCTGCACGCGACCACCGTCGCCGTCCGGAAGGGCCTCGATGCCTACCGCTTCAACGACGCGGGTTCCGCGCTGTACCAGTTCCTCTGGCACGAGTTCTGCGACTGGTATCTCGAGATCGCCAAGCGGAGCCTGTATCAGACGGAAGATCCGATCGCGCGGGCGGTGACCCAGCGCACGCTGATCGAGACGCTGGAAGCGACGCTGCGGCTGCTACACGCGTTCATGCCCTTCATCTCGGAAGAGATCTGGCAGCGGCTGCCCCACGAGGGTGAGTCGATCATGGTGGCGCCCTTTCCGAAGGCCGCGCGCAAGGGACGCGATGCGGCGGCCGAGCGCGAGATGGCGCCCGTCATCGCCGTGGTCAGCGCGATCCGGACCGTGCGGAGCGAAAGCCGGATCTCGCCCGCCGCCGAGCTCGAAGTGACGGTGCGGCCTTCGCCGGCGACGGCCAAGGCGCTCAAAGCGGCCGCCCCTCTCATCGGCGGCCTCGCGCGGGCCCGGGTGCGGATCGCACCCGGGGCAGAGCGGCCGCCCCTCTCGGCCCACGTCGTCGAGCCCGGAGTCGACGTGTTCGTGCACCTGCAAGGCGTGGTCGACGTGACGGCGGAGCGCACCCGTCTCGGCAAGGAGATCGACAAGGCGCGCAAGGAGATCGCCTTCCTCGAAGGCAAGCTGTCGCGACCGGACTTCGTGGAGCGGGCGCCCGCCGACGTGGTCGCCCGCGAGCGTGAGCGTCTCGGCGAGCAGCAGCAGATCGTGGCCAAGCTCACCCAAAGCCTGGCCGGCCTCGCGTGATCCAGGCCGCCGCGAAGCGCCTCGGCCACACCATCCATCGATTCGCCGCGCTCGATTCCACGCAGGTCGAGGCCGCCCGGTGCGCCGCGACCGGCGCCCCCGAGGGCACGGTGGTCACGACCGCCCATCAGAGCGCGGGCCGGGGACGGCGCGGGCGCGTCTGGCTCGACGCGCCCGGCGAGAGCCTCTTGATGTCGGTGATTCTCCGTCCGCCCATTGCCGCCGCCCTCGCCCCCCAGCTCTCCCTCGTCTCTGCCATCGCCGTCGTCGATGCTCTTCACGAGGTTGCCGGCATCCAGGGCGAGATCCGCTGGCCCAATGACGTGCTGCTGGACGGACGGAAGGTGTCGGGCATCCTGGCCGAGGCCCTGAGCGATGCCGCGGGCCGCCTCGCCCACGTGATCCTGGGCGTCGGCGTCAACGTCAACCAGCTCGTGTTTCCCGGTGAGCTGGGGCAGGGGGCGACCTCGCTCCGGCTCGCCACCGAGCGGCCGCACGAGGTGGCGGGGGTCCTGGCGGCCCTGCTGGACGCGCTCCAGGAGCGCTACGCGCGCTTCGTCGAGGGAGGCCTGAGCGCGCTCCGGCCGACCTGGCTCGAGCGCGCGTGGAGCATAGGCCGCCGGGTGCATGCGGGCGACGGACGCGAGGGGCTGGCCGTGGATCTGGCCCCCGACGGCGCCCTCGTGATCCGGCTGGACGACGGCGCGATGGTTCGCGTCGTCGCGGGCGAAGTCACCACGGAGGCTGACCGTGCTCCTGCTCATTGAGGTCGGCAACACCAACACGAAGATCGGCGTGTGCCAGGACTCCCGGCTCCTCGTATCCTGGCGCCTGACCACGCGCCGGGAGCAGACGGCCGACGAGTATGGGGTGTTCATCCGCACCATCCTGGCCACGCGAGGCATCACCCAGCAGGAGATCCGTGGCGTGGCCATCTCCAACGTGGTGCCCACCGTGCAGCAGACGCTCGAGGCCATGGTCGAAACGTATTTCGGCGGCAACCCGTTCACCGTCGAGCCCGGCATGAGCGATGTGCCGCTCCTCGTGGACGCGCCGCAGGAAGTGGGGGCCGATCGCCTCTGCGACATCGTGGGCGGCGTCACCCTCTATGGGGCCCCGCTGATCGTGGTGAATTTCGGCACGGCCACCACCTTCGATTGCGTCAACGGTCGGGGAGAGTTCATCGGGGGCGCCATCGCCCCGGGACTGGTCACCGCCTCCGAGGCATTGATCTCGCGCACGTCCCGCCTCTTCCGGGTCGAGCTGCTCAAGCCGAAGGAGGCCATAGGCCGCAACACGGCGACCAATATCCAGTCGGGGCTCACCTACGGCTGGGCGGGCCTCGTCGACGGGCTCGTCGAGCGCATGCGGACCGAGATGGGGGCGTCCGTCAAGGTCGTGGCGACGGGCGGACTCGCCGATCAGATGCGCGGAGTGGCGAAGAGCATCGACGTGGTCAATCCCGATCTCACGCTCGAAGGCTTGCGCGTGCTGTGGGAGCGCGCGAATCCCGCGGAGGGGGCGCGAGACGGCCGCCGGGGTTGACACTCCGCGCGCCCCCTCGTATACTCCCCTAAATACAGTAGGGCGCAGCCGATTGCTTTCTATATACGGTAGTTCTCCCATATACGGGGCCTGGCGGGGGACGACCCACCCGGGCCTGGAGAGGACGGCAGCGTATGGGCATGTGGGTGGGGCGCGGGCGCAAGGCCCGGGCGGCGTATGGCTTTGACGACATCGCGCTGGTCCCCGGATCGCTCACCATCAATCCCAACGAAGTCGACATCTCGTGGGAGCTCTGCGGCCGCCGCTTCCAGATCCCCATCATGGCCGCGGCCATGGACGGCGTGGTCAGCCCGAAGCTGGCCATCGAGATGGGCCGGCTCGGCGGCCTCGCCGTGCTCAACCTCGAGGGCATCTTCTCGCGCTACGAGAATCCGGACGAGGTGCTCGACCGGATCACCTCGGCCAGCCTCGAAGAGGCGACCAAGATCATCCAGGGCATCTACGGCGAGCCCATCAAGGAAGAGCTGATCCACAAGCGCGTGTCGGAGATCAAGAAGGGCGGCGGGCCCGTGGTCGTCTCCTCCATCCCGCAGCGGGCCGAGCGCTTCGCCAAGATCGCCGAGGAGGCGGGCGCGGACTTCTTCGTCGTCCAGTCCACGGTGACCACGGCCCGTCACATCGCCACCGAGTACAAGCCGATGGATCTCCGTCAGCTCAAGAAGCACCTGTCCATCCCGCTCATCGTCGGCAACGTGGTCACCTACGAGGCCTGCCTCGAGCTGATGGAATGCGGGGTGGACGCCCTCCTCATCGGGGTGGGCCCCGGCGCGGCCTGCACGAGCCGCGAGGTCCTGGGCCTCGGCGTGCCCCAGGTGACGGCGACGGCGGACTCCGCGGCGGCGCGGGACTTCTACTACAAGCGCACGGGTCGCTACGTCCCCATCGTCACGGACGGCGGCATGACGAGCGGGGGCGACATCTGCAAGGCGCTTGCCTCGGGGGCGGACGCCGTGATGATCGGCTCCGCCTTCGCGCGCGCCCATGAGGCGCCCGGCCGCGGTTATCACTGGGGCATGGCGACGCCGCACTCGAACCTTCCGCGCGGGACGCGCATCCGCGTGGGCGTGGCGGGCTCCCTCGAGCAGATCCTCTTCGGCCCCGCCTTCACCGAGGACGGCACCCTCAACCTCGTCGGCGCCATTCGCACCTGCATGGGCTCGGTGGGTGCCATGAGCATCAGAGAGCTCCAGCAGACCGAGCTCATCATCGCGCCCTCCATCAAGACCGAAGGCAAGGTGTTCCAGCGGGCCCAGAAGCTGGGCACCCCCAGATAGCGGAGCGGCCCCTGTCCCCGCGCCGCCCGAAAGGCTTGGGGGGACGGTGCTGATCGTGCGCTCGGCAGAACGTGCCCGGAGCCTCGATGGATAAGATCTGCGTTCTCGATTTTGGCGCGCAGTACAGCCAGCTGATCGCCCGTCGCGTCCGCGAGCTCTCCGTCTACTCCGAGATCGTCCCGTGCACGGAGCCCGTGGAGAAGGTGCTGGCGGCGGGATACAAGGGCATCATCCTGTCGGGCGGACCCTCCAGCGTCTACGATGACGGCGCGCCCCTGCCCGACACGCGGCTCTTCGAGGCAGGCATTCCCGTGCTCGGCATCTGCTACGGCATGCAGGCCATGGGCTATCTGCTGGGCGGGAAGGTGGTGCCGGCGGAACGACGTGAGTACGGCCCCGCCCAGCTCGCCCTCGAGCGCGAAGGGGATCTGCTCGCGGGCGTGACGCCTTCGGCGAGTGGGGGCGTCACGGTGTGGATGAGCCACGGCGACACCGTGATGAGCCCGCCCCCGGGCTTCGCGCGCCTCGCATCCACGGAAAACTGTCCGGTGGCGGCCATGGCCGATGCCGAGCGCCGGCTCTACGCCGTGCAGTTCCACCCCGAGGTCGCCCATACGCAGCAGGGCAAGACGGTCTTGAGGAATTTCCTGGCCGCCTGCGGGGCACGGGGTGGCTGGTCCATGGCCTCCTTCATCGACACGGAGGTCGCGACCATCTCCCAGACGGTGGGAGGAGACCGCGTGCTCTGCGCGCTCTCGGGCGGCGTCGACTCCTCGGTGGTGGCCATGCTCATCCACAAGGCCATCGGCGATCAGCTGACCTGCCTTTTCGTCGACAACGGTCTCTTGCGTCAGGGAGAGGCGGAGGCCGTCGTCGAGACCTTCCGTGACACCTTCAAGATCAAGCTCATCCATGTGGATGCAAGCAAGCGATTTCTTGATCGTCTGGTAGATGTCACGGACCCGGAGCTGAAGCGCAAGCGCATCGGCAACGAGTTCATCTCCGTCTTCGAGGAAGAGGCGCGCAAGCTCGGCCACATTCCCTGGCTCGCCCAGGGCACGCTCTATCCCGACGTGATCGAGTCGGTATCCTTCAAGGGCCCGTCGGCGACCATCAAGACGCATCACAACGT